>BNJU01002716.1_pt1:257500-616005 | contig 616005 bp, 731 predicted proteins | sample 8539281 | NCBI WGS metagenome assembly BNJU01 (sample SAMD00202456, study PRJDB9452) | human saliva metagenome | isolation source: human saliva | place: Japan | reverse complement strand
ATAATGTTAGAAAAATTTACTTATAAATGATATGATGACCGGATGCTTTTTCCATTCGGTTCATAATGGCAACGCCAAAACCGTCATCATTCACACCTTCTGCTAAGATTAGAGTAACATGATTTTCGTTAAAATGTAATAGGCTTTTATAAAAGTCATGGCCTAATGCTAGTGCATCTCCATGATGTCCAAAACAATGGCACATGAAACGCGAATCATCTTTAATATGCTCATAGGTCTCATGACTTACTAAACAGCCAATAGGCCCTTCTATACCTTTAGAAAGTTCATTAAACGTATTAGCTACAGATTCTGGAGTACCAACGACAACAGTCATAGGTGCATCAGGAGCATAATGTGTATACTTCATACCAGGCGCCTTAGGTTTAGTTTCAGCACTTACTAAGGCTGTATCGTACTCTACAGTGGAAACAACAGTTTCTAGCTGTGCCTTTGTAATACCACCTGGTCGTAAAATAATAACTTTATCGTCATGCACTTCTACTACGGTAGACTCTACTCCGATTGTGCAAGGACCAGCATCTAAAATATAAGAAATGCGACCATTCATATCGTTATATACATCTTGAGCCGTTGGGGACTGGGACGACCTGAAATATTAGCACTTGGCGCTGCAATAGGTATACCTGCACGCTGTAACAACACGCGACATCCATCATGATCAGGACAGCGAAGTGCTACACGAGGTAATCCACCTGTTGCACGGTCTGGCACTAAATCAGACTTAGGTAGTGTAATCGTTAAAGGTCCTGGCCAAAAATTATCCATCAAGGCTTGAGCCGTTGTAGAAACTTCAGTAACTAATGGTTTGATACTTTCACTATTGGGAATATGCAAAATCAACGGATTATCTGATGGACGGCCTTTGGCAGCATAGATTTTATCCATCGCCTCTGGATCAAGACCATTGGCACCCAAACCGTATACAGTTTCTGTCGGTATAGATACCAATTCACCATTGCGTAATGCACGAGCTAACATATCTATATCTTGTTCAGATGGATTTGTAATAATTTTAGTATCCATATTAGCCCTCATACACAGCTGTAACTACGCGATTATGTCCACCTAGATCAGCTATAAATTGAATATTTGAATATTGACCGGTTGCTTCTAATAGTTTTCTTACCGCCTCAGCTTGGTCATAGCCAACCTCAAAGGCTACGCGACCATTAGTTTCTAAATAAGCACCACATTCTCTGGCGAGAATACGATAGAATACCAGTCCATCCTCTCCACCAAATAACGCAATATGAGGCTCATTTAACACATCTTGAGACAACATCTTTGCATCACCAGTACGAATATATGGCGGATTAGAAACGATGAGGTCAAATTTCTCATCCGTTCCACGCAAAGCTGAAAACATATCAGATTCTTTAAATTCAACTCGTTTCAGTTAAGTTAAAAGAGTCTGCATTCTCTCTAGCTAGTGGCAAAGCATCTGTAGAGATGTCTAAACCTACACCTACTGCATTTGGCAAATAATGTAATAAACTTAGCAATATCGTCCCTGGACCAGTACATACATCAAGAATACGCATATTGCAATCTTCAGAATACGTATCTAGTACATGTTCAATCAATGTTTCCGTATCAGGTCGTGGAATTAAAACTTTATCGTTCACCTTAAAGGTAAGGCCCATAAAGTCCTTTTTGCCCCGTAATAGATGCTACACTATATCCCTTAGCTCTTTGTTGTACAAGCGGTCTAAAGGCATCTAGCTCCTCTTGAATTAGAGGTTGGTCATAGTGAGTATATAGATAAATACGATCTTTACCTAAAACGTGAGAAAGCAGTACTTCCCCATCAAGTCGAGGTGTATCCATCTCCTTGCTTTGAAAGTACTGCTCTGTCCACTGGAGAATACGACCGATTGTCCAAATCTCCTTATGCATTTGTATTAGCCTCCTGCATTTTTGCCGCTTGGTCAGCAGCATTTAAGGCTTGAATTATTTCATCAAGATCGCCATTTAATACAGCATCTAGTTTATAAAGTGTTAAGTTAATACGGTGATCTGTTACGCGACCTTGTGGGTAGTTGTACGTACGAATACGTTCACTACGGTCACCAGTGCCAACTTGGCTCTTACGATCAGCTGCCATACTAGCTTGCGCCTCTTGTTCAGCTTGGTCTTGTAATTTAGCACGCAATACGCGCATCGCTTTATCTTTATTTTTAAGCTGAGAACGTTGGTCTTGGCATGCTACAACAATACCAGTTGGTAAGTGAGTAATACGAACGGCAGACTCAGTTTTATTAATATGCTGACCGCCTGCACCACTCGCACGGTAAGTGTCGATTTTTAAATCTTTTTCATTAACTTCAATATCGACATCTTCCATCTCTGGTAATACAGCTACTGTAACTGTAGACGTATGTACACGACCTTGTGTTTCTGTAGCAGGTACACGTTGTACGCGATGTACACCAGATTCAAACTTCATCTTAGAGTATACATTCTCGCCTTCTACAGAGAAAACAACCTCTTTAAAGCCACCTAGTTCAGGTTCATTCGCATCGATAATCTCACAACGCCACCCTTGGCTTTCCGCATATTTTGTGTACATACGGAACAAATCGCCTGCGAATAAGGCTGCTTCGTCACCGCCAGCACCACCGCGAATTTCAATGATAATATTCTTATCGTCATTAGGATCCTTAGGCAATAAGAGGATTTGTAACTTCTCTTCTAATTCCTCTTTTTGAGGTTTTAACTCTTTTAATTCCTCTTGAGCCATTTCACGAAATTCTTCATCCAAAGATTTATCTTCAATAACTTCCATAGCTTCATCAAGGCCAGCTAATACTTTTATAAGTACGGAATGTTTCAACTGTTTCAGATAATTGGGAATGTTGACGTGTCAATTTACGCCATTCATCTTGGCGAGCAATGATTTCAGGGTCACTGATGCGCTGCTCAAGATCCATAAATTTATCTTCAATAACTTGTAATTTATCTACTAACATGTTTATTCCTCTTCATATGCATCACTCTCAGGAGGACGAACCTCTTCAAGAGCACGTATAGCTACTTCAATTTGATCATCTTCTGGTTCACGTGTGGTCATGTATTGTAATACAAGACCTGGTTTAATGATGGCTTTCACAAAGGAATGCTCACTGCGTCCAGCAAGACGAATGACCTCGTACGCAATACCTGCTACTACAGGCATAAGCAGTACGCGGCTCAGAATACGTTCTAACAAATTAGGCCAACCTAAAAAGGCAAATACAAAGATACTCACCACCATAACGATGAGTAAGAAGTTTGTGCCACATCGGGCATGTAAACGACTTTGTTGACGAACGTTTTCTACGGTAAGAGGCAAATCTAATTCATAGGTATGAATTGTTTTATGTTCTGCCCCATGATATTGGAAAACTCGTTGAATATCCTTCGTAAGACCAATCCCCCAAATGTAGAGCAAGAATAGCACTAAACGAATGACACCTTCAATGAGATTTAATACTACATGATTATCCTGTACACCAGGAATAAATTTTACGATAAATGTTGGCAAAGCCAAAAATACAGCTATCGCAAAGACTGTGGAAATAACCATGGTAATGGCAATTTCACTATTAGACATTTCCTCCTCTTCATCACCAGCTGCCTTGGCGGAAAAGGACAATGCCTTCATGCCAATCACTAGAGATTCATAGAGAGCTACACAGCCACGAAGAAATGGTTTTTTCAAAATTGGATATGTGTCAGCAATAGATTTTGTAGCCTCTTTTTGAACTACAATAGTGCCTGCTGGCTCTCGTACAGCTGTTGCCGTATAGCCAGGGCCTCTCATCATGACACCTTCGATCACAGCTTGTCCACCGACAAACTTTTTAATACGTTCTGTGTTCACAAGAGCTCCTCTCATAAACAAATAGAGGCAGAGCCCATAGCCCTGCCAATAGATGCTACATTACATGACAAATTATTTGCCGTAACGTTTGTTAAATTGTTCAATACGACCACGAGCTTGAGCTGCGCGTTGTTGACCAGTGAAGAACGGATGGCATTTGGAGCAAACGTCTACACGAAGGTCTTCTTTTACAGAGCCAGTTTTGAATGTGTTGCCACAACCGCAAGTTACTGTAGCTTCTTTATAGTCTGGATGAATACCTTGTTTCATTCTATACACCTCTTTCCGACAATCAATATTATTCTTATAGATTATAGCATGACACTTGTACAAATGCAAGTTGCCAATACTATTCCTTGGATGCTTGTTTTTCTTCAATAGACTCAGCTAGGATAGTCTCCAAGTCGCTTTCGTTGAGGATATCGCGCAACGCAATAAGCTCTTCTAAAGAAAGAGTAATACCCTTTTTCATACTTGTATATTCACTATCCCAAGCGCGAAGGTCAAACTTAGGATTGTATTTGCCCCAGCTAGTACATGTTAATTGTTTTTTCCAACCATCTTTATCTTCAGACAAAGTACCGATAACTTTGAAGATTTCAAAATTGATAACTGCCATGGTGCCTCCTTTCTTACACATGCGTGTAGTATGTTTCATACCTACTATATTTAGTAGTTCATATTTTTTAGGATACGATATATTTTAAACTAAAAGATTAAGTTTTACAATTAGTTTTTATAGTCGCTGTAATCTTCAATATCAATAGATGTTGTAGGAGGCATAACTTGAGCCCCTAATGTATCTACTGATTCTTTCCAGTTCTCTGTTGCTACTGTGACAGCGTTAATATACGCTTCATCTGCAGCCTGAACAGATTCAATTAATTGAGCTTCATCTTTTACATCTAAACGCGACGACGTACGCTGCTAAGCATATAGCCGAAGGATTCTGCTGTTTGCACAAGCATAGAAATTTCTTGAATCAATGTTTGACCAATGGTACTGCAGAAGTACGCATACCACATATAAGCAAGTTCTGCATCAGGGAACATCCAGTATACATCATCTGTAGGTGCATCTGTCGTAATATCTACGTCTACATGATCAGTATGACGTTTGAAAGTAAGGAAGTATGCTCCACTTTCAACTAGAGCATTGCGACCTAATTCAGATACTCGACTATCGATACAGTAAATACCATCTTGACCTAACGCCACATCGGTTTGACCACCCTGGCAATGAAATAGAGCGCAAAGATAAGCCATAATTCAACACTGTAAATACTGGTAATTGAGCAAATACACCATGAGGCAATGGAATATAATTAATCGCCTTCCACTCATCACCTACACGTTCACGAAGTCCAACACGCATCTTTTTAACATCATATTTACCGTATACAATTTCATAGGCGCCTAAAGGAGTCCACTCGCGAATAACTTCCACACGTTTTTGGTTCAAAAAGAATTGTAAGGCCATATTGTTTAAGCCCAATTGATTTTGTGCCATCGTAGCAGGTAAGAACAATTGCGCAGTCCCTTCTGGTACCAAGTTATGTAAACCATTAGCCACTTCTTCTACAATATCTTCAGAAGATTGGAACATACCCACAGTACCTGTAAAGATATGGTCAAAGTAACTGCGATGTGGCCAATGATTAATGATTTGAGCCATTGGATATAGACGAGATAAGATGCTATAGCATACTGGAGATGCTGTGTAGAGAACAACCTTTTTATCTTCATAAGATTGAAGAATTTCTTCTACCATACCAGCATATTCTTCTACATAGGCGTAAAGAACAAGCTCCCCTGTTTTGCTATGAGCTTCAATACTTTCACGAACAGGAGTTTCCCAAATAGTGCCTACATCTAGACCATCCAAAATACCGGTATCGCTGATGAAATCAAAGAGTTCAACCTTAAAAGAAGGACCATATAGATTTTGGAATGTATTCAAATCATATGGAACAGGGCCAAAAGATTCTACTGTAGATTTTTCAGCTAAGGCATATAAATCCTCTGCCGTAACGCCCCACTCACGGGAACTAGCATTGCTAGAAATCAATTGATCTAATACATTGAAACGCATTAATTCATTTACAATATCGATACCTTCAATACCATTAGTAGCACAAAGGGCAATAAATTCTTCGTTATTTGCTTTCATATTAAACCTTTCCTGCAGAAGGACATAGATGATTTAAGAAACAGTCGTCACATAAAGGCTTGCGAGCCTTACATACTTTACGACCATGATAAATTAACCAGTGATGTGCAGCAGCCCAATCCTCTTTAGGAATAGCCTTTTGCAATTTTAACTCCATCTCTTCTGGCGTCTTTGCAATACCTAGTTTTAGTCGATTTGATACACGAAATACATGAGTATCTACCGCAATAGCTGGTGTACCAAACAGTACTGATACTACCACATTCGCTGTCTTGCGACCTACACCAGGCAATTCAACGAGTTGATCAAACTCACGAGGTACCTCTCCATGATATTGATCAACTAAAATCTGGCATGTAGCAATCAAGTTTTTAGCCTTCGATTTATAAAGACCACAATCCTTAATAAGAGTTTCTAGCTTGTTGACGCCAATAGCCAACATCTTAGCCGGATGATTTAATTCAGGGAACAATCGTTTAGTTACGATATTTACCCGTTCATCCGTACATTGAGCGGACAAAACAACAGCTACTAATAATTCAAATTCATTTGTATACTCAAGGGCAGGTTTTGCATCAAAATAATGCTCTTGTAATAGTTTTAATTGCTCTGCCTTTATTGCTTTTGTTACACGCATACAGCTCTCCTTTCTCACTTGTGAAAGTACAGACGCGTACAACTTATATCTTACCATACGTATTCATTTTGTTCTATGTTATAATAAATGATATTATTCTAATATAGAATACAGGAGGTCAATATGAGTAACATTAACGATACATTAAAACGCATAAATGAACTAGCAGCAAAGAAAAAAATCCGGTCAAGAATTAACGCCAGAGGAATTAGCAGAAAAAAAGAACTTTATGAAATTTACTTAAGTTTTATTCGAGGCCAAATTACAGATACATTGGACCGTGTTGAATTCGTAGATCCTGAAACAGGTGAACGAACAGCTCCTAAACAAGCGCTCGAAAACTTGGCTAAACAAGCTGACAAAGACATAAAAGAACATAAAGATATTCACTAATATAGAAAAAAAGCCACTTGATACGAGTATCAAGTGGATTTTTTTGTATAAGTTTTAATTATCTATTATAATTTGCCGAGACGTTTCATGACATTATAGATTTTCGTAGCTAAACCAGTCATTTGGAATTTAGGAATACCACAGGCAGCCACACGAATACCCTTAGCTAAAGCAATAACATAAACATGTTCTTTCTTCAATTCTTCGCAGATAGCATTAGCAGAATCTGTAGGAATTGTAATGAAGAAACCACCGCGGTAAGGCAACATAGGAAGGCCTACTTGTGCGGCTTCTTGTTTGAAGATGTCAGCACGATCGCGAATCAATTGGTAATAGCTATTACGCTCCTCTTCATAGGCTTTAAATTTAACAGGATCTGCCACAATATTTGCCATTGTACGCATTGCGGGACGACAAATATTAGACCATGTTGCACGGCTAGTATTTTTGTTGATTTCTAAGAATTCATCAGCGATTTCTTCGTCATCAGAAATACCAATCATAGCACCTACACGTTGACCGTACATAGTAAAGCCTTTAGACAAGCTATAGCACACACATGTAAGGATAGCTTTTGGCAAGTGACCAAATTTGCTAAAGAATCCACGTACTTCCTCTCTATCACCAGAGAAGTCAAGATACGCCACATCAATACCAATGATGACATTATTACGACCAATCGCAACAAGTTCTTTCAAGAAATTAAGGATGGAGTCCCAATCTTTATCTTCAATAGAGTAACCAGTTGGGTTATTACCAGGTGTGTTAAACAAGATTACTACATTTGTTTGTCTTGCTGCTAATTCGTTTACACGATTTTTGAATGCTTCATGATTAAAGTTATTTTGCTCATCAAATAAAGAGTACGTTACAAGTGTACGACCAATGTCGCTACAAATTACTTTATAAGCACCCCAGTACCAGTCAGCAGTTAACACTTCATCACCAGGCTCAGTATAGTTATGAATTAAGTGATGGATACCGCCAGTGCCACCAGCTGTAGCGATGCTACGGATGTGACCTTCTGGACGAGAATTACCAAAACATTCTTTCTCTGCAGCTGCTAAAAACTCTGGAACACCTGCAATTGGAGCATAACCAATATGTTCAGTGTCAGAAAGACCCAAATATTCTTCTTTAACGGTTTTGAGAAAAACTAATTTGCCATCTTCATCATGAATAGCACCTAAAGTACCGTTTATAACGTTCTCGCGACCATTTTCTTTAGCATCAGCTAATGCTTGTCCAGCAGTAACAAAGATCACGTCTTTTAATTTTTTCCCTTTTGCATGCTTGCAGCAACACTTGTCATAACTTACACCATCCTATCTAAAATGAATATTACACATTTATAATACCTAAACTGCTTTAATTATACAACGTGTATTCATGAAATATATTGTATACATAAGAAATTTTACTAATTACAATCAATTTACTCATTAAATAAGCTTTTGTATAGAATATATCAAATATCCTATACAAAAACTTTCATAATTAATAATATACAAAAAAACAGTAAATATATAACAAAAAGGACCACTCATAAGAGTGGTCCCAAATTCCTTAGAAGGAGTAGCCTACACCAGCGTGTAAACCTTTTGCAGTTTTATCGTTGCTATCTACGCTATATTTATCATAGCCATAGTATAGATTTAAGTCGATATCAGGACGTACTTCGTATTGAGCACCTACTTGGTAAGTTTGCTTAATATCGTTGCCCCAACCAGCTTTAGCAAAGCCATTTACTTTTTCTGTTAAAGGTACATGACCGATAACACCAGCTTGGAAGCCCAATTCAGTGTCATTTGTACGAATTGCGGTACCTGCACCATAAATGTTTACGTTTGGATGTACTTTGTAAACTAATGCTAATTGATGATCTTTGATATCACCATTTTTTGCATTTACTTTATCGTAAGAATATTGTACTGCCGTTTTATCGGAAAGATCATGTTGCAAAGAAACACCGAAACCATCGTTGCTGTGACCGCCACCTTTGGATACATGTTGTTTAAATGCATAATCAGCTTGTACCTTAGTGGAACCATCGCTAATTTTTGTTACAGGTGCTGCAGCAAATGCACTACCTGCTACAACTGTTGCTGCTAGAGTTAATAATACTAATTTTTTCATTTGTACCTCCTATACACATACCTACTAGTATGTCTTACTAAGTTACTATTTACAGATGTTATAGTTATACACTCTATAAATTAGCGTTTCATGAAAACAGGGATATCAGGGATACCACTGTTAGAGTTTGTCGTGGATGCTGGACGAGATGTAGTCGTTGTTTTACCGAATTCTGGCACACTTTTTGCACTAGAATTGAAGCCAGTTGCAACAACTGTTATTTGTACTTTATCGCCCAAGCTTTCATCGATAACAGAACCGAAGATAATATTAGCATCAGGATCTGCTGCTTCAGAAATAATTTCAGCTGCTTCATTAACTTCAAAGATGCTCAAATCGGAGCTACCAGAAATGTTAAGCAAAATGCCTTTTGCACCATCGATAGAAGTTTCCAACAATGGGCTGTTAATAGCCATTTTTGCAGCGTCAACAGCGCGGTTTTCACCTTCGCCAACACCAATACCCCATCAAAGCTTCGCCTTGTTCCGTCATGATAGTTTTAACGTCAGCAAAGTCAAGGTTAATCAAACCAGGAATTTGAATCAAGTCGGAAATACCTTTAATACCTTGGCGAAGAACATCATCGGCTTTACTGAATGCATCAGTAATAGTACATTTTTTATCAACAACTTGTAGTAGTTTGTCATTAGGGATAACGATAATTGTATCGACTTTTTGAGTCAAGAACTCAATACCTTTTTCTGCGGCAGCACGACGGCGTTTACCTTCGAACGCGAAAGGTTTAGTTACTACGCCTACAGTTAATGCACCAACTTCTTTAGCACATTCTGCAACGATTGGAGCAGCACCAGTACCAGTACCACCACCCATACCTGCAGTTACGAATACCATGTCAGCACCTTCAAGAGCTTTGATGATTTCTTCGCGACTTTCTTGAGCAGCTTCTTCACCAACTTGTGGATTAGCACCCGCGCCAAGACCTTTAGTTACTTTTTCACCAATTTGAATTGTTACATCTGCTTTAGACAATTCAAGCACTTGGTTTTCCGTATTAACTGCTAAGAATTGAACACCTTTAATTTGGTTATCTACCATGCGATTAACAGCGTTGTTACCACCGCCACCAACACCGATAACTTTAATATTTGCAAAATCAGACATTGAACTTCCTCCTCTTATCGTTATTTATCGTATCAATATACGTCCCAATGTATCGATTTATATACTGACTATCTTATAACAATTACATTTATTTTACACTAAAATTTGAAAACTTTCCACTATATAGAATGTGATTTATTAGAATCGCTTAGTCATAATAATCTTGCGTATAGCACCTACATTAATAAATACTCGCAACCCAAACCCAATGAGAGCTACATAATATAAATTAATACCTATTAGGTCGCCTACATATACAAGAATAACAGCTAAAACTACATTTGAAAAGAACCCAATCACAAAATTACTAAGATCAAAAATTCGTTCCAATGCAGCTCGACTACCGCCAAACACTGCATCCAACGCTGCCAGAACCGCTACAGATGTATAGTTCGCGTAACTGATAGGAATATGAAATGGTGCTATCCAACCTAATATAGCCCCTACAATGAGCCCAGCGATGGCGAAAGATATAAATATTCATTCTTTACCTCCTAACTCATTAGGCTTCATATGTTCTTCTCGGAAGGTTCCTGTGAAAAGCTGGAATAGCTATCTCAGTCTCTTCCTTGATAGTTACTTTAATCCCCCAATGTTTAAGCGAATCGACTACGCCACCACGCATAGTAAGCGCAGAGTTTAACGTTTTAGGATCACCAATAGCTTTTACAACGAAGGGAGCCCCAAAGACTTTTCCATTAACTGTAATAGTAGGACCGGAACAACGTATTTCTGAGGTACCAATCAACCGTTGATCATTAATAGCTATCGCCTCAGCCCCACCAGCGCGTAACTCATTAACGATACGTAAAATATCTTCATCATGAATTACAAACAAGTTAGGATTTTCACCACTTTGAATTGGTTTTAAACTATCTTCGATCAACACGCTAACTCCAGAACCTTTAACATTTGTTAAGGCCGCTCTCATCATGAGCTGTTCATCAACTTTAACGTCTGTAGTAGTACCATTTTGTTTAAGCGTTTCTATTTGCTTCAATAAAGCATCCCGCTCGCTTTGGGCTTCACGTAGTTGAACGGCTAAATCACCAGCCCGTTGCAAGCGAATGTTTTCTTCTATATTATCTTGTGTCATTTTATATTGAGTTACAACCATAAACCCTAATATACAACTGACTAAGGCTATTGCCCACCGTTCGTGTCTCACGACAATCATCTACCTTTTATCTTCAACATGACCTTGTTTATCTTGTTTTGTATCATCTTTCTTAGTAGATGAAGTTTCCGTAGTCGGTGCCCCATTTTGATGTTTCTTTCCTTCAGGAATTACATCAGTCTTAATGTACGGTGATGAAATATTAACATCTATATACTGTACATTACCATGAGTTTTCTTAATATCTTGTAACATCGACTGTGTTAGCTCTGCCTTTTTAGGTAAGTCTTTACCATCACCTAAGCGAATCTGTACACCAGATACGGTATAAGCCATAATCGCATCAGGATCACCAATATTGACCTCTGCAATATTCTTGAACGTATTTTCATCAAGAGAATTCAGATACTCAAGAGCCGCTAGAATCGGCTTATCTACAACTGTATCGCCTAATAAAATATTTCCAGCTTTCACACCAGAAATCATTGGTACAGATGTATCTTGTATAGCTGGTTCTGATGCAATAACTTGACCTTTACTATCAATAGTTAAGTATCCGAACTGGGCCGGTACTACAGCAACGGCCTTACGTTCTACAATGTGAACCTCCATAGTCAGTGGCAATTGATATCGTATTTGGGCCTCTTCAACCCGCAAATCCTTTGCCAATCTAGATTTTAATTTTTCTGTACTAATTTGCAAAATATTGACAGGTTCATGTATATCACCTGCCACCATTACATCTTGTACAGTTACCTTATCCGAACCCGTAATCTTTAAGGATCCAAAAGGAATAGGTAGTGTAAACAACCCCACCAACACGAGAGTAACTGCACCACCGATTTTTAACACTCGTTTTCTAAATACAGCCCGTTCGTCTTGAACAGGTGTAGAAGACTGCATCTCCCCAGAGCTGGATGGATGGTTATGCTTATCATCCATAGATAACTCCTTCTGTTCTATTTAGCCTTTAAAATTTCCCTATACTAGCTGTTAATAGAATTTTTTCACATAATGTAGGGAAATCAATTCCCATTTCATTAGCTGCTTTTGGTACTAAAGACGTTGCCGTCATACCAGGAACGGTATTGTACTCAAGAACATACATTTTATCTGCATGATCTGTCATAATATCTACACGAATAACCCCACTGCCTTGCACCTCGCGATACACAAGTTCCCCAATGCGTTGCATTTCAGCAGTCATTTCGTCGCTAATAGGTGCTGGTACCAAGTATTCTGTAGCACCTACAGTGTATTTGCTCTTGTAGTCATATTCGCCAGAATGTGGACGAATTTCAATGACTGACAATGCTTTACCATCCAAACAGCCACCGTAAACTCACGACCATCAAGGAATTGTTCTACTACGAGAATTGGATCATATTTAAGAGCCTCTGTTACTGCTGCTTCTAATTGTGATTCCTCACGAACGATTGTAACGCCAATGCTGGAGCCTTGCGTAGCAGACTTAACAACTACAGGAATAGTAAATTCTTTACGAATATGATCGATAATTGCCTCTGCAGATTCAAGATTACCATTATAGGATTCAGATCTTGCAGTTGGAATATTAGCGCCTTTAAATACGTCTTTACTTACTTTTTTATTCATGCCCACAGCATGAGCCATGATGCCGGAGCCAGTATATGGGATTTCTGCCATTTCTAAAAGGCCTTGCAAAGCACCATCTTCACCATAGCGACCATGAATAGCATTAAATACGACTTCACCGCCTAAGGAATCGATATCTTTCAATACAGTACGAGGATTAAGTTCTAATGTTTGAGCCTTATACCCTTTGCTCACAAGTGCTTCTGCAATAGCAGCGCCTGTGCGACGAGATACTTCAGCTTCTTCGGAAGGACCACCCATCAATACGATTATTTGTTTATCTTTCATTGTAAGCCTTCCTCCAATATCGCTAATAATTTTGGGCCATATTGATTGATAGAACCAGCGCCCATTGTAATAACCAAGTCATTTGGTCTTACTACTTTTGCCAATACTTCAGGTAAATCATCAACAGATGGTACATAATTTACGTCTTGACCAGTAGCCTCTTTGATGGCATTTGGAATCGTAGTCCCATCAATACCAGGGATTGGATCTTCACCTGAGCTATAAATATCTGTCATATATACTTCATCAGCGCTTGTGAAAGCAGTAGCAAATTCATCCTTTAACAAGCTTGTGCGAGTAAAGCGATGTGGCTGGAATACACAGATGACACGATGTTTCTCAAGTTCTTTTGCTGCTTTCAAAGTAGCTTTAATTTCTGTAGGATGATGAGCATAATCATCTACAACCCACACGCCAGCTACATGGCCTTTCGTTTCAAAACGGCGTTTTGCGCCTATAAATTTGCCTAAGCCTTTAGTAATAACACGTGCTTCTACGCCACAACAATCATGAGCCACAATAAATGCTGCTAAAGAATTCAATACGTTGTGGTCACCAGGTACACGCAAACGAACGCGCTCAATATTAATACCTTTATGATATATATCGTATACCAACGTAGAATCTACATAATGAATATTTTTAGCTACATAATCATTACTATCATCTAAGCCATAAGTAATAAAGTTGCGTTTTACGCGATTCATAACATAGCGAATACTTTCATTGTCGCCACACACGATGGCCTTGCCATTTTCTGGAAGTGTTTCTACAAACTCACAGAATGCATTAGCAAATTATCCATCGTTTTGTAGTGATCCATATGATCATCTTCAATATTAGTAATAACGATAGTATGTGGACGCAACTTCAAGAAAGACCCGTCACTTTCATCCGCCTCTACAACAGAGAAGTGACCTTTACCAAGACAGCTGCTGCCTTTAAGGTAATCTACTTCACCACCGATAATTACCGTAGGATCTGCATCGGCTTCTACTAAGATTTGGCCAATCATAGATGTAGTAGAAGTCTTACCGTGTGCCCCTGCTACTGCGATGCCATCCGTTACATCAAGCACTGCTTTTACAATATCAGAGCGATGCAAAATGGTAATTCCTTGTTCTTTCGCAGCGACAATTTCAGGATTATCCTCACGAATCGCTGTAGAACGAACTACAGCATCTACACCATTTACATATTCTTTATTATGACCAATATGAACCGTAGCACCCATTTCTCTAAACTTAGAAATAACTGCAGATTCAGCTACATCTGAACCAGATACGTCATAACCTTTTTGAATTAAAATATTCGCTATAGCACGCATGCCAGATCCACCGATACCAATGAGGTGAATCTTGTGAATACCGTCTAACATAAAACCTCTCCTTGTTACTTTGCAATAGATAATGCAAGTTTTGCAATATCATGAGCTGCATTTGGTTTGCCCAACTGCAATGCTCGTTCTCCCATTTGTGCCAACAAATCACGGTTGTCCATAAACATCTCAATTTCACCTATTAAGTCATGAGCACTCAACATTTTATCAACGATCATGTGAGCCGCCCCTTCTTGCACAAAGATACGCGCATTATAGGTTTGATGGTCTTCCGCTGCATATGGATACGGCACCAATACAGATGGAATACCACGAACTGCTAATTCAGCAAGACCTATAGCACCAGATCTAAACACAGCTAAATCAGCGGCAGCTAAAGCCTTCGGCATATCATGTAAATACGGCAAAATTAAAGATGATTGACCCAAGCCTTTCCCCTCGGTAATACCCAATTGAGATAGCACAGATTCATACTCTCCACTGCCTGTAATATGGATTAATTTAATCCCTTCTTTACCTTGGAAATGCTTATGTACATCAATCATGGCATTATTGATGGTTCGCGCCCCCCGAGAACCACCTGCTATGAGGACTGTGAAAGTATCATCACTTAAATTGAAATAATTGCGCCCCGCTGTTCTTGAGTCAACTAACACCTCAGGACGAACTGGATTACCAGTATACACTACGCGTTTTGCTTTAGAAAAAGATGCTGCTGCATCCTTATAGCCCATCGCTACAACATCAACAAAACGGCTCAAAATTTTATTAGTAATGCCTGCAATGACATTCTGCTCTTGAATTAAGGTTGGAATGTTATGTAATGCAGCTGCCATGAGAATAGGACCACATACATAACCACCCGTACCAATTACCACATCAGGTCTAAATTTACAAATAATAGCATTAGCTTTAACTATGCCTAACGCAGTTTTACCCAATGTGACTAATGTACCCAATGATAATTGACGTTGCAAACCTTGTACGGGAATCGTAGTAAACTCAATCCCCTCTTTAGGAACTAATGTAGCTTCTAAGCCTTGCTTTGTCCCTACATATAAAACCTTTGCATCAGGGATGTTGTTTCATGATTTCCTTATATATAGTTATTGCTGGATATATATGTCCACCAGTGCCACCACCAGAAATAATGATTTTTTTCATTAATGGTGTCCCCCTTCTTGCAACATCTGAACACAAGCTTTAAAGTCGTCACCACGTTCTTCGAAACAACTGTACCAGTCAAAACTTGCACAAGCTGGAGATAGTAATACAATATCACCAGACTCAGCTAATTTATAACCTTGTTCTACAGCGTCTTTCATAGATAAAGCGCGGTAAATAGGTTCTACACCAGCCTCTTTTGCAGCCGCTTCAAATCGTTCTGCTGCTTCTCCCATGAAAATGACAGCTTTTGTCTTTTACTTTAACAAGCTGCATAAACTCTTCTAAAGGTGTCATTTTATCATGACCACCAGCCAGCAGAATAACTGGTTTATCAAAAGATTCCAAAGCTTTAACTACAGAATCAACATTGGTCGCCTTAGAGTCATTATAGAATGTAATCCCATCGATTGTTTTAACCCGTTCCAACCGATGTTCTACACCGTGAAATTCGCTAATAATGCGATGGATTTCCACAACAGGTACACCTAACGCATAGGTTAAAGCAATAACCGTTAAGATATTTTCGATATTATGACTACCTGGAATATGAATATCTTTATCGCCAATAACAGCTGTCGCTACGCCGTTCTTTACTACATAGCACTGACCATTAGCATAATATGCTCCATTCTCGACAGTTTGTTTTTGACTAATTTGTAGAATATGACTAGGCGCACGATGCTCCATATCAGCTACTATAGGATCATCAATGTTAAGAACTAAGTAATCGGATTTCAATTGGTTTTCAAAGATCCGTTCCTTAGCTGCAATATAGTTTTCCATCGTCTTATGACGCGCTAAATGATCTGGCGTAATATTGAGCATAATAGCCCCAATAGGTCTAAAATGCTTAATTGTCTCTAATTGATAGCTAGATAGCTCGGCTACTAAAAAACCGCCTGCTGGCATCGAATAGGCCACTTCACTAAGAGAGTCGCCAATGTTCCCACCAACGCGAACTGGCTTCCCAGAACCTTCTAGCACTTTAGTTAATAAGGTTGTAGTCGTAGTCTTACCATTTGTACCTGTAACAGCTACGATAGGTGATTTAGATACTTCGTAAGCTAACTCTACTTCGCTAACCACATCAATGCCGCGAGCTTGAGCTGCTTTACAATGGGAATATCTAAAGAAATACCTGGAGAAATAACAATGCGATCCACGCCATCTAGCAAGGATTCATCTTGACGACCTGTAATAATTTCTACCCCAGCAGAAACTAAACGTCCTTCCTCCGTAGCAGGCAACGTTACAGGCTTATAATCATTTAATACAACATGAGCACCCACTTGGGCTAATACCCAGGATGCGCCTATACCGCTGGCACCAGCGCCAAGTACAAGTATATGTTTATCTCCGTATTCCATCTGTATCACCTAAATTATCTACAAAATAATGTATTCCTATCCTATAAGCATACCATTATTTACGGGTTCCGTTAAGTATTATCTTATAAAGTTATGGTCGCTAATACTACACCAATAACGGCTAATACAGCACCAGCAAACCAGAAGCGGTTAACTACGGTTTGTTCTGCCCATCCAGACAATTCGAAATGATGATGAATAGGGCTCATTTTAAATACACGTACACCGCGTGTCTTAAAGGAAATAACTTGGATAATAACAGATAATGCTTCCATAACAAAAATGCCACCGATCACTACAAGTAACAATTCTGTTTTAGTTAAAATAGCCATGGCTGCAAAGGCACCACCTAAAGCCAAAGAGCCTGTATCACCCATGAATACTTTAGCTGGATTTACATTATATACCAAGAAGCCAAGACATACAGCAGCTACAATAGCACCAAAGTAAGCAACGCTTTCAGCACCAATAGAGTTCGTCATAGATGCAGCCATAAGACCAATAACGGAGAAGGCAATCGCCGCCACTGCGGATGTACCGCTTGCAAGACCATCAAGGCCATCGGTAAGATTTACAGCATTTGTAGCACCTACGATAATTAAGAACGCTAATACATAGTAACCCCAACCTAATTGAAGTTGTACATCTGCTACAGGAATCCACAATGTGGTAGGAACAACCATAATTTCAGTAATGCAGTAACAGAATACAGCTGCCAAAATAAATTGGCCCAATAATTTTTGCTTAGCTGTTAAACCAAGATTACGTTTTTTAACGGCTTTTACAAAATCGTCAAAGAAACCTAATAAACTATGACCTAATGTTAGGAATAATAACATCCCTGTGCCTACATTCCAAGGTGCAAAAATAGCAACACCAAGAACTAAAGCAATCATCATGAAAGCACCACCCATTGTCGGTGTACCAGCTTTTGCTTGATGGCTTTCAGGACCTTCTTCACGAATACTTTGTTGTGCGTGCAAAGAACGCAACATAGGAATACCGATTTTACCTAGCACGACTGTAATGATAAAGGTCACTACAAAGGCTAACAGAATATGATATATCATATGAATCCTCTACTTATTAATAAACAGATGACGGCTAGATATAACTAGCCGTTATCTTTTATTCTCGATCTTTTAATTCTTCAACAACGCGCTCCATTCGCAAACCACGGGAACCTTTTACAAGGATAACATCCCCTTTTCACGAATATCGCTATAGGCATTGGCCATTTCTAAATGGCTATTACAACGGAATGTAGTTAATCCTGCTTTTTTTGCTTCTTTAGCTATAAAAGCAGCTGCATCACCGAAGGTGAATACTACACTATAACCCTCTTCAGCCAATAATTGACCGATTTCACGATGTGCATCCTCAGAGAAATCGCCAAGTTCAAGCATATCTCCAAGCATAGCAATCTTACGTTTTCCTTCTAATTGCCCCAAAGCTTTAATTGCTTCAGCCATTGAGGAAGGATTTGCATTATATGCGTCATTCAAGATAACGATATCTTCAAATGGTACGATTTCTTGGCGCATAGGAGTGCCTGTAAACTCGCTTAAGCCTTTACGAATTGTATTGGATTTAATCCCCAACACACGGCCCGCTACGATGGCTGCCAATGCATCATATACATTGTGTTCACCAATCATAGGCAAGAAAATATCGAAGACTTCGTCATAACATTTGCAAGTAAACTTGATACCGTCCTTTTTATAGCGCAAATGACTGCCAATACATGTAGCATTACGTTCAATGCCATAGGTAATAGTTTTACCTTTAGCCAGGCTATCCATAGCCTTAACATATGGATCATCTTCATTGAGAATCGCCACACTATTTTCTGGCAAGCAACGAATTAACTCACCCTTTGCTTCTGCAATGGCTTCACGAGATCCTAATAGCTCGATATGGCTCGTACCAACATTCGTAATAATACCCATAGTTGGTTCAGCGATTAATGCGAGCTCTTCAATTTGACCAAGACCACGCATCCCCATTTCTACTACACAAGCTTCATGTTCTGCAGTTAAACGCAACAATGTTTTTGGCAAGCCAATTTCATTATTAAAGTTTTTCTCTGTTTTTAAAACGTTAAATTCTGTACCTAGTACAGCTGCTACCATTTCCTTTGTCGTAGTTTTACCAGAGGAACCAGTAATAGCTACTACAGGAATATCGAAACGGCGACGATGGTAACGTGCCAAGTTTTGGTATGCTACCAAGGTATTTTCTACCTCAATACAAACAATACCTTCTACGGCACGACCTTTTTCTACAATAGCACCTGTAGCACCCTTTTCAATGGCCGTATTGATAAAATCATGACCGTCAAAGGTATCGCCTTTTAAGGCTACAAATAAAAATCCTGATTCAATAGTTCTTGTATCAGTAGACACATCTAAAAACTTAATATTGTCGGTATGTGCACTCGTCCCCGCAGTGGCTTCAACCACTTGAGACAATGTAAATTCTGCCATATTAGATCTCCTTGAGGGCTGCTCGCGCCTCTTCACGATCATCGAAATGAATCGTTTTATCCTTTAAGATTTGGTAATCCTCATGCCCCTTACCTGCAATCAGTACAATATCCCCAGGTTTTGCATTTTGTATTGCATGTTGAATCGCTTCCCGACGATCAACAATAACTTCATAATGAGAGCCTTCACGAAGGCCTTCTTTAACGCCTGCTTCCACATCTTTTACAATTTGTACAGGATCTTCTGTACGTGGATTATCAGATGTAACGTACACCACATCACCATATTGTGCAGCAATGCGGCCCATAATAGGGCGTTTTGTCGCATCTCGGTCACCACCACAGCCAAAGACTACGATAATACGATTTTCTTGAATAGCTTTTGCAGTTTGTAAAATATTTTCTAAACCATCCGGTGTATGTGCATAGTCTACAACAACTGCAAATGGTTGACCTTCTTCGATTAACTCAAAGCGACCAGGTACAGCACTAAATGTTTAATGCTTTATCGATATCTTCCATGGAGATACCTTCTAACAAACAAGCACCGATAGCTGCTAATGTGTTATACACATTAAATAGACCTGTTGTATTCATAGCCACCGTATAGTCATGACCATCATAAGATACAGTATAACGGCTAGATTTAGGAGTCATATCAACATCGTGAGCATTCAATGTGCCGTTCCCATCAATACTATAGGTAATGATAGGTGCTTTAGTTTTTTCAACAACCCGATGACCATAGGCGTCATCGATATTGATAATAGCGCCCTTACCAGATTTAGTTTGGTCAGGTTCACTTACTTGTTCAAATAATTTACATTTAGCTTCCAAATAGTTCTCAAAGGTTTTGTGGAAGTCTAAATGATCCTGCGTCAAATTAGTAAATACTGCTGTATCATATTCAACACCAGATACTCGACCTAGCGCTAAAGCATGAGAAGAAACCTCCATTACACAATGTGTAACACCTTCCTCTACCATTTGATGAAGAATATGTTGCAAATCTACTACATCAGGTGTCGTATTATGAATTGGATACGAAGTATCTCCAATCATAATATGAACAGTGCCAATAACACCTACTTTATAACCTTTGGCTTTTAAAATATGACGAATCATATGGCTCGTTGTTGTTTTACCATTCGTACCAGTAACGCCAATCATGCGCATGGAATTTGCTGGATAGTCGAAGAAATATGGCACACAAGACATCATAGCAGTGCGCGTATCTTCAACAGTGATAACACAAATATCACCACTAACCTCCACTGGTTTAGACACAAGTACAGCTACTGCACCTGCTTCGATAGCTTTATTTACATAGTTATGACCATCTACAGTAGCACCATCTAAAGCAATAAATAAACTACCGGCTTTAACAGCACGAGAGTCCGCTGTAATGTCTAAAATTTCAACAGCTGCATTACCTGTTACTTGCGGCGCTTGCAAGGTTTTCACTATATCTTGTAATTGTTTCATATACAATCTCCTTTACACGCAAAGGAAAGCAGCCCAATACGAGCTGCTTTGCCTGCTAGTCTATAATTTGCTGTTTCTCTTGCACATTACGTTCAGTAACAGCGCTTTTTGTGCTATAAACAAAAGAATCAGGCAAAACCATCCCTAGTTGTTCTTCTGCGATCTGTTGGATACGAACAGGAGACTTCAAGGAAGCTACCTCTACATCCAATGCATCATTATCTTTTGTTAATTGTACTACAGCTTGCTGTGTTTTAACTACCTCGTAGCCTAATTTTGTACTGTATGCATTCATAACCATCATGATAAGCAAAAATGCAACTAATGCGGCAATACCATATACAACTTGCCACATCATAGGGCTCAAATCTAGAGCCACATTTGCACTACGTTTTCTCCCTTGTGTAGTGACCAACACATTGCCTTTTACTTGGCCCACAACAGCCTTTCTCGCTAACATAAACACTAACCCCTTCCAATTCTACAACTTGATGGCTACGCGTAACTTCGCGCTTCTAGCCCTCGGATTAACCTCAATCTCCCCTGCACTTGGCTCTATAGCCTTATTCTTTGCCTTCACAACTGCTTTATGATTACATGCACACATCGGCAATTCTGGAGGACATATACACGCTGTACTTAACTCTTTGAAAGTTTGTTTCGTAATTCGATCTTCCAATGAGTGGAATGTGATAACCCCAATTTTCCCCTTTGGTTTCAACATAGATACAGCATCTACAAAACTATCATGCAAGATAGCTAATTCTCTATTTACTTCAATGCGAATGGCTTGGAACGTCCGTTTCGCCGGATGTGGTCCATCTTGACGCGCCTTCGCAGGTATTGCTTGCTTAATAATTCTAACTAACTCACCAGTAGTGGTAATTCGATTTTCTTGACGCGCATTAACGATAAATTCAACAATGCGCTTAGCCCATCGTTCTTCCCCATAATCGCGAATGATTTGCAGCAATTGTTCAGCATCGTACTCATTGACAATTTCCTCTGCTGTAAGTGGTGCATCTTTATCCATACGCATATCGAGTGGTCCATCATTCATATATGAAAAACCACGCTCCGGGGTATCTAGCTGATAACTGGATACGCCAAGATCAAATATAAAACCATCTACTTCATAGATGCCCGCATTCTGCAGGGCTTCTTTTAAGTTAGAAAAGTTTGTTGGTATTGTTAATACCTGACAATTTAAATCAGACAATCGCTGTCGAGCCACGCTCAATGCGTCTTCATCTTGATCTAAACCTATTATCATGCCTTCTGGATCAAGCATTTCGCCCACTGCGTGAGCATGTCCTGCCCCACCAAGGGTACAGTCCACATAAATGCCTTTTGGATTAGTTACGACGGAGTCCACCGTTTCACGTAAAAGTACGCTGGTATGATTAAATTCCATCATATCCTCCTATAACATAATCCCTTCAAGCCCTTCGACTAATTCTTCCATACTTTCAGCCACTTGATCATCATAGTAATCGTATTTTTCGCGGCTCCAAATTTCAACGTGATCCCCAGCACCGACAATAACGGCCTGTTTATCAAGGCTCGCATATTCACGTAGTGGTACAGGAATGAGGACACGACCTTGTTTATCATATTCAAGCTCAGCAGCACTACCGAAAACAAAACGTTTTAAGGCACGTACGCTAGCTTTAGTGGAGGATTGTGATTGTAAGGCATCAGAAATTTTCTTCCACGCCTCTTGGGTGTAAATAGCTAAGCAGTCATCTAAGCCCTTTGTGACAATGCACAAATCGCCTAGTTGTTCACGTATTTTGGCAGGTATAATCATCCGCCCTTTTGTATCAATGGTGTGATTATATTCTCCCATGAACATACGTATCACCGCCCTTTACTATTCCTTATCCACCACTATATGGTAAATTCTACCATAATTCCCCACCTTTAACAACAAATTTTCCATTTTTAACCCACTTTTTTTATATTTTTTTCTTATTCAATCTCTATTTTTTTCTTCTTTTTTCTACAACACATATGTTCGACCATAAAACCAAAACTAGCTGTTAAAAACCACTATCTACCACTACAGTAAAAATCAACGACTTAATAGAGTAGAGTGAGGCCAGTTCTTAACGGATAACATCCTCACTACATTTCATAATGGGTAGAGTCCCCACAAAAAAGAAAACCGCGTAACATTTCTGCTACGCGGTTTCTATACCTGCGATAGATTAAAGAATTAATCTATCAATTGGGAGGCTAATTATTTAGTTGTTTTTACAGCAGCTTGTGGAGCTTGTTGTGGTTGTTGTGCAAGCACTTTATCAAGAAGATCACGGATTTCTTTATTTTGAGCTTGTAAATCAGCCACTTTATCCTCAAGAACTTTTACAGTTGCTGGGGATGCTTTAGGAGCTGTAGGAGCATTACCGATACCGATTGTTACACCAGCATTTGCCATCACGCTATGGTCACCACCATAAGCTGCGCCAGCATGGATTAATAAATCAGGATTTGCATAATGAGCTACACCCAATGCAGTAGATGTTTTACCTTTGTAAGTACCAACAGCTGCCATGATTTGAGCTTTTTGACCTTCGTGGTATTCGATAGGTTTCAATGCTGCCAATGCTGCTGCATTAGCACCAACTGCTTTCACATCGCGTTCTACACTGCTAATGCGGCGAGAGTTTTCTGCGATTTGAGCATCATGTTGAACAAGAGTTGCATGGTCTTGAAGAGCTATGTTAGAAGCTTTCAAGCTGTAGTTTGCAGCCTCTGCTAATGTACCGATGTCTTGAGTATTTTTATTTACTTGCAAGCCTAATACACTAACTTTTTCATGGTTTTCTAATGCAAGAGCACCAACTGCTTTAGTTAACTTAGTATTTTCGCTTACTTGATTTGCTGTAGTAGCAATATCTTTAGTATTTTTATCTACTTGTAAAGCCCATTGCGTTAACTTTTTCCTTATTTTCCATTGCCACTGTGCCAACTGCTTTAGTTAATTGTGCATTTTCATTAACTTGGTTAGCTACTGCAGTTACACGGTTATCTACCTTAGTGATATTTGTAACATTAGTATCTACTTTAGCATTTAGAGTGTTGATGTTTGTAGTATTTGTATTAACTTGGCTAGATACTTTACTAATATTGCTTGTATTTGCATTAACTTGGTTAGTTACATTTGTAATATTAGTTGTATTTTTGGTTAACAACATTATTAATATTAGCAATATTAGTTGTATTTGTATTAACTTGTTTAGATACATCGTTAATAACTTTACTATGTTCATCAACTTTGTTGATTACTTTTTCTACAGTTACATTAGTATTTTGAATTGCTTCAGCATTTTGCTTGATCGCTGCTTTGTTAATATTGATGTTTTCAGTGTTATGTTTGATTGCTTCAGTATTAACAGAAACTTGGCTTTGAACAGTTTTAATACGTTCTTCGTTAGCATTTGCTTTTTGAGTATTAGCATTAACTTGTTCTTTCACTTTACTTACATCAGCACCTACATTTTTGTAAGTTTTTTAATAGCTTCAGTGTTTTTGCCAACTTGGTCTTTCAAGCCAGATACATCAGTTTTGATATTGTTGATTACAGTATTTTGATTATTTACTCTTACATCAATATCAGTCACTTTGTTGTCAATATTAGTTACTTTGTTATCGATGTTAGTCACTTTATTATCGATATTTGTAACTTTAGCATCAACATTTGTTACTTTAGCATCAATATTAGTTACTTTATTATCAATGTTTGTAACTTTTTGCATCAATATTCTTAACATCATTTTTGAACATTAGTAATATTGTTGTTTACAATATTAAGTTGTTTATCAACTTTAGCACTAATATTGTTGATATTGTTATTTACAATATTGATTTTTTTGATCAACTTTAGCATTGATGTTTGTGATATCAGCTTTTACTACAGTCACATCAGCTTTAATATTGTTTACATTCTTTTCAACGTTAACAACATTAGCTTTAATGTTATTAATATTGGAAGTGTTATTTTGAATGTTTACAGTATTAGCTTGGATGTTACTATTTTGAGCGTTAATGTTTTTGAGTAATATTTTTCTACTTTTTGAGCTACATTAACGATTGTAGTATTACCTTTACCAACTTGACCTTTCAAGGACTCAATAGCTTGAGCATTAGCATCAACTTTACCGCTTAAGTTGTTAATAGCAGTTGTATTAGATTCAATACGACCAGTATTAGCATTTACTTTAGCTGTTACATCAGTAATGTTAGCTGTGTTACCAGCAACTTGTTTACTAATGTTTGCAATAGCTGTTGCATTATTAGAAATATTAGTTGTATTATTTGTAACTTGTTTACTTACATTAGCAATAGCTGCAGTGTTATTAGCAATATTTGTAGTGTTAGACTCTACTTTATTGTTAATATTAGCCACATTTGCCTTGATATCAGTAATAGACTTGCTATTATTAACAATTGCATTTGCATTAGCTTCAACTTTAACATTTACGTCATTAACTTTGTTATTAATTGTGTTGTTAATCACTGTATTGTTTTCAGTAATCTTAGCATCAATATTTTGATCTACTTTGTTAATGATTGTTTTATTATTTTCGTTGATTGCAGTTTCAATGTTTTTGTTAATAACAGTGTTGTTATTAGTAATTGCAGTGTTGATATCGTTTCTAATTACTGTGTTGTTTGCTTCAATCTTAGCGTTGATTGTGTTTTCAACATTAGTAACGGTTGTACCAACTTGGCCTTTTAATGCTTTAATAGCATCTTCATTAGCACTGATACGAGTAGAGTTATCTACAATATTACCTTGTAAGTAGTCTAAACGTTCATCATGACGATCTACACGACCTTTAAGGCCATTCAAATCACCTTTAACGCCATCAATCTTAACATTTACATCACCAATCTTAGTATTGATTGTATTGTTGATTTGTTTGTTATTTTCATTGATTTTTACATCGATGTTTTTATCAACTTTGTTAATGATTGTTGTGTTATTAGCAGTAATCTTAGCATCGATATTTTGATCTACTTTGTTAAGAATTGTAGTATTGTTAGCTTCAATCTTGTTATTGATAGTAGATTCAATGTTAGTGATAGTAGTACCAACTTTGCCGTTCAATGCTTCGATAGCTTTTGTATTCTTGTCGATAGCAGCTTTGTTATCACCAATGAATTTACGATTTTCGATAGCAATTGTACCAGCTACATTGATATCTTTTTCATTTTGGTCAACACGCTTAGTAAGACCATTCAAGTCACCTTTAATGCCGTCAACTTTAACATTTACATTGTTGATATTATTATTGATTACTTTATTATTTTCAGTAATCTTAGCATCAATGTTTTGGTCTACTTTATTAATGATTGTTGTGTTATTATTATTGATTTTTTTATCAATATTTTTGGTTAATAACAGTATTATTAGCTTCAATCTTAGCATCGATATTTTTTTATTAATAACTACATTGTTTTCAGTAATTTTGTTATTAATAGTAGTTTTCGATATTTTGAACTGTTTTACCAACTTGACCTTTTAATTCATCAATAGCTTTTTTGTTATCGCCAATGAATTTACGGTTTTCTATAGCAATTGTACCAGCTACATTGATATCTTTTTCATTTTGATCAACACGTTTAGTAAGACCATTCAAATCACCTTTAACACCGTCAACTTTTACATTTACATTGTTAATAGCTGTAGTGTTATTAGCAATGTTTGTAGTGTTGTTTGCGATGTTTGTAGTATTTTCAGTGATACGTTTGCTATTGTCAGCAATTGCCACTACATTAGCTTGAATATTTGTAGCATTGTTAGCAATGTTAGTAGTGTTATTTTCTACTTTACCATTGATATTAGTAATTTGGTTTTTAATATCGTTGATTACTGTAGAAGATTTACCTACTTGACCTTTTAATTCATCAATAGCTTTTGCATTAACATTGATATTTGTAGTGTTATTTGCAATAGCAGCTTTGTTATCGCCAATGAATTTACGGTTTTCAATTGCAATTGTACCTGCTACGTTGATGTCTTTAGTGTTTTGTTCAACTTTAGCAGTAAGGTCTTTCAAGTCACCCTTAACACCGTCAACTTTAACGTTTACATTGTTAATTGCAGTTGTATTGTTAGCAATGTTAGTAGTGTTAGCATCTACTTTCACATTAGTTGCATCAATACGTTTGCTATTATCTACGATAGCCTTTGCATTAGCATCAACTTTAACGTTTACGTTGTTAATCGCAGTTGTATTGTTAGCAATGTTAGTAGTGTTAGCATCTACTTTTACATTAGTTGCATCGATACGTTTGCTATTATCTACGATAGCCTTTGCATTAGCATCAACTTTAACGTTTACGTTGTTAATTGCTGTAGTATTTTTAGCAATATTAGTTGTGTTATTAGCAATATTTGTAGTGTTGTTTTCTACTTTACCGTTGATATTAGTAATTTGTTTCTTAATATCGTTGATAACTGTAGAGGATTGACCTACTTGACCTTTTAACTCATCGATAGCTTTAGCATTGATATTGATATTTTTAGTGTTGTTTGCAATAGCAACTTTATTATCGCCAATAAATTGACGGTTTTCCATTGCAATTGTACCAACTACATTAATATCTTTTGCATTAGCTTTCACACCATCTTCTACTGCGGAGATACGTGTGGAATGATCAACAATGTTACCTTGTAAGTAATCTAAACGTTCATCATGACGATCTACACGACCTTTAAGGCCATCTAAATCACCTTTAAGACCTTTCAAGTCACCTTTAACGCCATCAATCTTAACATTTACATCGCCAATCTTAGTATTGATTGTGTTGTTGATTTGTTTGTTGTTTTCATTGATTTTTACATCGATTTTTTTATCAACTTTGTTAATGATTGTTGTGTTATTAGCATTGATTTTTGCATCAATATTTTGATCTACTTTATTAATGATTGTTGTATTGTTGCTGTTAATTTTATTATCAATGTTTTGGTTGATAACAGTGTTGTTAGCCTCAATCTTAGTATCGATATTTTTTTATTAATAACTACATTGTTTTCAGTAATCTTGTTATTAATTGTAGTTTCAATATTTTTAATTGTAGTGCCAACTTGACCTTTTAATGCATCAATTGCTTTTGTATTTTTATCAATAGCAGCTTTGTTATTGCCGATGAATTGACGATTTTCCAAAGCAATATTGCCAACTACATTGATATCTTTAGCATTAGCTTTAACACCATCTTCTACTACAGTAATACGTGTAGAGTTATCTACAATATTATCATGTAAGTAGTCTAAACGTTGATCATGACGATCTACACGACCTTTAAGGCCATCCAAATCACCTTTAACGCCATCAATCTTAACATTCACATCACCAATTTTTTTGTTGATTGTATTGTTAATTTGTGTGTTATTTTCGTTGATTTTCACATCAATGTTTTTATCAACTTTGTTAATGATTGTTGTGTTGTTAGCATTGATCTTAGCATCAATATTGTTATCTACTTTATTGATAATAGTAGTATTGTTAGCTTCAATCTTATTATCGATAGTTTTATTAATTACTGTATTGTTTTCGTTGATTTTATTAGTAATTGTATTTTCGATATTTGTGATTTGATTACCAACATGACCTTTTAATTCATCAATAGCTTTTTTTTATTGTCGCCGATGAATTTACGATTTTCAATAGCAATTGTACCAGCTACGTTGATGTCTTGTGTGTTTTTGTTAACTTGAGCTTCAAGATCTTTTTAAGTTACCTTTAACACCATCAATTTTTTTGATCAATTTTTGATGTTATTGGAATTAATCTTAACATCGATATTATTATCTACTTTGTTAAGAATTGTAGTATTGTTAGCTTCAATCTTAGTATCGATATTTTTGTTAATTACTGTATTATTTGCGTTAATTTTTATTAGTAATTGTATTTTCGATATTTGTGATTTGTGTGCCAACATGACCTTTTAATTCATCGATAGCTTTTTTGTTGTCACCAATGAATTTGCGGTTTTCAATAGCAATTGTACCAGCTACATTGATATCTTTTTCCGCTTTATCTACACGTTTAGTAAGACCATCCAAGTCACCTTTAATACCATCAACTTTAACGTTTACATTGTTGATATTATTGTTGATTACTTTATTATTTTCAGTAATCTTCGCATCAATATTTTTATCTACTTTATTGATGATTGTAGTATTGTTAGCTTCAATTTTATTGTTGATTGTAGTTTCAACATTTGTAATTTGTGTGCCAACATGACCTTTTAATTCATCGATAGCTTTTTGGTTGACTTTTACACCATCTTCAACAATGGAGATGCGTGTAGAGTTATCTGCAAGGTTATCTTGTAAGAAGTCTAAACGTTGATCATGGCGATCTACACGATCTTTAAGACCATTCAAGTCACCTTTAACACCGTCAACTTTTACATTAACATTATTAATTGCAGTTGCATTCGCTTCCACTTTGCTATTGATATTAGTGATATTATTTTTTTAATATCTTTAATATCTACTTGAACATTGCCGATGTTTTTGACCAACTTTGCCTTTCAAGTCAGCAATATCTTTAGTATTGATATTAACTTGATTTTGAGTATTAGCTACGTCAGTTTTTAATTGTTTTATTATCTTGTTCAAGTTGTTGCATACGACCTTCATGATTGCTTAACGCTTCATTATGATAGTCGAATCGCTTCATCAAGTCAGTATGATTTTTTTATCAACTTTAGTGTTTAATTCAGTAATTGCAGTCGCATTTTTTTGTTGATATTTGTAGTGTTGTTAGTGATGTTTGTTGTATTAGCATCAACTTTTGCACTTACATTATTTATATTGTTAGTAATTTTTGTAATGTCTGCTTTTACTACATTAATCTTAGCATCTACATCGTTATTGACTTGATTAATGATTTTTGTGTTGTTTTCAGTAATTTTATTGTCAATTGTTGTGTTGATGTTAGTGATCGTTGTACCAACTTTACCTTTCAAGTCTTCGATGGCTTGTTTATTTTTCACCGATAGCTTTTTTGTTATCAACGATACCTTTGCGGTTTTCCATCGCAATAGTATTGTTGAAAGTAATGTTGTTAGTGTTTTCTTCAACTTTAGCAGTCAAATCAGTAATAGCTTTGCTATTATTGTTAACGTTAACAGTTAAATTATTGATAGCTTGTTTGTTGTCGTTAACTTTAATCTCAACGTTGTTAATGTTATTGTTCAACTCAGTTTTAACATTAGTAATATTGTTATTTAACTCAGTTTTCACATTGTTGATATTTGTTTTAATATCAGCAATTTTAACATCTACATCTTTGTTAACATTATTGATAATAGTTGTATTGTTATTTTCAATAGTCTTATTAACTTGATTTAAAAATTGTAGTGTTATTATTTTTTTAATTTCAGTATTAATGTTTTGATTTACTTGGTTAATAATATTAGTATTATTAGCTTCGATGTGTTTTTAACACTTGCATCGATATTAGTGTTTACATTATTAACAACATTGTTCGTGATGTTAGTAACTTGTTTATTGATTTTTGTATCGATGTTGTTGTTGATTTCAGTAAATCTAGCATCGATATTATTGTTAATATTCGTAATATCTTGTCGAATATTAGTAATTTGAGTACCAACTTTTACCTTTTTAGGCCTTCAATATCTTTACTATTTTTGATTAACTTTAGCATTGATATTAGTAATATCATTTTTTTAATGCCTGTAATGTCAGTTTTAACATTACCAACTTGCTTTGTTAATATTCGTAATATTAGTAGTATTATTTTCTACTTTTTTTGGTTAAGAATATTAATGTTAGCTGTGTTTTTTTCTTAACATTTTCAACATCAGTAGTTACATATGTATTGTAGTTATTAACAATAGTAACTCCGTTAGAACCACCTTTTTTTAGGTTCTTGTTGTTGCTGTTGTTGTGGCACTTGTTGTTGCCATTGTTGTTGCTGTTGTTGTTGTGGCACTTTGTTGTTGCCATTGTTGTTGCTGCTGCTGTTGTTGCTGTTGTTGCGGCACTTGTGGACGTGGACGTCTTTGTTGCTGCTGTTGTTGTTGTGGCACTTGTTGTTGCCATTGCTGCTGCTGTTGCTGCTGTTGTTGCTGCTGTTGTTGTTGCTGTTGTTGTTGCTGTTGCTGTTGTTGTTGCTGTTGTTGCTGACTTTGCGCTTGTGGATCAATTGGATGTTGATATTGGTTATGACCCCAAGCATTTTGCTCAGGTGTTATCCATCTTTGGCTACCAATAAGATCAGCTCTAGCCCAATCCTCAGGGCTGGATGCATTAGCAACACCTCCAGAAAAGCTAGCCGCCAAAATAACCGCTGCTACGATTGTAGTAGCGGATTTTTGATGTGACTTAGCCAACTCAGACGTTACTACGTAAGCGTGCTTAGTTGCACTCCAAACAACTTTGAATACCTTATTCATATAAGTTCCCTCCCAACATTTGTGGCTCTCACCCCACAATGAAGAAATAAATCAAATATTGCACTCTTTTCACTAAATATTCACAATATTTAACATAATATTACCATATAATATTTTAAACTTCCATAAAAAAATTTAATAAGTTAAACTTATGCTTCATTTTTTTATTCATCGTAAAATCAATAGAAACACATATAAATACTAGGGGTTTGAGTTAAGAGCATCGTATAAAATGAAATTTTAAATTTTAAACTAAATTTACTTTTTATAGTTTTCATTTTATTCCTAAGTATTCAAAACATGAAAAAGACCTCATCAATGTATCAGGGTTATAGGACAAAAAGTGTGTGTGACTAATCCCAATAAGTTGGAAAATCTGTAGACATATGTAGCTCATTCCAAACAGGAGCATCACCCCATTGAGGGATTGAACGATCTATTTGGCAATAATCAGATAACCGTTTGTAGATAGCAGCAATCGATTCATCTGTAGGCATACAATTTAATATATCTGAAATAGAAAGCGGTCTTGGTGAGTGCATATAGCACCACCAATAGACCGCTTTTAGTCTTCTTTCAAGTGAAAGACCCCTATGAGCCCGTAACATACTTCTTAGTTGAGCATTTACTCCACCTTCAATACGATTATTTGTTGTAGGTATTGTAATATCAAAACATTCCAAAAAAGTAAATAAAGTTTGTTGCCTAATCAGACGCCATAATGATGATTCAGTCTTTAAGCAAACGCTCATGTGTAGAGCGTTTGTTTCCGAATTCATCAATCGTCATTTCTCGTAAAAAATCAGAATATGTCATTCGCCACGCTGAAAGCTCATTAATCCATATAAAGGCTTGATCCATTGTTTTCACATTAAATAAAGCTTTGGCAAGACTATAAAGGTCCTTCCCAGCTAACGTTTTAGGTCTACTTGTCGTATATCGTCTAACCTGACAAAAAATGTGAAACAGGCATCTTTGGTGACTGCTATGAGGCCAAACTTTACGTAATGCTTTAGGCAAAACCATTAGCACCATCAGACACAACGACTTTTAGGTTCGGCAATCCGTTCCATTAAACACTGCCAAGCTCTAGCATGCTCATAACGACAGACATACCATCCTAGAACATGAGTATCATTGCAACAAATCAACACACATAAATTCCTAGCTAAGTAAATTCCATCAAGATATACCACATCATGTACTTCTTCCACTTTTGGTGGCAATGGCCATATGGACCAAAATTTAGCGGTTTTACGCCTGAATGTACGACCTTTACCAGGCATATCAGCTTGAATATTGGTGTTGAATAACCAATTCAAGAATAGGCTTAACTCTTTACTTAAATTATTAATTTTAACGGTAAATGCCACCTTACAATGTTTGCAAAAACCAACGCTGAGAACCAGATTTTAAAAACACCGTGTTTAATACATGTTTCATTACAATCAGGACATTTTATTTGTCGCATAAACTCTTCCTCCATATTTGTTTATATATAGGAAGATATAACCTCATTTTAGTCAGTAATTACAAGGGGTGATTGATGTTTTCACCCACACTTTTTGTCCACCCTCAAACTTCTCCAGAAAAAGATTAAACCCTTATAACACTAGTAAATATCTAGTATTATAAGGGTTTTCACACACACTTTTTGTCCTATAAGCCATGTATCACTTATACATTGATGAGGTCTTTTTTACTCTATATAGTTTTATCTATAATATTAGAATTTAGATTCGATAGCACCTTGAAGGTCGCCTTTTGGCAAGAAACCAATTTTACGATCTACAACTTCGCCATCTTTCAAGATAACGAATGTAGGCAATACTTCTACTTGCATATTACGTGCTAATTCTGGTTCTTCATCAGCATTTACTTTTACAAAGTTAGCTTTACCTTCAAGCTCACCTGCGATTTCTTCGATGATTGGCATCATACGTACGCAATAACCGCACCATGGAGCCCAGAAATCAATAACAGTAACGCCACCTTGATTTACTAAATCTTGATATTCAGCAGTTTTTAATTCTTTTAATTCGCTCATTGTACCCTCCTACGGTAATTGAACTAATACACAATCTTGAATGACATGCAGGTTTAAAGCATGTGCTTTTTCAACAACAGATGGTTTATCCGCTCCTGGTTGCAACCACACAGTAGAAATGCCAAGTTCTTTACATTCATCTAATGCAGCCAAACCCGCTGCTTCTGGTACAACAAAATCTACCACAGCTGGTACAACAGGAAGTGCAGAAAGACTAGAGTAACATTTGTCTCCATCTATTTCTGCAATATTAGGATTAACTGGATATACTTCATATCCGTGATCTTTAAGACGTTTATAAATCTTATAGCCGAACTTTTCGGTTTTATGAGTGGCTCCAATAACGGCCCACACTTTTTGATCTAAAGCTTGTTGAATTGTCATTTTGACCACCTCTTATATACTATTATATAGGAATATCGAATATTGTCAATATAATATATCGAATTTTTATAACAAAAGAATTATTCTCTTTTTAGCAAACATCCTATAAGATAAAGCAATAGCCGTTTTATGCTCTTTATCTATATTTTTATCTCAATCGTTTTCTGACTAAGACTAGGTAAATTTAAATCAATCTTAATTAATTCAGAAATACTTATTTCCCGATTATTTAATGTATTAGCATTAACTAACCCGCCTACGATAGCTAATTCACCGACGATTCTATTAGCAGACCATTGATTATCACGCAATTCCCGAATAGTAATACTCTTCTGTCGTTTAGACAATCTATGCCCTTCAGAATCAATTAAGAGCGGTGCATGACCATACGATGGTACTTTTATATGTTTAGAGTGTAAACACTGTTGTAATGTTTTATATAAATATATTTGCTGTCCTGTAGTATCTAGCAAATCATCTCCACGAATGACCTCCGTGATTCCCATTGCAATATCGTCTAGAACAACGGCTAAATTATAGGCATACATACCATCACCACGACGTAATACATAATCATCTAGCTCACCTTCTAAATGAATATGTTGAACACCTTGCCAGCGATCTGTAAATTCTATATCACAAGAATCTATGGATAAGCGCAACGAAGGATCCTTTTCAGCAGAAAACGTTTTCACCTTTTCCTCATCTATATGGCGACAATGTCCATCATATCGATGAACTACCTCTCCCACATGAGGGGCTGAAGCAATAGACTGTAATCTAGCACGATTACAAAAGCATGGATAAATTAGTTTTTCTAATGCAAGACTTTCTAATATATTAGCATAGTATTCTTGTCGTTCACTTTGCCAATATGTTGATTCTGGTCCGCCAATACGCGGACCTTCATCCCATTCAAAGCCAAGCCACTCTAAATCATCTAAGAGTGCGTCCCCTAATTCCCGTTTAGAACGTTGAAGATCTATATCCTCCATTCGAACTACATAAGTTCCCTTTTGTTGTCGCGTAGAAATATATGATAATAAAGCAATCCACACATTGCCAAGATGGATATATCCTGTTGGGCTTGGTGCAAACCGGCCTTTCATATTAGCCCTCCTACATTACAAAACAAGTGGCATATTCTGTACAATCAAACAGAATATGCCACTATATTATATTAAATAATTAGCCTAAAGAAATGATATTATCAAATACATCACCAGCGTCTTTAATTTTTTGTTCGTTACCCATTGTACAAATATAATTATCCTTTAATACAGGTTCAACCACATCTGCTAAAGCAACAATATCCTCTGGCTTACAAGCGATAACTTGTTTACGGAACTCTACCTTATCCTCTAGTTTAGCACCGCTAAAGTACATGCCCATTGCACGTGGACCACGCAACGCTGGAGTCATAGGCAAGTCTAAAGGAGCTCATCGTACCAATAATATATTTACGCATTTCACGGTCAGTTAAGGTAAACTCACGAAGGTACTGAGGTAACTCTTTGTACACATTCAATGTTTCTACCAAATTTGGATCGCGATAGCTACAGAAAATCATATTACCATCGTCATAGAAATTAGCAAAGGCACCGTAAGCACCACCTTGAACACGAATTCGAATCCAAAGGTACTCATACCGCAAAATCGTTTCTAGTACACTCATAGGACCAACATGCTTAAACCCATGATCGACAAAGTTACCACCTTGTGCTACGTATTGCACCTTACCAGCTGTAACGATACCGTCATTACCGGAAAGTCGAGTAATTTGTAATACATCATTGCTTAACTCAGTAGTATCCCAAGTTTCAACCAATGGTTTCATTAAGTTTTCAAAAGCCTCTAATTCGCCTTCTTCACCAACAAACATAATATCTACGTTGTTAGCACGGAAAATCTTACAAGCTACATCGGCTAATTTTTCAGGCAATAATGGCAATGCCGCTGGATTAGATGCCAATTCACTAATCTTTTGGTAATACCCAAAGTTACCATTATCTCTAAATTTACCAACTGCAGATACTTGTGCCATAACGCGTTGGCTTACGATGGAGTTACCGCGACGGAATGCTTCGTTATCCCAAATGGCTTTGCTTTCTTGAACAAGCTCAGTCAAACGACGATCATCACTATAATCTGCTTTTTGTACTACTTCATTAATCAAGCGACACAAATCAGGCAATTTAGAATGCAATGCTTTAGCACGTACAATCATAAGCGGTGTAAATTCATCGCGCTTACCATCTTTGCTGATTGCTGTAACATCAGAGCTTAAACCACCAAGATTCATATTAATATCTTTAGCCAATGCTTCATAGCCGCGTTCAGATGTATCAATACGACCAAGGATATCACTCAAAATATCTGCGTAGAACAATTCATCTTCTGTAAGGCAACTCAAGTTAAAGTATAAACCTACATAGTTAATGCCTTTTGTGAAAGTAGGCACAAAGTGTACTTTCGTATTACCAATCTTGCTTTCACGGCGTTCTACAGCTTCAATATTAGGGTTTAAATCAGATAACTCAAGCAATGGAATCGATGCCAATGCTTCTTCACTATCTGGAGTTTCTTGACGGATTTTGAGACGTTTAGTTTGCTCTACAATCGCGTCAATCTCCTCTTTTGACATATTCGCTTTTACAGCAGCTAAATGTTCTTTAACCTCTGCATCTTTGCGCTCTTGAAGTCCACGTTCAGGATAGATAGATACGAGTACTTTGTGATTGTTATTTAAAATAGATTGACGAATCAAATCTTCAAAGTACGTACCAGATAAGCCTTTTCGAATATTCACTAGCGCTTCTTCGTAGTGTAAGAGCTCAAGCGGATCATTATCGTATAACCAGTTATCCATCATACGGATGACATAGGCAAGACCGATTGGACGACCACCAAAGTCGCTTTCACGAAGAGCAAACTCAATGCTATTCAAGGAAGCTTCTAATAATTCTTTATCTAAACCTTTATCACAAAGCTCTTGTAATGTAGATTCTACAATGCGTTGCAAGTCAGCTTGCTTTATCTAGATTAGAGCCTGTTGCTTGTACAGTCCACATAGGTTGGCGAATGCTATCTAAATAATAGCCACTCACATCAGAGCCGATACCTGCTTTTACTAAAGCCTGTTTTAAAGGCGCCGCTGGGGACGTTAATAAAGCATGTGTTAAAACCTCAAAGGCCAAGCTATGCTCAGGAGTCACACTAGGTAATACATAGGCAAAGGAATGCAAAGTACGATTCTCTGTTGGTTCCTCAGAACCTACACTATACGGATAGCTCACCACTTTACCTTCTGTAAATGGAGCTTGTAAACCTACCTCAGTATGAACCTCAATAGCATCAAAGTGACTTAAGTATTCATCATTCAAAAATGCTAATTGTTCTTCAATATTCATAGCCCCATACAAGAAAATATAACTATTGGATGGATGATAGTGAACGCGATAGAACTCTTGGAATTCTTCATATGTTAAATCTGTAATATGATCAGGATCCCCACCAGAATCAACACCATAAGTAGTATCTGGGAAAAGTTCGCGCATCATTTGGCGCTCTAATACAGAATCTGGAGAAGAGTAAACACCCTTCATCTCATTAAATACAACACCTTTATAGGTAAGCTCATCATCGGCATGATCTAGCTCATAATGCCAACCTTCTTGCATTACGATTTCTGCATCGTCACGTACGCGAGGATACAATACAGCATCAAGATACACATCCATTAAGTTGCGAAAGTCTTTATCGTTCTTACTCGCCACAGGATACATCGTCTTATCAGGATATGTCATGGCGTTTAAGAACGTATTCAAAGAACCTTTTACGAGCTCTACAAAAGGCTCTTTCAAAGGAAACTTGCGAGAACCACATAATACGGAGTGCTCCATAATATGAGCTACACCAGTACTGTTGTGAGGTGTTGTTCTAAAAGCAATATTGAATACTTTATTAGAATCTGGTGAATCGATATAAATTAATCGGGCACCAGACTTTTCGTGCTTCATTTCATAAGCGGTACCATTGATCTCATCAATGCGCTCAATGCGGTCAAGGCGAAAGCCAGAATAAACCTTATTTATTTCCATGCTGTCCCTTCTTTCTATATAAATAAAATGATTTCTTTCTTAACAATTAATTATACCATATCGATGACTTTATATATAGATGTTAAGAATAATTATCGAATTTGAATAGAAAAGCAAAAACATACCTCTTATACCATCATAGATTGTAATTCTATAATTTCATAAACAAATTATGCTAAACATATTATAAAACCCCATAGGCAATAGGCCTATGGGGTTTATATTATTTAGTATGTTGCATTTGCCACTTTTGATTGCGGCGCAAGGTTAATAAGCCTTCTAGTACAGCTTGAAACTGTACAAAGCTCAATGTATAAGGTTCATACATATCCGGTACTACCTTGTAAGAAATAGTAACCTCTGCTTTATCATAATCGTAGAAGATACCATGTAAATTACTTACCGTAGTATAACCAGTTTGAGCTTGCTCCAATGTTGGAATAGGCTGATTTTTTAGATTTCCTAGTAGATCGCTAATGAAACCTTCCTTACGACCTTGGTCATTGAGCATTTCATCCATAAAACTACGTAGACTATCCATAAATAGATTAACCTCTTTGGTCTAACAATAAGCCATTGTGGATTACACGAACAGCATCTTTAACGCGGTCTTCAGCAACAAGGCAGGAAATACTAATTTCAGAAGTAGAAATGATTTCAATATTGATACCTTCTTGGCTCAAAATATCAAACATTTGAGCTGCCACGCCAGGTTGACCTAACATACCTGCACCAATGATAGATACTTTTGCCATGCGTTCGTCAATATTTACAGCTTCAATATCAACTGCTTTTTGCAATTCTTCCAATACTTCGCGCGCCAAAACTACGTCATCCATAGCTACTGTAAAGATAAGGTCGGTTTTAGGCTCACCAACAGAGCGGATAGATTGAACAATCATATCTACGTCTACGTTTTTCGCAGCCAATGCTTTGAATACAGTTGCTGCCACACCTGGTTTATTTTCAACGCCTACAAGGGCTACTTTTGCAGTATTTTTATCATCAGCTACGCCAGTAATTACGCGTTTATTTGCTTCCACAGTATAATCCTCCCGAATAATAGTACCTGGTTTATCATTAAATGTAGAACGTACATGAATAGGCACGCCATAACGGAAGCCCATTTCTACGGCACGTGGTTGCATTACACCGGCACCAAGGCGCGCCATTTCGAGCATTTCGCCATACGTTACTTCTTCTAATTTGAAAGCTTCCTTCGCTACGCGAGGGTCTGTAGAATATACGCCGTCTACATCTGTGAAGATTTCACATACATCTGCCTTCATAGCGCCTGCCAATGCAACTGCTGTTGTATCAGAGCCACCACGACCTAATGTAACCATGTCACCATATTCAGTAATACCTTGGAAACCAGCAACAACTACGATGTTGCCTGCATCCAACGCTTCAAACACGCGATTTGGATCAACGCCCAAAATGCGGCCTTTATTGAAACTATCACTAGTTGTGATACCTGCTTGGTCACCTGTTAAGGATACAGATTTTTGACCACGTTCGTTAAAAGCCATTGCCATCAATGCAATCGTTACTTGTTCACCTGTGGATAACAAGCGGTCCATCTCACGACCATAAGGCTTGGATGTTACTTGTTTAGCCAATGCTACCAAGTCATCCGTTGTATCACCCATTGCGGATACAACAATAACGATTTTATCGTCTGCTTGCTTCTCACGAAGGACGCGATCAACAATATTAAATATTTTTTCTGGTGTAGCTACGGAACTACCACCAAATTTTTTAACGATTAAGGCCACAATAATCCCTCATTTAACTATGTTTACTAAATATCAATATGAATATACTTTACCACAAACAAATAGCACTGTAAAGGGATGTACAGCAACCATTCCTCTGGACTAATACAAAAATCCTTTTTCTGCGGACATTAAGATATATGCAAAAAGACCAGCCCTAAGGCTGGTCTTTATTAGTTGTTTTAGTTAATTAAGCAACTGTAATTTCTTTTTCGGATTCCCACAAACCGTGAAGATTGCAGTAAGATACAGCAATCAATTTACCAGATTTGTTCAAGGAAACTGCCAAAGAACCTTCAGAAATTGCATGTACAGGGCCTTCGTTTGCAGTTGCGCCATCACCATGTACGTTGAAGGAAATTTCACCAACTTCGAATGGCAATTGAGTACCTTCAGCTACGAAGTACAATTTGATCCATTCAATGTGATGTTCTACAGTGTTAGGATGTGCGATATCTTTACCAACGGACAAAGTTACGTGGAAAGTTTCACCTGCTTTTACAGTGTCAACTGTTTCGATAACAGGAACGTGTTTTTCAGTAGCGAAATCGCCAGATTTAATGTAATCATGTACAGCCATAGTTAACCTCCTGGTTATTGTTATATACATACTTAATGTCAAGAATATTGAGCACTATTGTGCTTATGACTATATTATACATTTTCGATATAGTTTTAGCAAGGACTTTTTCGAAACTTTTAGATTTAATTATAGTTAAAACTCATAAATACAAAATATTAGTTGCTAAATGTACTACTAAACATGCTACTACACATGCCTTTAGCAGTATCCTTAAGATTTGAGTACATACACTTAAAACTCAATACCTTTAGCAGCCTTAATGCCCTTCTCATAGGCATGCTTTACTACGTTCATTTCTGTTACCGTATCCGCTATTTCAATAATTTCTGGTTTAGCATAGCGGCCCGTCAAAACTACATGAAGTCGTTCTGGTTTATTCTTTAGCATATCTACTACAGAGTTTACATCAATAAGCTCGTAATTAATGGCATTGTTGATTTCATCCATTATGATAAGATCCCATGTATCAGAGTTAACCTCTTCTACCAAAGTATGCCAAGCAGTTTGAGCCGCCTCTTTGTGTCTTGCGAGCTCAGCCTCTCCTACTTCATCACGTTTATAGTAAATAAAGCCTTTACCCATGGAGCGTATTTCTACTTGATCACCTAATTTAGCGAGACCTGCTAATTCACCATAGCCATTACCACTTTTAATAAATTGTAGTATGAGAACCTTAAAGCCTTGACCAACAGCACGCAATGCAACACCTAAAGCGGCCGTAGTTTTACCTTTACCATTTCCTGTGTTGACTAAAATTAAGCCTCGTTCACTCATAATTAGCTCCTTTTAGCTTTATACGTAGCACATATATCTACAAAGTGTTGCGCCCCTTCATCAGAACCAGCAAAGTTCAAATGTAAATAGGATGCTAATACATTATTAGTAGCATAGCCGCCATCATAAGATTGAGGCTTACGGCCTCCTTCTAAATGGAATGCCCACGGGAAGTCTTCTACTGTGGGCTCCATCGTAGAGAAATGGAACTCATGCCCACGAAGGGATGTATTTGCGGCCCCTAATAAAGTATCTCTTTTGGCAGTAGCCGTAACATAGCCAACCTTTTGCAGTTTTTGTTGCATCACACAGTTAGCCGGTACAATCCCTACTGTTTCATATACAGAGCCTTCAAAATCGTGAATCGTTTCACAAAGGTACATAAGCCCACCACATTCAGCATAAATCGGCATACCTTGTTCATTTGCTTGGCGGATAGACTCCTTCATAGATTCATTACTAGATAATTGGAACAAGAACATTTCAGGGAAGCCCCCACCAAATACAAGGCCGTCTACTTCGGGAATCATTAGATCATTAAGAGGGCTAAAATAAACGAGCTCGGCCCCCTTCTCTTCTAAGGCCGCTAAACTTGCGGGATAGTAGAAAGAGAACGCCTCATCATAGGCTACGCCAATTTTAACTCGCTTTTCAACGGATTTAGCATCTACAGCCTCCGGTAACTCAATAGCAGGTGCACTAGAAGCAATGTCCAACAATTGATCTAGATTTACCATTTTCTCAACGGCTTCGCGAATCGTGTTGATGGCCTCTGTTGGATCTATTTCAGTAACAGGTGTGAGTCCTAAATGGCGCTCAGGAGAGTGCATACGGTCATCTCGATAAATAGCACCAATAACAGGTACACCTATCTTATCCATGCCTTCACGAACCATGCGCTCATGATTGGCAGAACCTAAGCGGTTCAAGATGACGCCACCAAAGTTTACCTCCGGATCATAATCACGAAACCTTTAGCAATAGCTGCCGCACTTTCACCCATGGCCTTGCAATCGATAACAAGCACCACCGGTGCATTCAATTGTTTAGCAATTTGAGCTGTAGAACTAACGCCTTCTCGACCACCATCATAAAGGCCCATAACACCTTCAATAATAGCAAGGTCTACTCCATGCGCCATAGTAGCAAAGAAAGGATTTAATTTGTGCGGTGGCACAAGCCACGTATCTAAATTATAGCTGTCACGGCCGGATGCAATTTTATGAAAGCCCGGATCAATATAATCCGGGCCCACTTTAAAGGATTGCACCGTACGTCCACCATTTGCATAAGCAGCCAATAAGCCCGCTACGATAGTTGTTTTACCTACACCAGAGTTAGTGCCAGCAATGACAACACGTGGAATCTGTACTGTGTTCATAGATATTACCTCGTAATACGACGTGTTTGTTAACGGTCCTTACGTTTTGCAAGGATTGTAGATAAGTAGTTGAGTTTAGTATCTTTTGGCATATTATCAAGGCCTACGAATACTTGCTCATCTGGCAAACCTACACGGCTGATCATAACCGCATCATCTGCCATATTGTGTTTAATCAATGTTTCTTGTACTTCATCAAAGTTTTTGTACACTTTCATGATTACCGCATCATCGGCAACAGCCAATACAGCATCAATTTTTCTTTAGGTGCTGTAGCAGGAACGATAGCTAATACTTCTTCCTTCTCTACGATTGGATAGCCAAGGTGGGAACCAATAGCACAGAATGCAGTTACACCTGGAATTGTTTCGATTTCATGACCAGTATTTTCAATCAATCGGTATACATACATATACGTGCTGTAGAACATAGGATCACCCAATGTTAAGAATACAACGCTTTTACCTTCATCTAAGTAAGACAAAATAATGCGTTTTGCTTCTTGCCAGCCTTCCTCTTGCGTAGCATCATTCAATACCATTGGGAATACTACAGGAACGATTTCTGTATGTTCTTGGATATATGGGGATGCAATATCAAGGGCTACAGAGCCATCTTTCTTTTCTGTTTTAGGTGTGATAATAATATCTGCTTCACCTACGATGCGAGCAGCTTTCACAGTCATTAATTCAGAATCACCAGGGCCTACGCCAATGCCATATAATTTACCTTTCATGGGTATCTCCTATTCTTATAGTTACAGTTTATTTATAATTGCAATATCTATTATTATAACCAATTTATGCAAGATATACAAAGGCACTATTTAATATTTGGGATTGTAGGGCGATGTGGGCTACGTTTGCCATACAAATCATCGATGCAGTCTTGTAAATGTTGACGGAAGATATCTTGAATAACTTCATACTCACCTAGACCAGCATTAATAGGTTTAACCTCATAACCAGCCTCAGTCAATTCATTTACTACACTATCCTCTTCATCTCCGAAGAGATCATTTTGGGCATGATCCCCTAGTACTAATAATAATGGATGTAGGTGAATTGTATTTGGACGCTTCCCATCAAGCCATTCCCATGGCATAGCTACATCAGCCACATAAGGAGCATTCTCTAAAACGGCGATACGTACATTTGTAAGGCCATCACGAATCAATTTGAACTGTAAATTACCATACGAGGAGTTGCCAGAGCCTAGGCCACCATGACCAACCAATAGTAAACCGTCTTCTTTAGAAATATTAAGAGATTTAATGAAACGGTCAATTAAGATTTGGTAATCATCTGGATGCTCTTCTTGGCCCATGTAGTATACGAGAGGTCTACCTACGCGCAATACTTCTAGCTGTCCTTCCCCTTCATGAGCAAGGATATTATTTTTCAATTTATCAAACTCTTCACCGCCAGTGAAGTGAAGTGGTTGTACATACACATGTGTATACCCTTCTTGGATGAGTTTTTCTAACGCCCCTTGTTCAGTAGGTACCTCAACACCGCGTTCACGTAAACGCTTAACGATGATACGAGAAGAAAAAGCTAGTTCCACAGTATAATCCGGATACGATTTACGAATATGTTCTACTACGGAATCAATATTATGTTCACGAGCACTGTCAACAGTGGATCCAAAGGCAACAACTAAAATAGCTTGTTTCATGAAAGTCTCCTTATATTAATCAATAATGTATCTTAATCATACCATAGAGAACCTTTTCAGGGCATACCGTAGTACGTATAAATTGGAAATTATTCTTATCTTTCATAGTAAAAGTAAAACTCCTCCTCATTGGATATCCAACAAGGAGGAGTTTTACTTATGGAAAGGAGTGGAGTGATATGTCTATTTATGTAATAGTAAGTATTAAGAAATCATACCTTGTGCTTCTATACGAGAATTTGTCATTACAGGTTTTACAGATTCACGAGGCATGGGACGTTTTCGATCAGACATGCGGATAGCTTGACCTAAATGTTTCAAGAATAAATCTTGTACATAAGGGTTTTCACCAAGACCTTCATTCCAAATATCTACATTGTAACCCTCTTCAGCGAGCAATGCATAAATGGAGTCAGAACGCTCACCGCCAAGATAGTCCATTAAATGTGTAGAACCAATAAGAGCCAACGGTACTACTAACAAATCTTTATGACCCATTCGATCTAACAAGGTAAGAGCTTGTTTAAAAGTAGGGAATCCATTTGTAGTAAATACCACTACATTTGGTGCTGAGCCGTACATAGCTTTCAATTGTAATGTACTAAATTCCAATTGATTTTGACCATTTGCCATAAGCACTACAGACTTATTGAGTGCTTTTGTATTAACGTGGCGAACAATACTTTCTAATGTAGCTTCATAATCGTCAGCATAATTCTTTACACCTAAAGATGTGAGTAACGGCTTACCAATGTTCACTTGGCTAAAACCATATTCATTATTATGTAAAAACTTTAATGCTTGTTTACGCATTTGTTGGTAACACTGATCTGCTACCAATGTAACTGGTTGAATGTATACTTCATCAACGCCCTTGCGAGCGAAATCTTGCATAGCCTCTGTGAAAGAAGAAATCTTATCATCGTACTTCTCGTTCCACTTCTCTACTAATGCATCAGATAAGAATACACGGCGTACCTCCATATTGCTATACATGGAACGTACTTTTTTCTCTATACTGCCAATGGATTTCTCCACAGCATCTTGATAAATTGATCCAAAGGATGCAATGATTATGCCTTTCATATGTGACCTCCATATTGCTCATACATGATACAATTTTCACAACTGAAATTGTTATCAACTACTATGTGTCAATAATACATGATTGAACTACGAAAGTCAATGAGAAATATTATCACCAATTACACTAGAATCAATGTACCGCCATGAACCTTTAAATAATATTAGATATAGTACATATACATTTACATAAGGTATGAACAGCCCAAATAACCAAAAAAAGCACTACTATAAGAATCATGTAACCGCTGAATTAGTACTTTTTAACAAATATAAAAACACCAAATCACAAAAAAATAGCTACAATAGATGATAAAAAAATATTCTTTAAGAATATTGTAGGTAAAATAGTCCCTATTGAATAAATTAATATTACAAGTAATAGAACCATGAATTGATATACTATATAATAATATATCAATTCACCTCTTGATATACGGCCCTTCCAGTTAAGTAACTCCAGCGATAAGATTTTTTTAAAAAATCGGTAAGATTTTATATAAGGAAAAATTCATCTAAAAAATTGTTCAAACCCGCCATAGTCAATTCTTATAAAGCTAGACCCCACCTTTTTCAATACAATTTGATAAGCCATAGTCATTATTACATTCATTACTAGGAAACAAAGATAATATTAATAACCCTACTACCAATATGTTTAAATTAACTGACATATTTGTAATCAAGGAATCCTCTGTATATGTTACCTCTAATATAGGGTGGTAAATAATTTAAATAATTAGTATACAACGTATATATACCGGCTACTATTACAAATCCTGAAATCCATTTTTTTGATTAACATCTAAAACTCGTCTAATTGCTAGTAAAGAAAAAAATTACTAACGATATTCCTAAATTAGCATATCCAATTAAAGACACTACACTCTCTTCATACTCTGGTAAGGAATGAAATGTTAGTCCTGGCATAGCAATATAAGAAAAAAATATACTAATATTATAGAAAGTAAGTAAGGAGTGCGAGTAATACGCCATGATAACATTAAAGATTTAACGTTAGTTCTTAACAAAAAAATAACTCGTCCTTAATTGCTTTTTGCGCTTATAATATCTTTCAAGATCATATTTTTGTAATATCCTTCCACCCTTGATCAAATAAAATTTTTATATTTTCCATTCTCCTCTTCTATAATATAATCTCTCCCATTACCTTTATTGGTCCATTGTGTAGCACTGGTATCTAGATGAGTAGTTAAATAACCCTCTGCACGAATAGTTTCAATTGGTAACCCAGAGTAAGTATACTTTATTTACTAAATATAATTAATGTATAGAAGTCAATGAGAAAAAAATATAAAAATCAACCAAAAATAATGTATAACCGATGCAACACCACATAAAAAGAAGAAAAAAATATAACAATAAACTTAATTCGACCTGTAAAGGTATCATACCTTCTCTTGTCGCCAGCTGTGATTTTGCCAGAGCGATTATGACGCCATAGATCAAAGACACAAGCAATACAAAGAATAATAATTAAAATATACTTCAAATCAATCATATAACTTGTTAAAAGCAATATAATCGCTAAACAATGAAAGTCCAAAGAAACAATTCCCTAAGATACCAATTACAATTTTAACTATTCGTTGCCTAGCTATAATGACGAGATAATTCACCATCAATAAGCCAAAGAGACCAATTAGAATATTCTTAAACATATCTACCCTACTAATTTAAAAACCATAGTACTCTAATCTATTTAATATATACATTACACGATTACTTCAAGATACACAAAAATGGTGTTGAACTAAAAGGAGTCCAACACCATTTTTGTATATTAAATTTCTTTTTATACTATTAACGTCCCAACTACCTTTTTATAAAGAGTCTATAAAAGACAAAGACATTGGCGAAAGGTACTACTAATAACAAAATCCATAAACCGCTATACAAACTGTCATGAAGACGTCGGATGAGTAAAGTAAATACAGAGAACAGTGTATAGACATAAAGTATATAAAAGATCGCCCATGATATAGGCTCTAAAATAGCTATTCCCATTTCACTTTTTTTATCATGAGAAGCAACGCCAAAATATTTACATTTAAGCCCATTATTGTGCCTAGTGAACCTACACCTATGCCAGCCTCAATAATCTTAGCTCGACCACTTACTTTAAATGATCGATATAAATAAATATCTCTCAAATATTCTAAAATCCCTTTTTCATTGCTTAACGTGAATTTTGTCTCTATATATCCAATTGCATATGTAGAAGAAGTCATCTGCACATTGCTATCGCCATATTTATTTAAACATTGTTCCGAGGGCAAAAAAAGAGTAACAATGCTGCTGGAATAAAAAAATAATTAATATTTCTATGAGAAATATCTGTTCAAAAAAACTCAAAAATAATCCCTCTGTAGAATATATATTATAAACATAATAAGTATATATAATACTAGCGATGGTTCCCCATATCCATAACAATTTTTCCAGAATATCCATTATCATGTAGTCTACGTCTACTTAATTCTAATGTTAGTCCCAATCCAAATATCTTAAAAAAACATATCTTACATAATACATAAGTATATACTCTACCGATATATTATTAATAATGGCATTACTCACTAAATAGCTAAAGAATAGTCCAATTAATATAAAAAGCAAATCCTTTTCTACCTATCCTAGTATTATGTAGTAGATCGTATACATTTTGTTTTAAAAAGAATTTGTTCTCTCTCAATAAAAACCAAACATTATCCATCTCTTTTAATATGATACATTTATTTTAGTAAAATTTTATATTTATATTTATATTTATTATATATCATATTTTGATGGGACGCCTACATAACTACAGTAATAAAAAAATGATGCCCTGTACTTGTGTAGCGACATCAGGAACGAGGAGCAAACAAGTATAGGGTATCATTTTTAATATATTTGTAGTAATGTTATTAGGCCCCATCAAAGTATTCTAGATATCAAGAAAAATAAAATCACTTATGTATTCACATATTCATATCCTTATAACCAAAAAAAGAATATAATTATAAAAATCTACTACTATACTATATTCATCATATTAATTTCTTAAAAAAACTCCTTAATTTTCCTATACTTCTAGGGGTATGGGGTTTATTGACACCTCTTTTACCCTTTGTTACGATTGGCTTAAGGTTATATATATGCAATAAATCTACATTTTTCAATATATTAAAATTATGTAAATAATTGCATACCCCTGTAGTTTTAGTTTTGGATAGGAGTATAGAAATGAAAAAACAATTAGCTTTAGCATCCGCTATTCTAGGTCTTGCAGTATCCTTTGGTGCACCTGTTGTATCTAATGCTGCATATCAATTAAATGAAGCAGTAAAAGATCCTACACCTGCATTAAAAGAGGCATCTACTATTGGTGTTCGCACACATGAAACAAAAGAGCTTCAAAATCTTCAAAACAAAGATGCTATCGTAGTTATGAGCTTTGGTACAACTTACAAAGAAACTCGCGCTAAAACTATTGATGCTACTGTAGCAGCTATTCAAGCAGCTCACCCTAATACTAAAGTAGTAACAGCTTTCACAAGCCACATTATCCGTGACCGTATCCAACAAAAAGAAGGTATTACATACCCAACTCCTGAAGAAGCATTAGCCCAATTGAAAGCTGAAGGTTATACACGCGTTGCTCTTACATCATTAGATGTTATTCCTGGTATGGAATATAACTACGATGTAGCAGTTTACAATTTATACAAAAATAACTTCAAAAAAATGACATTAGGTACTCCACTTATGTACTGGATGGGTCAAGAAGGCCAAACTGATGAAGTTATTCAAACAATTAAGGCTGTACAATCTCAATTCCCTCAAGTAGGCAAAGAAGATGCTGTTCTTATCATGGCTCATGGCACTCCAGATCCTGCAAATGCTTACTATTCTGTAATTCAAGACCGCATCCATACTCTTGGCTTGAAAAATGTATTTATCTACACTGTAGAAGGTACTCCAAATCTTGAACAAGTTATCCCTCAATTAAATTACATGGTATTAAGCACGTTACAATGATGCCATTCATGATGGTTGCAGGCGACCATGCTAACAATGACATGGCTGGTGATGAACCAGATTCCCATAAATCCATCCTTGAAAAAGAAGGCTTCAAAGTAGATACTTACCTTCATGGTTTAGGTGAAAACCAAAATATCCGTAACTTGTTTGTTGAACGTGCAAACGAAGCTTGGGGCGCTTTACAAAAATAATCAATCCATAATATAACTAGTATCGTTATATAACGTACATAGGAGTACATCATGAAAAAACTACTACTTTGTAGTCTCGCTTTGGTCATGGTTGTACTAGCACTAGCTGGGTGTGGTAAAACCACATCCAGCTCTTCTGCTACTACGAAGGAATTGACCTTTAATGGTCAAACTTATACAGTGCCAAAGGATCCACAAAAAATTGCTGTATTATCTAATTCTGTTTTATCTATGCTTTATGCTGTCGATGGTAAAGCCATTAGCCGTGCCAATACAACGGATAAATTAGCCCCAGAATTAGAAGCTCTACCCGCTCTTGGTCAAACTGCAAATATCAATATGGAACAACTATTAGGCTTGAAGCCAGATGTGGTATTGGGTTTAGTAAATCAACATAAAAAATATGAATCCCAATTACAAGCTAATAATATTCCAACCGTACTTTTTGATTACGATGGTATTAAAGATAATGTACCAATGTTAACATTCCTTGGCGAGTTAACCAATCATCAAGACAAGGCTAAATCTGTTATTACTACCTATGAAAGCAATATCACCAAGGTAAAAGATGCAGTTAAAAATCAACAGCCTGCACGTGTTGCCGTGTTACGTGCCACAGGGAAAGGTGTAACTGCCGAAACTGATGAAGCAGTGACTGCATCTATGGTAAAAGAACTAGGTATGACAAATGTTGTTGCCTCCCACCTAGAGGGTACAACCAAGGATAAAACTGTCCCTTACTCTCTTGAAACATTGACGGCAGATAACCCTGATATTATCTTTGTTGTTACAATGGGCAAAGAAGAAGAAATTACAAAAGCCATGAAACAAGCTATGACAGATAATCCTGCATGGGCTAATTTAAAAGCTGTACAAAATAACCGCGTAATATATTTACCATCTAAACTATTCCTATTAAACCCAGGTCTACAAACACCTGAAGCTATGGCACGTTTAGTTAAAGAAGCATACGGTATTAATGTTACATTCTAACATATTGCATCATGCTAAAGAGGGCATCCCCCAAATAGGGGATGCCCTCTTTTTCTATTAGTATCAAGCTACTCAACTAATCCTTTTACACGCACATATTTTTTATTATCAAATGTATCAAGTTGTACATCTACAGAGAAAACATCTCTAAACAACTCATCTGATATTATTTTATTTGTTTCTCCTGACGTTACTAAATGGCCTTCTTTTATAACAGCCATATAATGTGAATATTGAACCGCCTGTGTTAGTTCGTGAAGTACCATGAGAACGGTTAAATTTTGTTCCTTATTTAAGCGTTTCAATAACTCCATAATTTCTAATTGGTGATTAATATCTAAATATGTTGTTGGTTCGTCTAATACTAATAATTTTGGTTGCTGTGCTAGCGCCATAGCAATCCAAACGCGTTGCCGTTCGCCACCAGATAGAGATGGTATGAGCTGATGACGAAGATGGTCTGTTTTCGTAATAGACAGTGCATAGTCTACGATTTCTCTATCCTCTTTCGCCGTATTCTTCCACCACGTTTGGTATGGATACCGTCCACAATATACCAATTCTTCTACAGTCATATCCTTTGGCATATTCGGTACTTGTGGCAAAAATGCCATTTGCCGTGCTAGATGATTTTGAGAATATGATTGTAACGGTTTATCAAATGGTAATACATTCATGAGGACTATGAATATATCCGATCATAGATCGTAAAAGCGTACTTTTACCACAACCATTAGGCCCTATTAATGTCGTAATTTTACCGATAGGAACCGATACATTAATGTCATGTAGAATATGACGATTACCAAGAGTTACGGATAACTGTTTTACATCAATAGCGGTATTCATTAGTTATCCCTCCTCAACAGATACAAGAAGAACGGCGCTCCAAAAAATGCCATAATAATGCCCACTGGTACCTCTATAGGGCTCCACATAACACGTCCTATTGTATCACTAACAACAAGAACTAGTGCGCCTAATAATGCGGATCCAGGCAGTAAATATGCATAGTCGTTACCGATTATAAGACGTAACATATGGGGAATAACCAAACCTACAAATCCGATAAGCCCAGCTATACTTACAGCACCAGCCGCTAAAAGAGCAGCCACTGCAGTCATAATAAACCGTGTTTGTTCTACCTTAAGGCCTAATCCCTTTGCAGTTTCATCACCTAAACTTAAAATGGTAAGTCGTTTAGCTCCTAAACAGGCAAAAATAAGACCAATTATAGCATATGGAAACAGCACTTCTACCTGAGGCCAACTGCGTGCAGCGAGTCCCCCTACCATCCAAAGTAATGCCCCTTGTACACGATCACCGAAGAATACAAGTAGTGCTGAAATACCTGAGCCTAAAAAGGCTGCGACCGCAACACCAGCTAAGATAATACGACTAGGTCGCACTCCATTTTTCCATGCTAATGCATACACCATAAGTGCTGCAGCCATAGCACCTAAAAAGGCCACTAAAGGAACTATATGATCATACCCAGGAAATAAATAAATATGATAACACCAGCTAGTCCTGCACCAGAGGATACCCCTACAATTTGTGGATCCGCCAGTGGGTTTTTCATAACCGCTTGTAATATAGCCCCCGATACTGCAAGACAGGCCCCTACCAAAGCAGCCACAATATTACGGGGCAAACGAATATTCCAAATAATCTGTGAAGCCGTATCTGTTAATTCATCAGACCATAACGTTCTCCATATCTCTGCTAGCGATACAGGTGTAGAACCCCAGATAAGAGATATAATCATACAAGCTATCACTGCAATAAGTAAAACAATGATAACAGATAAACGAAAGGCCTTTCGTTCATTAATAGACTCCATACGAACCCCCTCTCCATATCTTCATATACAAAAATAAGTCATTTTGAAAGTTCTATATTTTAAACCTAGTAACAGCGATTTTAGAGATACTACCAATTAAAAAAATATTTATTTTTTTAACTGGTAGTATCTAAGAAAAAGAGTATACTATTGCTAGAAAAAAATATTACTTTTAACTGGTAGTATCTAAAATATACATTAAAACCCGAATCGCAAAACTACTAAAACACGATTCGGGTTTTGTATTATTTAGATTCTTTGCCTTCTACAAAAAGCATGTCATTGCGTTTTACGTCTGTGTAAAGCAATGCATTACATACGGAAGCAGCGATTGGGCTACCACCTTTGTTGCCTTTTACAGTGATGTAAGGAACTGGGGATACTTCCATCAAGTAATCTTTGGATTCTGCAGCACCTACGAAGCCTACAGGGATACCAATGATAAGAGCTGGTTTAACGCCTTCTTCAAGTGCTAAACGCAATACTTCGTACAATGCTGTTGGCGCATTACCAATAGCAACGATTTGGCCTTCTAATTGTTTACCAAATGTACGCATAGCTGCGATGGAACGTGTTACGCCTAATTCTTTAGCCATTTTAGCCACATTTTCGTCTTTAATTAAGCAATGTACTTCATTACCGCGAATCTTAAGAGCTGGTTTAGAAATACCTGTGCGAACCATTTCCACATCTGTATAAATATCTGCACCATTATCTAATGCTTCGATACCTTTTTGAACAGCATCAGGGCTCATTTTTACAAGTTGAGCGTATTCAACGTCGCCAGACGCATGAACAGTACGAGATACTACGCGTACTTCATCATCTGTTAAACCTAAATCTTTTACATAATCGTAAATGATTTCCATACTTTTATCTTCAATGGCTTTAGGATTTTTAACGTAATCCATTAGTGTCCTCCCATAATTTGAAAAATTCATCATTCGTTGATACCACGTGGCTTTCAAGTTTAACACGGGGTCTATCGATAACAATAACATGGATACCAAGATCCATAGCTGCTTGTAATTTTGTATCAGCGCCACCTACAAGACCAGAGTTTTTCATAACTACAACGCTAGCCTTCGTATCGTGGAACATGATGCGGTTCATATCGTAAGAAATGGACCTTGTACAGCAACAATGCGTTTTGGACTTACATTGAGGTCTTCCATCATTTGTAACACCTCTGCAGTAGGCAAAATGCGGGTCCATACTTCGCAATCTTGCAAGGCTTCAGATTTAGCAAAGATGTGCATTGTTTTACTACCTGTAGTCAAATACACATGGTTATTATTTTCCTTCGCTAATTTGCCTGCTAGATTAGCTGCTTCTACTTCGTCTACTACGATATGCAATTTATCATAATCTGGCAATGGTACCTCTTTACGTTCAAAACGAACGAATGGAATACCTACTGCCTTTGCTGCATCTTGAGCAGTTGCTGTAACAACTGCAGCATACGGATGGCTTGCATCGATTAATAGACGCACATCGTGCTCCTTAATCAAATTTTGCATAGCCTCTTGGTCAAGGCGGCCCGTATGTACAGTAATGCCTTTATGGGCAGCAAGCTCTGCACCATACTGACTCACAACCGTAACAAGCACATCTTCACCTGTCCGCTCTTGGATATCTACCGCTAAGGTGCGACCATCCAAAGTACCGGCGATGACCCAAATCATAATTTATAGCCTCGAGGTGTAATCATGCGACCATTTTCAACATAGGTTTGGCTGTTACCGATGATAACAAGTGTTTGCATATCTACTTCTTCGTTTGTGAAGTTTTCAAGATCAGAGATTACCATATGTTGGCCTGGGCGACCTGCTTTTTGCACGATGCCAACAGGTGTTTTAGGGTCACGGTATTTAAGAACGATTTCACGAACTTCATCTAAATGTGTAACACGTTTTTTACTGCGTGGATTGTACAATGAAATAACCATGTCACCTTGTGCACAAAGATCTGCACGTTTTTGATAAGATCCCATGGCGTCATCAAGTCGCTCAAGGAAATAACTGCAAAGTCATGCATCAATGGTGCACCTAATACGGATGCTGCAACGTTTACAGCACTAAGGCCAGGTACGATATCTACGGAAGGACGTTTTTCTGTTGGTACTTTATTAGCAAGTTCCAACACAAGACCTGCCATACCGTATACGCCAGAGTCACCAGAGGACACTACAACTACTTGATGACCTTCTACTGCTAAATCAACTGCTTGTTGGCAACGATCTACTTCTTGCATCATGGCAGTACCTACAGTCTCTTTATCTTCGATAAGGTCTTTGATCAAGTCAAGGTATGTCAAATAACCTACCACGCGGTCAGCTGCTAAGATAGCTTCACGCGCTTGAGGCGTCATAAACTCTTCATCGCCAGGGCCAATGCCGATTACTTTGATGTTACCTGTGCAATGGCTACCGTTGTTTTGGGATAAATTGTTTTGTACTGTATTAGTGTTCGGCTCTTGGCCGCTAGTAATGCCGTTGTCTCGCATACGTTTCCTACTCCTATAGTTCCTTTTACAAAATTAGATTCTTTTAATTCTTCTTCTTTAATAAGTGGTGCCATCTCGTCCTGTGTATAGAACATGATAGGCCACCCCATAATTTGCATAGCCTCTAAGAGACCTACTTCATCTTGTTTAACGATGACCGATGCAGCCGTTACAAGGCTCTTTGGTGAAAGCTTATGGGCTGCCAAAGATTGTTGTATAGCCTCAAGAATCAATTCCTTTGGCGTATCTCGACGACAGCCAATGCCCATCGTATACGTACGAGGGCGCAAAATCAATTGGTGACCATACTCGGTAATTACTTTATCAGTAATTACAACTCGAGATGAACCATCTTCAGCGCTTTCGTTCTTACATGGAATATTCTCAAGTTGATTCAAAGAAACAACATGAACCATACCATGCTCACCAACATGAGCTTTCGCTACTTGTTCTAAATGCTCTGCATTCGGTAAGCTTTCATCGATATAATAATCAACCTGTTCTCCCCCCAACGATGGCAGAGTTTACATTGATTAAGGTTTGAAAATCGTCGACCAATAGATGCTCGTGGCGCGCCAACACGTCAGGCGCTGGCAATCCGTTTACATCCGTTGCGGTTGTAATGACAGGGTCTGCATCGATGGCCAGCGAAATGGACTGCGTCCATTCGTTGGCGCCCCCCAGGTGACCAGATAACAAGCTAATTACATGGTGTCCTACTTCGTCCATTACAACTACAGCAGGATCCTTGGATTTATGCTCAATATATGGTGCAATCATGCGCACTGCGATACCGAGTGCCATAATACATAACACTTGGTCGTAATCTTTAAAAATCTGTCCTATATGGTTTTTGAGAGAATCAAAATAAATGGCCTCTCCACCAGAGGAACGGTTTTCTTTTTCAAAGCAATCTGCATGGGGTGCCACCAAAGACTTAATGCGTTGACCTAGCTTTGCACCTCGTTCAGACACAGAAAGAATAGCGGTTCTATTCTTCTTGCCTCCCGTCAAAGGCGCAACAGTTTCTAGTTCTTTCATCATACTAGTCCTTAGCACTGCGGTACATATGAGCAAAGCCTTTATCGTAAAGCTTAGATAATTCGTATTCACTATCTAATACATGGCTTACTACGATCATAGCTTGGCGCAATACGCCTTCTTTCGCTACGATGTCCGCAATGGTTTCCAATGTGCCGCGGATAATGCGTTGGTCTGGCCAAGACGCTTTTACCACGATTGCCACTGGAGTTGTTTTGTCATAACCGCCCTCGATGAGTTCAGCTACAACCTTATCTAACATTTGAACGCTAAGGAAAATACACATAGTCGCTTCATGAGATGCTAACATGCGCAATTTTTCCTTTGGAGGCATCGGTGTACGGCCTTCCATGCGCGTAATAATCACTGTTTGAGATACATTAGGTAGTGTATATTCTTGTTTTAATGCCGCTGCTGTAGCAAGGAAAGAACTTACACCTGGCACGACTTCATAAGATATACCCATCCCAGCCAATGCATCCATTTGCTCTTGAATCGCACCGTAAATAGCAGGGTCACCTGTATGAAGGCGAACTACGCTTTTACCAGCCTCCACAGAAGCTTTCATAACAGCCAATACCTCATCAAGGTTCATAGTAGCACTGTTATGAATTTCACAGCTTGGTTTACAAGCATCTAAAATGGCAGGGTTTACCAAGGAGCCAGCGTATATAACAACGTCTGCCTCTTGTACTAAACGATACCCTTTGCGAGTGATTAACTCAGGATCCCCAGGGCCTGCGCCTACGATATGTACGTCAACCATATTACTCTCCTTCTGCGATACGCGTTGCAGATACAATGAAAATCGGACTCAATGGGTCTAACAAATGATATGGACCAGCCTTGCGGTAACGGCTGATAGACATTTGGTAACCTTCATAGGTGAAAGGACGACCTTTCAACTCTTTAAGAATTGTGTAGCCAGTTTCCATTGTTACAGCAGTTACAACTAGACGACCACCTACTTTTAATAGACGTTGCGCCTCATCCATGATGCCTGTCATACCACCAGCACTACCGCCGATGATAACCGCATCAAGCGCAGGCAATTCTTCCATGCCTTCAGGAGCTTTGGATTTAATCACTGTCATATTATTAACATTGAATTTCTTCATGTTTTCATTGATAAGGTCGATGCCTTTATCAAAGCGCTCAATCGCATATACATGCCCTTTAGGAGCCGCCAAGGCTGCTTCAATAGAAATAGAGCCCGTACCAGCACCTACGTCAAGAACGATGCTATCCTCCTCGATGCGTGCCTCGTTCATAACGGCTTTGCGAATCTCGCATTTCGTCATCGGCACGTCGCCGCGGATAAATTCCTCATCAGGAATTCCAAAAAAATGTCTCATCCTAGTACCACCATTACAGAATGACCAAAGCCTTCAAGCTCAGTTAATACCTCTAACGTGGAGTCTACGATTTTTTCATCATCATAGCTCAAACGCTCAAGGGCTGCCGCTCTCGTTTCTTTTGGCCAGCCTGCATCCATTAAATACGCGCAATATGCGCTGGATTATATTCAGGATCCGTCAAGAACCCCATCTTTTTACCTGCTTCATACACGAGCTTCTCTGGTGCCGGTTGGCGACCGTGAAAGCTCATTAAATCCGCATCATGCCACACCTCATTGAGTCGTGCGAAGGCAAAGGTCATAGAACTAATGCCTGGCACAACCTCAATAGGGTTAGCAGTAAATTTCTTTTTCAAATACGGTAACAAGCTGTAGTAGCCTGTATCGCCGCTTACCATAACTACAACATCATGGTCGTTGAGCTCACGCTCAATTTGCTCAGCCAGTAAGCTAAGCTTACCTGTTACAGGATATGTAATTTGACCAGGCTCTTGAAAGTCCTCTAAGGACCGTTCACTGCCTACCAATACTGTAGCATGTTTAATTAAATTAAGGCCTCTAGGCACCACATAATCAGGATTACCCGGACCAATGCCTACGATATACAAGGTATGTGCCATTGTTCAAGCTCTCCTATCTCTTTAGCATGCTTATCCATTGCCAAAATCTCGCCCTTTAAGGTGGTAATAATAATACCTACCTCTGCTTCATTAGCAATATATCGCTCACTACGTAACGATGCACGATCTACAACACGTTGGTACACACCAGTCAGTCCTTCACGCTCCAAAATAGGGAACGTAGACTCTGTAGTTTGGCAATTAAATAGCTCTTCACACACCGCTTGGGATGCCCCTTCAAGAGCAGCATAAGCAACAATGCTTTCCATGCGACCATCACTCATGCGATTGTGTGTATGGAAACTACCACTAGCAAGTTTTATTAGCTTACCAATATGACCGATGATCAAAATACGCTTGAAGCCAATTTGTACTGCCTTTTCCAGCATAAAACCGATAAAGTTACTGGTTTCTGCCATTTGGTTCTTATGTATACCAAGTACTTGTTCCGCAAGATCCTGACCGATACGGCCCGGCACGAGAACAGCCGTTTCACAACCATTAGCCTTCATAACTCTCAATTGAGGCACCAACGAGTTTTTGAACCCTTCTTCACTCATAGGCTTAACGATACCCGTTGTACCGATAATGGAAATACCACCTTCAATCCCGAGGGTATGATTTAAGGTTTTCTTAGCTAAGACCATACCGTTTGGTACGCTAACTGTTACTGTTACACCTTGACCATGTACACAATGCTCTTTAAAGACGATATTCATCATCGTACGAGGCCCAGGATTGATAGCTGGTTCTCCAGGTGGCATTGCAAGGCCCGGTTTAGTTACCGTCCCAACGCCAAAGCCCGCTCGGAATCGTAGTTCACCAGTATCATCAAGGGTCACCGTCGTTTCCACATCATTGCCATGGGTTACATCTGGATCGTCGCCGCCGTCTTTCATAACGGTCACCTTAGCCTCTGTACCGGATATGACCTCTACCTGTTTGATAGGTACCTCAATATACTGACCTTGAGGATTTTCAATGACCACTTGATCCACGATATTCTTATCTAAGAGGGCCAATAAACCAGCTTTCATACCTGCCGTAGCACATGAACCTGTGGTATAGCCACCCTTCATGTCCTCTACTCTCATAAGGCCTCCTACACCGATAGGGTTAGCGATTCCAAGAAATCAAACTAACCCTATCTTATGGACATATGTTATTAGGAACGGAAATTAACGAATTGCAATTCTACAGGAATATCCAATTGTTTTAACATTTGGATTACTGCTTGCAAATCATCTTTATCCTTACCAGATACACGCACTTGATCCTCTTGAATAGATGCTTGTACCTTGATTTTCATATTTTTAATTGCTTTTACTACTTCTTTAGCATTTTCTTTTGTAATGCCTTTTTTAATAGTAATGATTTGGCGAACTGTAGCACCAGCAGCTGGTTCAACTTTGCCGTAGTCAAGATTTTTAATCGCTACGTTACGTTTAACCATTTTGCCTTTTAAAACATCGATAATGGCATTCAATTTATATTCATCATCACCGATGATTTTGATAGTGTCACCTTCAAGACTAATTTCCGCTTTAGAACCACGGAAATCATAGCGCGTACCAATCTCTTTTTTCGCTTGGTTTACCGCATTATCTACTTCCTGCATATCCACTTCGGACACAACGTCAAAGGAACAATCTTTAGCCATTTTATACCTCCTACACCTGAACCCGTTGGGCATGGGGTTCATAGCATTACTTTCATCATCCTCATATTCCAAGTGAAAGTGTAAAAGTACACCAAATTGGAATACATCTCTATAATTATACCTTAAAAACAGGCTTATTTTCTAGGTAAATCGATATTTTTTTAATTATAACTGTTATTAATCATAAAAAGGATTATGTAAGCCATAGACGTGAGATGTAATTAAGATATTTATTTGTACAATATATTCGAATAAAAAAAGACTGCACTCTTTCAAATGCAGTCTTAAGATTATAATTATAAAATTGTGATTTCATCGTAAGTAGGTTGAACTACTAACTCGCCTTTAGAGTTGATAATCCCCCATTTACCTTTAATTTTTTTACAGGGCTATAGCCATGAGAGAAGCTACCGGTACCAGAAATATCTTTCATAACTGGAGTTTCTGTCACTGTACCATCAAGAGATAAGATTTTATAATTTCCTTCTTTGTTATATACCCATGTATATGTATCACCAATGAAGGTTTTTACATTTATAGATTTATCACCTTTATAGATAATTCGGCCCGTAGTCATATCTACTACATAACGATTTGTATCATTAGTAACAGACATTTCATGCTCACCTACAAACTCGATAGTATCGTATTTAAACGGTACCTCTTGTTTGCCTGTTTCCATATCAAAAATACCATATTTATTAGTATCTTTATTTTTTTCAATGTCAACAATACATTATTCATATCGATAGTACCTGCTTCATAGTTACCAGGTTGAATAACATACTGACCTTGGCGATTCATGAAGCCTAACTTACCTTCATTACGAACCAAAGTACCATGCTCTTCCATTGGATATACATAATCATTCTTACTATCGATTATAACAACACCATTACGATCAATATAACCGCGTTTCATACCATCATCAATAAGACCACCTAGGCCTTCAATATATACGCCACCATGATTATATAAGTAGCCCATGCCAACAAGACCTAAAATGCCCCCTAAACCAAAATGACTTACTTTACGACGGAATTCAGCTAAGCCATTTTTGTATGGATATACTTCATTAGATGGAGCATTAAATAATACAGTACCCTTACCATCGATAGCTACTACTTTACCATTAGATTTTACGAAGGCACGATCTTCACTGAATTTAGTTTCTACATCAGATAGAGCTTTAAATTGAGGCTGAATTATTACATTACCATTAGCATCTTTAAATCCTAATTTCCCTTTTTCCGTGAAAGCTGCATAAGAATCACTTGGATAGCTTTTGGCTAACATTTTTTTAGGATCAAAAGTCATTTAGCTCTTTAACTGCTGTATTTTTTTTCATTGAGGCTACTATATAAAGCTTCTTGTGCCTCTTTACCAGACTCTAATACAGTACCATCTGCTTTAATGTGAGAGATTTTATTTTTACCTTCTTCAACAAAAAATGTGCCATCCTTTTTACTAGATGCATCTAAGGATTTATAGGCTGGAGTTAGTACGACTTGACCATTAGTACCTACGATACCCCATTTTCCCTTTTCTTTTACAAGACCTAAATATCCTTGTTGCAGTAAAGAATCGTCTTTTAATACCTTCATAGCTTTTTTTACAGCAGCTGGCGGCTCTTTAACAGCACCAGAAATAGGAACAAAGGTATCAAGTCTACCAATACCAACACCTACGCCTACAGAAGCACTACTAGAATGACTTGAAGATTTTTCTGTAGTCATTGTTGTAGATGTAGATACTGTAGAACTATGTTGTTCACGTGTAATTCGAGTACTAGTTGATGTTGGTGTATCGTGATTTGTTACGGTAGTACTACTAGTAGATTCTGTGGCTGCGAAAGCTGTTGTAGACATAGCCGCCAACACACAAGCGACTAATAAGGATTTCTTGTTAAGTTTCATAAACCTCTCCTTTTACAAATTAAACTCAGGTACAAAACAATAATAACTATACCAAAGCTATATATTAAAAAAATTTATAAATTTTATTAACATAAATTATACTATACAGACCTTCAAAAAGACAACAAAGGATGAAAAATTCTTCATTTACCATTTATTTGATATAATAAAAGCTATGAAAACAGCAACGATAATCGACTTGATTGTAGATTCTGATGTACATACACAGTCTATGAATCATATTATAAAAACAACACCATATTTCTCAGCGCATGAGGCGGCGTCTACGAAACGAGGGCATTATAACCGTTAATAATGAACCTGCCACATGGAATACTCTAGTTCACGGTGGCGATCATCTTGTCATGAAATTAACGCCAGAGCAGGAATTCAGCCTCAGCCCTATGGATTTAGATATCGTCTATGAAGACGAGCACATCTTGGTCATAAACAAAGCGGCTGGTGTTCTTATGCATCCTACCTCGACCGTGCGAGATCATACACTGGCTAACGGAGTGCTATATTACTACCAAGAAACTCATCAGCATTATGATTTCCATCCGGTACACCGATTAGATAAGGATACATCTGGTATTGTCATCATCGCTAAGACTTCAGTAGTGCAACATGCATTTGATAAAAAGCATATACACTTCCATAAATCTTACGATGCTATCGTTGAGGGAAAACTTCCCGCTGTACCTTTAACCATTAATTGGCCTATAGGGCGTAAACCAGGCAGTATCATTGAGCGCTATTGTACTACTGAAGGAAAGCCTGCTCGCACCGATATAACCGTTATTAGCCATAATACTAGACCTATAGTTGATAAAAGTCCTATTATCGATAGTAACACTATTATCGGTAGTAACAATATGGCTGATGGGAATTGTGAGACGCACTTCACTCACGTGCAATGCTTGTTACACACAGGGCGCACTCATCAGATTCGGGTTCACGTATCTCAATTAGGCTATCCCCTTGCGGGCGATGACTTATATGGGGGGCATTTAGATTATATCCAGCGCCAAGCACTACACGCAGCGCGCGTCAGCTTTCACCATCCAATGACAAATGAATGGCTCGAGCTAAGTGCAGACATGCCACAGGATATGAAAGATCTAATACAGTAATTCATAAACCAATCAACAAATCACTCAAAATTTACCCACGTGGGGCATTAAGCAGAGGCTAATTTTATGCATAAGTTATACAAAAAATATTGGCCCTTTATAGTGTTTCTTGATATACTTAATTTGATTGATATATGATTGCAATAACACTAGTATTTCATCTAGTTTTTAGTTGCTCAAAATACTGCAGTCACGGTATTAATAACAGATATGACGGGCCCTAGGGCCAAGGAGGACAACATGCCATTAGTTACTACTACAGAAATGTTTAAAAAAGCCTACGAAGGTGGCTACGCTATCGGCGCTTTCAACGTAAACAACATGGAAATCGTACAAGGTATCGTAGACGCTGCTAAAGAAGAACAATCCCCTCTTATCTTGCAAGTATCTGCAGGCGCTCGTAAATATGCAAAACATATTTACCTTGTTAAACTTGTGGAAGCAGCTCTTGAAGACAGCAATTTGCCAATCGCGCTTCACCTTGACCACGGCGATTCCTTCGAAATTTGTAAAGACTGTGTAGATGGTGGTTTCACTTCCGTAATGATCGACGCTTCTCACCATGACTTTGACGAAAACGTACGCATTACAAAACAAGTTGTTGAATATGCACACGCTCACGGCGTAGTAGTAGAAGCAGAATTGGGCCGTTTAGCTGGCGTTGAAGATGATGTAAACGTATCTGATGCGGATGCACGCTTTACTGATCCAGAACAAGCTGCTGAATTCGTTCACCTTACAGGCGTAGACTCCTTAGCAATCGCTATCGGTACTAGCCATGGTGCTTACAAGTTCAAAGGCGACCCTTACCTTGACTTCGATCGTTTGAAAAAAGTTGGCGAATTATTGCCTAACTTCCCAATCGTATTGCACGGCGCTTCCTCCGTATTGCCTAAGTTCGTAGCTAAATGTAACGAATTTGGTGGCAACATCCCTGGTGCACAAGGTGTACCTGAAGCAATGCTTCGTCAAGCAGCTCAAATGTCCGTATGTAAAATCAACATCGATACAGACCTTCGTCTTGCTATGACTGCATCTGTACGTGAATACTTGGCTCAAAACCCATCTGAATTTGACCCTCGTAAATACTTAGGACCTGCTCGTGATGCTATTAAAGGCATGGTAGCTCACAAAATCAAAAACGTGTTAGGTTCTTCCAACACTCTATAATCTATGGCTAGCGGATTTTTAAAAGGAACATTAATCCTCACCATAGCCGGCTTCGTAGTGAAAGCCATCGGTAGTATTAACTGGATTCTTCTATCTCGCATCTTAGGTGGTGAAGGTATCGGTATCTATCAGATGGCCTTCCCCATCTATTTATTGCTATTACAAGTTTCAAGCGCAGGTGTGCCAATTGCCATCTCTATTTTGACGGCAGAGCGGTTAGCTCTCAACGACTACACGGGGGCTAAGCGAGTATTCAACATTTCCTTTACAATGCTTACCATTACAGGTCTTATAGCCAGTCTTGCCATGTTCTTTGGCGCCGATTGGCTCATCTCAAGTGGTATCATTCAGGAAAGTCGTGCCTACTACTCCCTCATTGCGCTAGCGCCAGCCATCTTCTTTGTTACTTGGATTTCCTGCTTCCGCGGTTACATCCAAGGTTACGAAATGATGACACCAACGGCGATGAGCCAAATTGTAGAGCAAATATTACGGGTTGTGGTGATGCTAGGTGCGGCAGCTATCTTGTTACCATACGGTTTGCCTGAGGCGGCCGGCGGTGCAAGTTTAGGTGCAGGTATCGGTGCCTTTGGTGCCTTCCTAGTCTTGTTATATTATTACTATAAATTGCCTAAGGCACCTGCTACAGGTGAAAGCTTTGAAGGTGAACGAGAATCCTCTAAAGAGGTTTTATCGCGCCTCATCTGGCTTGCCTTACCAATTTCCTTAGCAAGTATTATGTTGCCATTGACGGCTAACCTTGATTTAATCATCGTACCACGTCGTTTATTGGTGGCAGGCTTCTCACTCAATGAAGCAACGGAACTATTTGGTTACTTAACAGGTATGGCTGTACCGCTTATTAACTTGGCTACCATTATTACGGCAGCCCTTGCAACAAGCATTGTACCATCTATCTCTCATGCCTTCGCTAAGCGCGATCATGAAGGCATCTACGACCGTACAGCCGGTGCTATGCGCCTATCCTTTATGGGTACTGTACCGTTCACGGTTATGCTCTATGTATTGGCAGCGCCAACAGTTACATTGATCTATAATGCTCCTAAGGCTGAAATGGCAACACAAATCGTGGCCTTTGCCATCTTCTTCCTCGGCATTCATCAAGTAACGACTGGCATCTTACAAGGTCTAGGAAAACCTAGAATTCCAGTGGTAAACATGGCCATTGCTATCATTATCAAGATAATCTTAAACTGGAACTTAACGGCAATTCCAGAACTCGGCATCGGTGGTGCTGCGTGGGCAACTGTAGCAGATATCGGCTTTGCAGCCTTACTCAACTTGATTTACATCAAAAAATATACAGGCTACTTCCTCGACTTCTCCATCCTTTGGAAAAACGTGGTTAGTGCTGGTATCATGGGCGTGCTCATCTACATGAGCTACCAAGCTCTATCTACTACACTACCTATGTGGGCTAACTTCTTGCTTACAGGTATCGAAGGCTTAGTATTGTACGTAATTATTATGGTTCTCCTAAAAGGCCTTGATAAAAACGACGGTGCTAGCATGCCGCTTATCGGTAGATTCTTTAGATAAGCTGTATATACTTACAAAATGAAATAGGTTCCCAATAGTCACCTATGTGACTATTAGGAACCTATTTTTTAAATACATTTTCGAGAAGCGAGAGCTGGCTACCAACCATTTATGCCCTGCTTATGGATACATTGAACCATAAAAATAAGGAGAAGGAAATTAACCTTCTCCTTATTTTATGCCGTTATTCCTATCGTCGTAAGGATTTCCATTATTATGGGTATAACTACCACAAATAGTATAGTACTAATCATGACAAGGCCTGTAGCAAAGGGCAAATCGGATTTTGCTTCGTTAGCTACAATTGGCAATACCGCAATGACGGGGCCAGCCGATTGTACTACAAGGTAATAATAGCGATTGGCTCTAGTACTATACCAGCTCCATATTGTAAGGCCATGATCACACAGAACATAATGATGGGTGAAATTACAAAACGACCTACGATACCACCGATAGAATCTTTATTGAGGCTCATACTCTTTAAGCCTGCATCATGAAGGACAATACCAATATAAATCAAAGATAATGGTGTTACCATATCACCTAAATAATTCAGTGTATTATGTAAAATTGGAGCCAACGGAATTTCAAAGAATAAAAAGATTAAGGCTGTAAAGAAACCTAATAATGGCGGTGGTAATAACTTCTTCCAATCAAACTTAGGCTTTTGAGCTGTAGTGGACTGAACTGAGGTGCTATTTCCAAGTTGATCCCACTCATCATTAGCCAAGCCATTTTCCACAGTTGGCAGCGGATCTAATTCAATTAAAAATACCCCTACGAGCCACACAGATATGGTATTACCAATATAATAGAGCAAGAAATATGGTAATGCTTCAGGTCCAAAGAGTGCAATCTGCACAGGCAAACCTATAAATAAGCAGTTATCATTCACCACCATATTGATAAAAATACCGCGCCGCCCTTTAGGTACTTTTAACAGTTTCATCATGATGAAAGCAACGATATAGGCGATTACATAGGTTAACATGACTACTAACATGCCATACCGTAAATCCCATAGATCGGACATATGTAGGTGATGTAATACAGAGACAAAGACGCCAGCCGGCAAAATGACGGACATGATAAATCGCGATAAATTACTACTGAAGGTCGGGTTAAACATGCCCCGCCCTTTAAGAAATATCCTAACGAAATGAGTAGCACTATCGGTATGATACTCTGTAAGGATGTGAGAAAAACCATAATAAACCTCCCGAACAGTTGATTCGTAGTCTATCATAACATGTTTTCATCGATTTTAGAAAACCGTTCTAAGAATAAACTCACCTTGCTATTCACTTAGTGTATATCCATACAGAAGAACTATTCTATAATAACAACACATAATATCAACCATAAAAATCTTTTATAATTCAATAAATTAATAGTATAAATTATTTAAAAAAATCATTTATACTTAAAGAGTAAATATACAGTATAGTCGTACATGAGGTGATAGTATGAAAAAACCATATATCGGTATCTCTGGTAGTATCTTACTAGGTAGTGCTGGTTCTGATGTAGACCTGCCACGCTCCTATGTAAACCTTGATTACACTCGCTCTATTGAAGAAGCTGGTGGCATTCCTATTATTATTCCTTTCACAACAAATCTTGAAATCATTCAAGATACAGTGGCGCATCTCGATGGGCTACTATTATCTGGCGGTCATGATGTGTACCCACTACACTATGGTGAAGAACCATTACAAAAATTGGGCGAAGTATGGCCTGAACGTGATCATTTTGATTTTGCTTTGTTGAAAGCTGCTGAAGAAAGACAAATTCCTATCTTTGGTATTTGTCGCGGCATGCAAGTATTAAATGTATACCGTGGCGGCTCCTTGTATCAAGATTTAAGCTACGACGAAACTTGTACAATAAAACATGCTCAAAATCAAACGCCTGAATTAGGTACGCATACAGTTGATATTGAATTCGAAACCAATCTTGCTAGTGCAATTGGTCGTTCTACTTGGGTTACAAACTCTCACCACCATCAAAGTGTAAAACAGTTGGTAAGGGCTTACAAGTTGTAGCTCGCGCTAAAGACGGCACTGTAGAGGGATTAGAAGATTCCTCCTACCCATGGATGGTAGCTACTCAGTTCCACCCTGAAATGATGACACCAAAAGATCAAAGTGCAACACGTTTATTTGATGCATTCATTGCAGCGGCTCAAAAAAACTAAAGAAAATAATAGCAAAGCTCCACACCTTAGGCGTGGAGCTTTTGTTGTGTTATATCTCTTCGTTATAATCCTCAGAAAGGTCTTCTTCAATATAGCCTACATCATCGGAAGCCTCGTCTTCATCTCGTGTATCAATATAGATACTGATAAGCGCTAGTGCGCCCTCTTCATTAAGTGTAGCTATGAGGCTCATTGGACCATATGTCAAAATGAGTCCATCCTCTTCATCACGGATGATATGAGGCACCGCATCAAAGTGTTGGTTCATGAGCTGATCAAAATAATCCTCTACATCGAGGCCACTTTCAAGGGTTATAGATTCAGCATCGCCCTTTTGGAATACTACACGAGTATCTTCATCGATATATTGATAGAAATCATCTACATCTACATTCGCCGTTTCAAGCCACATACTTAAGGCTGTAAGCCAATCTTTTACAGTCGTTGGCGGCGTAATAAAAGCATACTCACTTTCATCAGCACCAAAGCGAAGATCATCATAGTCAATACTATAATTTTCCTGACTAGAAACAATACGGTCTACTAGGCCCTCATCGTTGACATCTACGAAAATCATATACACGTAATTATCGCCGCTTTCATAAGAAACAGTCAAACCATGACGACCCTCACGAAATAGCGCATCCTCCTCGTACACATCGGTAATGTGCATCACCTTACATGTAACAGGCACATTGTCTGCCTTGATGGACTCAGCCATAGATGACAAGAACTCAATCGTTTCATTGCGATTGCGACCAATAATGCCCCTACCAGTGGACATGTATTCGCAGTCCTCTGCCAAGAAAGATTCGATACCGTGAATATCCGCGGATTCGAGAATAGATTTTATCAATAAAAGAGCTTGTATTTCAGTCATACTACTTCTCCAAATCTTTTTTAACTATATCTTCAATATTAGCAAGATCAACATTGCCCTTGAATTTCTCAGGAATAGCAACTAATCTAACATCAGTTAACATATTACGAAGTTGTTCTTTAGTATAGGACATATTTCTATCATAATACAATATACTAGTAAATGCTGTTCTTCCATCCATAGTATAAAACAACATCATGCCCTCATGATTAGCCTTTCTTGTTCCACCAGAATTCCTGGCACCCCATCATTCCATACAATACGCTTAGCGAAGTAAACATAGCCTTCAGGCGATTTAATGGTATTAATCATCACCTCATTAAAGAAACTATCTAACTCGATAGAATCTGTCTCGTTCTCCTTATCTATCGTTTCTACATAGACAGTATGTGTTATACCAGAAGGACTTTTATAGGGATAAACCATTTTTAACATCTCTTACGGAACCCTTAGCTGTTGCATCATTAAGAATGCGATAGATAAAATTTTCACCGTCTATTTTTGTTGTATGAGAATATGCATTACTGTCTGTTAGTGATTTTATAGATGGTAGCACATAATTAACAAGAATAGGACTTATTACCTGCCCCATATCCCGCTTAGCTTCAGATATACCTACATGATATCGAATCGTCGAATCATTAGCAAAGGCAAAGTGTAAGTCAGAATGAAACCGATCTTTATTATTTTTCTTAACTTTTTCCATATAAAGAAGACCAGTAACTATCTGTTAATCCTGAATAGGGAAAAACTCGCGCCATGGATATCTTCCAGTTTATAAGAAAGTGATTTAAATTCTTTTTATATTTATAGGTCGCTCATAATCTTTACGTAAATCATCTTCCGTAATCGAATCAAAGGACTTACCCATATAATCAGAACTTTGCCAATTTTTGTTTATTCTCAACAATTAAACCTATCGTTATATCATTAGAGAAAAATATCATAGGCTGTAAACTTATCAGTTATATTATTTTCCTGCACTTTATAATAACTCATATACGGTACAAGAAAACGAATCCCTTTTTCCACTATGATCAATAATCTCTGTTTGTCCCTCATATATATTAAGGGGTCCTACATAGCTTTCTCGGATAGCTAGTTCAGCTTCCTTTTCAGACAGACCATTTTCTATGTACAATTGCTTAGTTTTAGCATACTGTTTGCTCTTTTGAAAGTCTCTTAATGCTCCATCTTGTATATTTTTTTAATTGAGGAATCACGATGTACATAACTTTCATAAGCATTTGCAGGAATTCTATTATCAGCACCAGGAATATTAACATCAACAGCTCCTGCCAAAGCAGTAACCAAACTGATATATACTGAAAGTGCTATTGTTTTACGAATCATGTATCTCTCCAATTTTAAAACTCTCAACTATGGTACATTAATTGTAACATAGTCTAATTTTTATGAAATTTTTTTCTCCTTCTGTCTTATAATAGAGTCGTTAATATATACATTTGGAGGCCTTTATGAAATATACAACTATCGTTTTCGATTGTGACGGCACATTGCTCGATACATCTACAGATTTATTTAATTCCGTGAACTATGTACTGCGTAAACATAATTTTTCCTGAGCGCTCTATGGCTGAGGTGAAAGCAAAACTTGGCAATGCTGTAGCTTATTTAATGCGTCATTGCTTACCAAGTACTGTGGCAGATAGCGATTTAGAATCATATATCGACGAGTTCAAAGCCTACTATGGAGAGCATTTAAAAAGATACAACTGCACCCTATGATGGTATTCTAGACATGCTAGACCTATTACGTAAAAAAAGGATATAAAATAGCTATTGTATCTAATAAAAATTCAAGAAGGCGTTACACCTTTAAATAAAAGAATATTTTTGGCGATCAGCTTACCTGTTGCTATCGGTGAAAGACCGGGCTTACAACGTAAACCTGCTCCAGATATGGTACTCCAAGCATTAAAAGAGTTAAACTCTACTCCTGAAGAATCCATCTATATAGGTGATTCTGAAGTAGACGTAGCAACAGCAGAAAAACTCTGGCTTACTTTTGCATTGGTGTTACATGGGGCTTTAGAGAGGAATCCTTACTTCATGAGCTTGGTGTTAAACACATCGCCCGTAAAGCAGAAGATATTATTACTATTATTGAAGAGTTAAACAAATAGTACGTCAACCTATAACAAATTCATATGAATTAAAGCATTTATAACGTAAAACCGTAATAATATGGGAATTAATTTATATCATTTCCTATTTATCGGGGTTTTCCTTTTATTTTCTCTATTTTATTTCATTTTTCACGTTATACTTTTTTTGCGCATAGATACTATTTCTAATCTATTGCCTTAAAAATGTGATATATGTTACATTTATGAGGCAGTACTTTCACATAGGTTATCTGTTAATTCAGTACACATAGTATTGATCGGAGATGGCAGTACATATACCCGTGAAGATTTGTCTGTATAGTTGTAGTTAGTTAATGGAGAAATGTGAAACAAATGGAAAACGAAGTAAGAAAAGTTGAAATGAGCGAAAATGTAGCTGATCCTACTGGTCTTGGACTACTTGGTCTCGCTGTAGTATGTTTTGTAGTATCCACGTCCCGCGTAGGCTGGTCTGGTCCTACAACATCTGTTATTATCCCTTGGGCAGTTTTATTAGGTTCTATCGCCCAATTAATGGCAAGTTATTTTTGATTTCAAGAAAAAAACAATCCATTCGGCTCTGTTGTATTCGGTGCTTACGGTTTATTCTGGTCTGCTATGGCTGGCGTTTGGTCGATCCAAATGGGCTCCTTCGGTCCTGAAATTCAAAAAAAGGTTTTGATGTAACACAATTGGCATTCGCTTTTTGTAGGCTTCTTAATCTTCTCTATCTTTGGTACAATTGCATCTTTAAAAACAAACAAAGTTGTATTTGCTATCATGTTCTTAATCTGCTTCCTATTCTTAGGTCTAGCAACAGACCTCTTCCTAGGCGGCAAAACAGGCTTCTTCGCTCTTGCAGCATGGTCTGAGTTATTCATCTCCCTATTGGGCTTCTACGGTTCTGGTGCTGTACTTGTAAACAAAGTATTCGGCAAAACTGTATTCCCTATGGGTAAAAGCATTCTGTAATAGTTTAACAACTATACAAATTACTTGCACGATAAAAGAGGTTCCAATTGATCACCTAGGTGACTATTAGGGACCTCTAATTTATTTACTTTTACGTTCCACATAGCTATATTGAAATTGAAGCCTATAAATAGCTCCATTCTTAGCTAACTTTATAGAAATTGGCAGTAAGATTTTCATCAATTGAATCATTAGTATGATATAATATTAGATTATTAAGTTATGTATTTGAAAAGGCGGAAAAATATAATGCAACAATCATGGAAAAATTGCATTTGCCTACATAGGTGTTATTGTAGGTGCAGGACTCTCGAGTGGACAAGATCTTCTACAATATTTTATAAGTTTTGGCCAAATAGGTCTTATTGGTGTTCTATTACTAGGTCTATTAAATGCCGCATTTGGTAAAATCATGCTTTCTTTGGGGAGCTACTATCGTGCAGACAATCATGAAGAAGTTTTTACACAGATTTCCCATCCTATTATTACAAGAATACTTGATTTTGTACTAATCGCTGGTAGTTTTATTATGGGCTTCGTTATGATAGCCGGTGCAGGATCAAACTTAGAACAACAATTTGGACTTCCTTTTTGGGTTGGCGGATTAATTTGCTCACTTTTAATCATAACCGTATCATTTATGGACTTTGATAAAATTACCAGTGTTCTAGGTGTTTTTACACCTATCATGATTGTAATGATATTCATCATTACAGGTTACTCTTTTATTGGTAAAAGTCATGATTGGGCTGCGTTAGATACTATAGCCCACACAATCAAACCAGCCACAAGCAATGTATGGTTTTCTGTCATTAATTATTATTCTCTATGTGCTATGACAGCTGTTTCTATGGCCTTTATTTTTAGGTGGTTCTGTTGTTCGTATTGGTATTGCTGAAAAAAAGGTGGCACTCGTGGCGGCCTATTAGTCGGATTAGTTGTTTTTTTATAGCAGCTATCTCTATTTATGCAAATCTAGATACAGTAAAAGATGCAGATTTGCCGATTCTTGCTATTGCCAATCAAATTCATCCTTGGCTAGCATATATATATGCAATCACAGTCTTTTCACTTATTTTTAATACAGCATTCTCTCTTTTTTATTCTATTGCTAGACGTTTTGCCAACGGCAGCACAAAAAGAATGAGAATTGTTATTATTTCTGTAGTAATCATAGGATATATATGTAGTTTCTTTTGGTTTTAAAGATTTGATTAGTATCCTCTACCCAATTCTCGGTTATATGGGACTATTACTCCTAATTATTCTTATTTATGGCTGGCTCCACGATCGTAAAAGATATCATTATGGAAAAAAACTCTTCCGAAGAAAGACGATCCATTTATCACTAAAAAAACATAGTCCTCACAAAAACACTATCAGAAGAAGAACGTGAACTATTCCACACATTAGGTGATATTAGTCAAGCAGATACAAAAGCTCTAAAAAGAAGATATTCATGATGTAGCAAAAGAGATACTTTCAAATACGGAAACAGTTCAAGACTTAAAAAGACTATGTGGAAGAGCATCTCTCAGTAGACGAAGAAGTTATACATCAAAAATATCAATATTCTACAAGAACAACAGGAAGAATCAAAATCAACTGAATCTTCTAAAGGTAGACCTATCAAAAAGTCTAATATAAATAACAATGAAGTAAAATGAATAACGAGGAAATAATGACCAGTGTAGAATTAGAAATTATATTAAAAGCTGGAAAAATACTTCTTAGTAGTGGTGCTGAAATCAGTCGTACAGAGGATACTATGAACTACATAGCACGAGCTATGAATTTTAAAGATTTAGAAGCCTACGTATCCAATAGAGGTATTTTTGCAACTGCTAAGAAAGCTGATGGAACTGAAATTACTCGTATTTGTAACGTTCCTGAAGTCGATATTAACCTCAGTAAAATTGAATCTGTTAATGCTCTCTCCCGACGTGTCACACAAAAAAATATTACTATTGAGGAGATTGAAAATGAACTTAATCAAATTGATACCATGTCAGACTATTCTTTTTTTTTGGAGATTAGTAGCTTATACGTTAGGAGCTTCGGGCTTTAGCTATGCAATTGGTAGTTCTATAACAGACTCTATAATTGCCGGTATTATAGGTTTGGTATTAGGTATCTATTTGTGTACCATCAAACGCATACTTAGCTCTGATGTATTGATTACCATTTTAGGTAGTATTCTAATAGCCTTATTGGGTAATCTCTTTATCCACTTGAATTAGGCTCCAACCTATCAGTTATATTACTAGGAGCCATGATTGATATTGTTCCCGGAGTTCCTTTCGTCAATGCGATTAGAGAGTATAGCCAGAATAACTATAATACAGGAATAACCCTTATGATGGGTGCGTTACTTACCTGTATTTCCATGGCTGTAGGGGTCGCAGTAGTACAATCACTACTCTTCAACATACAAATGATTCCTCTTTATACCTCTAATTTAGATACTAATTCCTTAACCTCTATGTTTATGCGTAGTATAATGGCTGGTATTGGTACTACAGCATTTGCAATCTTATTCCGTGTAGCTAAACAACATTTTATCGATTGTACAATATTAGGATTCATCTCATGGTTCTTGTTTTTAACATTATCTTCACTACAGTCTAATGTTATGCTCTCCATATTCATCAGTGGTTTTATCATTGCCATTTCTTCAAGAGTACTTGCAGTTAAACGAAAATGCCCTGCTATAGTCTTCCTAATGACTAGCTTATTCCCTTTACTACCAGGGCTCAGCTTTTATCGATCCATTTATTATATGCTAATGGGACAAGAAACTATTGCCATTAGCTTCGCAAAAGAATCCTTTTTGATAGCTTTTACAATTGCTATATCTATCGCAATTGTAAAACATATAAAACCACTACGAATCCCCAAAAAACACTTATAAATAATATAACCTTATAACAAATTCATATAAATTACTTGCACGATAAAAGAGGTTCCTATAAGTCACTACTGTGACCATTAGGAACCGCTTTTATTTATAACTATATTGTGCTAATTAGATATCACTTATTTATAACTGAACTGCGCATCCATAATCATTTGGCGCAACTGCTCAATGCGAATACCTTCAGGTAGCTTGTCTCTATAAAACTGCAAATTATAATAGTAACGGGTATCTTCATAATCTGTAACTAATACCATATCCGTCCTATTATGTAATGGCCAGCCATACATAAATTCGGCTAGCAAACCACGCACACCATCATTATTGACCCCTATTACATCATGCTTAACAGGCAATACCATCTTAACTGTAGGTTCAGGAACCGTCCTATCTTTAACAATCTCATTAACCTCAGCATCTAACGTGGAACTCGTACTATCGATAGATCTAGCCTTTACATGCATAAATACCCCATCAGAGGTTCTAAACGCCCCTACCATCAATGTCCTTCGTTTCACCCTGTGTTTCGATAGCATTCTTTAATACTCGGAATTGATACGATCCATAAAACTTTGTATCTGTAATAGCATCTAATGCCGCATCATATTGACCATTATGTACATTCGTAACATGCATAAAAGGCTTTATATCGCTAGCTTGTGAAAGCATCGGTACGGCTAAACACAAACCTAGACTAAGTAGTGTAATATAACGCTTCATACAAATATCCCTCATTGAACTCTAATATTAACTGTATTGTAACATGATTTATTTATTTTAATGAATCTAATCATTATAAAAAAGGAACCTAAAAGCTCATTTCTCTTAGGCTCCTCTTCATATATTACCCATTTTCTACAATATTAAATATATCAATAGAATCAGAGTTTTTATTATATTGTTTAGATATAGTTACATCAATTAACATTTCACGTAGCTGTTGCTTTGTGAGATTTCCATCTAGTTTTTTTATAGTGAATAGTATTAACAAACCTATCCTTTCCATTTTGTGTTATAAATTGCATTACACCACTACCATCAAAAATTCTCCTGTTCTAGAAAAAAATACCTGGAGTATCATCATTCCAAACTAAATTATAATCATATTTTTTTAATAAGATTCGATTTTACTGCACTCTCTCGCCCCAAAGAAAGTATATCATGAACATAGCCATATGGGTCTTCATTGTTACTTTCTAATTTTCTAACATAATCTACATATTGAAAAAAATCACATCGTTATAATTATAAGATTTAATATGACGACCACTAAATTCTCTATATCCAACTGAACTATTATTTAACACCCTATAAGTAAATATACTATTATCTTTTCGATCCTATCTGTTTAGAATATCCATTCATATTAGCTAATGGTTTGATAGATGGTAACATATAATTAACCAATAAACTATTAGCTTTATCAATAGAAGGGTTATTATCTGCTTTTTGGTTCTATAATAAAGCCAATATGGTATTGAACATTTGGCTCGTTTTCAAGAGAAAAAAATTAACTGAATTTCCCCAGAACACATCTTTTTCTTTTTTTATCATTAAATTCAGATATTTCCCAGTAGGAGTCTCTCAAACCTGAATATGTGAAAGGGCCACCTTTTTAAAAGAATCTTCAACTAAGCGTACATCAGATTTATTAGCTTGTTGAATTGCACGTTTAATGGCTTTTCTAATGTCAGAGACAGTTATAAACTCAGCTGGTTTTTCCCATATAATCTCGACTTTTTTTCATATGGATAATCTTCAATTTCTACAACTAATGGTATATATCTAGTATCCCAAGAATATATAATAGAATCATATGGATTATTAATTTTAGCTTTATAATCTAATACCAATGGCACTGTAAATCGTATCCCACCATCCTTAGAATGTAAAATTACATCAGTTTTTCCTTCAACTACACCTTGTAACCTTAGAGCATGATCTTCTATTACCTTTTGTAATTGTTGGTCAGATATAGAATGTTCTTTTCTAAAATCTACCATTCGTGGGTCATCTTTAATAGTCCGATAAGATTCACTTACCATTTTATGCTTTATCCATTTGTATATACTTATCGGTATATACATAACTTTGATACGCATCATGTGGAATACTTGGATCTGCCCCTGATATATTCACATCAATAGCGAAACTAGAACCAGAAACAACGCCTACTACAATTGCACTTAATAATAATCGTTTTAACATATACTTCTCCACAAAAATAATGATATTAACTGTATTGTAACATAGTTAATATATTTTTATGAAAAATAATTACTAATGAAAGAGGTTCCTATTGGTCACCCAGGTGACTATTAGGAACCCTCTAATCTATTTACTTTTTATTATGGACAGCACTATATTGAACTTGAGGCCTCTAAATGGGTCCAGCCTTTGCTAATCAACTCGAGGATTGGCGGTGATCAATATGAGTACATTCAAAGTGTTATCGTTGATGATTTCCTTTGGCATACTTGTGGCGACCATTATCATGGCAGCAAAGTGATTGACCTCTAGCTGAAAGCTAGCTTTTCTAATTGGGGCATGAAAAAAAGGCCCGACATAGAAGTCAGACCGTTTCTTCAATTTTAAAAACTTTAGAAGCGAAGTCTGGCGTCCAAACCATTTATGCCTCACTTTGATATAAATTATATCATATTTAAACAGGGAAAGGAATCCAAGGATTCCTTTCCCTGTTATCATTCTACGCCGATTAGGCATATATATTCTCATTAGACTCTTCTATTTTATTATAAATAATCCACTTCACCCTTATAAGTATTTCCTAAATTTGTAATTTTAGCATCGGAAATAATGGTATGAAGTAAACCAATATTATAATCACTTGTAGCACGGTTATAATCAATTGTATGAATATACAGATTATGAGCATCTTGAGTACTAAAATGTAATTCACCAGTACCATCTTCATACTCAAACACTGTGAGCACACCAGGAGCGCCATCATTCCATATATACTTATGGCTGCCATGACGCATATTGGGCTTCAGTCTTAACTGTGCTTGTGTAATCCTTAGAATATCTGCCATATTAGCCCAAACCGGACCTTTATGTTCGTATGGGTGCACGCTAATAGTCTGTGTAATACCACCTGATGTTTTATACACCTTTATATTATCCGAACCAGTGCTCTCCTCTACCGCATTATTCAAAACCCTATACGAATAGTCATTATAACTTTCAAAATGACTAGACTCATTTAAACGAGCTAATGGAGAAATGGTTGGCACAAGATAATTGGCTATAATATCCTCAATGCCTCGCTTACCAATTCCCCGTTCACCATCTTCTCTAACCAATAAAGTAATAACATATTGTGTATTAGGTTCGTTCGGCAAAGCAAAAGAAATGTCATTGGCCACAAAACTAGGTGTCTCCTTTGTTTTCATAGTACTCCAACGTCCATTTATAATATTGTCTCTTTTGAAAGTACTACCATCAATACTGGATACATCATATTGATCTTGCTGTATATTTGTCCATTTTTCTTTCAACTCAGAGCGTACATCATTTTGCGTCAATGTATTATAAGGCTTGCCCAAATACTGTGCACTTTCTTCATAGGGACGAGATTCCATAGATAAACTTGTATAAATAAAAGGATGGTTAAATCTATAGAGAGAGCCATCAGTCCCAGCTATGCCAGGAAGTGGAACCATTTGCGTGCCACCTCTAAAGCTGTAAATGGCAACGTATAAGACAGCCCCCCTTCTGCAGTATGCATATGTACCTCTGTTACAGCATTATATTGAGCCCTCGATATAGAATAATTTAGATTTCTACGTTGATCAGCAGTCATTTCATTAAGACGAAAGAGTATCTCCGCTTCTTCACGATCACCACCAGCACTTATAGCCTTATAGATTCTTTTCGTTAAGAATCTTATCCATTAAATCATTCTTATACATTTCATTGCCCACAACTTTCGGATTATAGCTCTGGTAACTCTTGGGCATTACCACACCCACTCAAACACAGGACAGTAATTAAAATGCCCAATAACAAAGATTTTCTAAACATAATTTCTCCTCAATAAGCACTAACTATATTTTTATATATTCTAACATACTCATATAGTAATAAAAATAATAACAAAGAGGTTCCTATTGGTCACATAGGTGACTATTAGGAACCTCTAATCTATTTACTTTTATTATTTACACATCTATATTGAAGTTGAGGCCTATAAATGGGTCCAGCCTTTGCTAATCTTCTAGAGATTGGCGGTGATCAATATGAGTACATTCAAAGTGTTATCGTTGATGATTTCCTTTGGCATACTTGTAGCGACCATTATCATGGCAGCAAAGTGATTGACCTCTAGCTGAAAGCTAGCTTTCTAATTGGGGCATGAAAAAAGGCCCGACATAGAAGTCAGACCGTTTCTTCAATTAAATCAATATAGAAGCGAAGTCTGGCGACCAAACCATTTATGCCTCACTTTGATATAAATTATATCATATCTAAATAGGGAAGGGAATTAGACAATTTCCTTCCCTATTTAGTTTATAAACCTTACAGTTGTTATAACAGAGTGACTTATATCATCGACAAGATATAGTATCAATTGATATACTGATACCATATTACTACTGGGCTGACGGATTCGTAGAATTGACTACATGCACAGTAGCGCACATCGTGTGATAGCCGACCGTCTGGGCAAGCTTTTGTTCAGGCGGTCTTTTTTTATTTTCTTGTAGCAAATAATACTGTACAAAGTTTAAATCATCTCACCTATATGAAAGGAGTTTTCTTATGAGAAATCGCTGGCTTATTGCTCTAGCAGCCATTGGTCTGCATATATCCATCGGTAGTGTGTATGCATGGAGCGTGCTTACACGACCTATCATGACAGATATGGGCTTTACTATGTCACAAACAACATGGACCTTCTCCCTAGCTATCCTGATGCTTGGCCTTTCTGCAGGCTTTTTAGGATCCTTTGCAGAAAAAATAGGTCCAAAGAAAAGCGGCCTTCTTTCCATGTTATTTTGGGTGGCAGGCCTATTAGGTACAGCCTATGCACTTAGCATTCATAATCTCACCTTACTCTATCTCTTCTATGGTATCATCGGTGGTATCGGACTAGGTATTGGTTATATAACACCAGTTTCTACACTGGTAAAATACTTTCCAAATCGTCCAGGATTTGCCACAGGATTAGCCATTATGGGTTTTGGATTTGCTTCACTCATTGCAGGACCACTTATGCAATTCCTCGTATCTCAAGTTGGATTAGTAAATAACTTCATTATCCTCGGCGTAATCTATCTAGTGGTTATGGGCGCCTCTTCGCTCTATTTGAAAGCACCTCAACCAAAACAACCACCTCGAACTACGCAAGATAAATCCACTATGTACGTTCATAACCATGGCTTGCTAGCCAATGATGCCATGAAAACATGGCAATTCAGTGCCCTTTGGTGGATTTTCTTTATTAATATTACCTGTGGTATAGGTCTTCTATCCTTAGCGTCCCCTATGGCACAAGAAACCATTGGTATGACACCTGCAGCAGCTGCATCACTAGTTGGTATCATCGGTATCTTCAATGGTGGAGGTCGCATTGCGTGGTCTACTATCTCCGACTACATTGGCCGAGCACAAACTTATATACTATTCTTTATTCTACAAATCATCGCATTCTACGTACTTGCCGAAACCAATAATGCTCTAACATTCCAAGTTTTAATTCTTCTCATTATCACCTGCTATGGCGGCGGATTCGCCTGTATGCCAGCATATCTCGCAGACCTCTATGGCATACGCCAACTCTCCACTATTCATGGCCGCATTCTAACCGCTTGGGGATTAGCTGGTATAGTTGGTCCTATGCTCGTGTCATACTTTCACGAAGCAGGATATGGATATACTACAGCCTTAGTATGCTTTGCTCTTCTATTTGTATTAAATACAATTATTGCTATAATCTTAAAAATATACGGCAAACGAGGTCTGCATAAAAGATACTGTTAAATCCCCAGAACTAATTACAAAACGAAAAAGGTTCCTATTGGTCACCTAGGTGACTATTAGGAACCTCTAATCCATTTACTTTTATTATTCATAATATTATATTGAACTTGAGGCCTCTAAATGGGTCCAGCCTTTGCTAATCTTCTAGAGATTGGCGGTGATCAATATGAGTACATTCAAAGTGTTATCGTTGATGATTTCCTTTGGGATACTTGTAGCGACCATTATCATGGCAGCAAAGTGATTGACCTCTAGCTGAAAGCTAGCTTTCTAATCGTGGTATGAAAAAAGGCCCGACATAGAAGTCAGACCGTTTCTTCAATTCAATAAATCTAGAAGCGAAGTCTGGCGTCGAAACCATTTATGCCTCACTTTGATATAAATTATATCATATTTAAACAGGGAAAGGAATCGAAGGATTCCTTTCCCTGTTTTACTTATAAAAAAATAAGGATTAGATAAACCAAACATCCTCTTGATACATATTACCAGTATCAGATAATGTTGCATCTGTAATTAATTTTCGTAACTGCGCCTTAGTATATGTACTATTATCTAAGGGATATTGGATTGAATTTTTGGTACTTAAAACTGTCATCATAAGTAATAAACATCAATATACCCTGTCGATTATCTAATTCAAGATCTAGTAATAAACCTGGCATACCATCATTCCAAACAAAGGAATGGCTACCTTTGGTAATCTTTGGGGATCCAGGAAAACCAAAGAACTCAGCAGTCTTATTATCTATTTTATGTAACAGATCAATTTCGTCAAATGAACTAAATATACCCTTTTCCAAATTATTTGCAGGGTCAATCAAAAATTTGTTGCCTTATATCTTTATCAACTGTGAAAGTTACACCATCTATTTTAACATTAAGGTTATTTTTCTTTTAACGGCTGTTTTAGGAACTCTAAAAAGAATATTTCTTATAGTTTTCTACTCGGCTATAGTCATCTAAATCTCGAAGAGAATGAATTGAAGGCAATACATAATTAGCCATTATTTTATTAATATCATTTGATGTGACACTCTCTGTTACACGAGGATACAGAATAACATTATATGCTTGCTTAGGATGCTTACTCAACTCAAAATTTAAAGCAATAATATCCATATCTACAGCACCAGTAAGAGTTATTTTTCTCCAGTAACTTTTACTAAGACCATCATATTTAAAAACCATATCTGTTTTATCAGGAGAATATGGCATTTTATTTTCAATAATAGCAGTAACAATCATTGGGGACTGAAATAAATAACCAGCCGTTGCATCCGTAAAATCACTTAATGCCTCTTTTTGTACTGCACTAAATGGTAATGTTACTGATAGGCCACCCTTATTATTATGTAAATTCACTACTGTGTTACCATCAAACTTACGGCGTTCAATAGTATAAATCTCATTCTTTAAGGCTTCTACTGCATCGTCATCTACAACAACACCAAACTCTTGATTAAAACGCTCTTTAGAATAAGCGGAAAATGAATCTGCCTTCTTTTTTAATCTCTCATCATATGTAGACTCAATTTTATCAGTCGTATATACCGCCTGTACATATACATCACGCGAAATACTCGGATCTGCACCAGGAATATTCACATCAACAGCATAACTTGAAACACTAACAGCGCTTAATATTACAGCACTTAGTAATAATCGTTTTAACATATACATCTCTCCATAAAATAGTAATATTAACTGTATTGTAACATAATAAGAAAATATCGATAAAAATAATTACAAAACGAAAGAGGTTCCTATTGGTCACCTAGGTGACTATTAGGAACCTCTAATCTATTTACTTTTATAATTGACAGCACTATATTGAACTTGAGGACTCTAAATGGGTCCAGCCTTTGCTAATCTTCTAGAGATTGGCGGTGATCAATATGAGTACATACAAAGTGTTATCGTTAATGATTTCCTTTGGCATACTTGTAGCGACCATTATCATGGCAGCAAAGTGATTGTCCTCTAGCAAAAGCTAGCTTTCTAATCGTGGTATGAAAAAAAGGCCCGACATAGAAGTCAGACCGTTTCTTCAACATTAAATTCTAGAAGCGAAGTCTGGCGACCAAACCATTTATGCCTCACTTTGATATAAATTATATCATATTTAAACAGGGAAAGAAATCTAAGGATTTCTTTTCCTGTTTTATTGTTATAACCTTTAATATATTCGTCATTTATAAGTATCGTCTTCAGCTAATATTTTTTATATATCCTCTAAAAGTATAAACAGGTAAATATCTTTGAGCAAATGCAAGATTTTTATTGAGTTCTGCCCATTTAGTAGCATCACCAATAACATATACATATTCTTTTGCTCTTGTAAAAGCTACATTTACATTATTTGCATTAACCCATTTAATTGCGCCATTAGCAGAACCATCACTTTGACAGCCTAACATATAAATAACGACTTTAGCTTCTTTGCCTTGGAAGGTATGTACAGTTCCGATATTATCCTCTAGCCAATCTTTCTTATTGTCTTCCTTCGTCCAGTTCACAATATCATCGCTGAGAGATTCCATATACGTCTTAAAGCCATATTTAACACTTTTAAATGGTGTAATGATAAATATATCTTTAAATTTCGCGTTTCTTGCTCGTAACTTTTGAATTAATTCAAATGCAATTTGACCTTGTATTTGTATATATCTATCTTTACCAGTGCTTGAACCAATATTACTTGCATCATATGTTATCCAACAGCTTTCTTTACATGGATCAATAGGATCATCAGAATCTATTGTCTTATTAATCATGAATCCACCATAAGATAATTCATTAGCAACTGTAAACATCGGATCTTTACAACGTCTATGAATAACAAGCGGACACCCTACCCAGGATTCAGATCCATCAAGGTTTTTGATAATGCCTGCAAATGGATTTTGTGCATCAGCTAAGCTTTGTACAGATAGCTCTTTGCTCCGATATTTACCAATACCTTCACCGCCAATTCTTTCTACAAACAAATCCTGCACAGTTTGTACTGGTTCAATCTGTTTTGGATCACCAACTACTATTGCCTTTTGTGCGCGGAACAATGCCCCTACAAGCATATGAGGTGAGGCTTGCCCTGCCTCATCAATAATGATGGTACCTAACGAGCTTTCAGATTTACAGTTAATCAAGAATCTCTCCACAGCAGCAAAAGTAGAAGAAATAACAGGCACGGCAATCATCATGGAATTAAGTAATGCAGGGAAAATCATATCAAGGTCAAAGTTTTTCTGTAAATTTTTCTTTTCATTTAATGGCCCCCAATACTTACTGAGTAATTGCATATTGTTTCTAAAAGCATCACTCATAACGACGGCCTTTTGTACTTGTAAGGCATCATACAATAAGCGTTCTCTACTTTCATTTAAATAGTTACATACATATAAAAACGTCGTGTGTGCCTCTGCGCGGTCCTCATCAGATGACATTAGCTTTGATCCTATATCATCAAAACAATATAATGTATCTTTACCACTAGGTTTTAATGTATCTAAAATCTCTTTCTGTGTTTTCTCTGCTTCTAGAATGCTACTATCAAGTCTTTTAGTATCAGATAATAGACCTTCTTTCCTATTGATTATGGATTCACGCTCATTGACCAACTGGTGTAATGCATCCAATTGACCCTTAACAGTTTGTAGCTTTGTAGTCTCCTCTTCAATTACCGATAACAATGTAGGGTTACCCATAGCTTTTAAAATAGACCAATTAGTAGCGTGCCATAGCTTATCAAAAAAATAGATCGTTGATTGTTATACTCTATTAATTTAGTTTCAATACTATTTTTTTATGCTCAATCAATTTCAATAAATTATCGTCTAAGGTATCATATTCACTTAATTCTTCATCGATTGTATGAATTTCCTCTTGTAATTCATCAAGTTTAAATTTTAGCTCCTGAACTAATTTGATATTATCTTCATATGTTGTTACATAACTAAATAATACTTTTACAAGGTCATATTGTTCCTGAAACTGTTTTTTAGCACTTTCAAAAGCATCTTGAGCACTAGGCATACGCATGATTGAAGACATGTCTGAAGATAATACATTTAATGCAGGCATAAAAGTATTGATATTAGATTTCTTACCAAGTCTAGCAGAAATTAATCCCCATTGCGTATTACTCTCTGCTAAACGATCAGCTAAAAATGTAAAGTATACCTCACTTGATTTAACATATTTATATTTCTCATCTTTAGCGAAACAAGATAAATCAACCTGTTGGTCTGAGAACTCGGGATTAAATAAGGTCGACCCATTAGTTCCCGCTTTTACAGAGGAAATATTGGGTAATTCTAATGTAATATTTTCAACGGCCTTGTTATTTGATGAAAGTACCAACATGCCATATACGGCAATGTCACTAGGTATAGTATAGTAAAAAGATGTTCCATCTCGGCCCACAACCTTTTCGAATATATCGTTTACATGATTGCTTTCACAAAACTTAGCAGCACGTTCAACAATATTACTAGCAATAATATCCTTCAATAATGTGGTTTTGCCTGTACCAGGAGGTCCATTAACAGAAAAGATATCTTTAGGGTTCTCCTTAGCAATATTAACAGCAATTTGCTGCATAAAGGATAAATTAAACTTTGAAGGCCATCTACCATAAGGTAAAACATTTGGATTATACCACTTACGCATTTGATCTGTATCTTTCAACAAATCATAATGCTCAATATTCTTATTAAGACTGTTGATATAAGACAATACCTTATCATTATCCTTTAATGTATCAATATGATGTAACACTAACTGTAGATCATCAAGGAAAAAGCTAGATTTTAAATCATTAATAGGCATTGTCTCAGCCTTAACAAGCTGAATCTCCTCTGCCGTAAAGCCACAGTAGCCATAAATATCACCAGCACGGAACATAGTAACACCCATAGGCTTCAAAATATTCTCTTGTAGATACGCATTAATCTCACGTGCAGCCTTATCAAGGGATACCTTTTCCTCAGGAAGATTAAAACTATCTTCAATTTCTTTGACAAGCTCATCCCAACCATCAAGCTTAATATCTTTAAACTCTACATCAGGCTGAAACATCATCTGATAAATCACCCAAATAAATGGAGCAATTTGTAGACTACCATCTTTATAGAATCCATCTGCATCAACAACAAACGATGCACTATATACATTTCCGTGATATGGCTTTTCTGGATATTCAATTTCTAATTTATCAATAAAGGCTTCTAATACTTCAGTCCCTTTGACTACACCCAAAAGAACAGCATGTTCATCATCTAACACATAGTCCTTTTTATCCTTAAAACATTTAATCTTATCAATAATAGAGTAATTATAAGAATAATTTGGCAATGGGAGTACATACGTAGAAACACGTGAATTTGGATTTTTTTCCAAGTAGGATTAATTACTGACTGTTGATAAATCGTGGTTTTATTACTTCTATTAGTATTAGTATTATTTTTTTATATGAACTATGAGTTCATCATAATTGCGATTTGAGATCGCTTTATATGGTGGAACATCTTTCGGTTGCAAGCATTCAAGTGTATACCAGTAATTTATAATTTGTTTTGCAGTATCTCTCATTTATCTGGACCCTCTCATTAGACTAATGAAAGTATTATACAGGGAGAATAAAGAGATTTCATGAAAGTAAAAAAGGTTCCTATATTTCACATGATGATATATACCCCTTTACTGGCCAACCAGTAAAGGAGATCTATACCAAAGTAATATAAGGAACCGCTTGTCTCTTCTATTCAAAAATTTTTACTATAACTCTACTTTTATACAATAAAGCTAAATCTTTGTTATTACTATTAGGTTTCATAGACTTTAAAAGTTTATTCTCAACCTCAGGAGACCAAAAATATTTTCAATTGTGATTTTGCCCTTGTAATTGCTGTATAAAAGATATTATGAGTTATCATTTCATCTACTTCATTTGTTATAACAACTTTAACAGAATTATATTCTAATCCTTGTGCTTTTATGTATTGAAACCGCATAAGATACTTGGAACGGTATAATAGTTTTTGGGATCTAATTCATCATCATCAGTATTCTTATTTTTTTATAGACACTAAATCTTATTACTGAATTATTCGTATGTTCATAGCTGTCATTTGATAATAACTCAAATTCTTCAGGTATTACATCTAATCCATTTATAATTTTATCTAGCTCAATATCAAATTCTATTCTTTCATCGATTTCACCTTCCGATAAAATATGTAAATCAACTATACGCCCTTTCATATTATTATATATAACTGCCCCAAAAACGATTCGTTTCATGAAATAAAAATAGGGTCACCAATTTTGAAAGTTTGTATACCCCATGACACAGGTTCATTACTACTACTTTCTTGCAAAAAAATCTATTAATATTATTAATCCCATATAAACCATCATAATTCAAGCATAAAACGATTTCATCATCATCGGATACTTCAAAAACCGTATCATCTAACTTATTAGAATACTTTTTGACTGGTAAGTAATTCTAAAACTTTATCATCCATAGCCCTAACACTATTCCATAACTTTTAGAAGATGCGAGTCTTTACTTCTATAAGGTATTGTCAAATTAGCAATAGATGTTTCAGGTATAAATGCCTTAACGATATTAAACCAGTTGCCAAACCTAATTGATTCTATCTGATAATTATCTCCGACCAAAAATTAAAAAGTTTAAAAGTAGCCTTCCTTAGAATCTTACACATATCTGAATTACTAACCGTACTACACTCATCAATTATTAAAAATATCATAAGAATCTATTACACCAGTATTTACAATAAACTTTGTTATTGTCATAAAATCACAATTGGATGCATCAACTTTTTCTTCTCAAATTATCTACTGCAGGATTAGTTTGAGCCAAAAAAATAATTTGGTTTTATCAGAAAAAAATGTGCTACATGGTTTATCAATGTTGATTTTTCCAGTACCAGCTGCACCATACACTACAGCAACTTTAGAATTTGAAAACATCTTCTTAATAACTTCTTTTTTTCATTACAATCTATCCCCGTATTAGGACTATCTAGCCATGCATCAACTGAACTAACATAATTGTCAACACCTTCACTTGATAATTCTTTTAAAAGATCAATTATAAATAGACAATCTTCAACATATTTATGTATAAACATATGACCTTTATCAATTTTTCAATTCATTTTGGGGTCTATGACCACTCCATAATTTTTGAATTATAGTCATCTACTAAATATTCATAATCTTCAAATAATGTACCTATTTCCTTTAACTCTGTAAATAAACATGTACCACATTCTGTATTATTTTTGAATATGTCGAGCTAATAATTCAGATTTATGCTCTACAACATTTATACACTCTATTAATTTATAAAATGATGGATTATGTTTTATTGGAGAAAAAAAGTTAAAGGTAGTTTATCAAATGGAATCACACCATACTTAATAAATAAATTGGATAAATGGTGGTTGCTAGAATTACAGTATTGTTTTTTTATTATAGAATTATTCATTGTGTATAATAGATACCTAATGATATTACTACCAGGTTGGTTATTTTTTTAATAATATTTCTAGATTGATCTAATACATTCAAAAAAATCTTTTTAGCTTTTAACATATTTTTCCTATATCATCCTTAAATAGCTTATATTTAGTATCGGGCAATAATACTATATCTAATAAATTAAGTTTGAATTTAGTCATAAAAGGAGCATATAGCTAATCGCTCTGAATAAACTACCTTCGGTTTTTATCCCTGTAAATAATTTCACAAAGTTATTAAATTCACACTCTCTAATGGATATTTCCCATGATACAATCACCAAAATTGGCATTTTATGATTCATTATTTCAATATTAGTATTTACAATACTAATTTTTGCAGCATAATTTGTTTCAATTTCAATTTTTTTGTAAATGCAATAAATCTATCAGTTTTAATAATATTATCATTAACAGGTGAAAAAGTTACCTCATAATATATCTTATTATTAATAAAAATCGGTTTTATTTTATGAACATAATATCGTTCTCCGTCATTTTTCTTTACCAATATTATATCGTTCAATTTCATCAGAAATTTTTTTGATAATATTCAAGTAATTTAGGATCTATATTTAAAGGGAATAGCTCCAAATTATTTAGCAATTCTAAATCATAATTTCTTCTCATGAAATCTCTTATCTTAAAAAGAATTTCATAATATTTAAGCATAAGTCTTTCAGAACTTTCTTCAGTAGGCTTATAATGTGATACTACAATTTGTAACATATCATGAAACTTACTAAAAAGCTTATATTGTCCATTATCTTTAATAAACCTTATTGCCCTGCAAATATTTTTCATATGTAACATCTAAATTTTTTTACCATTACTAAATATTTTTAACATTAAATGTTCTGTAAAGTGTCTTAAATCAGCTAATGTATCTTGTGACACTACCCCTCTTGAATCTATATTTATATTATCAATATGTCTACAAATAGCAGCATCTAAAGTATAAATAGCTTCATTAATTTTATTATCCAATTAAATCATCTCCATCACTTTATACATTAGTAAGATATATTATCATTAAAACACTATATATTAGTCTATATAAACTAATAAATATACCAATCATTATATTATAAGTAAATTATAGCTATTTCAATTCATCTCTTAAGGGTATAACTTCATCAAACAAACACTTTTCCCATGCTTCTATCATATGTTGAGGGTATGAAAATGGATCTGCATCTGGGTGTTGTTGTACATATACAGGATAGTTAGCACTGCCTACTATCCTATTTTTTTATTATATATCCTCACCAACTGTAGATTGATTTACAGATACCATAAGTTCATCTACATCAACACACCACGTTGAAGCAAAGTTTTCAACAATAGAATCATATGCCTCAGTAAAGTACTCTCGTTTAATTTTTTTAATAAATTACTATTTTTTTATCTATTACTTGTGTATCAATATCATCGAGGATATTTTTTTGTAGATAACTCGAACGGATTCACTCTTATTTAATTTAGTTAAGGCATCTTCAATTTTTTTGCACGAGTGTCTTGGCTATTCGGCTCATATTCACTTAGTAAAGCATCTATATAACTTTTTATCAACTGTATATGTTTGAACTGTATTAGAGTCAAAGAAGTCAATAAGTTCAATACCTGGTTCAGTTTTTATCATCAGGTTTTAAAGAGGCCTTTATAGTATTATACAAACCAATATTATCTTCTATAAGTGCAATTTTTTTAGTGAAAGTACCATTCTTATCTTCATCAAGCTCTATATTGAATTCATCATATGAGGCTATAGCACGATATGCTTTATTTAAGTCTTGGAAACACTTCACAAAAATTAATTCTATCTGATATTGGAGCATGTTCTGTAATAGGGTTATTAGAATTTACTGCATCTAATTTAACTAAAAGCCGTATAAGCAACATTAAATTTCTTTTTAGATTCTTCATATGTTGGGTATATTAAACTACTGTTATTATTTGTTTGAGAATACAAACGTGTTGCCGCATATACATGTTCTTTCATAGTAGCAGGTTTTCTAAAGGTCGTAATAAGACCTTTATCTTTCCCTTTATACGTCCTATTTGTTCTAGAAAAAGCTTGTATAAGTCCAGCATATTGCAAATTTCTATCTACAAAAAGGGTCTGACATCTTGGTGCATCAAATCCAGTAAGTAATCGATCGACAACAATAACTAAATCTAGATGTTTGCCGAACTCTTTAAACTCACCTTTTTTACGAGCTAAGCGATTATTAATATCCCCATTATAACGATTAATACTTTCAACAGACCAAGACGTTCCAAACATCTTATTATACTCAGCAATAATCTCTGCCATTTCGGCTTCTTTTTCTGCTGAATCCTTTGTATTTTCCTCTAAAGAGTACGTTATAGCCACACGAGGAAAATCATGATCATTCATAACGGCACCTTGTCGTAAAGGCTGATTAGGAAATTGTGTTTCTATCCAGTTTTTATCACCTGTAAACTCTTTAATAGCCTTATAATAACGCTTCGCCATATTGATAGAACTGGTCGTTAAAATAGCCGACATTGTTGGTTTACCATCTTTGAACACAAACTTACGATATGCATTATTGGGACTTAATATCTTACGGATCACTGATAAAATATGTTCATCAGATTCATAGTGAGCACTTTGAAGATATCCTTCTTTATCAATATCTTTCATTGATTCAACTGCAGATACCAGCTCCTCGTCAGTAAAGTTTAAGTTTTTATGATCCGCACGCATAGCTCGAAATACTACATTGGCAATCTCATCTTCATGAATAGTTGACTCATGCTCCACTTGAAAGCCTAATACAGCACCATCTTCTAATGCATTTTTTATAGTGTACCGATGTAGCACTTCTCCATATTGGTCACGTGTAGTTCGTGCGTATTGTCCATCTGCACTTTTTTTATTTTCTTCAAAAATAGGTGTTCCAGTAAATCCAAACCACGTTGATTTAGGGAATACTTTTTTAATATCATCCATATTTTCAGCACTAATAGCACGATGACATTCATCCACAATAAACACAATATATTTTCCACGTAACGTAGCTAATTTATCGGGCTTATATTCTTGCAGATCTGCAACAGCCTTATTTAACTTTTGGCGTGTAGTAACTATAACTACATTCGTACTTGTATCCGATATAAGTGCTTTTGAAAGTTCTCTTGTACTGCCAGTACCAACAATCAACGTATTATTGTTAGTGTTAACCCCTGTAGAATAAGCAGATGCAAATTTAGTAAACTCAGATGTTGTTTGATTATCTAAGTCCTTTCGATCTAACAACATAATCGTTCTGTCTACACCAGCTTTTTGAGCCAATAACTTAGTAGATACAAAACTTGTTAATGTTTTACCTGATCCTGTAGCATGCCAGATATAGCCAGACTCATGTTTACCAGCAGCTTTAAATATAGCTTCAATGGCATGAATTTGATATGGATGTAATACCATAAGAACTTTATTACTTGGTTCTTCACTGACTATCATATATTCAGATACCAACTCATGAGCCCTAGGTATATTTAAGACCTGTTTTGCAAATTCGTTGATATTCTCAACCTTTGTATTATCTCTTGTGCGCCATGAGAACATAAACTTTTCCTGCAGCTCACCTTTTGGTGCTGCAGCCATATAACGTGTTGTTTGCTCATTAGACATCACAAATAGTTGTAATGTTTGAAAAATACTATTAGAGAAAGTTCCCTCATCTACATATTTTTCAATCTGATAATAAGCTTGTTTAACTCCATCCTTAGCAATTGCAGTTTTCAACTCAATTTGAATAATTGGTAACCCACTAATCAATAAGGTAACATCAAAACGGCGTTCCCTCTCTTCTAATTTAGAGCTCCCTTTTGCAATTTGGTTTACAATCTCATAAGAAGAAAAACCTCCGTTTTTCTCAAGATTAGAATAAACTACTAGCTCTATACGTCCTAAACCATTATCACGTTCAAGAACAATAGAACATTTTCCCTTTTCCCCACGCAACCATTTAGCCGCATCAAATGGCGTTTTGGTACTAGCTAGGATTTCAGATTTAATTCTTTCAAATTCACTATCAGTTAAATCATGACCATCTAGTTCACTCTTATTTCGATTTTCAATTTTATCACGTAAATTCCGCCATAAGTCAGCTTCAGATTTTAAATCTGGACGATAGGTCCATTGCCCGTGCCCCTCACAAAGCAATTCAATTAAATTTTGTTCAAGTTGAGCTTCTTTTGTAATTTTCAATTTAACCATATAACACAACCCCACAAAACTATACAAACATCTTTTGAAGCAACCCTTTTTTCACCTCTTGTAACTTATCTAGCTTACGCTGATGAAGGGTAATATATTGATTATATGCTTCTATTAACTTTGATATTTGTTTTAGTTCATCAATATCAGGAGTAATCATGATATTAATTTCAGCCATTACATTATTCATTAATTTAGGATTGCCTACTTTAGAAACATATTTATATGCAACTTTATTTATAATTTCACTCACTGCATAACAAGCATATCCATTTTCATTAATGAGAACACCATTAACATTTGTACTATAAAATCGACCAGGTCTAAAATTTACCGTACCTGCATTTGCCCCATCTGTAGTCCACGTTATAGCATTCTCAAATAAGTATTCTGAATAATATCCCAACAATCCATTGTCTTTTGTTTGTGAAGAATACACAGGATAAATATTTCTCCTATTTTTCTCTGGAGTAGTTAATGAGGCAGCAAGTACTTGTCCTCTTGTAACTTTAAATATTTCATTAACCTTACGCTGTTCCCAAGCATCAGCAAACCCTTTAAATCTAAGCTCTGGAAATTTACTTCCATTTTTGGGGAATAATTTTTGCAATAACGCTTTTTTAGCTAATTTAAGTTTTTCAAGCTTACGCTGATGAAAGGTAATAAAACTATCTATTTTTGATAATACATTGGAAATCAGGTTTTGTTCTTGGCCCGAGCTAGGTATCGATATACTTTGTTCAATTAATTCAGTTTTTGTAATCCCCTTTATTGATGTTCCTTGAAGTACTTTGGCATTTTCTTGCATTAATCGATATAGTTGATATGCAAGAAATTTAATATCATTTCCATCAAAAATCACTTAAAGACAAAAAAATCTTGACTAGTAGTAAAATCTTGATTTATTACTGCAACTTTACCAACACCCACTCTCGTAACTAAAGCAATTGAATCACGAGAGATCAATTTAGCTGCTGAATTTTTTTAACGCATTATTGTTAATAAATTTATTTATATTAACATGTACAATATCACCTTCAACTAAATCAGATGACTGTATCCAAGGTATATTACCACTCCAATATTCGGGATTAGCTGTTTTAGGAGTTCCTCCACCAGTTTTTTTATTTTGGCAATATCATCTAGCTTACGCTGTTCCCAATCTTCCGTAAATCCTTTAAATCGTATTCTCGGTTTATTTCTCATGATTAAACACCTCTAGTACGCCATTTAACCATTCTTTATCTTCCTCAGCACATTCTAATTGAAGAAGCATATCATAAATTTCTTGTTCTAATTTTTGATTCTTCTTCATTAATGACTTTCATTTCCGCACCTAGAGCAACCATGTCTATTGGTGCTTCTTCTTCGAATGTATCAACATAGCGCGGAATATTAAGATTAAAGTCATTTTCTTTAATTTCTTCAAAAGAAGCTAAATAAGCATATTTTTCAATACTTTCACGGTTTTTATATGTATCAACAATACGTTTAATATGCTCAGGTTCTAATTTATTCTGATTTTTAAACTTAGTAAAAATCATTACTTGCATCAATGAATAATACATCACGACCTTTACGGTTCTTCTTAAGAATAATAACAGTTGTAGGAATAGATGTGCCAAAGAAAAGGTTTGCAGGGATACCGATAACAGCATAAATGCTACCATCTTCTAATAATTTTTTGCGAATTGTGCCTTCTGCTGCACCTCTAAATAGAACGCCATGTGGCAAAACGATTGCCATTGTACCAGATGTTTTTAAGTGGTAAAAACCATGTAAAAGGAAAGCAAAGTCAGCCTTAGACTTAGGCGCAAGTTTTCCGTACCGATTAAATCGTGCGTCATCCATAAATGTAGGGTCTGCTGACCAGTTAGCAGAATACGGAGGATTCATAACAACGGAATCAAACATATATGGTTCATCCGTAGGCCAATCTTTATTTAAGGTATCCCCATTATGTAGTCGTTGATCTTCAGAGCTTACCCCATGAAGAATAAGGTTCATGCGTGCTAGATTATATGTGGTTACATTAAGTTCTTGACCATGATATTGAACACGATCTGGATTATTTAAATATTTACGCACATTTAACATCAAAGAACCAGAACCCATTGTAGGGTCATATACTGTAAATGATGGTGTATCCTCTTGACCGATAGTTACTATTTGAGCCATCATATCTGATACTTGTTGAGGAGTATAAAACTCACCAGCTTTTTTACCAGATCCAGCAGCAAACTCACCAATTAAATATTCGTAAGCATCACCAATAACATCGCCATCATGACCTAAGACATCAACTTCATCAAGTTTTTTTATCACTTCACTAATTGTAATATTACGTTGGTTAGCATCAACACCTAATTGTTTTGAATCTAGATCAATATCATCAAATAAACCTTCAAATTGTTTATATGCTGTTTCTAAACGTACAAAAAGCATTTCTTAAATGAACTAATTCAAAAAGAATTATCTTTAACAGCATTGGCAAGCTCACTAAATAAATATTGAGGCTCTATATGATACCCCAATGTATCAGACATGGTAGCAATAAAGAAATCTTTACTTTTTATCATCCAAAATATATGATTTATATAATTCTGTTTGCTTTGTCACAGTATTGTATTCATCAAGAGATTTATAAGCTTTTTACAACTGTCGATTCCAATAATTTATCGGATAAATATTTATAGAATATTAGCCCTAATAGATAATCCTTATATCGATCAGCACTCATCTTACCGCGTAAACTGTCAGCAGCACTAAATAATTTTTTTGATTTAATTCGGCACCCATAATATCTCCTAACATTTCATGATTTATTCATAGTAATTAATTTTATTCTACTACAAAAATACCACATATAAACACTTTACTAAAGTAACAGTGAAAAATATGTGGCAAATTTTATACATGACCTAATTGACTACCTCTAATAGCCAAGATTACATTTTATAATTATTTACTGCTTTTTTTGGGAAATAAAGTCATATCAAATACACCTTTTTGGTACAGCTGACATACCTGCTAAACTTTTTTTGAGTATTTATCTTTATCATTTGCATTATCTACGTATTGGACCACATCACGCAAGTCTTTTGACGGTACTTTATAATCTAAATCTGCCATGATAAAGTGCGTATATAAATACTTATCATCATATAACGATTGAATATACATTTTTGATGTGGATCGTTCTACTTCCATATAAATAGCTGGGGTAGCATCATTCCAAACGGTTGCATATTGAATAGGTCTATACTCAGAGTAAGGCTTATACATAGCAAAGTATTGTATCAATTTAGCATTTATTGTATGTGGTTTAGCTAATTCTTCTGGCTGTAATTCTCGTACCATAATGCCTTCACGATAGCTTTTACCATCATAAATGTAAATAGCATCATTATCAGGACCGTTATACGTTAAATCGCTAGATTTCAACGTTTGGAATGTAAATCCATTAATTGTGATAGGTTTAGTTTTTGAAAGTAATTGCTTAGCTGGCTCAATAGACGGCAACACATAATTAACCAAAGGAGACATGAGCTGTTTATATACATACTCTTGATCATGTGTTTTCAACAGCTCCACTTCTTTCTTTTTAGTCAAATCAAAAGCAATCCGATACGATACTGAAGGTTCTGTCTTAACTTTAAAATTAATAGCCCCCTCTAATGAACCCGTTTTTGTGGAGCTAATCTCCCATGTTGCATTTTTAATAGTCGGATAGAAAAATGAATTACCTGTTGATGTGCTTTGATTTTCTTTGTGAATGTTATAATTTAGATTTCCATCAATCAAAAGAAAGTTTCCGTGCTTTATCTCTGTAGTTAATGGATCTCCCTTAATGGTTTTACCAAACTGAGTCCCTTCAGGAAAAGTAAATTTTAGATTAGCTCCATTATCTTTAAGAATAAAAACAGAAGATGAGAAGTTAACTGAATGATTTAATTCTTGCGTTAAATATACCAATTCATCTATCGTCCATTTTTTTAGGCATATTATTTGCATATTTTGCCCTCACCCTATCGCCCACATCGGCTTCCATCTTTCTTAGCGGTAGCATCTACCTTCCGATAGTTTTGATAAGCATCCTTTGAAATTGTAGGATCTGCACCTGGGTATATTAATATCAATTGCTTCGCTACCTAATGTCACAAAAACTAAAAACATAGTGCAGCCATTAACGCACGTTTCATCATAAACTCTCATCCTTTCACATAATGTCTCCCCAATATTATATATATAGAATATCATATTTTATTTGACTCATAGTAGTATAATATATATATAGGAACAAGGAGATGATATCTATGAAATTTACAAAACGTATAATTGTGATGACATTCTTAGCCGTGACTGCTGCGGTATCTACAGGATTTGCTTACGATTATGTATGCAATAATTCTCAGTACAATTGCAATACTAGCACGCAATACAACTCCGATAACAATGCTAACTATGCACCATGTAACAATAATAACCAAAACTATTGCGGTCCAAACTCTAATACTAGAGGATGCGGCGGATATAGAAGATAATATATTAGACATGACAGAAGCCTATAGTACGATTTTCCGTGCTATAGGCTTTTGTCGTATATTACAAGAATACTATTTAATTCATCAAAATACAGTCAGGATCAAAATAGCAACATACTTTTATCAGGAGTTCATTCTGTTAAAGTATTCAATGGCTTTTGGTGAGAATTCAACGAATGTATTCCCATAAGAGAATGGTCCTAATTCATATGGTTGGTATACAAGACCTATAGCGCCTTTACCTTTCAAGTAGTAGTTGTCAGAAACATATTCTACATTCCAGTTAGGTAGTAGGTCTGCTTTTTTATGACCTTCACTGTAGAAGCGCAATATACCAGAGTTAATGCCTCGTTCTATTTGTTGTGGATTAGCAATTTTTACATAGTTATATAACGGAATTCTTTGGCCAGTTATCTTGTTATATACTAAGCCTTTAGTGTTATACATACCATGCGCACTACCAGCATGATAGTGATATGTAGTTAACAAAATAGATACTACTTGAGCATCTTCATAGGTAACTTTATAATTTTGCTTTACTTGGTACGCATGTTGATCGTAATAGACTGATTTCGCATATAAAACATAGTTAGCAATGTCTGTATTAATTGCCTTTGTGCAAACATATTATTGGTATATACCAATGGATATTTTAATTCCATGTTTACATCGGACTGACTACCTGTAACAACAGTTGCATACGTAGGTACCGCCAACATAACACCTAACATAGAGGTCATACATAGCTTTTTAAAGATTCCCATAATACTGTCTCCTTTTAACAAACACCTTTAAATAGGTTCATTACTGTGTTAGTTCTACAAGCTATGATAAAACTCCTCTTTTTATATTTCACTTTTCTGATAATTTATTCATTATATAAAATAGCCAAAACTATCTACTATTTCACACTAAAGTGTTAGGAAGAACTCCACCTAATACAGCAATAAGAAGTCCAAGTACAATCATCCAAATTGATATAAACCTTAAAACAAAGGAAGTATGTGTATAGATTTGTATAGTAAATTGATTATAATCAATATCACCTTTAATCACCTTATCGCCTACTTTTTTCATAACTGCATCTAGTACAAAGGGATCTTCTGTAACAGACAGTCTATAGGTGCCTGGACCCCGCATCAAAGGTATATAATTCCATTCTAGAGTGAGTAATGCCATTAACTCGGGCGCGCATAATAGATAGAAATAAAGGAATTGTCCTTCCCGTTTTTTCATCAACTACATTAAAACCAAATTCGCCAATAGGCGCCTTTGTAAACATTTTTCCACTAAGCCATAGGCCATAAGTACCTGCTCGCTCTAACGTAAAAGGTGCCTTCTTTATTTACATAGGGCATTTCATAGAGCATCTTAGCTCTACCAAAGCGAATCGTGTATTTAATACCTAAATAAAACAAACAAAGTCCTAAAGGTATCAACAGATAAAATAACTGTTCCATTACCTACTCCTCCTCTATTCTCCCGCTTTTACACAACACGATATGTATTTTCACTATATCATACTTTCACCATACAAAAAAAGGACCCTCCAAAGAGAGTCCTTAGTCTGTATTGTTATGCTATTAAGCGTTTTTAGCTACTTCAACAAGTTTAGCGAATGCTGCTGCATCGTTAACTGCCAAGTCAGCCAACATTTTACGGTTAACTTCAACGCCTGCTTTAGCCAAACCAGCGATGAAACGGCTGTAAGTTGTGCCATTGATGCGAGCCGCTGCGTTGATACGAGCGATCCACAATTGACGGAATTCGCGTTTTTTCGCACGACGGTCACGACGAGCGTAGTACAACGCTTTCATTACTGTTTCGTTAGCTTTTTTAAACAAACGGGAACGTGTACCGCGGTAACCTTTAGCTAATTTTAAAATCTTTTTATGACGTGCATGAGCTGTAACGCCCTTTTTCACTCTTGCCATTGTATATTCCTCCTAAATTACGATATATCGATCTAATAGTTAACGATTAAGCGTATGGTAAGCATTTAGCTACGCGTTTGTGGTCAGCTTTTGCAACCAATGTAGCTTTACGTAAATTACGTTTACGAGCTGGAGATTTTTTCTCAAGAATGTGGCTTTTGAAAGCTTTTGCACGCTTGAATTCACCAGTACCAGTTACTGCGAAACGTTTAGCCGCTGCGCGACGAGTTTTAATTTTTGGCATAATTATAATCCTCCCAAAACATTATTTACTTACTAAAATCATGGTCATGTTACGACCTTCTAATTTAGCTGCTTTCAATAGACGCTGTTTCTTTGAGTTCTTCAGCGAAACGTGTCAATACTGCCATGCCTAGTTCTGGATGTGAAAGTTCACGACCGCGGAACATGATAGTTACTTTTACTTTGTTACCTTCACCCAAGAATTTGGATGCGTTTTTCATTTTTACGTAAAAGTCATGGTCTTCAATATGTGGACGTAACTTAACTTCTTTTAAAGTTACGATTTTTTGTTTCTTTTTCGCTTCTTTCTCGCGTTTTTGTTGTTCATAACGATATTTACCGTAGTTCATAATACGAGCTACTGGTGGTTTAGCGTTAGGTGCAATTTCCACAAGATCAAGATGCTTTTCTTCAGCCAATGCCAATGCCTCACGGCCAGACATAATGCCGATTTGTTCGTTTTCAGGACCTACGACACGAAGTTCACGAGCACGAATTTCTTCATTAATGCGTGGTGTATCCTTGCTAATAGCGTTCACCTCCAAGAGAATAAAAAAAACGGACGGCAAACACCATCCGAATAGAGTTCTCTATATTAACCTCATACTTCATGGTATTAGGTGAGTGGCGGATGGCCTCTGCTTCATAAATTACTTAATTATAATAACAAATCGACCGGTGAAAGTCAACAAAAAATATTGAGCTTTTAACAATGAATTTGTTATTACAACTCTTATAGTATAACAGACATTATAAGTTCTGTATATAGGTATACTTACTGACACCTGCTCTCTCTTTATGTATACAATATTCTTATAAATTATACAACTAATTCTATAGAAAAATACGATACAATAATATTTATAGAATAGTCTAGCTTATATAGTGTACTTTATAGAATAGCGTATATTATAGGATAGTGTACTTTATAGAATAGTATACTTTATAGGATAGTCTAGCTTATATAGTTTACCTTATTTATTATTATACAGTAATAGGTATTACACAAATTGAAAGGAGTTTTATTATGAGTGTAACAACTACTGCTCCTCCACAAAAGGCGCGTACAACTGCTCAAAATATTGGACTTATTTTATCTTTCATTGTTCTAGGTGGTATTTTATTATTACCTACACCTGAAACATTATCTACCGGCGGTCATCGTATGATTGGTGTCCTTGCCTTTGCTATTATTTTATGGATGACTTCAGCTGTATCCTATCCTGTAAGTGCCACTATGATTACGGCCCTCACCGCCTTATTATTAGGTTTCTCACCAAATCCAGAGGCACCGGCTAAGGCGATGGGTACAGCCAACGCTTTAAAACTTATTATTTCTGGCTATTCCTCCCCTGCCATGATTCTCGTAGGTGCCGCTATGTTTATCTCTGTAGCTATGCGTAAAACAGGACTTGATCGTCGAATTGCCATGATGGTTTTATCTAGTGTAGGCACGAAAGTTAGCCGTATTTATTTAGGTGTTATTATTACAGGTCTTATCCTTGCTTTCTTTGTTCCAAGTGCGACGGCTCGTATTGCTTGCTTGGCACCAATTATTATTGGTATTGTCGAAAACTTAGGTATTGAACGTAAAAGCCGTGTAGCAGCTCTTCTCATGGTAGGTGCCATACAGGCAGATACATTCTGGAACATCATGATTCAAACGGCAGCGGCCCAAAACCTTGTGGCTGTTGGCTTTATGCAAACACAAATGAAAAGTGCTGTAAGTTGGATTGATTGGCTCACTGCAGCTGCTCCGTTCTCCATTATCATGGTTATTATCACCTACTTTGTAACGCAAGCTCTTATAAAACCAGAATTTAAAGAGCTCGTCGGTGGTGATGTACAGCTCGCAAAAATGCGTGAAGCAATCGGCCCTATGTCTTTTGACGAAAAGAAATTATTATGTATTTCTATCGCCCTACTTGCATTGTGGGCTACAGGTGGCAAATTACACTCTATCGATACTACAACATCTACAATTGTAGCCATCGCTTTATTCTTCTTCCCTAGATCGGTATTATGGACTGGAAATTTGCCCAACCAAATATCGACTGGGGTTCTATTGTAATGTTTGGTGCAGGCATTGGTCTTGGTGCGGTATTACTCAAAACAAAAGCCGCTACATGGCTTGCTCAAGTATTTGTTAATGCATTCTCCCTCGAAACAGCGAGCGTATTCATTTTAATTGCTGTAATGGCTGCATTCCTTATTGTTATCCATTTAGGCTTTGCCTCTGCTACAGCTCTATCCTCCGCGATGATTCCAATTGTAATCTCTATCGTTATGAGCCATAGCGCAGAAGGACTTAACCCTTTAGGAGTAACAATGCTCATGCAATATGCGATCTGCTTTGGTCTAGTATTACCAGTAAACTCACCACAAGGCATGCTAGCTTACGGTACAGATACATTTGATGTAAAAACATTTATGACTACAGGTATTCCATTGACTATCATTGGTTACCTTATGATGCTCGTATTCGCTCTCACATACTGGCACTGGATCGGGATTGCTTAAAAGCTAACTAGCCAAATTTAAAAATCTAAAAAAATTTCAAGATCCCTACGATTTCTACTAATAAGAAATTGTAGGGTCTTTTATTTTAATCGTTAAATCTGCTCTTCAATTCTAATTGTTTAATTCTAATGATTAATGCTAACCGCTATTTTTTTAACTATTTAATTTTTAATCATTTAAATTTTTCTATTTACTCTATTTTCTCTGGACTGAAATGTCTGAGCACATATAATAAATTAGATTTTATCTCCCCTTTTTTATTCTTACCTACAGCTGAAAACATATTGCCTAAGACTTTATCATGTATAACTTGTACCTTTTCAAATAAAAGCTTGCCTTCATAAGTCAGCGCCAAACTTTTAGACCGTTTATCATTTGGACAAATATCACAAATAACTAAACCTTTTTTCACTAAATTTTTTACAACTGCAAATAAGTTGCCATATGACATACGTAACTCATCAACAATAAATCCTAACGTTGGATTACACGAAGAAACATAAACAAACTCCAACACATTATATTGCATCGGTGTCAAACTAAAACGTCTTAATACAGCTACCTCCTTATCATGAACCACCGTATATATACGTTCAAATAAAAACCATAACTTCTTATCCTCTGGCATAAATACATCTCTAGGCACTCTTTTTGCTAACTTTAACCTTTTACCATATCGCATAGCTCGCTCTAATCGATTAAAACCTTCTTCACTCTCACTAACCTCATGTAATCGTAATCGTGCCATTTAAATCACTCCTTATCCCATATAGATACAAAAAAAGAATTAGTGTTTAAATCTTTTTACAATTACTACCATACATAACCTATTTTTCATTACTACCAGTTAAAAAAATATTTATTTTTAACTGGTAGTATCTCTGATTGCCTTAATTCTGCCTTTAGCAGAATTAGTTTTAACTGGTAGTATCTCTAAATTAGCTTATATCTCCACTTAGCAGAATTACTTTTAACTGGTAGTACCAACAAAATAATATAATTAATTAAAGCTTGCATTATGTTTTTACATCAAAAACATGAATAACCATGAATAGTATTCGACAAAAGCTTATGAAACTCCTGCAAAATAACGGTATTATTCCAAATTATTAGAAATAAAATTACAAATTCAAATATAGATACAAAAAGCGCCATCCGAAGACAGCGCTTAATTGATAATTAAATTTTTAATTCAATAGATTTAAGTAGTTCTATTTAAGTAGTTCTATTTAAGTAGTTCCACTTTATTAGATTAATTTTAATATTCCTATTCTAGTTCCTTACCTTTTAGTTCAGGAATCAAGAATACTGTTGCTAGGATGTCGATTACATAGATAATCGCAAGGAAGGCAATTGCCACTTGGTAGGAGTACATAGAGATAATCATACCTACCACCATTGGGCTAAAGCCACCTACAGCACGACCGATATTAAATAATACGTTTTGAGCTGTTGCACGAGCACTTGTTGGGTACGCTTCTGCCATCAAGGCACCGTAACCCCCCATCATACCGTTTACAGAGGCACCTAGGATAGCGCCAGCAAATAGCATCGCTGTTGGATCAGATAATTGGGAGTAAATCAAAATAGAAGCTACTGCACATACTTGGAACAGGATAAATGTAGGTTTACGACCAAGTTTATCCGCTAATCGTCCAAATAGCCAAATACCAACCATCATGCCGCATACTGTAACGGCAGTCCATAAACCAGATTTAGTAAGGGAGAAACCTAATTGCTTACTCAAGAAGTTAGGTAACCAGATCATAATACCGTAGTAACCAAAGTTCTGAACGGATGTTAAGATAGCCACACCAATCGATGTTTTCGTAGTGGCTGCGTCTTTCACAAGTAATTTAAAGGATTCACTATGGGAATGTTCATTTACCTCTTTGCTTTGTACAAAGATTTCTGGTTCGTGTAGTTTCGCACGGAAGAACCAGGCCACAAAGGCAGGAATAATACCTACCATAAACATGCCGCGCCATCCGATGTAAGGAATCAATAACGGTGTTAATAATGCAGCGGCCAATACACCTAATTGCCAACCAAGAGCAACATAGCTAGTCGCTTTTGCACGGTGTTTCGCAGGCCACGCTTCAGCAGCTAATGCCATACCGATACCAAATTCACCACCTAAACCAATACCAGCGATTGTACGGTAAATAAGTAGGTCCCAATAGCCTTGAGCAAAGGCACAGAGTCCAGTAAATACAGCAAAGAGTACGATAGTCCACGTTAAGACGCGAACGCGACCAAACTTATCTGACAAGGTACCAAAGATAAAACCACCGATTACGGCCCCCACTAAAGTCCATGTCACAAGTGAACCAGCTTGACCTGTAGTCAAACCCAAATCACCTGATATCAAGGTTAGCATAAAACCTAAAATCAGGAGATCAAAACCATCCATGGCATAACCAATGGAAGAACCAATGACAGCTTTCCAGCCGTATGAATTTACATCTTTCATAGTTTTTTCCTTTCGCTACTCACAGGTAACAATTAAAGAGAATATAAGTAGACTTAATATATGTACTAAGTTCACTAACATTTAATTATACAGCTTAGTGAAAATTATGCAATATATATTTCTTAATCTTCTGAATTATTTAATTGTCTAAAAACTTTATTTAGAGGAAAATAAAAGGTAGAGTTTGGTTCACTTAGTGAGAACCAACCCCTACCTATTATAGAGTCATCAGAAATAACTAATCCCTTTAAGGTTAGTTACGTTCTTTGATTTCGATTTTAATAGAATTGAAGAATTCTTCGAATGGTACGGAACCCAATTCGTCACCGCCGTGTTTACGAACGTTAACTGTACCTTCTTCAACCTCTTTATCACCTACAACAAGCATGTATGGAACTTTTGCCATTTGTGCTTGGCGGATTTTGTAGCCAATTTTTTCGCTACGATCATCCACTTCTACACGTACATAGTCGCGATGCATTTGTTTTGCTAATGCTTTAGCATATTCAACATGTTTTTCAGAGATAGGCAAGATTTTAACTTGTACAGGAGCCATCCAAGTTGGGAATGCACCTGCATAGTGTTCAGTCAAGATACCGATGAAACGTTCCATGGAGCCGAAGCATGCACGGTGAATCATGATAGGGCGGTGTTTTTGACCATCTTCGCCAACGTAATCAATTTGGAAGCGTTCAGGCAAGTTCATATCCAATTGGATAGTACCACATTGCCATGTACGGCCTAAGGAGTCTTCGATATGGTAGTCAAGTTTAGGACCGTAGAATGCGCCATCGCCAGGGTTAATTACGTAAGGAATACCTTTGGCTTCGATAGCATTACGCAATGCTTCTGTAGCGGCTTCCCAAATTGCATCATCACCCATTGCATTGTCTGGTTTAGTAGATAATTCAACATGGTATTTCAAACCAAATTGGCTGTAAATCCGGTCGAATAATTCAATAACTTTCATCAATTCAGATTGCATTTGATCTGGCAACATGAATACGTGAGCATCGTCTTGTGTAAAAGCACGTACACGGAACAAACCATGTAATGCACCGGACAATTCATGACGGTGTACTAAACCAAGTTCAGCATAACGCAATGGGAAGTCACGATAGGAATGCATTTCGTTTTGGTACACCAAGATACCACCTGGGCAGTTCATTGGTTTAATTGCATATTCTTCATCATCGATAATTGTAGTGTACATGTTTTCACGGTAATGGAACCAGTGACCAGATGTTTCCCACAATTGTTTATTCAAAATGATTGGCGTACGAATTTCTTCGTAATCAAATTCATGGTGAACTTCACGCCAGAAGTTTTCTAATTCGTTGCGAAGTGCCATACCTTTTGGTAAGAAGAATGGGAAGCCAGGACCTTCTTCTTTGATAACGAACAAACCAAGTTCTTTACCAAGTTTACGGTGGTCCCGTTTAGCTGCTTCTTCAAGCAAGTGAAGGTATGCATCAAGGTCTTCTTTTTCTCAAATGCTGTACCGTAAATACGTTGCAACATTTTATTTTTTTCATCGCCGCGCCAGTATGCACCTGCAATGCTTTGTAATTTGAAAGCTTTCACCTTACCAGTAGATGCTACGTGAGGACCTGCACAAAGATCGATAAAATCGCCTTGAGAGTAGCAAGAGATTACTGCATCTTCTGGAAGGTCTTGAATCAATTCTACCTTGTAGTCTTCGTTTTTAGATTTGAAGAACTCAATAGCTTCTTGACGAGACATTACAGATTTAGTAATTGGCAAGTTTTCTTTACAATACGGCTCATTTCCTTTTCGATTTTGCCTAAATCTTCAGGAGTCAAAGTATGTTCCATATCGATATCATAGTAGAAGCCTTTATCGATAGCAGGACCGATAGCCAATTTAGCTTCAGGCCATAAGCGTTTAACCGCTTGAGCCAAAATATGAGAAGCTGTGTGGCGTAAAGTATGTTTACCGCCATCTTCTTCGAATGTTAAGAAAGCTACTTCAGAACCATCTACGAGTTCTTCGCGAAGGTCTGTTAATTCACCATTTACGTTAGCAGCTAGTACTTTTTTAGCCAAGCTGTTAGATAGTTGTTTTACTGCTTCCCCAAGAGTAGTGCCAGCAGCGTATTCCTTTGCACTACCATCAGGTAAAATGATTTTTACATCTGCCATTTTTCTTTCCTCCAATTTATACACTAGGATAGTTGGATTTTAGTAATAAAAAAAGACCCTCTATCCCTACAAACAAGGGACGAAGATCATTCGCGGTTCCACCCTAGTTAACTACCTATACAAATATATATGTATAGTAATTCACTTCATTAAGCCCGATAACGGTGGCAGCCGTATTTGCCTACTTAGGTTCGACAAATCAGTTTAAAGGGGGTAACTCTAATATATGTGTAAGGCATTTCCAGCATCAGCCTCTCTCTGGCACACAGGGATATGAGAATCATGTCCTTTGCATCACTTTTACTAGATTATAGTATCATAGAGAATTAAAAAATTCAATACAGTTTAACTGTAAATTTCACAAAATCTATAAATTAATGAAACGCCTTTAAACACACCATATAAAAACGGCCCGATATAACTGATATGTACCCCCTTTACGGGTTGTCCATTAAAAGGGGTACATATCAAACTCGAGCCATTTATTAAGATTATCATATATACGCTAACCAATGTGGCTGTACTATAGCACACTGTACATAGGCTAGATTATTAGCGTTTGAAGTTTGTAGATAACATAGCACCAATTACTTTTTCCAACTTACTATTGGAAAGATCTGGGCCTTTGTAAAGTGTTAAGAGCACATCATTGGAGTTATCTTGTTTAGAAACCATCATAACACCACTGCCACGAGCACCATTATCGTCGTAATCTTTCGCTACGATAACGAGGTTTAAGTAATGGTCCTTCATGTATGTGTACACTTTGCTGGTACGTGCAGAGGAACCAATCATTTTCGCCATGCTCATACCACGATTAAATACGATTGTATTTGCATTATGTGGATTTGCCGCTAATTGTTGTTTCTCCTCTTCATTGAGAGGCATAAGGTTTACCATGAGGGAATCACCCATTTTGCCACGGAACATAGCTGGCATTGTTTCCCGTACGTCTTCTGGAATAGCAGTATCAGCCGTCAATTTCAATTCCTTAGGTACAGTCATGTATAGAACGCCCTTGCTATTGCGACCTACCTCTGTTGTACTAAGGTCTACGGCGCTAAGCATAATGGAATCTTTAATGGTTGCTACTTGATTTGCCAATGGCTTTTCAGGAATGCCACGGCTCGCCAATTGCACATCGCCAGCTTTAGTTTTTTTCAACGTTTCTACGTTCCAGTTAGCCCCTTTTTTGTCAGCATCGCTAGCTTCTGTGAAAGCATTCGCCCCATCTTTTGTGCCTACATATACGTAAGTTTGCGCTGGGATAATTGTATCTGGTGCACCTAATTTATTGAATGCTGCACCGTATACAACATTAGGAATTACTGTGGAACCAATTTGTAGATTATTATTGGTTTGGCTTTCCACATCAAAATTGATATTCCCTGTGAAAGTCATATCAGGGCCATGATTGATAATAACCACATCCCCTGCTTGAGGAATGATGACAGGACCTACAGGGCCTGCCATAGCCACACCTGCCATAGATACACCAAGGCAAGCTGTTAATAATGCACGTTTCAAAATAGATTGTTTCATAGATATACTCTCATTTCTCTACTATTCATATACTTGGTTCTAGTTGTATGCCCTATAAGATGCTGTAACAGACTTACATAGGTGCACACTAGATATAGATAAAACCAACAATATACTTAATTTTCGATAGTGACATAATCAGATAAACTACGTAATACGTCAATAGCCAATGACCGCGTAGAGGGCGTACAGCGCAACATGCACCGCCCACTTGTATCTACAGAGGTCATAACACCTAAGTATTCATAGCCTTCAATGATACGATTGATGAAGTTCGTATGTGTAGGATCTATATGAAAGTACACATACGCTTCCTCTCCGGAGGTCGGTAAGTCAGGTACATCTGGAAATGCACCGATAGATTTACTCGGTTCTAAAGCTGTATCACTCATAAAGGCCCTCCTTCAAAGCTGCTCCATATATCTCTTACTGTTATAATCTAAACACCATTGTTAATGTAACTACTACTCAAATGTAAGATTTTTTATATTAGTATATGTAAGCTATTAATCCTCTTTAGGTTTGCACTCACGGCGCATCATGGAGTACGGCTCAAGTGGTGTATCCATATAGATACGAACCTTCATTTGCGCATGAGGTGCCACGTCGATAGGATTACCATCTTCGTCTGTCATTTTTTCAATTACAGTTTCTACAAGGTCTCCTTTAGGTTGGCAGAATTCTACTTTATCGCCTACTTTGAAGTTGTTCCGTTGTTCAAGATCAACGTATTTTTCTTCTTCATTGTAGCCCATAACTAAGCCGATGAAGTCATGGCTTTGTGTATTAGTAGATTTGCCATAGTTTTGAGCCGTTTCGTCAGGACGACCTTCTGCAAAGCCATCTGTATATGGACGGTGGGAAATTTTTTCTAATTCTGCAATCCATTCTGGACGAACGTACCAATCTTTACCTTCTTTAAGGTATGCATCAATCGCTGTACGGTATACTTTCGCTACTGTTGCACAGTAGTGAACAGATTTCATACGACCTTCAATTTTTAGGCTATCTACGCCAGCTTCGTATAAATCTGGAATGCGGTGAATCAAGCACAAATCTTTAGAGTTAAAGATATATGTACCATGCTCATCTTCTTCAATTGGATAATATTCACCAGGTCGGTTGGATTCCACAAGGGAATATTTCCAACGACAAGATTGAGAGCATTGACCGCGGTTCGCATCACGGTTGCCTGTCATGTAGTTAGACAAAAGGCAACGGCCAGAGTAAGAAATACACATGGAGCCATGTACGAAGGATTCGATTTCGATATCTACATTATCCTTCATTTCTTTAAGGTCTGCTAAGGATACTTCACGAGCTGCAACTACGCGTGTAGCACCAAGTTCTTTCCACATTTGAACTGTGTGCCAGTTTGTAGTGGAAGCTTGGGTACTCACATGAAGTTCAAGGCCTGGAGCCACGCGTTTAGCAAGGCTAAAAATGCCCATATCGGCAACGATGATTGCATCAACACCGATACTTTCAAGGAATTTCAAATAGTCCTCTAAACCTTCAAAGTCCTCGTTGTGAGGAATGATATTACATGTAACATGGAGTTTTTTACCATGAGCATGTACAAATTCTACAGCCTCCTTTAATTCCTCGTCGGAAAAATTAGAGTTACCTGCGCGCAAGCCAAAACGTTTGCCTGCGCAATATACGGCATCCGCACCATAGCGAATCGCCATTTTAAGCTTGTCCATATTCCCTGCAGGACAAAGCAATTCCATAAAATGTTCTGCCATTATTTGTTGTGCCCTTTCCACACACTCACACTCATGCCATCACCCATAGGGTAAATGGTGGTGTTAAACAATTCTTTATTTTCAACATATGTTAAGTATTCTTTTAACCGTTTTACGATAGTTTTGAACCGTTTCGGCGGCTCCTTATCGCCCCTTACATAGCCTCTAAAGAGTACATTGTCCGCAAGGATAACGCCTCCTTCTTTCACATGAGGCAAAATGAGCTCTAATTGCTTTAGATATTGTCCCTTAGGACCATCTAAAAACACTAGATCATATTCCCCAGTGAGTTCCGTTAAGACTTGAGATGCATCGCCTTTCAACAATGTAATTTTATCGGCATAATCGGATTGGTTAATATAATATTTCGCCATTTCGTGACGCACATCATCTAATTCAATAGATGTAATGTGTCCCTCCTCTTTATCGAGTAGCGGAGCCATCAATAAAGCTGAGTAACCAAATGGCGGTGCCCACCTCTAACACAGAGGTGGGCCGGTACAAACCTATTAATTCTTCAAATAGATGAACCTCAGATTCACGTAAAATCGGTACATCATTAATCATCGCATAAATACGCTGTTCATTTAAAATATTATTTAAAGTCATGAAAGTAGATTCAATCTCCTACATTATTTATTGCTATTGCCAGTAGGCACGTTGATCGTAGATCGATCAACCGATTCAGCTGGTTTCACTTCAATACGCGGTACCTCTTGTGTACTTGGAGCTACATACGGAGTCGTTTCTGGTGCACGATTAGTAGTCGGTACATAAGTATTATTACTATTACCATTAGATGGAGTAGTTGGTGTAACTTGAGTTGGTGCTTGGTTTTGTGTTGGAGCAGGCGTAGGAGCTGGAACCTCAGCTGCTGGAACAGTTGTTGGCGTGTATTTATACGTAGGTTCGACGTCAACATATTGAGAATCTGCTTCCACCGCTTCTGCAGAACTATAGTTGTAGTCAGGCTCTGTAGTTGCTACTGCTACGTCATAGTTAGGACCTGCTTGTGCGGCAATTTCTGTAGTGGCAGAAGGAGTCGCACTTGTTGCAGTATCTGCACCATAAATCTTATTAACTTCCGCTAAATGCTCTTCGTATGTTTTAGAGAAGTGATTATGACCTTCTTTATCTGCTACAAAGTACAAGTAATCTGTATTTTCAGAATGTAATACTGCGTCTAAAGATTTTTTACCAGGGTTAGCAATCGGTCCTGGTGGTAAACCTTTAGATACATATGTATTATATGGGCTTTGTAGTTGAGTATCACCAATTGTTACGTTTTCTTTTGCGTAACCAAGTACATAGGAAATGGTCGCATCAGATTGTAATGGAATACCATGAGCCAAACGCTTTTTAAACACACCTGCAATAGTAGGACGATCGGCATCAAATAAAGACTCACGTTCAACAATAGATGCTAATGTAACAAAGTCATGAATGCTCATGTGCTGCGCTTGAATTTGTTTCTTTACAGCTGGTGTAAGGTAACGATTCATTTCATCAGCCATCATTTGAATAACTTCTCGAGGTGTAGCCCCCACAGGAATTTCATAAGTACTTGGGAACAAGAACCCTTCCACCGGATATGTAGCTGGTTTTGTACCTTTCATATATGGATATGGTACATAAGTCTTTGCCTCAGCTAAGAAATCCTTTGCTTTCATGATTTGATTTTTTTCAAGAACGATAGCAATGTCACCTACGGTATAACCTTCTGGAATTGTGACACGAATAGATTCTACATGACCTTCTTGTAATAAAGAAATGAGTTCGCGCACAGTTACCTTATTAGGAATTTGGTAGTGCCCAGTTTGGAGCTTGTCATTAGTACCGCTCAAGTACAACCAAAGTTTGAAACCTTGGGTAGAACGGATAAGACCTCTTTCAAAGAGCATATCTGCAATTTCAGAGCCCGTTTGACCCTTTTCAATAACTAAAACTTGGGTACCATCATCTTGAGCGAAGGTATTAGGTATCAGGTATAGTGCACCAAGACCACCGCCAATAATCAATACACCAATAATAGCAAGAATTAGAATATATCTTAAGGCTTTTCTCACGTCCTTGAGTTCCTTTCTGTAACATAACAGTATTTATCACTTTATTATACCATAAACTCTATATTTCCCCTACACAAAAGGGTATTAATCACCTTGTTTCCCTCTGCTTATGTGATATATCAATTATAGTTTTTTGTCATGCTAATAATATGAATGAACACCTTAGTTTATAATTCAATACTAACTATCTCCAAACATAAAAATAGCGCATTGCTCTACGCAATACGCTAGATTTATGTTTAAAGACGATTATTCGTCTTCACCCATTTCTTCATACAATTTTACTAGAGTTTCAAAAACTTCATCTTCTTCATCTAAAGGTACGTATTCTTCTACGCCTTCTTCATTTTTTTCGATGCTAGCCAAGATCATGTATGTGTCATCTTGACCTTCGTGGTCTGCATCTTCGTCTTGTACATGTACAAGAACTGCATACTCACGACCTTCATGGTTTAGAACAACATCTTCTGTGAAGTATTGTTTATTGCCGTTTTCGTCTTCGAATTCTAAATAATACACTTCACCTTCAAAGTTTTGGTCAACCATTGGAAACCCTCCTTGTGGAAAAAAAGATTTATTTATTGAACTGCAAGCGATCTAAGTATCCTTGCAAAATTACAACCGCTGCCATTTTATCAATAACAGATTTACGCTTTTTACGACTTACGTCAGCTGCAATGAGTTGGCGTTCAGCCATAACCGTAGATAACCGCTCATCCCAATATGAAACAGGTAAATCGATGACTTCTTTCATCTTTTCAACGAATTCTTCAGTCTTTTCAGCTCGTTCACCTTTTGTACCATTCATATTCTTCGGCATACCTACTACAAGCTCATGTACTTCATATTCAGCAATGAGTTCTTGTAAGCGATTAAAGTCTTTTTCAAGAGATGTTCTACGAATGGTTTCAATACCTTGTGCAGTCATGAGCAGTGCATCGCTACAGGCAATACCGATAGTGCGGCTGCCCACGTCTAATGACATAATTCTCATTATAATTGTTTAGCCTTTGCGTATTCTTTCAACAATTCCTCAATCAAGTCATCTCGCTCTAAGCGACGAATATCAGAACGTGCATTATTATAACTAGTGATGTACGCTGGGTCACCAGAGATTAGATAACCTAAAATTTGATTGATTGGATTGTAACCTTTTTTTCTTGAATAGATTGATAAACACGAGTAAGCACTTCTTCTGCTGTCATCGGTTCATCGTCTACTTTACGGAATAGCATGGTTTCATCAGAAACTTTCATCGTATCCCTCCTTTTTTTATTACATTGGCGGGCTTCACTTGTAAAAAGTGAAACCTCGCCTACTATTATACTTGAATCAAAGGTACATAGTCATTAACTTTTTATGCATTATGAATTTTTTCTATAACAGGTAGAAATATAATTATAAAATTATATGCCTATTGTAATATAGATGTTAATTCATCACCACCAGCTTTTAATGCTTGCATCAATTTAGCTGGTTCCTTACCGCCTGCTTGAGCCATATCTGGACGACCGCCGCCATTACCACCAGCTACTTGAGCCGCAGCTTTTACGATGTTACCAGCTTTTGCACCTTTAGCAACAACGTCTTTAGATACTTTACATACAAAGTTAACTTTATCGTCACCCATAGCAGCACCTACGAGGACTACGCCAGAGCCATTTAATTGATCAAGGCCCATATCCGCTAAGTCACGTAATTCATCGATAGAGGATGCTTTTACAGCAGCCGCTACAAATGCAACATCGCCAATCATGACTTTACCAGCAATGATATCCGCAGCACCTGCAGCAGAAACTTCTTTACGAATTTGTTCTAATTCTTTAGCAGTTTCTTTAGCTTCTGCCAACACTTGATGTAGACGTTCTTCTACTTGAGGTGCTTTAGTTTTAAGCTCGCCCGCCATGCGTTCGATGGTCAAACGATCTTGTTTAGCTGCATCGAGAGCTGCACGACCAGTAATAGCTTCAATACGACGTACGCCGGAACCGATACCAGCTTCAGAAGTTAAACGGAAGGAGCCTACGAAGGCAGTATTACCTACGTGAGAACCGCCGCATAATTCAACGGAGAAGCCTGGAACCTCTACAACGCGAACTACGTCGCCATATTTATCACCAAAGAGTGCCATCGCACCTTTTTCTTTTGCTTCGTCCATGGACATTTCAGCAATAGCAAGATCAGTAGCTTTAAGTACCTCTTCATTTACAAGGGCTTCGATTTGATCAAGTTCCTCTTGTGTTACAGGAGAGAAATGAGTGAAGTCGAAACGCAAGTAATCTGGCGTTACTAAGGAGCCAGCTTGGTTAACATGGTCGCCTAAAATTTGTTTCAAAGCCGCATGTAACAAATGAGTTGCTGTATGGTTACGAGCCATTGCAGATCGACGGTTTGTATCTACTTCAAGAGCTACATCATCCCCTTCAGAGATGGAGCCTTCTACAACAGTACCGATATGGTATACTGTGCCTTCAGGTAAGCGTTTTGTGTTATGAACCTCTACTTTACCCATTGGGCCCACGATGAAGCCTGTATCACCTAATTGACCGCCTCCTTCTGCATGGAATGGAGTTGTGCGTACGATAATCGTAATTTCATCACCGTCAGCAGCTGTTTGTAAACGCTTAGCACCTTTACCTACCATCAATACAGAAGATGCTTTAACAGACTCATCTTCAAGAAGTTCTTCGTCTTTCAAGAAAGTAATGTCTGGTGTTGCTACCTTCGCATCTTCTTTAACACGAGCTTCACGAGCGCGTTCACGTTGCTCTTTCATAGCAACTTCGAAGCCCTCATGGTCGATTGTAAAACCACGTTCAGATGCGATTTCCTCTGTTAATTCCCAAGGGAATCCATAAGTATCATATAATTTGAATACTTCAGAACCAGGAACTACAGTTGCTTTTTCAGCAGCCAATGTGTCGATCAAGGAGTTCAATAACTCAAGACCTTGTTCCAATGTTTGGTTAAAGCGTTCTTCTTCGTTTTGAACTACCCGTTTAACGAAGTCTTTCTTCTCAGCAATGGATTTAATACCAGGGCCAAGAATATCTACTACTACATCAACTAGCGGTGTTAAGAAGATACCTTCAATACCTAATAAGCGACCATGACGTACAGCACGGCGCAAAATACGGCGCAATACATAACCGCGACCTTCGTTAGATGGCAATACACCATCGGAAATCAATGCCGTTACAGCACGAGCGTGGTCAGCAATAACTTTCAAAGATACATCGGTATTAGGATTATCGTTATAAGTAACACCAGCACGTTTTGCAGTAGCTTCGATAATTGGATAAATCAAATCTGTTTCGAAGTTAGTTCTGCAACCTTGCAATACAGAAGCCAATCGCTCAAGACCGGCGCCTGTATCAATATTTTTATGTTGTAATGGCTCATAGGAACCATCTGGCATTTTATTGAATTGAGTAAATACAAGGTTCCAGATTTCAAGGTAGCGATCGCAATCACAGCCTGGTGCACAGTTAGGATCATCACAACCATGTTCAGGACCTTGGTCAAAGAAGATTTCGCTATCTGGACCACATGGGCCTTCACCGATTTCCCAGAAGTTATCTTCTAAGCGAGAAATGTGGCTTTCTTCTACACCACACTCTTTATGCCAAGTATCATATGCCTCTTGGTCATCTGGATATACAGTAACGTATAATCTATTTTTATCGAGTTTAATAACCTCAGTTAAGAACTCCCATGCCCAATGGATAGCTTCTTTTTGAAGTAATCACCAAAAGAGAAGTTACCAAGCATTTCAAAGAATGTATGGTGACGCGCTGTGCGACCTACGTTCTCAAGGTCACCTGTACGCATACATGTTTGGCTTGTTGTAATACGACGACAAGGAGGTACCAGTTTCCCTGTAAAGAAAGGCTTTAATGGCGCCATACCTGCCCCGATCAATAATAAAGATGGATCATTTTCTGGTATAAGAGAAAAAGTATCTAATTTTAAATGTCCTTTACTTTCAAAAAACTGCAAATATGCTTGACGCAGCTCATTACCCTTCATGTGTATATTCCTCCTAAAATTATTTACTCTTCATTATATCGTAAAAAACGACATAAAAATCTATTAAAAAAACATTGAGATTATGCGGAATTTACGGACTTTCACAATAGCAAATACAAGGATAGAATTCAATATTTCTAGAAATGAGAAAAAGAGGTTATACAAATCAACAGAACATAATTGATTCGTATAGCCTCTTTTATAGCTAGTTATTAAATTAGCGCACAACGCGTTTCGCGCCGATGTAGCGTTCGCCCCAATATCCTGTATCAAGGTCTGCTACTGCAACACCACGACTGGAAGTGGCGCTGATGAACTTGCCATCGCCAATATAGATACCGGAATGAGATGGACCTGGCTCATATGTTTCGAAGAATACCAAATCCCCTGCTTTCAAGTTCGCACGAGAAACCCTCAACACCTACGTTATATTGTTCGTCCGCCAAACGAGGTAAGGAAATACCTTGTTTTTTTCGAATACATATTTAACGTAACCAGAGCAGTCGAAACCACTTGGAGTCGTACCGCCAAATACATATGGTACACCACGGTATTTGTCAGCTTCTGCCAAGATAGCATGAATGCTGCTAGGTGTTTCATTTTTCGCAATATTATTTAATTTAACGTTTTTGCCATTAATGGATTGACCAGCAATACGACGAGATGTCGCATTATTGTTTGTGAAAGCGGATTTCGTTGCTACTGCTTTAGTCGCTGCATTTTGAGTCAATACTGCCTTCGTAGAACGAGGAGCACCCATCAATGCGTTATACGTAGCAGGACCTACGATACCGTCCACTGGAAGGCCACGATCTTGTTGGAACAGACGAACTGCCCATTTCGTTTCCTTACCATATACACCATTTTTGTCTGTAGCATTATAACCGTGCTTAATTAGTTGTTGTTGAACCGCTGTAACACTTTTGCCCTTATCACCATATTGTAATGTTGTTGCGCCAACCATGGCTGTTGTGGCACACACAAAAGTTAATGTTAATGCCGTTATTTTAACCTTACTATATTTTGACTTCATATGCTTCCTTTCCAAACTTTTAAAGTAAGTTATTTATTCAAAATATACTAACCGTCTATTTATTTGCATCTACAAATACAGCTAGTCTTCTTTGCGTTTGTGAGTATAAGTCTCTGATGCCATAAATACATCTGCACTACTAGGTCCGAGTAACGGAGCCTCTTCATGCTCTTCAAAATTTATAGCTGACTTAACCCAATACAAAGGCCGTTGCTTCACCTCTTCAAAAATACGACCTACATACTCGCCAATAATTCCCAGTCCGACGAGTTGAATCCTCCAATAAACAAAATGGATACGCCTAACGTAGTCCACCCATTCAAGGCTTGTCCTGTAATGTATACATACAACAGATGTAAGATAAGCAAGAAGCTCATACCACCACAGAGTACACCTACATACAAAGCGGCCCGTAAAGGAACCCTTGAAAAGGCTGTTACCCCATCGAGAGCAAATCGAATCATTTTGCGCACACTAAACTTTGAAACCCCTGCAAATCGAGGTGGAGCTACAAAGTGCAACTCAGCTTGTCTATACCCTAAGGCTCCAACAATACCGCGCAAGAAACGACCATGTTCTCTAAACCGTTTCAACGTGCCTAATGCTTTACTATTCATGAGGCGGAAATCAGATCCACCTTCCACAATAGGAACATCAGCCATCTTGTTCATTAGCTTGTAATAATACTTAGACGTGAAAGATTTGGCCCAACTAGCGTCCTCAGTTGAATCTCGAATGGTGCGCACCACATCGTACCCCGATTCCCATAACCGAACGAGTTCAGGAATCAATGCCGGTGGATGCTGCATATCACCGTCCATTGTAATAACTGCATCGCCATGAGCATAATCAAGACCACACGTAAGTGCTGTCTGATGCCCAAAATTACGAGCAAGCAATAACACTTTTACATGTTTATCATTGTATGCAATTTCACGTAATATCATAGATGACGAATCACTAGATCCATCATCTACGTAGATTAGTTCATAATCGTACGTGAGACCTGACATAACATCAGTGACGGCTTCATAGAAAATTGCTATGTTTTCCTCTTCGTTATATACAGGTACTACAATAGAAAGTAACATAAATCCTCCAAAGTATTTTACTCACATATTTTATGTTAATTAGTAAATTAAGGCAAATCACCAAGGTTAACAATAGGTAAAATTCCTCTTGTAAACCCAGTAAATAAGCTACTTTTTAAAAAAATCACTAAAAAAACACGCTTCATTTAGCTTATATATAAGTACAACAAATCAATAAAACATTTATTTATTTGAAATTTTACTCAATGCGGGTAATTATAAAATAATTTTATTTCTCTACAGAACTAAGGAATAATGATTATTACTAATTTTATAAAGTGTTAATCAAAATATCAGATAGATTTTTGATAACAAACACACCAAAAACACCCTTAATTCATTTTATATTCATATAAAAAAATTAGTTATTTTATTAATTTAGCCCCACTATTATGAATTAAAAATTTTTATTCCACAAAACTCTCTTAAAAGAAAAGAGGCTTTATATAATAATACAATTTCATAACTTTTTACAATGATACATGTTTCACTTATAAAAAAATACATGTTTCACTTATAAAAAAAGCCACAAATGAAAAAGGAAGTCCAACATAAAATGGATTCCCAAATCATGTTTAAGTTGGGAATCCACTTCAAAGGTCCTTTTTATATTATAGTCCTGCAGCATCAATCCAGGATTGTAAATCCTCTTCTGCCATTTCCATATCTTCTTCGTACGCACCAGCAACAACAGGATATTTTGCTACCTCTACAGTGTGCAAAATTGAGTCGTCGCGACCATTTTTAAAGGTACCAATCCAAATCCCTGAGAATTGAGATTCATACCACTCTACAGGTTGATCAGTTTCATTAAAACTAATTGTAATATGACCACGTCCAAGGGTTTCTAATACTTCCACTTGTTCTTCCTCTGTAAGGCCTGTTTTTTCAATATAAATAGAATAGGTTTCACCAGTCTCACGCAAGTTTTTAAGAGCTAAACGCAATTCATTTAATACAGCCCTTACATTGTTGTAATTTTCAATCATATATACTCCTATAATTTCGGTTCTACTTGTACGCCCCATTGTCGAAGTACATTAAGGACACGGTCTTTTACCTCTAGTAAGGCCCGTTGAACAACCTCACTTGGTTCAAAACCAATCTCAAGGGATTCTGGCTCTACACCAATGACTACAGCATCCTCTAGAGGCTCCTCTTGAATGGCGCGGATACGTAAAAATATCTTGCATACCTACTTCATGCACAGAAATATGCTCAGTAAAAATATTGCTCTAACTCTTTATGAGGGAACTCATAAACTGTTCCAGGCGGTTCCCCTCCATTAATTGCATCTACGAGAAGGATTTTCTTCATACCTCTCATATAGGTCAGTAATTCCATCCCCATAGTGCCACCATCAATAATGGTAATGGCAGGTGTAAAAGTAAAAGACTCTTTTAAGTCTTTTACAACATGTACTCCAAGCCCTTCATCAGTAAGTAATATATTCCCTACTCCAAGCAGAACAATTTCATTATTTCCATCATCATAAAGGCTACTTAAATCAATACGCGGACCCTCAGAGTCCGCGTATTGTTCCAAGCCACTGATGAACTCAGTACTTGTATCAGTCATCATTCTTTAATTCTCTTTCTCTAGGATCGTCAGGGTTGCTTGGACGATATGTAGTAAAGGATGGTTTCTCAATACGTTCGCCACGACGGCGTTTACCATTGAGATCCTCAATATCGATTGGATCATGAGCATAGTATTTCATACCAGAAACCATAGAGGATACCTCACCAGATTCCTCCATAACGTCTTCTCGGAACGCCATGTACACGTGCACAATAGTAAAGAATAAGAAGCACCAAGCAATGTAGTGATGAATCATATGAATATTATATTCCCCACCAAATAGGCCAACTAAAGGAGACAACAGAGTGCCTAAGAAGCCATTTGGATCGATCATGGAGTACATGGTAGCACCTGTAACGATTTCAAAGAAGAACATAATATACACCATCATATAGGCCGTTCTCGCTAAAGAGTTACGAATCCAATGATGTTCATGTTTTTGAGGGATCATTAAATAGTGTAATATCGCTTCTTTAAGACCATACCAATATCGTTTTTGGTTGAATTTAGGTAATAATCTATCACCACGATTAAAGAAACCTGCCGCAATACGGAAAATAAAGGAGAATGTTAAAATTGCCCCTGCACCGAAATGAATTCGGCGCATAGTTTCCATAGAAAACCAACCATCAATTGCAAAGGTTGGCTCCGGATTGCCTGTTATGGCAGCAAAACCTGGGTCACCAATATATAGACCAGTCCAGAATAAAGCTGTTACGCTAAGTACCATAGTCCAGTGGAAGATGCGCAGCCATAAACTAAATACGACATACGCCTTTTTGTCAGTATGTATTAACATAAGTCCACCACCCTTTATTTACACAATGCATCAGTATTGACGGAAACGATTTTTTTCGCCGTTTTTTTATTGTATAAATGGGTTTGCACAGGCAAGACATGGGTCGAAGGAGTGAATAACCTTCAAAAATCTCAAGTGGTTTATCTGCAATTTTTTTACTTTTTGTATCAATCATGGAATCTTCGTATGCACCATGTTCATTAGCTGCAGTCTTAGGACATGCATTCCATGTGGACGGTACGATACATTGATAGTTTGCAGAGCGACCATCTTTAATGTGGATCCAGTGACCCAAACCACCACGAGGTGCATCTACAAGGCCAACGCCTTTTTGCATCTTTTTTTCCCATGTATTTGGTTCAAACTTAGTCATATCTGCCACTGCAGTATCACCATTTTTAATATTGGATACAAGTTTATTAAAGAAGTATTGGCTAATATTTGCCGCTACTTGTGCATCAAGACCACGACATGCTGTACGACCTACCATAGTTGTCATCCATACATGTGCAGGTACGCCCAATACTTGGGATACTGTATCGATTTGACGAACAATCATAGCTTCTGCCCAAGTAGGTTCTTTAATAATACCTTGTTTTTACTTTTTGTATATACAACGATATATTTTGCTAATGGACCAACCTCTGCAGTTTTACCTTTGAAAGTTGGGGATTTAATCCAAGAGTATTTTTTATCTTCGTCAAGATACTCCCATTTCTCTTTAGTGCCAGATTTAGGACCTGTGAATTTAGGATCTGTAACACCATCAATAGGATGAAGTGTTTTTCGTACCATCTGGATATGTAAACCAAGAGTGGTCAACCTCTTCACTAAGGTATTGAGGATCCATGAAGTCCTTGCCTTCCAATGGGATAAATGTAGCTTTATCTACGCCTAATGCAAAGTTTTCTACTACACCATTAGAGCGAACGATACATTTTTTATGGTAGTCACCATCAGAAATACCTGTATAAGTATCATCAGGATAGTCACCATAAGACATAACGCGTTTTTTCGCAAGACCACCGCCATCAATCATGCCTTTTTCTACGTACATTTTGCCGATAGCCAAAAGATCTGGTACATAGAAGTTATCTACCAAGTCTTTAGTCAATGCAATAGATTGTTCTACTGCAGCAAGACGTTGCGTATTGATAGGCGCATTCATATCATTCATGGAGATAGCGCATGGCATACCGCCAATGATGTAATGTGGATGAGGGTTTTTACCACCAAATACAACGTGAGGAATTACGATATCACGTTGACGGTCAAGAATATTCAAATAATGGGATACAGCCATCAAATGAACCTCAGGTGGTAATAAATTATAGTCTGGATGATCCCACCATTGAGCAGAGAAAATACCTAATTGGCCAGATTCAACAATTTTCTTAACCTTTTGTTGTACTGCTGCAAAATACGCAGTAGTTGCTTTAGGGAACTCCTTAGGATATGCAGAATCTTTAGATGCTGTTTCTGCCGGAGCTAAACCACTAATATTATAAGTAGCTAGTACGTCATTTTGTAATTGCGCTGTTTTAGTTGGATCTGCACTAAGAGCTGCTACAGGGCTAACCCAGTCAAGAGCATGTAAGTGATAGAAATGCACGATATGGTCATGTACATCTAAAGAGCTATGCATAATATTGCGGATATAGTTCGCATTCTTAGGAATCGTAATACCTAATGCATCCTCTACAGCGCGTAAAGATGCTAAAGCATGTGTTGTTGTACATACGCCACAAATACGTTGTACAAAGGCCCATAAATCACGAGGGTCACGGTTTTTTGCAACGAGCTCGATACCACGCCAAGCAGTACCAGAAGACAATGCGTCCTCTACCTTACCACTTGCTTCATCAACTTTTATTTCTACCCGTAAATGACCTTCAATACGGGAAATCGGATCTACTACTACGCGTTTCATTAGTGACCTCCTCCATTATTATGCTTCGTTTCATCCCATAAACCTTGTTCTTTCAAGCGTTTTTCCTCTTGAATATCAAGATATTTATTGCGAATAAGGGTTGCAGCACCATGAGCAATAACCGCTGTAGTAGCGCCAACGGCAGCTACAGTACCAATTGTATCAGCAGTTGTAATGGTATTTGCTAATGGAATGTCAGGTAAGCGTTTATAGAATACGTCATTATCCCAGAAGCCCTTTTCAGAGCAACCAATACAGCCGTGACCGGATTGAATTGGATAGGACAAACCATTCCACCAACGCAAGTTACCACAAGAATTATATGTTTGAGGTCCACGACAACCTACTTTGTACAAGCACCAACCAGATTTGGATGCATCATCGTCGAATTTCTCAACGAATAGACCAGAGTCAAAGAAGGCACGACGGTAGCATGTATCGTGAATACGATTGCCATAAAATTGTTTAGGACGACCTTGTGCATCAAGAGGTGGGATTTGACCGAACAATGCATAGTGCATTACTACACCAGTCATAACCTCTGGAATCGGAGGACAGCCAGGAACTTTAATAATTGGTTTACCAGATACAACAGAAGATACAGATACTGTGTTTGTTGGATTTGGTTTAGCCGCTTGGATACCACCCCAAGAAGCACAAGAACCATATTCGATGATCGCTGCAGCACCTTTAGCCGCTTCTAACAAGGATTGTTTAAATGTACGACCACCTACAGTGCAGTAAACACCATCTTCGTCAAGTGGCACGCCACCTTCAACCGCCAAGATGTATTTACCAGCTTTTTCTTTGATGATTTTTTCGAGATGTTCCTCTAACGGTGCACCAGAGGCAGCAGCCAAAGTATCATCATATTCAAGAGAAATCATGTTCAAATAACATCAGAGGTAAATGGAGAGGATGAACGGATAAAAGATTCACTACAACCAGTACATTCATGACCATGTAACCAAATTACCGTAGGCAATTCAGTTGTTTCAGCAGCCTTAACAACGGTGTCTAACATCGTTGGTGGTAGACCTAAAATGGCGGTGAGTGCTACACAGGATTTCATAAATGTGCGTCGACTCAAACGGCGCTCTTGGAAGAGTGTCCATAGACTGTTTACACGATTCTTCACGGAATATAGCCTCCTTACAACAACTTTGCGCAATATATGTATATTACTTAATAAACTACAACGATATGATAGCAATCATTTTTATAAGCTTAATTTATCAGACGATAAAGTTTAAAATTCATGATAACAATCACATTCTTACTACTTTATTATAACACTTTATAAAAACTAATAACTATAGAATTTAAGCAAAAAAGCTGTATATAAGAGGTAATTTCTCTTATATACAGCTCTGTATGCTATGTTTTTGTAATTTTTTAACAGTTATTAGTCTATTACATGATTTCCTTAATTAGGGCCTCAAGCACGTCAGCTTTTTTGTAACCTACAAGGGAATCAAGCATTTTGCCATCACGGAAGAATACCATGGATGGAATGCCATCGATGTCTTCTTTCAATAAAATACCACGAAGATTTTTATCTTCTGCATCAACGCTAAAGAATTCTACTTGCCCTTCGAAGCGTTCTGCCACTGCTTCTACCTCTGGACGCATAACAGTGCAAGGTTCGCACCAAGCAGCCCAAAAATCAACAATAGCTAAACCTTTAGAGCCAAGTACTTTTTCATCAAATTCTTGTACACTAGTAATTGCTGTAATTGCCATGAAGTTCTCCTAACAAAGATCTACAATCTTATATACTACTATAAATTATATCCTACATATGGAAGCAAGCAATCAATAAGCCGAGTTCTGTTCCGCTTGCGCGGTGACGATTATCTTTCTAGGCGTACAGTCGCCTGCACGCTCGAGCGACACAACCCGGAAGGTAGGCGGGACCACCCTTAACCCTTCCCTATTCGGTCTTGCTCCGGATGGGGTTTACCGAGCCAGCCTGTTACCAGACTGCTGGTGAGCTCTTACCTCACCTTTCCACCCTTACCACTGACGTGGCGGTTTCCTTTTCTATGGCACTTTCCCTAAGGTCACCCTCGCCAGACGTTATCTGGCATCCTGCCCTATGGAGCTCGGACTTTCCTCGAGTCCTATGGACTCGCAACCGTCTTTCATACTTGCTTCAATTCAGTTTATCATAGCTAAGCTATTTGTTGCAAGAAAATGCAACATTATAAAAAGAAGAAATCATTTTGCTCTGTGAAGGCTTGAACAGGAATAGAAAGACCTGTTCCGATTAAATAATCTCGCAAACCATCAGCTACAATAGATTCTGTACCAAAATGCCCTGCATCAACTACAAGGAGTCCTAACTCCTTAGCCATTTGGGCCTCATGATACTTCACATCACCTGTAATATATGCATCTACATGCAAACGAGCCGCATCTTTAATAAATTCAGCACCAGCTCCGGAGCATAACGCAATAGATTGAATCTCCTTAGGTGCAATACCTGCAAAGCGAATATTTGCCAATGGTAAAGCTTCTTGTACCCATTCACGGAAGGTATCTATATTTAATGCATTTGGCAAGCGGCCAACTCTGCCTAAATACTGAGTAGAAGCTGAAGGCCCTACCAAGGACACAACTTCATAAGCCACTTCTTCATAAGGATGTGCTGCTTTCATAGACTCAATCACTTGGCTTAAATGAGTACCATCTACGATAGCATTCACTTGTACCTCAGGTGCCACCGTTAAAACACCTGCTTCACCGATGACAGGATGAGACGCTTCATTACCGATGAAGCGTCCTTCACCGTGAAGACTAAAGCTACAGTGCTCATAGTTGCCAATTTTTCCTGCCCCTGCGGCCCCCATAGCATGACGAACCGCATCAGCAGAGCTTTCAGGTACAAAGGTAGTCACCTTATATAGCACTTCTTCACCAGTTTTAACAAAACCTTTTATGTCAATAAGGCCTAATTGATTTGCCAACATATCATTAAGACCACCTGGTGCAATATCGAGATTTGTATGAGCACTATAAACGGCAATCTTATGCTGAATCAACTGATTAATCATACGGCCTTGCACCGTATCGCAAGATAGCTGTTTTAAACCTTTAAAGATTAATGGGTGGTGGCTAATAATCATATTGTAGTTATGCTCAATAGCATAGGCTATAGCTTCCTTTGTAACATCTAAGGTCGTTAATACACCTGTGACCACTGTATTGCGATCACCTACCATAAGACCTACATTATCCCATGATTCAGCATAGGAACGCGGCGCTAGTTGTTCCATCAACGAAATAACATGTTGAACCGTTGTCATATAACTCACTTCCTTCTATCTATTTTCTAAAAAGACTACAAAAGAAATGCCACTTCAGCATCTAGTTCCTTATATTTACCAGTATGCCTCAATTTATCAGTCATACCATCTAGTGCACATTGGCGTTGGTAAATCAAATAGTCTATGTATTTCTTCCAAAGAGGTGGACGTTCCTGTTCAAGAAGAGCCCCCACAGACCACAATAAGGATTCTTCAGGCAATTCGGCATACACATTTTCTTGAATTGGTGTACCAGTATACGTTTCTATACAATCTTCGCGAATCGCTAAAAATGCAGTATATAATTTACCTGCATCTTCAACGATAATTTCAAGAACGATAACATAGCCCTTTTGTACCATATACTGACGCAATTCTTTTTGCCCATTTTGTGGTTGTAACACGTAGAACTCTAATGGTTCAGGTCCTGCGTCTACAATATCGCGCATCAAAAAGCCGCCCATACCACAGCAGATGGCACCATTTAGCTCGCCTTTCTCAGTTACCTTTAGACCATCTCCTAAACGGCAATCTACCTTAGACTCAAGCCCACGGGACTTAACATATTCTTTTGCTGACTCTAACGGTCCTTTATGCACATCCCCAGCGATGACAAATTCAGCACGACCACGATTAATGAGTTCTACCGCTAAGTAGCCATGATCAGTACCGATATCTGCAATAGCATGAGCCTTTGGCACGATTGAAAACACCGCTTCCAAGCGGTCCATCATAGGTCTAGGTTCCATAATATCCTCTACTATTAGTATATAAAAATAACCGCCCTTGAATTCTCAAGGACGGTAGATATCAACATAATTGGTGGGCAATATGTACAATAAAGCGAACCACTTTTATATAAATTCTACCGCCTACCCTATTACTTTAATAGTGCCTTTTAATAGCTAGGTCGTTATAGGTCTTTTGTTACATCATTAAAAGCAATTTTTCTACTATATCTCGCAGTAAACTGTATTCATAATCTGATAATTTAGCGTGTGTACTTATAAGTGTATCGAACGCCTCTATAAATTTACTCATCAATACATATTTTTTTCGAGATTATCATTAAAAGAAAAAGTTTTCTCTTACCATATTAGGTAGAGCGGTTTTATTTGATAAATTTATTAATCTATCATGAACCTCTGGGCTAATGTCATTCACTTTTTAAAAAAATTGTGAAAGCGTCTTATTTACTATTTCTATGATTTCAGCATAATCAAGTTTCATTGTGTAATCTCCTCTCTAAAATGTATTTAATGTATTATATAAGATATATTAAATATAATACAATGTATTCAGTATAAAGAAAAGCTCTATAAACGAAAAATAAGGCCTATCGTGCTAGTGTGTACTAAACCACGATAGGCCTTATTTTATTATCAAGAAAATAGGTTGCAACTCGTTCCAACATGGAACACGTTGCCTATGTGTCCGCCCTCACATAGTAGGGAGATTATGGATCACCTCGATTTCATCGAATAGCGCCAGCTGCACCAATTAGAAAACCAATCACACCACCAGCGGCCCATGTATCACGTTGCCGTCTGAGGCGTTGCTCTGTTTTTCTATTGTTCTTGATTTCGTCTTTCAATTCCGTTAATGAGTTCGAGGCTTGATTTAATCTCTGCTCTTGCTCTGTTATTGTGTTCGAGGCTTTCGCTAATTCTTGCCCCTGTTTCTCGTTGATTTCCCTCAATTCGGTTAAGGCTTTCGCCCTCTCGCTGTTGATAACCCTCAATTCTTTTTAATTCGGTCGCCTGCGTCATTGTTAAGCTGTCGGCTTGTTTCAATGAGTTTGTTGAGCTCTCTATTGAGGCGTCGGCTGTCATCAAGCGCTCTTTGAGTGCTTTCCAATCGCTCAATGGCACGCTGATAGTTTCCTCTGGCTGCGAAATATCCACTTGCGAGGCTGCCAATGCCATGAGGAAAAACACACAAAGCACCAATAATAAGCCGCTTAATAGTAATATACGATTTAAGCGTTTCGAGGTATGTCTTACATTTCTCATACATATCTAGCCCCCTTATTTAGTCCATATCACTCCAGCGTGCTGCATAGCCTCGTACATCAACATGTACAAAGTCTTGATAATAATACTTGCCTATGCCGTCGGCGCCACATTCCTCGGCAATTTGAGCGAGATAATCTACATCAATGCCGTCATAGGTTATGTCGGCCGCCACGCCTTGCGTATGATAAGAATTAGGCACGCCACCTACCTCCTCATTATGTTCTGGGCAACGATAGCCACTCGTTACAGTCAAAGGCACGCCCAAGCGCTCACGGATAGCGTCCAATAAGTCCACGAGTCGCTTATCGATGATATGATCTAGCACATTGTGGCCGTTACTATCCACCTCATGCCGTTCACAATTACAAGAAAATTCGTAATCATCGAAATATTCGCCAATTTTCATATATTCACCTCCAAAATTAAAAGGCTGCACCCTTTACGAATGCAGCCATAACCCTTTATTTTTTTAAAATCATGTCAATTTTAGAATGTACTATATCAAGCAGCCCAGCGATTGTGCTGTTTCCGCCGTCTCTCATATTCTCGAGAATACTCAAAAACTCAACCGAGCCAAGATATAGCCACACTAGATTTACAGCGAAAGCATAATTGCCAGCCATAAAATCAAAACAATAAGCCCCAGCTGTAGCCAAGCAATAAGTGAGTACCTTTGTAACAAAAGGCTTTCGCATATGCTTAGAGCTGATTAAACCTTTACCCCATGCGGCAGGAATGGCGATATATTTGGCATAGCCGCTTATATTCTCTGGGCTTGCCCCTAAATCTAAGAGCATTTTATAGCCAATAGCCGCCCATTTTGTGAGCAAGTCAAGGAATACCAATATAATGAATATCCCTAGCACTTGCACATGTTTGAGCCCTAGTATATAAATGCCAACCTCTGCCACTACGGCGAGCAAGGCTTTAATAGCGAATGACTCAGTAAGTATTCGCTCGGCCTCGCTAAAAAAATGCATTATTTCTCCCATGTGTACCCCTTACTACAAATATTATAAATGCTCGCTTGCGTATGTTCCGCCGTTCCATTCCATATGCTCGAATAGTGTAACTCTTACGCTACGCTCTGCGGTTGTAATATTTACAGTGCCTTGATTTACGCTCGTATCTAATACGATGTTTTGAGGTTTTTTGATGATAAATGTTAAGCCGTTATATTTGTTGGCGGTTTCGCTATCATCGACTAAAGTTTTATTGATGTCGCTGTTAATTTCCAATACCTCAATATCTGCTTTAGTCCATTTACCCAACCAATTAAATCCTCCGCCGTTATAATCGGCTAATTTCAATACTAATTTCTTACCAAATTTAGTGAACTTTGCACCTGTTGCGTCTGTGTAAGTATCATCTGCCTCTGTAGTTTCAAGGCCTTTAATGGAAATCACGCCGATTTCTCTATCTGCTAAATCGTAGTAAGTGCAGTTAATATCATCTTGGCCGAATGCAGGAATTTGTACACGCATATTGTCAGATACAAACTCTTGTTTAGCACCGCCATTGATAGCTACTTTAAAATGAGGCTCGCCTTTGAGGTCTAGGAATGTTTGGCCTTGTACTGGTTGGAAATATTCAAGTTGTTTATAAGTAACTCGAATTGTATCGCTTAAAAGTTCTACTAATTTAGCGAGTACTGTTTCAACGCTATTGTCAGCCAAGTATACATTTTTGTTTCAAGAGTTCAGCTGCACGCTCTGCACTTGCTGGCTCACCTTTAGGGCCTCTAAGGCCTTGCTCGCCCTTTTTCGCCACGCTCACCACGTTGGCCGTCCTCGCCCTTTTCACCTCTAGGACCTCTAATGCCTTCCAATAATTTTTAAAGTAGTATCTGTATCGAATTTAATGTTAAAAAGTATTTTCTGCCATGTTTGTAATCTCCCTGTGATTAATGCATTGAAATGTCTTGAATTAGTGTAATTTTGCCATAGCCAAGTTTGATATGATCGCTCTCATTATAAATAAATGCGTCATATACAAAGTCTTTAGTCTGTAGCTGTTTCTTCGCTGATACATCGCCAGCGAGCGAGAATGTAACGCTCTTTTCTTCGACTATTGCATTCAGCTCAAATACTACCGCCTCATTAGGCCTTTTTCGTATCTTGCATACGCCTGTATAGCCTGTGAGGTTTAAATCGCTACCCTCTGGCACTTGATACGTGAAATTAAAATCATGTCCAGCGTGTAGCGTGAAATCGTGTTTTACCATAAGCCACCCCCTTTTATTGTCTAACATATGGTTTGCAACACTATTTTTTACCAATGACGAGAATATATAGTACGCCAAAGGAGATATGATTATGATAGCCGTCATCGTCTCGATTGCTGAAATAACTATACCATATCGATTGGCAAACAGCCTTGCGACCATTTAGTCCAATGGTTGGCTTAGTATCGCGATATCCGCTCGATATATTAGACTGGAAATATATTGTGCAATCATCAATCCTTCGCCTATTAGCGTTATCCCATTTTTCTCGACCTTCTCTAGTACCGCCTGTTACATCACTATAATTTTCTGTTATTTTATAACCAATCGGAATAAACGTGCATTGTTGCTCTGTAAAGCCAGCAGGAATAGGGCAATAATCACCATGCTTAACGTTGTAAACCTGCACATCAATATTTTTAATCTTATACCCAGATTGGAATATTGAGGCAGCGTCAATGCGTGAGCCTGTGATATTAGCACCCTTAATATTGCCGTTGCGATCTATCTCGAATGTGCCAGTACTATTTTTAAATGTACCGCCTGTGATAGAGCCGCCTGTTAGGTTGCCAGTATTAACTGTGATAGATGATAGGCTATCAACTTTTATATTTCTTGCGTTCACACTGTCAGCCTGTAGCATTTTATTGGTGATGATATTATCATCAAATAATGCCTTGCCTGTAACATGCAAGAGCTTGCCGTCTATGCGTGTACCTGCTGGCGTCAAGTTAATACGGCTTATGAGTTCTTTGCCGTCGAGCTTTCCGAGTGCATTTGTTACTTTCAGCTCAATACCGTTAGAAATTTGAGTGATTTGTGAGCTCACATTTCTATTTAAGTCATTTACTGTACGCTGAAAGGCATTCGCTTGGTCTATCAACTTACTGCTAAAGCCGCTTACATCGCTCTTAACTGTGCCAACCTCTGCTTTTAAGGCTTTAACGGCCTTATCCATATCGGATATGCCGAGGCTCTCCATATCGAGTAGCGCTTTATCAATTTTAGCTTTTACTGCTACGCTAACTGGTTGTGTCGCTGGCCCCTCGCCGAATATATCAACGTAAGCCACTTTTACATTGTACACACCAGCCTCTAAAGGAATGGTTAAAGCGTTTGTAGTGGTAAAGTACACCTTGCTATCTACATAGACATTGGCGCCTTTGCAGTTGGCTGGAATAGCCTCGAATGTAACGCCTATGCCGTTGATATTAGCCGTTGCTTTTAGGTTTGTAGGTTGCTTAGGTTGCGGCACGTTATAGGTTAATTCAGCAGGTGCGCCATAGCCTTTGGCTGGGTTATGAGCATACAAGTACACTTTGCCAGTACGATTGCGCAGCATGCCACTATAGGTAGTGTTATTGCTACGGCCGATTAAGCCGTCATTTTGGCCAACTCGTAAGTCAAGCCGTAGCTCGTAATAATCTACATCGGCATTTCTAACCTCTAGCCAGTTAAAATGCGCCATATCACTGAATGAAATAGAAAAGCCGAGAGGCTTATTCGGAATTTCACTCTTTAGCTCTACAGTAATACTCTTAGATACGCCCTGCGAGGTGTTTCCGTGTGTATCTTTTACTACGGCCTTAACCTCGTATGTGTGTCCTAACTCACAGCCACTTATAATGACTTGCCCCTCACCTGCTCCGCCATATTTCCATGTACCGCTTGGCTCTCTATACCAGATTTCCACAGTATCTAGGCTGTTAATTCGTGGCACATTGAACTCTGCCACCACATCGAATGATTTAACTCGGTTAGTGATCTCGTAGTATTTAGTGTATAGCGTGAGGCCTGTAACCTCTGGTATAAAGTACGGCGTTAAGGTGTATTGATAAGCCTGCACCTCGTCGAGCTCTTGCTCGTTGCTGCCGAATAGGTTCATAGATGTGAATTTGAGGTGTATTGTTTTCCCTATATCCTCTTTGCGATATGGGTATCTAAATAAAGCCTCATCTACACGAATAAAACGCTCGCCAGCGCTATGACTGATTGCATTAGTTCCGTATTGTCCACGAACGAGGCCGCTTAATGTATACCAGTTATCTTGGTGCATTTCTGCGCCCTCATAACTAAACGCCTCGCCATTTACCCAACACAGCGTATTCGCTCGCTCGGCGTCTATGTGCGTGCCACCTTTGAGCATACCTTGATTAAGCGTAATATTGCATAGGTTGCCTGTTTGATTAAAGTTGTATTTAACACGCCCCATGCGAGCCTGTTGTGTAATAGAGCCTATACGGCTGTAATTCTCGCCATTGTCAGATAGCCATACAGAGCAACCACCCCAACCACTAGGCGCATTTACGCCTATAAACACTTGATTACCGCCTACATCGCCAACTGTTTGGAATATAGCCACATCGTTGACGCTTGGCGCTGCTTGGTTGTAATCAATGAAAGGCCGCTCGTTCTCGTGCACATCATAGCGAGCTGGCGCATAAGTACCAGCAGGCTTGCCCTCGGCCGTAAATTCGAGTTGGCCGTCGGCTGCCTCGTTTACCGCCGTAATTACCACGATTTGACGATTTAATTGGCAGGCCTCATCGGTAAGCGTTACTAAGTCGCCTACCTCGAGAGTGCAAAAAGCCCAATCTAGCCTAAATGTGTATTGAGTTTTAGCATATAGCCGTTTCATAGCGAGCTGTTCGGCATAGTATTGAGCCCTAGCCTTTGTATAAAGGTAGTGAGCGCTCTTTTTAGAGGCTGGCTTTAAGCCGTTACGTTGTACATCAGCAACCACCTCAAAAGATACTGTTTCTTTTTCGTAGCTATTGGCACGATTGATAAACTCAACTGTAGCCTCGTTATAAGCCTCGCTCGTATCTTTACGCTTATAAAGTACTAGCTGGCCGTCTGTTCCTGCGATAAAATCATCTGCTGTGAGGTTATATTGAATTTGGTTCACTGGTGTCCATGTGCCGATAGGCTTATCGGCTAAAGGTACGATTTTAAGCCTGTCAGTACTCCAGAATACAAGGCTGTTAGTAATCTCGGCTATATCATTAATAATCTGCTGGGCTTTAGCACTCTTTTGCTCTGGCGGCGTACTGATTAATATATCAGCAGCCTTACAGTAGGCTCTAAAGTTTTCAATGCCCTCAATTTGTACATCGGCCCCAACTGATTGCAGTACATGCTCGATATAGTCGGCTGGGTTTACGTCTGTTCCGTCGCCTGTATCTCTGAGCTTGCCGTATACCTCAAAATTATATTGGGGTAAGCTGCCACGCTCGCCTAAATCAACCACACCAGCCATATAAGCTAGGCCGCTATAAGGCAAGGCCTTTTCTGGATGTTTAGACAGCATATAAGGCCATGGCGCTTGGGCTATATCGCCATTAAATAAGGTAAGCTCGATTTTCTCATTAGATACTCGTATACCTCTTTATCACGCCACACCTTGCCAATACCAGCGATAGGGCCCTCACACAATGCAATAGCAGCAGCTACAGAGTAGGTATAAGTAATGTTTGTGTGCTTTGCACCGCCACCTTTACCAGCTTTAGTAGTGCTTTTATGCTCGTGAGCGGTGAAATCATCATAATCTATGATGTTACCACTTACTCGAGTGGTGCCAAGTATCTCTGGAACCACCTCACCATATGAGGCTGTATTGATTTGAAAGTCAGCGATCATATCGGCTCGGCTAGTTGTGCTTTTGCCTCTAAATAAAAAGCCCATTATTCACGCTCCTCTCTAAATCTATACACAGCCCTCAAACGTGAGCGGCCTTTTTTATCATAAAAGAGTACATCATCAAGCTTGGATATAATCACGCCATAATCAACGAAAGCATGTATTACTAACCCTTTACCAATATATATAGCGCCGTGTGAGATACATCGGCCATATTGGTATAGCAAAAAATCGCCAATTTCAAGCGGTGAGCCCTCTTTTACCTCGTCGGCTACCTGTTGCACATATTTGAGATATTTCTCCTCTGAATGGTGTAAATGCCACTCATTTGAGTAGTTTTCTATCTGTAATCTATCTGCTTTCATGAGGCCACTATCCACCACCGCAGCCACTAATAAATAAGAGCAATCGACGCCAGCACCTTTTACCATTGAATTATTGGCGTATGGTGTGCCTAGCCATGCAATAGCAGCTTTTGCTATCTTTTCGCCAGTTGTTAATGTATTCATCGTATGCTCTCCTTTAGTGGTACGTAAGGCGTCGCCCTGTTTCTATTCCAGTTATTGAATTTATTCTTGCACTCTGTAGGCGTCTTATTACATCCTGCGTATATATAGAATTGGTCGCCGACTCTTGGGCTTACCTCGAGAGCGCTCATATACAGTATTACGCCGTCAATGCTTGATAATATCTGTGTAGATTGCCCTGCTAATGGGCCAGTGATCCAATCAATGCCGCCAGCCGTGTAATAGCCGTTTGTAAATTGCAAGTCAATTCGTATGGAATTAGGGCCAGAGCCTAAAGATGTAACCTTACCGCTTTTTCTAAACTTGCTAATATCAACGCCGCACTCTTTTGAATACACGCTAAAAGGGCATTGTGGATAATACCGCCGATTTGGGTATTCAATATTGAGCTTTTGCACGATTGATTTAACATTTAGCTTTAAGGTAAGGCCACCGCCTTGACTAACCTCGCATAAGCCAGTAAATAACCCTACAGCGTCGATAATAGTATAGTTATCATCAAAAAAACGCTCGTTTGAGCGTCATTTGAGCGCCGTCAAAGCCACCATTATGAGCTACAGCCATAATAGGAACGCCGCCTATTTTATCCTGCTCATTCGTGGATATGCTAATCGTCATTTTATCAACGCTTACAGTGCTGTTAGTAGCTATCTTATCCCTTACGATAATAGGGCCGTCGCTTTTGTAGATTTGACCGTTATATGATACATCGGCGTCTGAGTCAGCCCAGTAGTAAGTAACGCCACTACGCAAGCGCAGCTCGTAAAGGTCGCAACTCATGAAATATTTATCATTGTTGAGGTGATTTCTTAATACCTCGTTTACCTCTTTCATAAATGCGCCCCCTATCGAGTTGATATTAACTTAAATGATTTAGATTTATATACATTTGTAAAGATATACTCGGCTGTCATATCACCGCTGAACCTTACTAACCAATAATAGGTATAATCGGCTGTAATTACGGCATTCGGCGCAACTGTCTGGCCTGCTGCCAGCTTAATTACGCCTTTATCGCTAACAGCTCGAATAGGTGAGCCATTAGCGTATAATGTAAGGTTTTCAATGTGATATACAGGCTCTAGGAAATCACCGAACTTTCGAACGGCTTGCCATGAACCCATTGAGCCAGTTCCGAGCTGTATGCCTTTCTCGGCGTTATCCTCTGGATCTAACCACAAAAAAAGGAACTGTTCCGCCTTTAGTCTTAGAATAAAAGCCCATAAGCTCCTTATATTGCGCAGGTGTTAGCACCTCAAACTCTGTGGAAATGGTGTATTGTGGATATTTCCAGTTTGTCATGGTACGCACCTTACCAGAGCCAGAGGTCTTTGTCTTGGTGTCCCATTTCTGGGCTTTTGTTGATTTCCAAGCCAAAGAGATAATAGTAGGAAATTTCATTATTTCGGCCATATTACCATGTCCCCTCTGTTCCGATAAATTCTCTATCTTGATTTACAAGGAATTGACGCAACGCCCTGCCGCCTCGTGTTTCGAGGAATGAGCCAAAGCTCTCGGCGTCTATAGCGCTTACGTTGAGCGTAATGCCACCGCCTGCGCCCATGCCACCATTAGAGCGGTTAATGCCCTCGCCTAATCGGTCGAATACTGTATCAGATAGAGGCAATACAGCCTCTTGATATTTACCCTCACCAATTTGGGCTATTGTGGTGCCATATGCAAGGCCACCCTCTGCGAGTGCTGGCATACTCTTGGCACTAAACGCAGCGCCAAAGCTGCCGCCAAAGTTGCCAACTGCACCGAGCGCCGCACTTGCTGCCGTTCCTGCTGCTGTACTACTACTCCATGCAGCCATACCAGTCGCCGCACTAGCGCCGAATGTCGCCATACTCATTTGTTGAGCGAGCGCACTCCATGCAGGTAGTTGAGCTTGGGCTGCTGCTATGCTTGCCGTGGTTTCTTGCGATTGCAGCATTTTACCGAACACGGCTTTTTTAACCATAGCAGCAATCCAATTCGCCACAAAGTCAGCTACTGCTTTAAGCATAGCTTTTCCGATGTTTTGAATTGCGCTTGTGAGTGTGGTTGTGCCTTGAATAAGGCTTGAAATACCGCTTTGCATGCTATCAATGCCAGCATTTAATGCGTCAAATAATAGTTGTTGCGTGTTCCAGTGGCTATCCATTACGGCTTGCTGATACTCTGATAAAAGATTTTTTCTTAAATCATAGTTCTGCTGTGTCGCTACATATTCATCATTGAGTGCTGACTGTAACGCCTCAAAGTTCTGTGTGCGCATAGCCTCGTCAATGTTCCATTTTTCCTCAGCTTGCGTACGCTGTAACTCTAGGTATTTATCGTTATAATCACGATGAACTGCGAGCAATTCCTCAGTCTTTTGCTTTTCAAAGTCAACTCGGCCGTCCTCTGTCATTTCAAACAGAATGCCTCGCTCTTTCAAGCTGTCAATGAAATGCTGTTGCTGCATTTTGTCCATTTGGACGAAATCATCGCTGTATTTATCCCATTTATCACTGATTGCGTCTATTGCGTCTGTGTATTCTTTTGTGAATTGCACCATAGGCGAGGCTTGCCCTGTGCTATCTTTAACCGCTAGGCTTAGCTCGAGGTCTTTGCGCATATCTCGAACATTATTCTCGATTTCTCGCATTTTCGCCATTTCTTCCTGTTTGGCTTTAATGCGTTTCTCAGCATACACGGCGTTTAATAGCTCAAGGTCTTGCTGGTAGTTCGCATTGGCTGCTTTTGATTTATCTAGCTCGTCAAGCTCTTTCTTATACTCTAATTCGAGTAATTCTTGCTTATTGCCGAGCATTTCAAGATAGGACTGCAATATTTTTTCATGCACTTGCTTGGCCTCTTTCTCGAGGTCTTTGCCAGCGCTACCCTTACCGCCGCCACCTTTGCCGCCTTTACCACTACCACCGCCGCCAGTGTCGCCACCGCCACCACCGCCGCCTACATCGAGATCACTGCCACCGCCGCCAGATAAGCCGCTCGCAATTTGAGAGGCCATATCGGTAGCAGTATTTACAATTCCCTGCGCTGTATCTGCGCTGATAGTATCAACCTGTGCAATAGCTGTGAATGTACCGCCAAAGAATTTGGCCACTTTATCGCCTACGCTGTTGAGCTTAGCGATGAGCCAATTCAATGCGTCGATAATCTTATTCACGCCCCATACAGCCGTATGAACGATTGTTGAGAATACCGAGCTTAATGTAGCTCCAAAGCCATTAGAGGCCGTTGCTGCTGTAGCGAATACTGTAACCAGTGTTAATACCACAGATACGAGCAAGCCTACTGGGTTGGCTTTCATTACTGCATTTAAAATACGTTGAGCAACTGCTGCCGCTAGTGCACCACTACGCACCGCAATATATGCACCTCTTAGGCCTACCATTAAAGCGGTTAATGCTGCCGATACTGTCGCCGTGCCTGCCATAGCAGCCCTTAATACTACCATAGCAGCAGCGTGTATCTTTGTAGCTGCTGCCGAGGCTAATTCTGCCACTCGATACGCAACTACTTTCACAGTCAAGGCCGCAGTCTGTGCGCTACATAGTGCGATAGCTGCCCTATAGGACGCAAAAGCCACTACTACAGCCAATACAGCCGCCGAAATCTTTGGCATTGTACTGATAAACAATGAGCCAAAGCTGCGAACGGTCTGCGAGATAGTGGATATCGTTATTCTAAGCCCTGCAAAAGCTGCGCTAATTAAGCCTATAGAGCCCTGTGCTGCTGCCGCTAGTCCTCTAATAGCTATTCCTACGCCCTCAATGAACGCTTGGAATTCGCCGCTTTGCGGTAATGTAGAAAGCTGTTCAAGTACAGGCTGAAAGGCTTGTATTAGTTGATTTTGTACCGATTGCCCTACCTCTGCAAAAGTCATAGGAATTTCGCCAAATCGTGCGTCTGTTTCCTCTGCTGCATTGAATAAGGCACTCTTGATTATGTCAGCAGTAATAAGCCCTTGCGAGCTCATTTCTTTTAACTGGCCTACGCTCATCCCCATTTCTCTGGCAATAGATTGAGCTAGTAACGGCGCATTTTCCATGATTGAGCGGAATTCGTCGCCTTGCAATTTACCACTAGCCATAGCTTGCGTTAATTGGTACATCGCAGCACTCGCCTCTTGAATGCCTGCGCCAGATATTTTAAATTGCTTGTTTAACTGCTCAACAAAGTATATAGCCTCATCATTTGACGAGAAAGCGTCTTTTGCAAGCATATTCAGCTTTGCCACGCTGTCGGCCATGTCTATATAGCTGCCTCTCGAGCGATTGGCTGCGCCATATATTTTATCCATGATCTCGGCCGTAGTTTGTGAGCCGTCATTAATCAAGTTGATACGTGAGCGTATGCTCGTTAATTGGTCGGCTGTCTGTGCAGCTGCTACAGCTACATCCTTTACAGCATTCGCCGCTAGGCCTATGCCAGTAACAGCGCCAGCGAATTGCAGCCCCTTATTCATCTGGGCCACAATAGACTTTATTTCAGCCCTAATACTAGCAGCCTCTTTGGCTACCTTATTACTCGCCTCTTGAACCCCTTTCGGCAATTCAGAGCTTAATGTATTAGCAACTTTATTTATCGCCGCTGTAGCTTGCGAGCTATCGGCGCTTATTTTTACATTAATATTGCTATCTGCCATTTATCTATATCTCACCCCCTGCCTCTCTAAATTCACGGATAAAATCAGCCTCGGCTCGCCGTTTGTCGGCTGCTGTCGGCGGATATAGAATATCAATAAATTTCTTCGGTTCGATTGCCTCTGCTAGCTGCGTGTTCATGATATTAGCCACCCAGAAAGCTCGGTTTGTGTCCTGTAGCTTTTGCCTACGTTCATAGCCTCTAACTAGCTTTCTATACTCCATAGGTTGCAGTCGCATAAATTCCCATGGTTTCAGCTCCAACACGCTATATGCTATTTCTTCGGCGTTTCGCAACCATAAAGAAAAAGAGGGGGCAACTTGGCCCCCCTCTAGTTTTTTGCTTGTTCGGCCTCGTTTTCGATAGCTACCTTATCATCTGGCGTGAGTTCATTTGGGTACATTTGATAGTACATTTTAGAACCCAAAGCACCACTTGCAATGATCGCTTGCATAAGTGGCGCTTGTAATGATAATAGGCTCATGTCTTTTGTTTCATCAGATAAAAGCTCATCGAATAGCTCGTAATATTGTTGAGCGTTTCGCTTATGCTGTTTCATACCGATAGCATAGCCTGTGATAATGCTATTAATAGGCCAAATGCTCATTTGTAAGAGCTCCCCAATAGGTTGCCCTACAGCAGCCTCAAACTCCATGAGACGCTGCATATTGAACATTAAATATTCGCCATTTTTAAAGAAATTACATTCTACTTTTTTTCATAATTCAAAAACTCCCTATTTTAGCGCTAATTTAGGAATAGTATAGGTATATAAGGCTACCTATTAGCCGCCAATACCAGCTGGTGCAGGTTGCAACTCAGATAATGGGCCTACGCCATTTAAAGAGCCTTTATAAGTAGCTACGCCGTCATGAGGTGTAGAGATAGAAAGCTCTGTTACAGAGGCGATACCAGTAAAGAATGTTTTATCTGGATATTCAAATTTGATGTGTACATTGTCGCCGTCCAAGAATGCTTTTTCTAAGAGTTTAAGGCTTTCCTCTTTAGGCATAAGTAATGTTTCAATCGCAAAGCTCCACTCTTTAAGGCCTGCAATAGTAGATTTCCAACCACCAGAGCCTTTATGGCTTGCGTCGATACTATCTGCTTTACGAGATAAGTCGCCAGAGCGTTGGCCACCTAACAATAGCCATTTAGCGCCTGCTTTTTCATTTGTGCCAACGTTCAAATATAATAGGTAGTTTTTGCCTGCTGTTGGCATATCTACCGCCGCTGGTTTGTATAATGTTTCTGCCATTAATAAATACCCCCTTTAGTATTTAGATTTTCTTTTAAATCGTACATTTTAGCCTCAAATCGGTATTGAGTACCAATAAAGGGCCTCATGCTGTCGTGATCGTCTGTTTTATTTGTGCAGCGAATATCGATAATCTGATAGCCGCTGTCTTGTAATACGCAAAATTCCTCATTAAGTGCGCCGCAAGCCTCACGAAAGGCGATAATAACGCTCTCGACTTGACTCTCTAATGCGGCAATCTGCTCATAAGCTACATCGAACTCATGACTATCTGATTTAGTCCAGCACTCGATATAAAACTCTTGTTTAAGCATGTTATGCACGTTTTCATCGGCAGGCGTCGCCTCGCCTCGTCCTAGCATTACCATTCCGAGAGGGTCTACTCCAGCCGTTTGAGGCGCTAAAAAACCGAGCTTAATTTGTCCATTAAACTCGGCTTTCTCTAATGCGTATTTAATTTTATTCAATAATTCGAGCCACATATTAGCCACCTCGATATAAAGGTATATTTCTATACCCTGCATACTTGGCTGGCTGCCCTGTGAGCTGTTCCGCTGTGATTTGGTTTTCTAAAACCGCTATTCTCTCGTTAATGTATTTCAATTTCTTAGAGTAATAATCATCATCGGAACCATTACGGCTATATTGGCCAATCAGAGAGGCGGCTTTATTCATGCAGGTTTCTCGGTAACAATAGAGTGTTACGAGCTCATCTGCAATAAAAGAGCGGATAACATCGCCCTCTTGTACGCCTAACTTTTTAGCCAATACATACAGCCAACTCTCCGCTTTCTTTAAAGTGGTTTCTAGCACGTTGGGGCCTAGTAGCTCATCATCGAATACCATAGATTGAAATTCGTATAACATTTATGTAACCCCTTACAGTTTAATGTGCAGCTCTGTACGCTTGACGCCCAGCTCTACATTTCGAGCGATTTCGCCGAGCGATACATTAACAGCTTTTGAGAATATATCATGAACAGCCTCACGGCTATTGTCGAGAGCCTCATATAAAAATTGGTCTGGCTTAGTGCCTCTATGAAATACACGTTTAGCGAATACAAAGCCATTACCACCACTAGGAACCCAGCGCAAAGACTGCTTTTCTTTAGGAAAAATGTAGTGCGCTCGTGTTCCCTCATGCACGAAAGGCCCATAGTATGCTACATCATTGTCGATATATACCTCTGCTGTTGTATCGCTGATCATGCGCACGTCTATAGCTCTTTCTAATTGGCCGCTCTTAGAGGTAAAGCGGTGAGTGCGTTGCGCCTCTTCCTGCACCTCTCGAGCGCTGGCTCTAATTGCTTGCCTTAACCGCTTTTCAAATACCTCTCTTGCGTTCATGGTTATTCTTCGGCTGCTTTAGTCGCCTTTTTCTTAGGTTTAGCAGCAGCCGCCTCGCTGTCATTGTCTGTTGCAGGCTCTAATACAAAGCCGTCCTCTAGCCATAGCTCGAGAGTATACTCATCATCTGTATAGCGAACCTCATTCAGTCGGATAAGTCTATATTTCCCCATACGTTACCCCCTAATTAAGCGCCAAAGTTAGCCCATACAGTAGCCAAGCGATTTTTTGGAACCCATACATCATGGAATTTTCTGTAATCAATGCCCCAAGCGTTCGCTTGTTGGTTAATTGTTGGGTCGAAAATGCGCATTGTATCAGTTTTAGATACGGCAATAGCAGCACGTTTAGACATAATAATCCAGTTAATAGCTTTTGCTGCTGTGTCAGCTTTAAAGCCGCCTTTTTCTTGGCCGCTAGTTTTGCCGTCGTTGAATACATATTGAGATTTCATGCGAGCGCTCGGTACAGCAATAATAGGGATTCCGTTATAAGTGCGTACACGAGTATTGTATGCGCCGTGTTCAAAGTTAGCTACATCAAGCATACCTTTAGCACCTGCTGCGCTATTCAATACAGATTGAACTCGAGAGCTCATTACGATTACTAAGTCGCCTGTTTCACCTACTAAGTCCTCGATTTCTACGATTTCTTTGTTTAATTGGTCGATGATGTTAGCTGCGCTTGGTGTAAAAGCGTCTGTTTTGCGGTTGCCTTGTTTAGCGTAAGCAGCAATTTTAGAGTAGCGATAAGCGTCAACCTCTGGGATAACTTGCTCAATTTGGAATGTAGACATAACATTTGTACCTGTTGCCAAGAAATTGCTTTCATCTACCTCCATAGCGTCAAGAGAGAATTTACGGCCACGGTCTTGCGTAAGTTTGAAATCTTCGTAAGTCAAAGATACAGCACCACGATTATAGCCGTTATCACGATCGTAATTCGCCAAGCCGTCAACAGAAAAGAGTAGGAATTTTAACAGTATCGCCGCCGTTATATTTAACCTCGCCAGCGTTTACCTCCATAAAAGCCAGATGTAGCACTCACAAGCATTTGTTGGTCTAGTACTGTTTGGAAATTTTGAGCCATTGTTAAAGTATTAATTGCCATTGATTATTACCTCATTTCGTAATCAAATAATTAAGCCTCGCTAGGTGGTTTCACCCTGCGATTTTTGTACATTTCTGCTAATTGACTATTGCCGTCATTCGCATTCCCTGCACCTGCACCGCTGCCGCCATTTTGCACAGTTTTAACTGCGTAAGAGCTTATCAGCTAAAAAAATGCTGTTGCACATTCCTCGATAGTGCCGATTGTGCCGTCCTCTTTAGCCCAACCATATGAGCCGTCTTGTTGTACGGAAATCTGTCCAGCTATGAGCTTGCTGAATGTTTCGGCGTCTGTACAATTAGCTTTCGTTAGCGCTGCGATTGTTTGAGCGCTGATTTCGGAATTTGTACGCTTTTCAATCTCTGCTTGGCGAGCTTGCTCTGCTTGCTCGTACTTATCTGTAAGGCCTTTAATTTGTTTTTCAAGAGCCAAGATTTCTGGGCTTTTCTCGCCCTTGTGAGCCTCGTATTCGTCAACCTTACCTTTTTAACTCATCACGTGCTGATGTTAATTCGGTAATCTGTTTCTCGAATTTGAGTCTGTCGGCTTTGGCTCCCTCGTTAATGCGAGAGATTTCGCTTTTAAAGCCGTCGATAAGTTCCTTACCGCCCTCGAGATTTTCAAGTTTTGTGTACAATTCTGCTAAAGTCATGAGTCTTTCTCCTTTTCGTCATGAATTCCGCTATCTTTCGGCTCCCCTAATCAATAGCAATATAAAAGGCCTACGCATTCACTTGCGCAGGCCTGTAGGTCTAAATTATGTATTTTCTTTTGGCGTTCTAGGCTCGAATGTTTCGCCATTCCAGCCCCTTGCGTAGTCTTTCCAGTTAGCTTTACCAGCTTTTACATCATTACGGCCACTAATACCGAGTAGCTTTTCTTGATGATCTTTACTAATCGAGTTAATGTACCGCATACCGCCCTCGTCTGTATTGTCTTTTGCTTTGGTTATATCTACCTCAAAATCAAATACAGGCGATACTCTACACATACAATGAGGGTGAGCTGGCAGCATTGGGAATTTATCTTTAGGATATACGCCCTTACCTAAGCCGTATAAATCAGCATTAGCGTAGAAATCGCATATATCATACCGAGGATGTCTACTTGATAGCACCCATTTGAGTGCGACTACATCATCATCGTTCTTATAGCGCAGCATTTGGCCGTCAGCGTAAGCCCTCGCCATTTCTGTGCGAGCTATTCGTTCGGCGTTGTATCGTGCCTTTTCTTGCACGGCCACAGTAACAGCCCTCGAAAGGTCTATAGCGTTGCCCTCGTCTACCGCTTGAATGAGTTCAGAATAGGCAGCTCGTAGGCTTGGCGTTGTATTCTGCTGTACTTGCCGCTCTGTGCGCCTAATTACACGCTTAAAGCGAGCAAGTTCCTCATCATTGAGCGATTGAGGCGCCTTTAACTTTCTAATACGTTCGATATGCTTGGGCAGCTTATCCGTATCGATAATGCCGCCCTTGCCATAGCCCTCGAATATTGAGCGAGCTATCTCACGAATGCTTTTACCACGTTTTAGAGATTGCTTGATAACCTCTGCCGTCTCACGTTGTACTTTATGAGCGTTTCGATGTAAGCGTTTTGATAGCTTTAAGCCGTCGCTTGCCCAAGCTGCTTGCATAGCCTCGCTAATTGACTGAGTAGTGTAATTAAAAGGCCTATGTCCTGCCACCGAGAGCGGTGTAAGTACACTATGATAGGCCTTATTAAAATTTTCCACCATATCAGCCGTGAGAGGGGCCTCTAGCATTTCCATAATGGGATAAGTCTTATAAGCGATTTGAACGGCCTTATCGGCTGAATATCCAAGCGATACTAATTCATGTACCATTTTCTCGAATTGCTCGAGGATATTATCAAGCGTTTGGCTCGTCTGTTTCATCATCTACGCCCTCATCGCTATAGGCTTTGTCTTGTGCAAGTTCATCGGCTGCCTCTTGTGCCTCTTTAATGATCATATCTTTAGTTTCCTTTTCAAGGTTAGGCATGTAAGCGTCAATTACTTTCTTTAAGATTTCACTGTCGAAAGTATCAGATTTAAACTCTAAATCTTTTGCCTGTTGTGCCTGTGTAAGGCTCTCAGATACATCATTCACCTTGAAATCACGAGGATAGTCGCAGGTATACTCGATATTGTCGCCACTCCATAAGCGATATAGCTCGATAATGTCATACTCTGCATTTTCACATCGTACTGCAAAGGCTGCGAGATTTTGATTAGTACGCTCAAAATCCCATTGTTTAGCCACGCCACTCTTAGCTTGCTGTACGCCGATTACGCTATCAATACCGCTCATTCGGTACATTTCATTGATGAGCTTATCAATTTGAGCCATAAGTACCTCGGCTGGGCCTTTATCTGGTGCAATAAAGCTCGGCGCCTTGCCTGCCTCTGCTGGATATGCTAACAAGTTATCAGTACCGATAGTTACATCTTGCAAGCCGTTATTATCGACTGGCATAGTCAAGATAGAGAATGTTTGATTATAAAGAATTTGAGAGAGTAGTGAGCATAAGTTATATACATGAGCATTTGTCTTGGCGATACTTAAATACTCTGGCGGTGGTAGAATATCACGCTTTCGTGCTGCTCTACCGAACCATTGAACAATAGGAATGCGGCCGATGTTATGCTCGCCTTTCCCTACTACTTTATTGTCGCTATCGGTGATTTTCCACTCGCTAGGCGTCCATGTGTGATAGTGTGCTTAATTGTGCCGTCGGCATTCTTTAAGTAGCTGGCATAAGTAAATAGTTTGAGCTTGCCGTTATCATCAAACTCATAATTTACTACGTTTTTAGGCTCTACCGCTGTTAAGTACGGCATAGATCTATTGGCTAATGTTTCAGCCAAAGAGCTGCCGAACTCGCTCACGTTATCCACTACGATATACATAACGCCATAGAGCTTGGCTGCTATAGCATTTTGCTCTATAAATTCCTGCAACGTAGTGCCCTGTCTGTCTACATCGTTAATGAACTCATCGAATAATACAGAGTTACTATATTCTCGTTTGATTTCATCTTTAAAAATAGGGTCTACGCTCGCATTGAGTATCGGCCCTGTATAGTTGAGATAGTACGCTATCTTTCTTCTGAAATTAATTGACTGAGTACTCTCTCGAGCGTGTTCCGTTACTGCTGCGCCACTTGCGAACATGCCGCTGCCATAGTAGGCGTCATGCAGTAGCTCGTACTCCTCTAATCGAGGGTTATTATTAGTTGTTGCCATGTTACCTCTTTCTAATTGATGTTAATTCTACCGCTGCGAACCTGCGGCGCATTGATTTTCTCGGCTATGCCTGTTAAAGCGTCTGGTGCGTCATCGTGTGCATTCTTGCCCTCTCGCTGGTATTTTGTTACATCAGCAGCGAATTGAGGCCACCTATCTCGCCAATTCTTAGGCATATATACATGGTTCATTATCCATGTAGCATTTGACTGAATGCGTGCTATCTTATTGCCGCTTTGGTGAAATGCGTTAATCGTGCATTTATTCGAGTTGTATTTTTGTTTGAGGATATTCTGCACGTTACGGCTAAACCCTCGGCCGCCGTTATTGCTTTCTATGTCAGCCACATTTACGCCGTTTCGATGTAGCATATCGGCTACCGCTGGCTCTGTGGTTTCCATAGCGTCCTTTGTATATACCACATCAAGCACATAGGCCTCATTGTCATATACGCCGTATACAATACTAGCCAAGTAGTCGCTGCCAGTATCGGCTGTATCTGTATAATTCTTGATACATGAAAATAACACGTTACCTTTATCATCTGTTGGCAACGTGTCATATGTAAGTATTTGACTGTAAAGGCAGCCCTTTAAGTCAATCGGTATTTGTTGATAGTTGGCGCTGGCAATATCCTCGCCCATAGCTCGAACCTTAGACAGGTAAGAGGCTTTAGAGAGCACCTCTTCGCAAAGCATTGAGCCGTCATCTTGCAAGGCTTTCATAGTGATTACTTTCGCCTTAAATAACGTATCATCTTTGAAATGCTCGATTGCTCTGCCTGCTAAGTCATCGCTCGCCCAGCGAGTCATGATAATAATAATCTTGCCGCCCTCTTCAAGCCGTGAAAGCATGGTGTTAGTAAACCATTCCCAATGTTTCTCTTTCACGCTGGCATTATAGGCCTCTTCGCTGTTTTTAATAATATCGTCAATGATCATGAGCGAACAGCCAAAGCCTGTGGCCGTACCAGTTGGCGAGGTTGCAAGATATGAGTTAGTATATCCCTCTAAGCTCCATAAGTGAGCCTGTGCGTCGCCTACAGCCACGCTTACAGTAGGGAATACATCGCTAAATACAGTTATATCCTCATCAGCCTTACTCTCTTGTATAGCATTTCTAACCGATTTACTAAACATTTTTGAGAGCGTTTCATTGTATGAGCCTGTCATTACTTTGGCCGCTGGGTTATTACCAAATAACCATTGTACAAACAGCTGCGCAGTACGACTCTTACCATGCCGAGGCTATGGGGGCAGGTTCATTATAAGCACGTTGTAATCATCATCCTCGATAAAGCTCTCTAACTCGTCGCATAAGTCAACTAAGTATTTACGGCTTTTCTTGTAAAAGTCGCCTGCCTTTTGATTGCAATAATAAAAGAACTCACGCCTTGCGAGTTCCCTTTTCGCTAGTTGTATGATTTTCTCTTTATTACTCTGAACCTGCACACCCTCACCCCCTTTTCATAGCTGTATACAGATTGAGCTATTCCTCATCTATGAGCTTTTTAATATCAGCCGTATCTATTCCCTCGAATGGGTTTTTTACCTCTACGGCTGCGTCTATATTCTTAGTATCTCGCCATTTAGCAGGCTGTCTGTTTTTAAGCCAGAATATTAATGATGTAGAGTTCGGCGCTACGTCTTTAGTAGTACGCTTAACCTCTACTATTTCGCTTTCGCCTGTTTCTGGGTTGTAGATACGCTCTTTTACTACCTCGTCGAACTTATAGCCCATAGCACTTTTAAGCAGTGCATTCTCTACTAATATGTCTACTACCTCTTTGCCTCTTTTTACGGCGTCTGAGAAATCTTTATATTTAGCTTTCCATGCGTAATATGTAGACTTGTTAACGCCAATATTATGCGCTATCTGCTCATCTGTGAGGCCGTCTCGTGCCCAGCCCTCGAGCTTTATTAAATTGTCTGGCTCTAACCATGTTTCATATTTAGGGGTACGGCCTAGCCGTTTCTTTTTCTTCGGCTCTGTCTTTTTAGTTTTAGCTGCCACGATCTCACCTCTTTTTATGTGTAAAAACAAAAACACCCCGAACAGAGTACCCTAATCTCTGCCGAGGTGTTCTTGCGATGTCAGTATGTCTATAAGAAAGGAGGATAAAATGAAACGTAAACTTAATAGTTCAAGCACCTTTTACCACTATCATAATACCACACTCTAATAGTACTGAATATGACAGCTTTTTGACATTTTAAAGTGCATATGCACCAAATAAATAGATACTTAAATCATCTATTCCTTTTTCTAGCCACCTATAGACATTTCGCTCTACTGTATTATGCTTTTCTGCGATTTCTGCGATTGTTAAGTCGTTGATATACCTATCTATCACACATTCACAATAGTGTTTATCATTGTTGATACAGTTAGTTCGGTATACATCGAGCATTTTATCAATGTGCTCAATAATAAGCTCTGTACGCCGTTTACTTGCTAAAATGGTTTCAATCTGTAGTAAGCCCCTGCGGTTAAAAACCTCATACAATACTGTTTGTAAGTCGCTAGGTGTTAAGGTATCCTCTGCCTTTGCAATAGCACTCTGACAATGTGCTTTCATAGCTGTGTAGCCCTCGAGTAGCGTTGTAGTGTTCTTATAGGCTCTTTCGTTTTTCTTTGCGAGCATATCCTCGTTACGCCGATTAAATTCGGTTAACGCTGTTTGTGCTGCTGTTTCTGCTGCAATTTTTACAATAGCCTCAACCTCTGACTCGGTAAAAGTACGCCCCTTACATTCCATTCAATCACCCCCAAATATACCGCACGCCAGCAGCTAATAATAAAAGCATGCCTAATGCAATTAGAATACTAAACACGATAGAGCTTATGAATACTACCCATGTAATAAGGTTAAGGCGTTTCTCGTGATCATTGTTATATTGCTTTTCCAATCTTTACCGCCTTTCCATTTACAACCTTGTAAATAATCTCATCATCAAAATATACGCCGTTTGGTATGCGATTATTTCTTATAAGCCATTGACGAATTAGTTTACCAAGCGCAACGTCAAGCTCTTTTATTTCATCGTGTTTCACGCCCTCAAGCGTTTCATAGTCGAAAATATCATATCTTAATTGCTCGTCTAATTCGCCAATTAAATAATCAGTCAACTCATATGTATTAGGCCACCATTGAGAGCAACGTACTAGATAAAATATATCCTTACCACACCTTTGAGCCTCTTTTATGCCTGCCGCTATCGCTGCTTTGTAGCTGTGTATTTCATCCTCTCGAGTCCATTCATAGTGGCCACTCTCGAGAGTTACGATATAAGTATCAGTTTTCATCGTTGCCACCTGCTAACCTTACTTTATCTGGGGTTGTATATTCGCTTGTTATACCGCTCCAACTTGTACGGCCGTCGCCGAAATAATACACCTTGCCGTCTTTGTATTCTTTAAAGTATCTACGCAATTCAATCGAACATATTTCTTTTACTATAATCGGAGTATCTACAGCCACTTTACCCCAATCAAATAAGCCGAGATACTTGCCAATGTCGAGATAATTAGGCTCATTGAAATCTGGTAAAAGCCCATGTAAAGTGATAACTGTTTTTGTATCGTTAACCACCTCACCTTTACCGCTAATTATAGGCGTTTCTTTTACACCTACATATCCACCATAAAACGGTGAGTATGCTATGTATTTAATGCCATTGTCATATAGTTTTTGTAACAGCCATTTACGGCCCTCTTTATCGTTCATGTTATCCCCTCACTACTACTTTTAACCGCTTACCAATCGTAAAGCTGTTATCTGTAAGTTTAATCTTGCTATCCAATAATCTAAGGTCGATTATATCCATAACCTCGAGCACCTTATAACCTAAGTTATCTTTAACCTTAATGAATACTCTATAAGGCTTATTCTTAGCAATTTTTCGAGCATAATTTAAAGCTACATCGAGCTCTTTGTTAGTGATCCAATCGGCACACTTTAAAATCAAGCTAACCCCTTTCGGATATTGATGTATCTCAAACTCATCAAAGCCGTGTTTTTCTAGCTCTCCCATGCTACATAGCATTACCTTTCACCTCTTTGTCTATTAGTTTATGCAGCTCACCTTTAACATATGTTCTTGTATCCTCGATATATTTCTCTAGTGCATTGCTTTTTAAAATTTCATCGTTGTATATGCTGCATAAATCAACTTTTGCACCAGCATTTTTATAGCGCCAGATGAACGCATATATCATAGTAGCCGCCAAAACTGTCTCTCTTTGTTCTACAATAGGAATGATTATATCGTTACCGATAACAATGGTTAAAAGCCATTTGTAGCTGCTGCAGTTTTAATGCGTTTTCATATCTAATCATGCTTACACCTTACTTTCTCATATCTGCGATCACGAATGACACCAAAGATACTGTAAACGTGCCAAGGAATGCACACAGCACTCTCAATACATCGCCGCCAGTTACACCAAATAGTCCAACTAACCAAAGTACTAAGGCAATAGATAGAGCAACGCTCTCAATTTTCATGATAAAAAAATAGATACTATGAATATGCTTTTTAAAAAGTGATTTCATATATTAACCTCATTTCATTTGATACTCGAATTTAATATCTGTTTTCGGTGCGTTAATCATAACGAAAAAATGCTATGATGTGCTGGCGATTTCGTATGCTCGCCTGTTTCACTGATAAATTTAACTCTCTTAGTCGGCACATATACGCTTATGTTTGTCTGACTAAATAATTTATGCCTTTGTACCCCCAGTGTATCTATGGGTAATACCAGTACACATGGCTTTCGTGTTTCAATACATCGAGCTATAATCTCGTCTTTATTGCTGTATGGTGGGTTTGAAATTAGATAATCAAACTCATATTGACTTGTTAGAAAAATCAGTAATGCCATATATAGCCAACTGATCGTATTCTTTAGTGATTACTTTTTGTAAAATTGCTTTTTCTCTGTGTCGAATGGCAGCAGCACCCTAGCACCTTTAGGCGGCGGAAATATCTCGAGCATAGTTTTTACTGTTTCGAGTGGCGTATACCATTCATCTGACTTCAAGCCTTTTATAAGAGCCTCTTTCATTTCAACCTTTCCAATTTAACCCCTGCATTTAAAAGGCGTTTTCTAACAACTATGAAAGACATATCACAGGCCGCTGCAATTTGTCTTATCGTTAAGCCCTCACGCCTCATATTTATTAGAATTTCAATATCTACGTTATAGCGGTTTTTCTTTCTAGGCTTAATCTGTAAACCTAATACTCTTAATGCCTCATCTGGGCTTTTGCGTCCATATATACAAGCACCAAGAGCGAACCAGTTGCCAGCATATACCAGTTTCATATATCCCCCTACTGCCACGCCCGCACAGGCTTATTAGCTCTACGGCGAATGCGTATATTGCTGTCTTTTTACATATCCAATCACATCGCCTTTATACTCCTTAGCCTCACGATATGCCACTAATATTTGAGTGTATTCTATGTACGGCTTGCATTTACTATGACAACCTACATAACGCTCTGTACAATTTTTACATGGTGATTTTGACATAATACTATCTCCCTATTTATCTGTTTACCCATTTCATACACCCTATTCTTAAATAATGCATTAGTCCGTTAGGACTTAGAGGGTATGCGTCTTTTCTAGCTTTAGCACGTTTTGCAAAGCAACCAAATTCGTATAGGTTCCCCCTAATATCAAAAGTATCTATTTCATCAATCAAAATTAGGCCAGCACTCCCCAGTAATTTATCAACATCATCAGAATGATCATTATATAAAGTTCTAGGCATTGCATAATACAGATACTTAACATTTCCACAGTCGTGATAGCGTTTCTTTTTAAAATCACGCTTAAAGTCTTGAATAGATGTTTTAATTTCAACCTCTGTTATGTATCGTGTTTTTAAGTCAAAATAGATAAAGTCTGCCTCATACTCTGTTTTTCCAACACAATACACACTCACATTAGGAATGCATATTTTCTTTAGAAAAAAATGTCTGCCGAGTGCGAATTGAATATCTTGTTCTGTCATTCACTCACCCCTTAAAAAATACTAACCATATTGTCTTGCCCCTACGTTGGCCAATTATTGGCTTGCTAGGCAGCAGCCCTTTTATATCCGAAAATAGTACTTGCTCCTCATTCCATTTAAAAATAAGCGTGCCATTTTCTTTGAGCACTCGCCAGCACTCTGAAAGCCCTTGTTTAATATCATCTTTCCAGTTAGGCCCTAATGTTCCATATTTAGCTTTTAAATATGATGTATCACCTGCATTTTTTAAATGCGGTGGATCAAAGATAACTAAATGAAATGTTTCATCATCAAAAGGAATGTTTTTAAAATCTGCTACTATATCTGGGTTTACTACTAACTTTCTGCCGTCGCATAGTGTAGTATCTAAAGTTCGATTATCCATATATAAAGCACTTTCATGCTCTTTGTTAAACCAAAACATACGAGAGCCACAGCAAGCGTCTAGTATTTTCATTTCCCAGTACTCCCAAAGCCGCCAACCCCTCGGCTGGTTTCGCTTAATTCCTCTACCTCTTGAATTTGAACGCTAGGAACTGGCACAATTACACCTTGCACCAATCGCTCCCCTGCCTCTGCCGTCCATGCAATGTGGTGTGTATTTTGTAGTAACGCACACACCTCGCCTCTGTAGTCGCTATCAATCACGCCTACACTATTTGGCATTCTGAGCGGTGTTGTCCATGTGCTGCTGCGTGGAATGAGCAGCATTACATACCCCTCTGGAATTTCCACAGCTACGCCGAGCGGTACTTTCTTAGAAAAATTTGGCTCAAATCGTACTGGCTGCGGTAGGTAAAAGTCCATACCAGCAGCGCCCTGCGTGCTTTGTTTCGGTAGTTGTACGTTTTTATTTAATTTCTTGATTTTTATATTTAGCATTCTCGGCTCTCCTCTTACTCATTTTCTCGTTTCTATGAATAGCACCTAATTTACAGCCGCATGATCTACTGCATGTGGTGCGTGTTTTTTGATATTTACCTTTCTCGAACACCTTGCCACATATTACGCATACGGCGTGTTTCTTTTGCTGTTGTTTAAGTGCTTTATGATACGCTCTAGGCGTTGCTGCGCAATCGTGCATAGTGTCCTCATTCCACACATTTAAATGTGTTAGGAATTGCGGTATTTTATTTTTAAAGCGTTCGCTTAGTCTGTTACTGCAATATTCGCTCATGATGTACCTCGTTAATTCCTCGAATTTCCTCGATGATAGCAGCTTTTGCCTCATCTAATAGCTCTGTATCGTTTCCAGCTACAATATGCAGCGCTTGCTCTACTACATCGCACGCAAAGGATAAAAGCTCAACTGTGTTACATTCCTCTGCTGTGAGTTGAAAGTGCTTGCCGTCATATGTGGCTTTGATATTTCTATTCATAAGCACCTCGCTAGTCTTGAATTACTAATTTTTCGATTTCAAGGTCGATACAGTCAACGTATACATCAAGAGCGCCGTCTACCTTGCCGCAGTCAATCGTGATTTGATCATTGATAGTTTTTAAAACTTGCTCTTTTAACTCCTCGGCGTGAGCCTCGCTTTTTAGCATTGAGCCAAATATCAAGGCCGATAGTACCTATTAGCTGTAATCTGTATTCTTTCTCATTCATGGTGTGTGATGTCCTTTCTTAATGAGTTTCCTGTATTCCTTGTATGATATTGAGGTAGGGGCTTTAGGTTTAGCCTTAGCCCCTGCCGTGGCACCTCTTGGGCTTTTTGCTCGCTTTGTGGTGTCGCACTTACGAGCTTTTGCTTTTACATATTCCTCGCATAATACGCTGTTCTCGGTTATTTGATGAATTATAATCTCGACTCTAGGATTGTTTTTATCGAGCCCAGCGATCATAGAGCCGTCATAATTGACGATGTATTTATCATTGTCAATCACTTTGGCCGCTTGCAATATGTCAGAGGTTGCTTGCAACAGGCCGACCAAATCTGGCCAGCTTTTGCGGTCTTGTAAATAGTAGCGGCACAGTACCGATACTGGCCCATGAACAGCCTGCACTCGAGCCATCTGTATGAGAGCAACTTTCTCATACTGTTCGTATGCTTTTGACGGTAAGAGTACACGTTTATTGTTAATGAGTGCTATTCTGCTGCCGTTCTTTTTCGTTCTTGGTTGGCCCTGTATTACAATTTCCACGTTTTCACCTCTATATCTTTTTAATTTATTTTTCTAATTCTATGCACTAGATTTCGTTATTTTGCCCCTCTAACTATTCTCTCGATAATTCTATCGTGAGAATTTAAAACTCTCCTTACAGGGCGTTTAAATGAATTTTGTTATCTATGAGAGGCACCCATAAATATAGCCTCTTGATATTCGCCTCTCAACCTGTCATATATACGCTGGCTGTAATGGTATTTAGTCCAGCCCTCGCTATAGTTAGTTGTGAGTATAATCGGCCGCATTCTGTTGTAGCGATCAATTATAATGCTTTCTACCTTTGCTGCTACCCATTCAGATTTTGAGTATTCTGCCCCAAAGTCATCGAGCAATAAAAGCGGTATGTTCCGCAGCTTTTGCTCGTAGTTAAGGAACGCCACGCTATCGCCTTTGGATAACGTAAGCATGTTATCCAATAGGTTTGGCATAGAGATCATTAAGCACCCTTTACCAATCGCTAGAGCCTCTTTTAATAAGCACACACCGAGAGAGGTTTTCCCTGTTCCAGCTGGGCCCCTTAATATGAGGCCCTTGCCTGTGCTCAAATTCTGCTCTAGGTTCTGCCTGTAATCACTTACTATGCGATAGGCCTCTTTGTTTTCCTTTGGAAAGCTGCCGTTTTCCTTTAGCCATGTAAAGCTCATATCGTAGTAGCGTTTAGGAATACCAGCCAAGTGATAGGTATTGTTTATGTTATTTTGAATGATTACAGGCCTATCATAGATAGGCGTATAAAATTCAAAATCATCCTTTTCCGTGCACCCTGTCATGTTCTGCTTGCCAATCGACTGTTTCAGTTTTTTTCGATTGCTGCCGTTGCGTCGAATTGTTTCATTTTTCCTCTTTTTGTTTTTTTCAGAATACCCTCCGCATATCGAATGCTTGATTTTCCATTTTCATGAGTGATATTCACAGCCTCAATAGTTTCCTGCAAGCCGTACTCACTCACCAAATCATCAAGTACGCCTTTCACGAATGGAGAGAAAGGCCCAAAGTATTTAGCCCATAGATCATAGATTTCTAAATTTAAAACAGATGAGGGTTTTTCTCCTCTATCTCTTTTTCTCTAGTTGTAGATATAGTTATATCTCTTTCTCTATCTCTAACTATATCTATATCTCTATTCTCTTTCTCTATCTCTCCGTAACAGGTTTTGTAACGGAGGCGAACATTGATGTAACATTGATGTAACATTGTTACATTGTGGCGTAACATTGTTACAATCTAATTCTTTCGATTTATTGCGTAGTTTCCGCATTCTACTTGCTGCGGCGGTCTCTGAGCCTGTGTTATTACTCGCCTCTGGTAAGTAATATTCATCAGCCTCACATTCCAAAAAGTAAACCATTTTTTTAATAAATAATTTACAGTTATTTGAACATTTTGCTCGTCCTCGTCAATGTCGAGAGCTAACTCAGATACAAAAGTTTCCTCGTAGCCGTCAAAGTACAACTTGCCGCCGTCTGCGATAGATCGCAATAACATTTTTAAGTAAATGACGGCGTAAGTATCACCGCCAGCCACCCTACGCAGCCGCTTAATCTCTTTCTTTTGAAAGAAATCTTTTATGCAGTCTAAACCAGTAATATCTTTTCAAGTCTGCCATATGCCCTCTTTTCTATTTAACAGGTGCGAATGTGATAATATCTCTATCGGATGTATGTCTGTACAGCCCAATTTGTAGGCCATAATCTAAAATGCTTTTTATGGTGTTAGCCTGTACGCCTGTTTCCTTTTCGACTCGTACCATGAAAGTAGGTGTATAAGGAATATCATCCAGCTTTAATGCTGCGATATGATCTCGTACTTTCACCCAGTCAGCGCCGAATTGAGCGAGCATTTTGTTGTTATTCATGGCCGACTACCTCGCCTGTGTTAGCGTCGATAATCTCGCCAGCTACGTTGTAAGTATCGCCGCTCTGTTCCTCTACGGTTTCCTCATATTCAGCGTCGATAGTTTCGCCGTCAAAGTTTACATCGAAATCGCCGTCTTTATTCATGGAAATAACGCCGCCGTCATTAGAGAGCGCTTGGCTCATTTGAATGCTTTCAATACTTAGAGGGCCATATTTGGAAAGTAGGCGTTTAAGCACAGTTTTTTCAGCCATTACATCAAATTCTGCAAGGCCCCATTTTTCTGTGCCTCCGCTGTAGCTTTTGCTATATTTCTTGGCGTGTGCGATCATTTCATCAAGCTCCATAAACAGCATTTTTTCAAAGCCATTAGTTAAGCGGAAATAGGCAAGATAACCGATAACTTTATCGCCTGTGCGTTCGCCAAATTTGAATTTATCAAGTAAGCGGTTTTCGTATTCGAGCTCGCCCTCGAACACTGTCTTTGCCCCAATATCTACATATTGGCCGCTGCGTTGGGCTAACTGGATATAGCCTTTATAGCCGAGCTGGAACTGTGCAGCGCCTTTATAAGGCACGATGTACGCAAAGCCCAAACTCTGATTAATTGGCAAGTCTAACATGGCCGCCTGCGCTGCTGCCCCAATAACTGTAGAGGGTTCAGCCTTAGCTAATAGCTTGTTGTTATTCGCTACTGCGATAATGCTGCTCATAAAGCCAGCGGCCTTTTTACCGAGCATTTCATTGAATTTGTTTTTATATGCAGGCATTTCGAGCATGCCTTTTTAGTGTTTTTAGCCTCTTTTTGGGCTACAATGTTATTCTTTTTTTGAGTTCAATTCCAGATACTGTCGCCATTTTTATTTATCCTCGCTTTTCTGGGGAATGCGTCGCCTTTAATACCAGCGATATATGCTTTTAGAGATACGATTTCAGCTTTTAATGTATTTACTTTGTCTTTGTAGTTATCAACTGTATAGCCTTGATATCTTAAATCATCTTGTAATTTAGCTTTTTCTTCTTTTTAATCGTGCAATTTCAGCAAGTAGGTGTTTTTCTTTTTGGTTTTTGTTCTACTGTTTCAAGTTCTTTTGTTTTCTGTGTTTTCCATTATTTTTTTTATCTCCAATTACTAACAATTTATTTTTCAAAGTCGATATATATAGCCTTAACCTCAGCCGTATATTTGAGTGCATTTACAGGTGTATCGATATGCACATCAAAGTCATAAGGAACAGCCTCTATAATTTTTCGTAAATCATGAGTTTTCATTATTTCACCTCAAATCTGCGGCTTGGCTCGCCTTGTTTAATGTAATTTGTATATAAATCTGGATGATCGCTCTTGAACTTCTTGCTGTCGAATGTTTCACGAGGTTTACTTGATTTCCAGCTCACATAATGCTCACCGCATGAGCCTTTTTCGTTATCACCTAGAGCGTCTTTTAAGAGGTTTTCAACACCTCGCTTTTTACTTTCTAGCTCTGCGAGCTGCTCTTTTAACTCGAGATAATCAACAATGACATTGTTATATTGAGCTGATAGCTCTATCGCTTTGCCGTTGCTGTGTTTGTATAGCTTTTTAAGTGCCTCAGAGCAAGCCTTGCTATCGTCTGGTGCTGGCATAGTCTTAGTTTCGACTAATCGCCAAAATTCCGCCCCTGTGTCAATGATCGCTTGTATAATTTCCTCATTCCGCTTGATTTCTTTGTAATAGAATGTATTACCACCTACGAGGCAAGCTATCCACCAGCTCGACTTACCAGTAACAGCCATATAGTGCTGGCACTGGATATAGTAGGCGTCTGGAACGCTGTCGCCTTGCCATTCCTCAGTCTTGAATGCGTTCGCTGTCTTACATTCAAGGCCAGCGTCTAGGCCGACGATTTCTCTATCAATATTGGCGAGCAAGTAAGGGTACTGCTCACTTTGTAATGTGAAATTGTTATTGCGTACCTTGTAGCCAGTGCGCTTTGCAAATTCTTGGGCTACAATGTCCTCGAGGATAGTGCCCCAATACATTGGCTCGCTTTCTTTCTCCTCTACTGTGTCGCTGGTTTTATCGAGCCACACATCGAGAGGGCTGCGCCATTGATTAACGCCTAGAACGGCGCTCATATCAGAGCCGCCAAGCCCTAGCTTTCTGATTTTCAACCATTCCTCTCGAGTGGCGTTTTTGCTGTCAAAGATTTTTTTGTACATTGTGTGATGTTTCCTTTCTTTTCATAGCTAAATACGTTATAATATTGTTGTGTGATGTTCCTTTTCTTAATTGATTGGAACTTTGAACAGTCAGCTTTTAGTTGACTGTTCTTTTTTTATGCCATAAGCCAGATCATTAAGCCGAGGCAGTAAATAGTGAATATCATTGATGTAGTCATACATAATGCCGCTAATACCTCGATTACCATGTAAATAAGTACTCCCCTGTACACCACCAATAAGCAACACCGAAGAATAAAAATAATGTAAGTGCCGTGAATGTAAGCATTTCTAGTGTGCTCGGCTCGTTATTTCGCAGCGCTCTGCGTTTAGCTCGTCTTTCTCTCGCTCTTAATTGATGTATCATCATTTCTTTTATTCCTTTCTTTTTTCCATTCCTCAAAGTCTTTTAAATTTTGAGGGTTTTGATAAAAGCTATATATCTCATCTATAAAAAGTATTCATTATGCTATATCCTTACATACTGCTTGAATGCCTCTAGCTGTTAAAAATTTCGTGGATACGCAAGCGGCCTTTTTGAGTCCATTTTGTTTGAATTTTGCTATCAAGTCGGCCGTCATTTCTTGTGAAAGTAAATGTTTCTGACTTTGTATAACCCTTACCCATTTCAGATTTGTATAATATCCATTGGTCGCCTACTTTTCGCTGAATTTTTTCATCACGCAAGATATTGTTTAAGCGTTGAGCTGTTAAGTCATAGTCAGCCGCTACTTGCGTAGTGGTTAATGTGCTTGTACTGCTTAAAATTTCATCTACATAGTCCCTAATAGGTTGGAACTCTGCTATTTGTTGCTCTTGTTGAGCAATAAGCACTTTTTGCTCGTTGATTACGTTATTAGCAATCTTTAAAGCTCGGCTCATTACTTTCTCTGGGCTGTTCCAGTCTTTCTCTACTGCGATAAAGTACTCTCGAGCCTCTCGGCCTTTATCGTTTCTTGCTAACATACAGAGCTGTTTCGCCATTTCGATAGTTAAGTTATGATCTTGTTGAGGTCTACCGCCGAGAGGTTTTTCACATTTTTGTGATAAACCTACATAGTCGAGGTTTTCAGTAAAGCCATAATCACACATACGCTCGAACCATTGAGTATATGGTGTTTTGATTTCTAGGAACATATGTAGCGCCCTGCCGCTTACATATTGCTCGTCATTCTTGCTCACGTTGATTGGAATTAAGTTCATGTGTGATATTCCTTTCTATAAAAAGTAATCAACTGTAACGCCGAAATAATCAGCAATTTTCTTTAATGCGGTAATGCTAGGCTTATATTGCCCTTGTTTCCAAGCTGTTGCCGATGATGTAGGCAAGCCTAAATCTTTGCACATTCTATAAGTAGTAACTTTTTTTCTCTTTTAAGAGTGCCTCGATTTTTTGCATACATATTGTAAATTCACCTCTTTTCTGATATATTTGAGATAGTTAATATTTGTTAGCTAGTTTATACGAATTTGAGTGTTTTATTTGGTTATCTCGTATTTGTTAGCTACCTTGTGATTACATAATAACTCACATTTACGAGATAGTCCAATTAAGCGTTCATAAAAATTTTTAAACAGAGGTTTAACAATGGGTAAAAAAATATAGTTTGGGAACGCATAGAGAGCTTGATAAACAGAGAGAATATCAGCGCTTATAAGCTCGGCAAAGATACAGGAATATCTACAGCCTCGCTTACAGATTGGAAGAAAGGCCGCTCGTCGCCTAAATTCGATAAGTTAAAAGCTATAGCCGATTATTTCGGTGTATCTGTGTATTATTTGACTGGTGAGGTTGACGATTTCGACTCTGCACGGCAGCAAAAATAGCTTTTATAAAAAAAGCCGTGGTGTAGACATTGATTTATCACACTATGACGATGACTCTATCGACGATTTATATGTCGCCTATGCATTACAAAAAGATGTGATCCATAACTTACCGCTACCAGAAATTAAAAAAGCGCCCTCTACACTAATAAGCATAGAGAGCGCCGAGGGAGTTAATCTCAAAGCGGTACTCGAAAAGGATAATATATTATCTTATGGAAAGCATATAATCAATGACGAGGAACGTGCCACGATAAAAGCGTTAATTGAGGCTTATCTCAAAACAGAGTAAAAGGGAACAGTAAGGGGAGTTTTGTATATGAAAAAGTTAATTATTGCTGCATTGTTGGCATTGTGCATTATGCCAGCGCAAGCTATCACTTTGCCAGAATTGGCCAATTATAATAACTATATAGAGTTACCTAATGGTATGCATGAAAAGCAGTTCATGCCTATTGATGTGCAAGTTATAAATACAGGTAACAATACGCTAGAAATCATTACACCAATATATAGCTATATGCCATTTCATAAGAATTACATTGTTACAGAGTTTATAAAGCACTATAAATATGATTTTAACAGCCGCAGCATTGTGTTGGAGTTAACAGAAACAAACTTTATAGACGGCCGAAATGGTAAAATGTTAAGGCGTGGCAAAAACAACCCACCTAAACGAGTTGAGCTACAACCAAATACATATGGTTATTTAGAGGCTATGATTGCGCTAGGTAACGCCCAACGCACAGGCAAGTTTACGCCGCCAGCAGCCAAATAAAAAAAGAGCCCCTATTAAGGGGCTTTATTTCTACCTAAAATAAAATAACCGCCATAGATAGCGGCCTAGGCGGTTATTTAAGAATATGCATTTTATTATTATTACTAAATTAATTATATCACTAAAAGGAACATTACACAATGACAAAAGACTTACAAACAGGCGTTATATACGCTAGATATTCAAGCGATAAACAAAGGGACGAGTCCATAGAGGGGCAAATAAGAGAATGCACAGAGTACGCTCAACGTGAGGGTATATTAATTACTAAGATATATACAGATAGAGCCCTCTCTGCTCGTACTGATAACCGCCCAGAGTTCCTACAGATGATACGAGATAGTGCTCATCAATCATTTAATTATGTGATCGTGTATCAGCTCGATAGGTTCAGCCGTAGCCGTGAGGATAGCGCTAAATACAAGGGCATATTACGCCGTAATGGTGTTAGAGTACTAAGTGCAAAGGAACATATCACCGCCGAGCCTGCTGGTATTATTCTCGAGAGTATGCTCGAGGGTATGGCTGAGTACTATTCTGTAGAATTATCTCAAAAGGTACGCCGTGGCATGACTGAAAACGCATTAAAGGGCAAGATGAACGGCTCAGCGGTTCCGCTTGGGTATGATTTAACAGAAAGCCACCATTTGGCCGTGAATGCTCATGAGGCTAAGGCGGTAAGGCTAATCTATGACTTATACATCAAACAGCACTCTATAGCTAAAATTAGCGATATTTTGCACAGTAAAGGCTATCTAACAAAGCGAGGCCGCAAGATTTCGCCGAGTGTGATAAAAACTATCCTATCCAACGAAAAATATATAGGCGTTTACTCTTGGGGAGATATTCGTATTGAGGACTCAATACCGCCTATTATCTCGAGAAAGGTATTCGATGAGGTGCAAGCTATAATGCCTACACGAATTAAGAATAAAGGCCGACGCTCTGAAATGTATAATCTATGCGGCAAGCTCATTTGTGGCGAATGTGGCGGCCACTATGCAGGCTCTACGGCTACATCAAGAAATAAAGAAAAGCATTATTATGATGTGTGTACTAATCGCCGAAAATACCACACATGCACAGCGCCAAATATTCGCCGAGATGAGCTCGAAGATTTAGTCATTAATAGAACGCTTGAAATTCTAAATCAGCCCTCAAATATCGCTCGTATAGTCGATTTAGTTATGTCTGGGTATAATAACGCTACCCAAGAGGCAAAAACGGCCATACAGGGCATAAATAACAAAATTAAGGCTATAGATACAGAATTAAATAACTGTATGAATGCTATTAAGCAAGGTTTCATTACTGAGCGCCTAAAAGGTGAAATAGAAAACCTCGAGAGCGAACGCAATAACCTATTAGAGCAAAAAGCGAACCATGAGAGCGCTTTAATACCTATCAAATTTACAGCGGATCATATCGAGTATTTTCTCGATAGAATGGCAAAAGAAAACCCTACCACCAAAGCAGGCCGCTCTCGTATTCTTGATACATTTATTAAGAGCGTTACTATCTATAGTGATAGGGTTGAAATTGTATTCAATTATAAGAATGAATTGCCAGCATTTAATACTCAATGCGCTACTGGTTCGCATTTCAAAGTATTGGTGGGCCCACCTGGGTTCGAACCAGGGACCGACCGGTTATGAGCCGGTTGCTCTACCCCTGAGCTATAGGCCCACAGTTAGTTTCTAGCTTATTAATTATACCGAATAGGCTAGTACTAAGTCAAGGTACACCGTATTTCTATGACTGTTTCATGGGCATAAAACGATGAATCATATCTTTATTTTAACACAAAAGGGCTGTAACACAGTGCTAGAGAACACTGCATTACAACCCTTACGAGATTCTTTATCTTATAAGAAGTCTTTAATTTTATCGCGTTTACCGCGGTTACGCAATTTAGTAAGCGCCTTACCTTCGATTTGGCGGATACGTTCACGAGTAACATTGAAGTGTTGACCCACTTCTTCTAATGTACGAGGTTTACCATCCTTCAAACCAAAGCGCAAGATCAATACTTGTTGCTCACGATCAGTTAAGCATGTAAATACATCTTCAATTTGCTCTTGCAACAAGATGTAACTAGCTGCATCATCTGGAGCAATTGCGTCTTGGTCTTCGATGAAGTCCCCTAAATGGGAATCTTCTTCTTCACCAATTGGAGTTTCCAAGGATACTGGCTCTTGTGCGATTTTTTGGATTTCACGCACACGCTCTACAGTAATCCCCATGCCTTCCGCAATTTCCTCAGGCAATGGTTCACGACCTTTATCTTGCAACAACTGACGAGAAATACGAATCAATTTATTAATCGTTTCTACCATATGTACAGGAATACGAATCGTACGAGCTTGGTCCGCAATAGCACGCGTAATCGCTTGACGAATCCACCATGTAGCATATGTGGAGAATTTGTAACCTTTTGTATAGTCGAATTTATCAACCGCTTTAATAAGACCAAGGTTACCTTCTTGAATCAAATCCAAGAATAACATACCACGACCTACATAGCGTTTTGCGATACTGACAACTAAGCGCAAGTTAGCATCTACCAATTTTTTCTTAGCCTTTTTGGCAAGTTGGATATCTTTATATGTAGCATCTTCTGCTGCGCCAGCTTCAATTTGCTTTGCTAAAACGATTTCTTCGTCCGCAGAAAGCAAAGGAACACGACCAATCTCTTTGAGGTACATACGCACTGGGTCATCGATATTAACACCAGAGTCTACGCTTAAGTCAATGGAGATATTCTTCTCACTAACAACCTCTTCAGCGTCTTCTTCTGGCACGATTGGATTTTCGTCTACATCTTCTGCATCGATGTCAGCAACAACCTCAATATTTAATTTACCTAACGTAGTATAAATGTCATCTAATTGTTCTGCAGTAATTTCCGCCTGCTCATGAAGAGCATCTGAAATCTCGGATTGTGTCAACACACCGGTCTTACGGCCTTTTTCAAGAAGTTGTTCCACAATCTCCTCTATTTGACTTTTTTGTACTTTCTTAGCCACAGCGCTCTCCTTTATAGTATTGTTTACTTAGACCATTCTCTAATTAAATTCTGTATTTCCTGACATTTATGTAATTCGCTAATAAACGTCGAATCTCCTGCCCGTTTTAGTTGATCCGCCATAATTGAATGCGCTTTATACTGTTCACGCAATGAATGGAGTCTTATCTTGCGGATTAATCCAGGCACTTGTACCTTATATTTATCGTCACTCATCACAACCAATCTAGAGTAAATATCATACTCTGATGGAGTTAAAACAGACTGAATCGCTGTTTCATCTAGGCGACCTTCTGTCTTGTACAGGGAGAATATCTTTTCTATTATACATCGATATTCATTTTTATGAAAGTCTTCTAGTGGCAAATAGCTCATCATATGAGATAATATTTCCCCATCAGTGAAAGCTAAGGACAATAATTTTTCCTCATCCCCCTTAGGTAAATCCTGTGTTGGCAAAGGTGCTGATGCAGTATCTACTAATTCAATTTGTCCTTTTTTCACATAATCTCGGAAGTATCTAAATATGCTACTATTATCAAGCCATAATGGCAGTGCCAATGTTTTTAATGCGTCATCTCGCTGTGTTTGACTATCTATATTTGCAATATAGGGGAACACATCAGCCATAACGGCTTGTTTTCCTTCAGTATCGTTAGTATCGTGCTTAATTAAAGACTCACTCAATAAATAATCGAGAGGCTTCATAGCCTTTGCAACTAAGTCTTTAAATGCCTGCCCACCATGATTACGTACATAATCATCAGGATCCTTCCCATCTGGCATGGCGAGAACACGCACCTTAAAGTCCGTATTTTGTAATAATTCAATGGCCCTAGCAGCCGCTTGGCGTCCAGCACCATCCATATCATAGGCTAATACAATTTCATCAGCCTGTCTCATCAAGATATGACCATGATCTCTTGTATAAGCAGTCCCTAAAGAGGCCACCACATTCGTAACGCCATGGTTATGGGCTGATATAACATCCATATACCCTTCTACGAGAATGGCTTGTCTCTCCTGACGAATCGATTTGTACGCCTTATCAAAAGCAAATAGTATTTTACCCTTTTCGAAGATAGATGACTCTGGGGAGTTTAAATATTTTGGTGTGCTGTCATCCATGACACGACCACCGAAGGCAACTACTCGCCCTTTACCATCCATTATAGGAAACATAATACGATTTCTAAAGAAATCATAGAATTGTCCCTTTTGGTTTTTACGTACTAGATTCAACTCTAATAAAATTGAATCATCAATACCGCGCTCATGGAAGGCACGATATAACTTGTCCCAACCATCAGGGGCAAATCCAAGCTTGAACTGTTCTATGGTTTCCTTCGTAAGTCCCCGCTTCTTTAAATAATCGAGCCCCACCTTTCCCATAGAGGTTTGTGTGAGACAGTTATGGAAAAATGTGGCTGCTAAATCACAAGCTTCATATAGTTTTTACGCCTTTCATCTCGAGCTCGCTGCTCAGGTGAAAGCTTCGCCTCTGGCAATGGAATATTCGCTCGATTAGCTAGCCGCTCTAGTACCTCTACAAAGGTTAAATGTTCTAACTCCATAAGGAATTTAATAACATTCCCCGATGCATGGCAACCAAAACAATAATAAAAACCCTTTTCAGGGGCAACGCTAAAGGATGGCGTTTTTTCATTATGGAAAGGACAACAACCCCAATAGTTCTTGCCGCGTTTCTTTAAGGCTACATGCTCGGATATAACTGATACGATATCATTAGCATCTTTGATTTGTTCAATCAATTCATTTTTCAAAAATATCGGCTCATAGCCAACGCCTCCTTCCCCATATATATATTAATTCGATATACAAATAAAAAAACTCCTCTATTTGTAAAAAGATTTTAATTAGTTAAATTATTAAAATAATACAAAAAAACTAAATACGAATCATAGGAATCCTTATCTATCAAACTAAATACATAAAGATTCCTATACGCCGTATTAAACGATACCATTACCAATATTTTTGATAATAATAGGCTGCAATGAAAACATTGCAGCCTATACTTATCGCTTATTGCATATTATTTTGCGTAATCCACAACGCGAGTTTCACGAATAATTACGACCTTGATTTGGCCTGGATATTCGAGTTCAGACTCGATGCGTTTTACGATATTCCGAACGAGTAATGTAGACTCAGCTTCATCAATCTTGTCCGGTTTTACTACAACGCGAATCTCACGACCGGCTTGAATAGCAAAGCATTTTTTTCAACGCCTTCGAAGGATTCAGCGATTTCTTCAATTTAGATAAACGTTTCAAGTAGTTTTCTAATGTTTCTCGACGCGCTCCTGGACGAGCTGCGGAGATAGCATCAGCAGCCGCTACTAATACAGCCTCAACACTTTGGAATTCTTCATCACCATGATGAGCACCAATACAGTTGATTACTGCTGCGCTTTCACGATATTTACGAGCTACATCAACACCGATTTGAACATGAGAGCCCTCAAGTTCGCGGTCCAATGCTTTACCGATATCATGAATTAAGCCACCTCGTTTAGCCAATGTTACATCACAGCCAAGTTCAGCTGCCATTAAACCTGCTAAATGAGATACTTCGATGGAATGTTTCAATACGTTTTGACCGTAACTAGTACGATATTTCAAACGACCTAAAAATCTTAACGATTTCAGGATGTAAGCCGTGAACATCAGCTTCAAATGTCGCTTGTTCACCAGCCTCTTTAATAGTTTGGTCAACCTCTTTACGAGCCTTACCAACCATTTCTTCAATACGAGCTGGATGGATACGACCGTCTACAATCAATTTTTCCAATGCGATACGAGCCACTTCACGACGAATTGGATCGAAACCGGAAAGAATAACTGCTTCTGGTGTATCATCGATAATCAAGTCAATACCTGTTAATGTTTCAAGTGCGCGAATATTGCGGCCTTCACGACCGATAATGCGACCTTTCATTTCATCATTAGGCAATGCCACTACGGATACGGTAGTTTCCGCTACATGGTCAGCTGCGCAACGTTGGATTGCAGAGGAGATAATTTCTTTCGCTTTTTTCTCCGCGTCATCCTTAGCTTGCTGTTCCATTTCCTTAACCATAATCGCCGTTTCATGACGGATTTCTTGTTCTACATTCGTTAACAAGATATTTTTCGCTTCTTCGAAAGTCATGCCAGAAATGCGTTCCAATTCTGCCATTTGTTTTTCATACAAAGCTTCTACCTTTTCACGGCTTTGGGCTAATTCAGCTTCTTTGCGATGTAAAGCTTCCTCTTTGTGCTCAATATTGTCTAATTTTTTATCCAAAGATTCTTCTTTTTGAAGAATACGGCGTTCCATACGTTGAAGTTCAGAACGACGATCTTTATTTTCTCGTTCCACATCGGAACGGAGCTTATGAATTTCTTCTTTCGCTTCTAATAAGCTTCTTTCTTTTTAGACTCAGCTGTGCGCTCACCGTTAGCGATGATACGTGCAGCCTCTTGTTCAGCTTGATTCAGTTTTCCTTCAGCAATATTTTTTCTTAAAAAATAGCCTACCCCTAGTCCAATCAGTACCATTACCACTGCAATTAGACTATACTCTAAAATCTGTCTCACCTCCTCTTAAATTCTCAAAATTGAGCTTTCATGCTCCTCTTTATGCCCTTCATGCATTAAATTATCAATTAGCCTTATCATCATATAAATAAATAAAGCTATTTTTAATTTTAGACTTGAAAGCCCTTTCTGTCAAGATTTTACAAGCCTAGCAAGGACTCTCAAAAAGCATACTTTATTCATAAAAATCATTACATACGACTTGAATCGTGCTTGTTGAGAACCCTCTGTATTTGAGAAAAGTTGAATACTTTTACACGAGGAGTGCGGTCCTCATTGAGAATGGAGCCAAATTTTTTCTCCACCACTCGATAGGCCGCTTTTACTTCATCATAAGAAGAAATTTCTTGGGGAATCTCAAGCCCCCGAAGTTTCATCTTTTGTTTAATCATGTAGGCCCCATATTTTTGTTCTTTCATCAAGTATGCTAATACTTGCTCAGATAAGCGCTCATCGTTGATATAATCATACTCTCTAAGGCGTTCAAGGACCCGCTCAATGATTGGGTCCTCGAATTGTTTACGTCTCATTTTTTGTGTTAGTTCATAGGAACTAAGAAATCGTTGAGCTAGGAAGCGATACGCTTGATCCATAGCAGCTTGCATCGTTTCTTCACTCATAATTATACTTCTTCAGTTACTTCTTCACCGATTACGTCGATTTCTTCTGTACCTACTGCCAATGTATCACGAATAATACGATCGATTTCATCTGCTACTTGTGGGTTATCAAGTAAGTACTGTTTAGCAGATTCTTTACCTTGGCCCATACGCTCCCCATTGTAGGAATACCATGCGCCAGATTTATTGATAATTTCCATATTTGTACCGATATCGATAAGCGTACCTGCTTTGGAGATACCTTCGCCGTACATCAAATCGAATTCAGCTGTTTTGAATGGAGGTGCTACTTTGTTTTTAACAACTTTAACTTTAGTGCGGGCACCAACGTTTTCGTTATTAGCTTTAATTAACTCACCTTTACGAACATCGAGGCGTACGGAAGAATAGAATTTCAACGCACGACCACCGGTTGTCGTTTCAGGGTTACCAAACATTACGCCTACTTTTTCACGCAATTGGTTGATAAAGATAACAACCGTTTTAGATTTGCTGATGATACCTGTCAATTTACGCAATGCTTTACTCATTAAACGAGCTTGTAAACCTACGTGAGCATCGCCCATTTCGCCTTCAATTTCAGCTTTAGGAACTAAAGCTGCAACGGAGTCAACTACGACAATATCTACAGCGCCACTGCGAACAAGAGCTTCTGTAATTTCAAGAGCTTGCTCACCATTGTCTGGTTGAGAAATCAATAAATTATTGATATCTACGCCCAAGTTACGAGCATATACTGGATCCATCGCATGCTCCGCATCAATAAATGCTGCAATGCCACCTTGTTTTTTTGTGCTTCTGCTACAGCATGAAGTGCTACTGTTGTTTTACCAGAGGATTCTGGGACCGTAGATTTCAATAACACGACCACGAGGGAAACCCACCTACACCAACAGCGATATCGATAGCAAGAGAACCGGAAGAGATAACCTCTACGTTCATGCGATCAGCCGCTTCACCAAGACGCATAATAGCGCCTTTACCAAAGTCTTTTTTTCAATTTGTTTTTAACGCGTTATCCAACGCTGCTTGTCTGCCATCTACAGCCATTATTTTATTTCCCCTTTTCTGTTATATAAGTATACACATAATATAGTGCTAGCTCTGCTGCACTTTGTCTAATATCATCTCGATTACCAATTAGATTTGCTTTATGAGCTACGGTGCCATGTGGCCCAGTTACACCGAACCACACAAGACCAACTGGCTTTTCAGGGCTACCACCGCCGGGACCGGCTATGCCCGTCGTAGAAACGGCATAGGTCGTTTGTCCAATAGCTCTTGCCCCTTCCGCCATAGCCTTAGCGACTTGTTCACTTACGGCACCATACGTATCGAGCATGTCTTGAGGTACACTTAGTACACGATGTTTTTATGTCGTTGCTATACGAAATAACGCCACCCATGTAGTACTCACTACTGCCACTCACATTAGTAAGTAATTTACCAACTAGACCGGAAGTACAAGATTCAGCAGTACTAATCGTACTGTGCTCCTCCAGTAGAGCTCGACCGAGGGTTTCCTCCATAGAAACCGTCAAATCACGGCCTACCCGAGAGCCTAATCGTTCTCGAATAATAGTATCCCAAGGATTGAGAAGCGCTTGTGCCGCCTCTAAGGTGTCAGCCTTAGCGGTGATACGAACCTCGATATAGCCCTTTTTAATGAGCAAAGCTATGGTCGGATTTGATTGATTCTTAATGAGGTCCATCAACGTGTTCTCTAGATCGATTTCACGGATATCATATACGCCATATCGATAGGGATGTAACAACACCTTGCGAACCGAAAGCGACTATCTAAATAAGGTACTACGCCCTCTTGGAACATCCCCTTCATTTCTCCAGGAGGTCCAGGTAAAAGTATATATGTAGTGTCCCCATCTTCTACGACAACACCAGGAGCTACGCCTACAGGATTTTTTAAGAATCTTTTGCACCTTCAGGCAACTCCGCTTCCCGACGACTTGCATCGGGTACAGTTCGTTTTACACTTTCAAAGAAATGTTTTAACCTCATCCATAGCCTCTTGATTAAATACAATAGGTCGTCCAATAGAATCGGCTAATACATTTCGCGTAATATCTCCTTGCGTTGGTCCTAATCCGCCAGTACTAATAACGATGTCCGCTCTAGTGCTAGCTAATTGAAAGACCTCTGCCATGCGCTTAGGATTATCCCCCACTACAGATTGATGAGCAATAGTATAGCCTAATTTATTTAATTCTTGTGCTAGCCAAGATACATTTGTATTAACTGTATCGCCTAGCAATAATTCTGAACCTGTAGAAATAAGTTCTACAATCATCAGATCACCTCCACAATCGAATGTATCGAAGTGTATTATTCTACAACAGTAGCTACAACGTCGTACGCAAAACCTTGTTCTACTTGTACCTTGAGAATGTCACCAGGTTTAATATCTTCGCCGCAGTCTTCGATGTACATATTGCCGTCTACATCAGGAGCTTGAGATTTCAAACGACCTTTTGCAAGCAATGTATTATTATCGCCTTCTTCAATTTCTTCGACCATTGCATAATCAATGGTACCTTCTAAGTCGCGATTATTCTCTTCAGAGATAGCAGCTTGGATGGACATAAGAACGTGATAACGTTCTTCTTTAATCTCTTCTGGGACTTGGTCTTCACGAGCACCTGCAGGTGTACCTTCTTCTTGAGAGTAGGTAAACACACCCATATTATCGAATTTGATTTCTTTTACAAAGTCGCAAAGTTCCTCAAATTGCTCGTCTGTTTCACCAGGGAAACCAACGATGATAGATGTACGCAATGTAATATGTGTAGGAGCATTTCTAATTTTCTTAAGCAAACGCTCAATATCACTACGATCATCACGGCGATTCATTTGCTTCAAAATATCGTTATTAACATGTTGCAACGGAATATCTACATATTTGCAAAGTTTTGGCTCATTAACGATAATATCTAACAATTCATCAGAGAAGAATGTTGGATATAAGTAAAGCATACGAATCCATTCGATGCCTTCTACAGTAGTTAATTCTTTTAACAACGTAGTCAACAATGGCTTACCATCGTTGAGGTCAATACCATAGCTAGTCGTATCTTGAGCGATAAGAACGACCTCTTTAACACCAGATGCTGCTAAGCGTTCAACTTCGGCTTTAATAGACTCAATTGTACGGCTACGGAATGCACCACGCACCTTTGGAATAATACAGAAAGTACAACCATTATTACAGCCTTCTGCAATTTTTACATATGCACTGTAACGAGGTGTCGTCTGAATGCGAGGCATACGTTCATCATAGATGTTCGTAATATTCTCCATAATACAACTACGATTGCCATGCTCAATAGCATCAACGGCTACCATAATTTGGTCCCATGCACCAGTACCGATTAATGCATCAATTTCAGGAATTTCTTGGAATAATTCATCCTGATATTGTTGGCTAAGACAACCTGCTACAATAAGGCCCTTACAACAACCATCTTCCTTATATTGAGCAACCTCAAGGATGGTATTAATAGACTCAGCCTTGGCTTTCTCAATAAAAGTGCAGGTATTAACAACGATAAGGTCTGCTTCGCTTAGGTCTTCAGTAATGGTATAGCCATTGTCTCTCAACAAACCTAACATTACTTCAGTATCTACTAAATTTTTAGCGCAACCTAGGCTAACATACCCTAATTTCTTACCCATTCTATATCCTTTCTTCACTCGATTCTATCTCTATCTCTTTTCCTATTGCTAGGATCTATTCAACGGACTTAGTCTTTACGGAATCGTACTTGACTAACCCAGTGATTTAACAATAACTTTTTACCTTCCATAGTATAGCCACCATTCACAGGCCATAGCACTAAATCTTGTCCCATAGAATCCTTCGGCTCATCCATTTCAGGATTGGTGAACATATAGGTAAAATTATTTTCTACCATATATTTCGCCGTTTTTGTAGATAACAACCAATTAATAAATTCAACACTATCTGCTTTATGCTTTGAGTTTTTTAACACCGCAGCACCAGTCACATAGTAAGACGTGCCATCTTTAGGGTATATAAACTTAATTGGATACCCATGACGATTATACTGAGCTGCATCAGATAAGTTACCAATCCCAATGTTTGTCTCCCCCAATGCAGTTAAGCGTACTGGAGTAGATAGGAATTTAGCATGTTGTACTACATGTGGTTTCAAGCTATACAAATATTCAAGAGCCTCTGTTTCTCCTTTGTACTCCACCATATTGTATAGCAAATTCGCTGCATTCTGAGACGCTACAAAGTCCGTCATAATAATAGACCAGTCGCCTTGTTTTCCCAGTGTCTCCCAAGTAGTAATATACTTGCCAATACCATTATGGAAGGTATCATTCTGAACAAATACGATAGGATCATACCAAAGGCCAACCCAGTAGCCATTAGGATCTTTAAATGTATCTCGTACTTCATCAATTCGTTCATTAACGATTGGTGCATATTTACCAGTATTAGCACCTACAACGAGATTATCCTCAGAGGTAAGTACTAAATCGCCAGATGTGTCAGCCACAGTTGACGCTGACCGTTGTGCCATTTGATCCTCTGTAAGAGGCATGATCGTAACCTTTACATTTTGTTCCACTTCATACCGAGCAGCTAGCATTGTAGTTAAATTATTTGGCAAGTCTGTGTAGACTGTGATTTCACCGCGAACTGGCTCTTTTGCCTGTTCGATTTGTTCTTGATGGTAAAAGTTCATACCGTAGGTCAACATCCCTACTACAAAAAGGGCTAAAACGCCCGGAGCAATCCACCGTTTCATATATGCCTCCTATAAGACATAACGTATCCCCAACGAAACTAGTAAAACTAATCTCTATAATTAACGACCACCACGGCTTTTATTAGGCGAATGACCTTTAGTCGTACCACTACGAGATGGTCTCCCCTTACTAACACTAGATTGACTATTAGAAGATCCTCGTACATTAGATTTGCTATTCGACGTACGTCTTAAGTTTTCAGATTTAGAGCGTGTATTCCCCCTACTACGCTGTTCACTTGCGCTGCGACCAATTGGGCGTGGCGGAATTAAACATTCTGGGCCAAAACCAATTAAATCACGTCGATTAGCCTCTATGAGGGCCTCTTTAACAAGGTCATAGTTTTCAATATTTTTAAACTGCATCAAAGCGCGTTGCTTAGCTTTATCTCTACCCTTTTTAGCTACATATACAGGCTTTCCATCTAAAGGATTAATGCCTGTATAGTACATACAAGTAGACAGACTACCCGGTGTAGGAATAAAGTCTTGTACTTGTTCAGGGTACATATGGTGATCACGCAAAAACTCCGCTAATTCGATAGCATCTTCCAAGGCACAGCCTGGATGAGAGCTCATAAAGTATGGTACTAAGTATTGCTTTTTACCAAGTTTTTTATTAGCCTCTTCAAACCAAGATTTAAAGGTGAGGAACTCTTCCTTTCCAGCCTTGCCCATCATGTTGGTTACACGTTTAGACACATGTTCTGGAGCAACTTTTAACTGACCACTGACGTGAAACTCACAGAGCTCGCGCACAAAGTCTTTATTGTTATCCGCTAGCACATAGTCATAGCGCAAGCCAGAGCGAACAAATACTTTTTTCACGCCTTTTAACTTACGCAACTTACGAAGTAAAGCAATGTAATCATCATGATTTGTATTCAAGTTCTCACAAGGCTCAGGTGCGGCACAAGTACGCCCTTTACAAGCACCATATACAGCTTGTTTATCACAGGCCAAATGACGGAAATTTGCGGTAGGCCCCCCTACATCGTGAATATACCCCTTAAAGTTATCCATATTAATCATCATCTGAGCTTCGTCAATCAATGACTCATGACTGCGATTTTGGATGATACGACCTTGGTGGTTTGTAATAGCGCAGAAAGAACAACTGCCAAAACAACCACGTTGGCTCACAAGGCTAAACTGTACCTCGCTTAAGGCTGGTACGCCACCTTTATCATCGTATTTAGGATGCCATTTACGAGTATAGGGCAGATTATACACCCCATCCATTTCCTCTTGTGTCAATGGCAATGCAGGCGTATTCTGAATCAAATATCGATCACCATGCTTCTGTACCACTATGCGGCCATAGAACGGATCTTGTTCATCATATTGGATGCGAAACGCATCGGCAAAGTCCATTTTGTCAGCCTTAATAGCTTCATAAGATGGACACTCCACATAATCAATGGTAGGAATGTCCTTTGCCATGTAACAAATCCCCCGTATAGACGGCAAGGACTCTTTAAATCTTCCTTGGTCTAACGCATCAGCTAGTTCGACGATTTGAAGTTCACCCATACCGTAAACGAGTACATCCGCCTTAGAATCGACTAAGATAGAGCGACGCACTGTATCTGACCAGTAGTCATAATGACCAAAGCGGCGTAAGGATGCCTCTATGCCCCCAATAATAAGCGGCACATCACTGTAAGCCTCCTTCATGCGGTTTGCATATACCAAGGTAGCACGATCTGGACGATGACCCGCTTCACCGCCTGGAGAGTAATCGTCTTGACGGCGAATTTTCTTTGCCGCCGTAAATTTATTGAGCATTGAGTCTAAATTCCCTGCCGTAACAAGGGATGCTAGACGCGGTTTACCTAGTTTTTTGAAAGCCTCTACATCATTCCAATCTGGTTGATCTATAATGCCTACACGATAGCCTTTGGATTCTAGGTATCTGCCGATAACCGCAGGAGCAAAGGACGGATGGTCCACATAGGCGTCCCCACTGATGAGAACGAAATCTAATTCGGCCCAACCTCGTTCCTTCATATCCGAAGGTTCTGTTACTAAAAATCTATCCATTGATTGTGTAAATGCCTTTCCATCATTCCTAATCAACTATTAGAAAAGGAATAACCATAGTAAAAATAATGCCATACAGAATAAGATAATGCCTAAAATAATACGTTCCTGAACGATAGAACGTTGGCGTTTTCGTTGTCGCGTTTCCAAAGACATACGCTTCTTAGAGATTTGGTATTCAACGAATTCGCTTTGTACCAAAGTAGGAGCGGCTTGAGCTTTCTGTCTTGTCACAGAGCGCAAAGAAAAGGTATCAATATCTCCTACTTGGCTTTGATAGGCTTTCACCAAACGATCTCCATCGAGATCCAAGTAATTGCCATAATTACGAATAAAGCCTTTTACGTAGACCTGTCCAGGAATGATGTCATAGTTGCCATCTTCGATAGCCTCTAAATAGGTTGTTTTGATATGTAGCACCTGCTCCACATCTTTAAAGGTTAGATTACGTCTTACCCGTTCACGTCGTAATTCTTCGCCTAATTCAGCCATTTTCGTTCCTTTCTAAATCTACGTAATATTATACTCATTCAATTATTGCTCATCATTGGAGTCAGAGAAATATCTAGCTTTCGCTTGTTCAGGGCTCATTAAAATTTCTCGAGCCTTACTGCCCATGCTAGGACCAACGATTTTAAGATCTTCCATTGTATCTACAAGTCGTGCTGCACGGGTATAACCGATGCGGAAGCGACGCTGTAACATGGAAACAGAGGCTTGACCAGATTCCATAACAAGATTTACAGCACGCTCTAATAATTCATCGCGGTATACATCATTATCATCGGAAGTTTCTTTTTCAGCTTCCTTTTCTGCCTCTTGCGTTACCGTATTATCATACTCTGGCTCGCGTTGAGCTTTCACAAATTCTACGAGTTTTTCTACCTCATCATCAGAGATAAATGCACCTTGTACACGAATTGGTTTATTCGCCCCAATTGGAGCAAATAACATATCGCCTTTACCTAGCAATTTCTCGGCCCCCGCCATATCAAGGATAGTACGGGAGTCAATTTGAGAGCCTACAGCAAAGGAAATACGACTTGGTACATTGGCTTTAATAGAGCCAGTGATAACATTAACAGATGGACGTTGTGTGGCAAGTACCATGTGGATACCTGCAGCACGCGCCATTTGTGCCAAACGACTAATAGATTCTTCAATGTCATCTGGAGCAGTCATCATAAGGTCAGCTAACTCGTCGATAATCAGTACGATCAACGGCATAGCCGCCTTAGGGTGCGCTTCATTATAGCTCTTAATATCACGTTTACCAGATGCTGCAAAAGCTTTATAGCGCGCCTCCATTTCTCGAACGGCCCAACGCAATACAGCTGCTGCTTTTTTCATATCTGTTACAACTGGCGCCATCAAATGAGGAATACCATTGTAAATAGACAGTTCAACCATCTTAGGGTCAATTAATAAAAGCTTAACCTCTTCTGGTTTACGACTAAAGAGAATACTGGAAATCAAAGTATTTACACATACAGATTTACCAGAACCAGTCGTACCTGCTACAAGCAAGTGAGGCATCTTCGCAAGGTCTGTGATCACAGTTTCCCTGCAATATCCTTACCAAGACCTACAGGAATACCACCTCGAGCATCCTTAAAGTCGCTACAATCTAAAACATCACGCAAATGAACGGCTTCAGTTGTCTTATTAGGTACCTCGATACCGATAGCAGATTTACCTGGGATTGGAGCCTCCATACGAATATGTTGGGCAGCTAAATTAAGAGCAATATCATCTGTTAAGTTAACGATACGGCTAACCTTCACCCCAGGAGCAGGCTCGATTTCATAACGCGTAACGGTCGGACCTTGTGTAGCATTTACAACCTTAGCCGTAATACCGAAGTTACTCAATACATTCTCAAGCATCATCGCATTGTGAGCTACTTCTTCCCCATTATTTTGACTCCCCTTCCCTTTCGCCAAAATATCAAGGCTTGGGAAATGGTAAGGTCTATCGTAAGTACGGTGAATTTGACCGTCTTTAGATACTGCAACTTGGGCTGTATCCTCTGTAGTGCTAATAATGGATGGCACTTGTAAGCCCATGCCGGCCATACCGGCTCCAGCACTTACAGAACTAGCAGCAGCACCCGTACCTGGCACGGCAGACGCAATAGCCCCATGATTAGTTTCCAATGGGCCAATCGTTGTATTTTGATAGGAAAATCCAGGTTCTTTCCCCTCAGTATGTCTTGCTGCTTCAGACTCATCAGTATAGCCTTCGTCAGGTGTATATGTATAATCCTCATCTGGAACATATACATAATCATCACCAGTAGATCGATGCGTATCAGAAAATTGATCAAAATCATCAGCATCATACGTCTTAGCATCGCCAGATGCATCAGAAATATTAGCCAATTGCTCAGCTGCACGATTACGCGCTTCTAATTCAGCTAATTCCTTCCAAGATGTAGGCGCTTTTGGTGGCTCTACAGTTGTAACTGTGTCTGGTATAGGTTCCACATCTACAGAAGTATCAGTTTCAAAGTCATCTCTATCGGTAGTAATACCACGTTTTTCTAAGCTATCTAATGCTTGATCAGCAGCATCTTCAAAGCGTGTATCTTTTTCCCTGTTATAGGCTTTACGTTGTTCCGCTGCTTCTTTGCGTTGCTCATTCCAGTCCTCAAAGACCTCTTTCGCAACTGCTACCTTCTCAGCAGCTACTTCTTTTGCTACATCTAAACCTACTTGAGTTTTATCTGCTGCCTTTTGTAAGCCACTGCGCAAGGATAATCTAGTAATAAGAAGGCCAAAGGCTAATAACAAGAACACATCGAGAATAATAGCACCTAAATTACCTAATAAAGTGCGCATAAATGTTGCAATAGCTCCACCTACTACACCACCTTGATTAGCCAATTGTGTAGTAATGAGTTCCTGCCCCTCAGGAACACGCCACAATGGAACAAGAGCTAACAAGAATAGGAAAAACAAGGTCATTACTACGCCTCGTTTTGTAAAGGAAATAAATGTGCCCTTATATAATAATCGCCAACCTACCCAGAAAACGCATAAACAAGGAATAATGCCACCTAGACCGAAGCCATAGCGAAATATACCTGTTAAAATTTGACCCACAAGACCAAGCTCAAAGCCAAAGAAACCGAGCAAAGAGATCACTGCAAAGGCAATGACAATAAGGCCTTTAACTTCGCTGCGCAAAGAAAAGCCTTGAGACTTTGATTGCTGTTTTGTACTTGTTCGCTTGCGGCGTGTGTTGCGTTTTTTGGTGGAAGTGTTTTCTTCTGCCATAAATCTATACAAACCCCTTACTTATATAACATTACAGTAAATTAACTTATCATTATATTATAGCATATATCGAAGTATTTAGTTAACTTTTACGACGTTCTTCCCAGTCATTAAGCAATTGTTCTTCTTTACCTCTTTTTATGCCATTGTAATATGTGGCATCTACGAGAGGTGTCGGTAAATATTGTTGTTTTATATAGCCATTCGGATAATTATGAGCATACTTATAGGCTTTCCCGTGACCTAATTTGCTAGCCCCACTATAATGACTATCCTTCAAATGATCTGGTACCTGCCCACAATCCTTGTGGCGCACGTCGGCAATAGCTGCATCAATTGCCATATAGGCAGAATTACTTTTTGGCGCTAACGCCACATAACATGCAGCCTCGGACAATATAATACGCGCCTCTGGGAAACCTACCATATGAGCCGCTTGAGCGGCAGCATTTGCCAAAATCAACGCTTGTGGATCAGCAAGACCTACATCTTCAGCAGCGCAAATGACGATACGGCGAGCGATAAAGTTAGGATCCTCCCCTGCTTCAATCATGCGCGCTAGATAATGTACTGTTGCTTGCACATCGGAGCCGCGCATACTTTTAATGAAAGCAGAAATTGTATCGTAATGGCTATCACCTTTTTTGTCGTATGTGTAAATACGACGGCCTACAACCTTTTCGAGAACCTCAATAGATATAGTGCCTTCATCGGGAACCATAGCCGCTGCTTGTTCTAAAATATTGAGGGCCATCCGACCATCACCGTTGACGAAGATGCCTACATCCTCTAGCACCTCGTCAGTAACTTGTAAACGACGTTTACCAAGACCTACTTCTTCATCTGTAATAGCACGACGCAGAATTTGACCGATAGCCTTTGGTGTAAGGGCCTCTAATGTGATAAGTCTCAATCGAGATAATAGAGGTCTATTAACCTCAAAAAACGGATTTTCTGTGGTGGCACCAATAAGAATAATTGTGCCATCCTCTACGCAAGGTAACAGCACATCTTGTTGGCTTTTATTAAAACGATGAATTTCATCAAGAAATAGAATGGTTCGCTGTTGCAGAGAACGAACACGCTTACGGGCATCTTCAATGATGGTGCGCAATTCACCAATGCCTGCATTAGTAGCATTTAAATTTACAAAATGACTATTACTCATCTTGGCAATAATGCCAGCTAATGTAGTTTTACCCGTTCCACAAGGCCCATAAAAAGCATGGATGGTATGGTATCCTTCTCTACCATAGCACGCAAGAAAGTCCCCTTTCCTACAGCCTTCTCCTGACCATATAAATGGTCTAATTTAGTAGGACGCATCCGCACAGGAAGCGGCTCATATGTATTTGTAGGCGTCAAATCAAATAAACTATCCATTCTCTCACCTCAATCCACAAGCTCTTAACTATTGATTTATCCATAATATATTAACTATATTCTTATATTTTAACGCTATTTTTACACGCAAAAAAGCCCCACCATGCCGTAATGTACCGCGTTTTGATCCTGCTTAGGGCAGGTGGGTGTCCTCCTCATCCTGCGGTTGTCCCGTAAGGGCGTAACGTTCAGACGAGAGTCCGGACTCCCGAAGTAAATGTGTTGGCTCAAAACTGCGATATCACACGCACATGGCAGGGATATCTTATACATAAATAGTATCAGAAAGATTCGTAATTAACAAGACTTGACATTTCAATTTTAATCAATTCTTGCCTATGTTTTTACACCAAAGATTGCTCTTCTTCTTCCTCAATATCTGGTTTAATATGCAATTCTTTTAATTGCTTAGGTTCTACTTCAGATGGAGCTTGGCTCATGATGTCAGAAGCAGATTGTGTTTTAGGGAATGCGATTACGTCGCGGATAGATTGACGTTTTGCCATTAACATAACAAGACGATCTAAGCCGAATGCACAGCCTGCATGAGGAGGTGCACCATATTGGAATGCATCAAGCATGAAGCCAAATTTGGATCTTGCTTCTTCGATAGATAAACCAATTGCTTTGAATACTTTTTCTTGTACGTCAGCTTGGTAAATACGCAAGGAACCGCCACCGATTTCTACGCCATTTAATACCATGTCATAAGCAATCGCTTTTACGCTGCCAGGATCGGATTCTAATTTATCAAGATCAGCATGGCGTGGCATTGTGAACGGATGGTGCATTGCAACATATCGTTTTTCATCTTCGTTATATTCGAACATAGGGAAGTCAGTTACCCATGTGAATGCCAATTTATCAGAATCAATCATGTTCATGCGGCGTGCCATTTCAAGGCGCAATTCGCCTAATGCACGTGCCACAGTAGCAGGTTTATCAGCAATCATCAATACGAGGTCGCCACCTTTAGCGCCCATTTTTTCACCGATATTGCGGATTGTATCTTCCCCTAAGAACTTCATGATTTGAGACTTGATGGAACCATCTTCGTTGAAGCAAGCCCATGCAAGGCCTTTTGCACCATAACGGTTTACATATTCAACGAGGTCATCAAGTTCACGGCGAGGAATACCAGCATCGCCAGGTACTACGATACCTTTAACTACGCCACCATTGTCGATTACAGAGCGGAATACTTTGAATTCTGTATCTTTTACAAGATCAGTTACATCAGTAAACGCCATATCGAAGCGAAGGTCTGGTTTATCAGAACCATATTTATCCATTGCTTCGTCCCATGTAATACGAGGCATAGGCAACGTGATTTCTTTGCCCATTGCAGTTTTGAATACATGAGCTACCATTTCTTCAAGCATGGAGTAGATGTCTTCTTCGTCTACGAAGGACATTTCTAAGTCGAGCTGAGTGAACTCAGGTTGACGGTCTGCACGCAAATCTTCATCGCGGAAACAACGAGCGATTTGGAAGTATTTCATAACCAGCAACCATCAAGATTTGTTTGAAGATTTGTGGAGATTGAGGCAACGCGTAGAATGTACCAGCATTTACACGGGAAGGAACTAAATAGTCACGTGCACCTTCAGGTGTAGATTTAGTAAGCATTGGTGTTTCAATTTCCAAGAAATCGCGGCTATCGAAGAAGTCGCGCATAGCTTTTGTTACTTTATGACGTAAAATCAAGTTGCGTTGCATTTCTGGACGACGCAAGTCAAGGTAACGATATTTCAAACGAATATTTTCATCTACATCGATATCATCTTGGATATAGAATGGAGGCGTTTTAGCAGAGTTCAATACGCGCAACTCTTCACAGAACATTTCATATGCACCTGTAGGAAGATTTGGATTGATAGCAGAATCATCACGCTTTGTGATAGTACCACGCACGCAAAGAACATATTCATTACGAACATCCTCTGCTTTGTGGAAAGATTCTACGTTATGATCTGGGGATGCTACTATTTGTACTACGCCAGAACGATCGCGTAAGTCCAAGAAAATCAAACCACCATGGTCACGACGGCGTTCAACCCAACCACATAATACGACCTCTTTACCTACCTCTTGTTCAGAGATGGTGCCACAACCGTGCGTACGGTGTAAGCCTTGCATTGTTTCCATTCTAATTGTCATCCTTTCACCAAAGAAGTTATACGCTCAGACACTGCATCGAGAGATACAGTCTCTTGTTCACTAGTATCCATGAATCGGATAATGGCTTCTCCACGAGCCAATTCATCATCACCCAATATGATAACATATTTTGCATTAATTTTGTTAGCATATTTTAATTGTGCCTTCATACTCTTGCCCTGTCCGTCCATTTCAACGGTTACATAGGCATCATGTAATGCTTGGCAGATTTTGAAAGCCTCTACCTTAGCCGCATCACCTAGGGCTACTACGAATGCAGATGGTTCTACAGTTGGTTCAGGCAATAAGTTTTGTTTTTCAAGGGCTAATAATAAACGCTCCATGCCCATCGCAAAACCGATAGCTGGTGTATGAGGACCATCGAGTTCCTCTACAAGGCCATCGTAACGACCACCACCGGCTACGGCACTTTGTGCACCTAATGGAGTATATTGCACCTCAAATGCTGTTTTTGTGTAATAATCAAGGCCACGTACTAAACGAGGGTTCAATGTATATTGCACATTAGCAGCAGATAAATATGTTTTCAATTCTTCGAAGTGATCATGACATTCTTCACATAAATGTTCGTGAATTTCAGGAGCACCTACGGACAAAGATTTACATGTTTCATTTTTACAATCCAAGATACGCAAAGGATTTTTATACAAACGTTCTTGGCAGTCGCTACATAATTGTTCTTTTTTAGGCTCAAAGAACTCAATTAATTTTTCACGGTATACAGGTCGGCATGTTGGACAACCTACAGAGTTCACCTCTACATTGAGGTCTTTAAGGCCAAAATCTTTTAGCAATTGTACGACCATGCAGATAACTTCGCTATCTACCACTGGAGATTGAGAACCTAGTACCTCTGCACCGAATTGGTGGAATTGACGGTAGCGGCCTGCTTGTGGTTTATCATGTCGGAACATAGGTCCCATGTAATACCATTTTGTAAGGCCTTCTTTACCATATACTTTGTTTTCTAAGTATGCGCGTACAGCGGATGCTGTATTTTCTGGGCGCAATGTGAAGCTAGAACCACCTTCATCACCTGTAGTAAAGGTGTACATCTCTTTTTGTACTACATCTGTAGTTTCACCGATGCCGCGCAAGAATAATTTAGTATCTTCAAAGGCAGGTGTGCGAATTTCATTGAAGCCCGTATACTTTGCAAATCTCGCGCATACGTTGTTCAATATAGTGCCAATTTATCATCTGTTCTGGCAAAAAGTCTTGTGTACCTCTTGGTTTTCTAATAGCCATTACACAACCTCCCAAAATTTTTCACAAATTCTATGTCGTTTCTCTAATAGTGCATCTATCGTTCCGTGGTAAACATCTACATCCTTTGGCATATGCTGTTTCAATTGCCGATATTCAGGGGTGCGCATCCACTTAGACGAGCTTCCTGGCCCCATGGATAGAATGCTTTGCCGTTCTTCCATGATCTGAATATTGTATTCACATGCTTTCCCAGGCAAAGTATAGCCGATATTCTCTAACTGCCCTCTCATATATTGTTGGCGATATAGATAATATGGCACATAGCCAGCCGCTTCAAGACGCTCTTTACCATATTGTACCATTTCTGCTACGAGATGTTCTTCAGGAATATCATCTTGCATATGTAAATCGTACAACGGGCTACCACGTTTTAATGCTAACGTATGAATTGTAACATTTTCCGGCAGATTTTGACATACATAATCCATATTCTCTATCATGTTTTGCATCGTTTGATGCGGTAAGCCTGCAATAAAATCCATATTTACCGCTAGAGATGTATTTGCTTTTACATATTGTAACAATTCATCAATATCACGTGCACTATGTCCGCGACCAATGCGCCGCAATATATCATCTTGCATGGTTTGCGGATTAATGCTGATACGATTTACACCTAGTTCTATCATAGATCGTAGTTTCACAGGATTAACGGAATCTGGACGCCCCGCCTCTACGGTAAATTCATGACCTGCTGGAACGAGCAGGGATAACTGTTTTAGAACTTGGTGAAAGTCTTCATCTCCTAACACCGTCGGTGTACCGCCACCCATATAGAGGGTATCTACCGTTAAGCCATAAGACGCAACAATAGCTTTCATATCCTCTATGTCCCGGCCTAAGGCAGTTAAAAACTCACTTTTACCATTGTAATCCTGATAAAGTCCATACGGAAAGGAGCAGTAAACACATCGAGTGTCGCAAAAAGGAATGCCACAATAGAGGCTTACCTTTTTATGGTCTGTATCAGCTAAAAATGGCCGTTGATACTCACCGATAGCGCCTAGTGTAGCAAGCTTTTCCATAGACACAGAAAACTCGTCCCTAATGTGACGAGTTGCTGCGTGGACAGAGCCATATGTATCTATATATTTATGTAGTAGCTTTGTAGGGCGTACGCCTACCATAGTCCCCCAAGGCGCCTCAGCTGGTAAACCTTGATATTCACGCAAGTAGCGCAGTAAGGCTTGACCTATTTGACGTCGTCCCATAGAGGAAACAGGACCATCAAACGGTCTGAATTGTATCGCCAATGGTAACAGTTAGTGTATAATTCCCATCCACTTCACAAGCTTCAAGGATTACATCTGGATTTACCTTGTCAGAAAAGAGTCCAGCTGCACCACAGTTATGAGCTACTACGGAGCCAAGTGGTAATGGCCCCGTATATAGATATGTATTAACCATGGTGATGAGCCATACGTTCTAATTTTTCAAGCTCTGCTTCAGTCATATGATTTTGGCAATCGCTGCAATAACCATATACTTTTAATTGATGGTCAATAGTACGGAAGTTCAATTTTTTAGCGATAATGGACTCTAATGTTTCAAGCATATCGTCTTCAAACTCGGATACTTTGCCACATTTAACGCAAATCAAATGATGGTGGAAATGAGCGAACTCTTCGTCATTCAATTCGTAACGATTACGGCCATCACCAAAATCAAGACGTTTTAACAAATCAAGTTCTGTGAAGAGATCAAGTGTTCTGTAAATCGTAGCCAAGCCGATATCAGGAGCCACTTCTTTAACAAGCACATATACGTCTTCAGCACTCAAATGGTTTTCGTCAGCATCGATAAATGCTTGTAAAATTGTTTGACGTTGCGTCGTTAATTTGTACTTTTTGTCTTTAATGCGTTCTTTTAATTTTTCTAATGTTGTGTTCATAATAATTATCCCCTCTACTGTGATAAAATAATTCGTTTAAACCTACTAACCAACGAATGGGTTATATTGTTTTTCATACTCTATATTGGTTTCTGGCCCATGACCAGGATATACCATCGTATTATTAGGCAATTTATAAAGCTGAGTTTTGATGGATTCCATCAACGTCTCATATGAGCCATTTGGAAAATCTGTACGTCCTACGGAATCTCTAAAGAGAGTATCCCCTACAAACACAAGACCTTCCATGTAATAGCACACACCACCTGGCGTATGCCCTGGTGTTTCTAAGACTTCTAGGTCAATATCACCACAGGTAATATGGTCACCTTGATGTACCTCAATAATATCGGCCTTCACTTTAATTGGCGTTGAATTACTATAGGCACTGAGATTAAGCTCAGGATCAGATAAATACGGCACATCACCTTTATGCACATATACAGGCACTTGATGAGCATTTACAATGTCTTGAACGCCTCCGATATGGTCTCCATGACCATGTGTAAGCAAAACAGCCTTTGGCTTCAAGTCATGTTTCTTTAGCGCATCTAATACTTCTGGTGTGGCAGGGTCGATGATGAAAAGCCTCACCAACCGCTTTATCGCCTATGACATAGCAATTTGTTCCTAGCGGACCTAAAGGCATGCGCATAAGCACTAATTGTTGTTCGCTCATTAAGCCCCTCCTTAACTACGTTGTACCGTATACACTTCACGGATACGACGCAACTTAGTCATTACAAAATCTAATTGTGAAATGTCACGAATATCAACAGTAACATTGATACTTACATTTTTAGTATCCTCTTGAACCTTGGCATTGATGTTAGTAATGGTAATTTTCAATTCTGAAAGTACAGCCATAACCTCCATCAAGAGACCATTTCGATCGTACGCTTGAATATCAATGCCTACGTGGAAGGATTCGCCAGAAGAGCCATCCCAAGAAACCTCAATCATTCGCTCAAGATCTTCCGGTGTATGACCCATGCTAGAACAATCACAGCGATGGACAGAGACACCACGACCGCGCGTAATATAACCAATAATGTCGTCACCAGGTACAGGATTACAGCATTTTGCCATCCGCACCATAACACCAGCTTCGCCTTTTACAAGGACGCCAGTACCATTTTTAGTTTTCTTTTGGCCTTGAGATTTTAATTTCTCAATAATTTGTTCAGTACTGCGTTTAGACTCCTCTGCTTCTTTAGATTTTTTATAGAGTTCAATTAAACGCAAGAGAACTGTACTTACAGGAATGCCGCCATAGCCACAAGCAGCAAACATTTCCTCTTCAGTACCGGCTTTCAGTTGTTTAGTTACTTGTTGGAGTCGATTATCTGCAATCAACTCTTTCCATGTATAATTTAAGCGTTTCGCTTCTTTTTCAAGAGCTTCTAAGCCTTTTTCAATATTTTCAGCTTTATTTTCGCGCTTGAACCAATTGCGTATTTTGCTCTTACTTTCAGAGGAGCCTACAATGTTAAGCCAATCAAGGCTTGGTTTACTCGTTTTAGACGTAATAATATCGATGATATCACCATTTTGTAAGGTGTAATCGAGCGGTACAATTTTGCCGTTTACCTTAGCACCTACACAACGATGACCTACATCGGTATGAACACGATAGGCAAAGTCTAAAGGCACAGATCCAATTGGCAGCTTAACTACGTCCCCCTTCGGTGTAAATACAAAGACTTCACCGGAGAATACGTCTAATTCAAAGCATTAACGAGCTCTGTTGGATTACTTGTATCTTGCCATTCTAGAACTTGGCGTAACCAAGCAACCTTTTGGTCGAACTCTTTATCGCCGTTTTTATTACCTTCTTTATACCGCCAGTGAGCAGCAACACCGTATTCAGATACGCGATGCATTTCCCAGGTACGAATTTGGATCTCTACAGGTTGTCCCATAGTACCGATAACCGTAGTATGCAAGGATTGATACATATTGGATTTTGGCATGGAAATATAATCTTTAAATCGATATGGCAATGGTTTCCACAAGCTATGAGCAATACCGAGTACCGCATAACAATCAGGGATACTATCAACGATTACGCGAACTGCAAGCAAATCATAGATTTGTGACAAATCGCGATTGTCCTTTTTCATCTTCTTGTAAATACTGTAGAAGTGTTTAGGACGGCCTTTGATATCTGCCTTAATATTGGCTTCACCTAAAGCCTTAGTGAGTTGACTCATCGTATCATTAACGATATCCTCACGGACTTGGCGTTTTTGCTTCATTTGATCTACAAGATCATAATATTTTTCCGGTTCTAAATAGCGGAAGGATAAATCCTCTAACTCCCATTTCACATTGAAAATACCGAGACGATGTGCAAGGGGCGCAAAGATTTCAAGGGTCTCCTTAGCAATGCGTTTTTGTTTATCACTACGCATATGCTTTAAGGTACGCATATTATGTAAGCGGTCACCCAATTTGATAACAACGACGCGTACGTCCTTTGCCATCGCTAAAATCATCTTCCGATAATTTTCCATTTGGCGATCTTCTTTTGTTTCATATTGGAATTGGTTTAATTTTGTTACCCCATCAACGAGGAATGCTACCTCAGAGCCAAACATTTCCTCCAAGTCTTCCTTCGAATAAGATGTATCTTCAACCACATCATGCATAAGCGCTGCCATGAGCGTAATATGGTCGATTTGTAAGTGTGCCAAAATATCAGCTACAGCTAGTGGATGCATGATATAAGGTTCACCAGAAGCTCTAAACTGACCTTCATGAGCCTTATCAGCAAGCTCAAAAGCCTTCAATACTTGGTTACACTCATCATCTGTTAAATAGGTATGGATATACTCCATAAATTCAGCTAAGGCTTTTTCTTTATCAAAAGTGCTTTGTTCAACCAAAGCTTTGCCTTCTTCATTTACAGTTGTCATGGTGTCACCTCCTATACACTATAAGTAAGGAATGTTACGGATGTGACAAGATCTAATTTTCCTTCAATGGCATTCCATCTAAGCATTAATTGACCATCATCACTTGTATATTCTTCAACAATGCCCAATTCTTTAAAGACATCGATAGATGTAAGAGCACTGCGATTATTTTGATCTGCCGGCTTACGGCGCAATATATCTTGTTCTACATTATAAAGCGATTGACTGTGACCGCGCATAGACTGTTTTACAATAACATACATCTGTCTAAGCCCTTCTGTAGTCAGTTTTATAGGGCTCTTCAGTCAATGGCTCAATCGCTTGAATCATGAGTTGTGGAGAAACCATACCTTGCCATTCATTCTTTTGCAAGGAGAAGGCTACTTTCACAACAGAACCTACAAATATAGATTTAAATAAGTCTGGACGATTCCAAGCGATAGCATCTACGGTTCCATTCGAGGTTGCAAAAATCACCTTACAATGATTTTTTAACTGCCCCATGAGCATAATATCTTGTACCGTAGCTTCCATTACAGCAAAAACCGGTGTGCTATTAGCCATCCCATAAGGTTCAAGGGCTGATACGCGGTCAATAATATCAACATCGATATCATCAACAGGTAGTTCCGCATCAATGGTCACTACAGGAATATATTCCTCGGCAGTAACAATCTTTTTACAATACTCCGTTAAACGCTCTCGCAATTCGTCAATGCGATTTGCGTCAATGCTAAAGCCTGCTGCTGCAGAATGACCACCAAACTGTAGCAAAAGGTCTTCACAAGACTTTAACGCATCATACATATTAAAACCGTCGATACTACGGCAAGAGCCTTTGCCAACACCATCATGAATGCTGATAACTAAGGTCGGTTTATAAAACTCCTCCACGAGACGAGAAGCGACGATACCGATGACACCAGGATGCCACTCTTCACCAGCTACAACAGTTACATAGTCAGCTTTATGGCCTTGATTAGCCACATCAATGCGAGCCAACTCGTGGATATTACGCTCTAGTTCTTGTCGCTCACGATTGGTTTCGTTCAATTCCTCAGCAATCGCCTCTGCTATATCACCATCATCGGTCACGAGTAGTTCAACAGCACGCGTAGCATGCGTTACACGACCAGCTGCATTCAGGCGAGGTGCTAAGGTGAAACCAATATGCCCAGATGTTATAGTTCGCTCACGTAGGCCCGCTACATCGATGAGCTTTTTAATGCCTAAATTAGGCTGACTATTCATCTTCTCAAGGCCTGCTTTTACAATGATGCGGTTCTCACCCACCAAAGGGACTACGTCCGCCACAGTACCTAAAGCAACGATATCTAAATCATCTAAATACCATTCACCATGCTTGGTAAGCCACAACGCTTGGCATAATTTAAAAGCCACACCGACGCCAGATAAATTTTTATCCTTATATGGACAATCTTTCTGCTTGTGATTGATAACAGCCTTAGCCCGTGGAATCATATCCGGTGCCGTATGATGATCTGTAATAATCATATCGATACGATCTCGTACAGCCTCGACAATATCGTAAGAACTAATACCGCAATCTACGGTAATCACTAAAGCTGTTTCCCGTTCTATAAGGTGCTCTAAAGCCTCTAAATTGAGGCCATACCCTTCGCTTTGACGTTCTGGTATGTAATAGGTAACATCTGCACCTAATTTCTTTAAATCGATAGAGTACAGATGTTGCAGTAATACCATCCACATCATAATCGCCATAAATGACGATTGGTTTGTGACTTTCAATTGTTTCCTGAACTAGCGAAACAGCCACGTCCATATCCTTTAAAGTGAATGGGTCTAACAAATCTGACAAAGTACCCTTGTAAAAACTGACGACCTTCGTCAACATCAATGTGACGATTCACCATTAATTTAGCCACAATAGGGTTCACACCAAGTTCACGGATTAAGATATTTTCTTTTTCTCGATCACCTTCACAGAGGCGCCAACGTTTTTTCTTAATCATCATATCCCTCAGTAGTTTATAATCAATATCATTCTAGAATTTAACGTATTATCATTATCATTTTTATTTATTATAACCTAAAAAAACGAATAAAAATAAACTATTTTATATACTTTATTCTCATTTAACTTTTGACATTTTCTCAACAAAAAAGAACCTCCCATTATCAATAGGAGGTTCTATATCAGTGAATTACCTAGAATCGGAAGTCCCGCTCGCCGTCTTTCATCTGTGCAATATAAGCTTTAGCTTTTTCTTTAACTAAATCATTTTTAATATTTTCTAACTGTTGTTCGATAACCTTCGCACCATGAGCTTTAGTCTTCTCATCACCGTAGTCCATGATGTATTCGTTTAATGTCATCAACGCATTTGGTTGGCAACAGTTGTGAATTTGACCAGATTTAGCAAGGGCCATGAAACGGTCCCCTGTTCTACCTGCACGATAACATGCAGTACAGAAGCTCGGTACATAACCAAGGTCTAATAACCACTCTACGATTTCATCTAATGTACGCGTATCGCTACGATCAAATTGAGCAGAATTATCTTCTGGTTTCTCTTCTTCTTTGTAACCACCTACACTAGTACGAGAGCCACCGCTGATTTGGGAGATACCAAGAGCCAATCCGCGTTCACGCATTTCTTGAGTTTCACGTGTGGACATAATCATACCTGTATATGGTGTGGATACACGAATGAGAGCAACAATTTTTTCAAATACATCATCAGGTACTGCATTACTGAAATCATCTACATCAATATCATCAGCCGGACAAATACGAGGTACAGAAATAGTATGTGGCCCTACACCAAATACTGCTTCTAAATGCTCTGCGTGCATCAACAAACCTACAAAATCATATTTATAATGTTCTAAGCCGTAAAGAACACCGATACCAACATCATCAATACCACCTTGCATAGCGCGGTCCATCGCCTCTGTATGGTAGGCGTAGTCGCTCTTAGGGCCTGTTGGATGTAATGCTTCATAGTTTTCTTTATTGTATGTTTCTTGGAACAGTGTATACGTACCAATACCGGCTTCATGTAATTTCTTGTAGTCCTCAACGGAACAAGCTGCAATATTTACATTTACACGACGGATTTCACCATTTTTATTTTTAATACTGTAAATAGTCTTAATGGATTCCAAAATATATTCAAGTGGATTATTAAGAGGATCTTCACCAGACTCAATTACGATACGCTTATGGCCCATCGCTTCTAAAGCAATAACCTCTTCCCTAATTTGGTCTTGGGTCAACTTCTTACGTTTAATATCGCGGTTTTTAGAGTGATACGGGCAGTATACGCAGCCATTGATACAATAGTTAGATAAATATAATGGTGCAAATAATACGATACGATCACCGTATATGGCTTTCTTGATTTCTTTTGCTAACGCAAAGAGCTTTTCCTTATATTCAGGTAACGGACATTCTAAGAGAACTGCTGCCTCTCTGTGGTTTAACCCCTTAAACGTAGCAGCTTTTGCTAAAATAGCATCTAACAACTCTCGATTTTCCTTATTTTCCTCTGCATAAGCAAGAGTATCAAGGATTTCCTGATGGGAAATAAACTCCTCCGCCTTTGGAGATTTTACATCATACATAGTACTTACCTCAATTCTTTCTAGTGGCAATGCCACCCCTCTTTAGGTTTATGAAAGTATATGACAACCAGTCTTCTGGTATTTCACTGATACTGTATATAGTATACCACTATTCCTACTAAAAAAACATAGGAATTTGACACACTATAATAAAAAGAGTAGTACCCTTTTCGGATACTACGCTAAAATTGAATAAATATTCTATTAGTAAATTATGATGTTAAATAAATATATCTAAAACTACTTATTTAACTGATTTTCGGTTATTAAAAAATGTTTTATAGGCTAATTGACATGTAATAAAACAAGCAATAGATATGGTAGATAGTGACATAAATGTAACGATTATCTGATATTTTACAGCTTCTAAAGGAGGCATACCCGCCAATATTAGGCCTGTCATCATCCCCGGCAGCGCTACGATACCTAATGTCTTGGCACTATCTACAGTAGGTTGTAGACCCGTCTTTATAACATCGCGTACTATCGCTTTCGAAGCTTGTTTAGGTGTACTACCCAAGGCTAATTTAATTTCCACCTCTTGTTTACGCAATTCAAAATTCGATAGCATTTGACGATAACAAAGCCCAATCGCTACCATAGCACCACTAATGACCATACCACCAACAGGAATCACTTGATAAGCAGTAAAGTTAAGCACACCCGTTAAAAGTAGAATTGTTAAAGTAATACTTGCACCTACAGTTATAGCAAACCAAGAAATCCATAGAGCATAAGGAATTCCCTTTCCGCGCTTAGAAGAATTATAGGCTGCATTTATAGCCATAAAGCCTAATAGCCCAATTATAAATATAGGGCTTTCCGTGCTAAAAATATAGGATAAAATAAAGCCGATAACAAAGAGCTGTATAGTAGCTCTCACAGCACTTATAAAGATATCTTTCTCTAGCTTCAACTCTTGTCTATAAGATATCAGTATACTGATAATCACTAATACAGATGCAAGGCATAAGGAAGTAGCAGAAATAGTTTGAAACTGACTCATCGCAATACCTCCTCTTTAGCTAATTGACCGTCTACGATAGTGATGCGGCGATTTGCGGTACGCAAGCTTTGCTCTTCATTATGAGTAATGGAGATAATGGTGATTCCCTTTTTATGAAGCTCATCAATAACATTTTCTACAATCGATGTATTCGTCGTATCCAAGGCAGACGTAACCTCGTCTAAAAGCAACACTTTAGGCTCAAAAATAAGGCTCCGAATGAGGCATATTCGTTGCATTTCACCGCCAGACAACTCATCATTAGGGCGCTCCATATAATTTAGTGGCATATGTAGTAGATTAAAGAGATATTCTATACGACTCATATCCGGTTCTAAACCGCGAATATCGTAAGGAAATAGAATATTGCGACGTACTGTTTTCGCAAACAAATAAGGTCTTTGAAAGCAATATCCCACCTCTTTACGATAAGATTCAGGATCTATTGCCGTTAAGGGACGACCATTATAAGTAATAGTTCCCGATGTAGGACTAATCAGATCACTACATAATTTTAAAAGTGTACTTTTACCACTTCCAGAAGGACCTACAATAGTAATGTAATCGCCTTGATTTACCGATAAAGATACATTATGGATAATAGATTTGTCTTTACAATATAAGATATATTAGATAATTCTAGCAGCGTCATAATGCCCCCTATCTCGTCATATGTATATTAAAAGCAAAATATCGGCTCACTGTGGCTAATTATTTAGCATTCTTAAGCATAATGATTCTAATTATGATATCATTGCCAATATGATAATGCTAAGCTTAATTATAATATATCTATCAGACACATACTACAGAAAAACAAAAAATCCCTAGTAGAAAACCACTAGGGATTAATAGTCTTTGTAAAATTAAGCTTCTACAGGGTATACGCTAACTTTACGGTTATAACGACCAGCACGTTCGAATGCTACTTTACCAGGCACAAGTGCGAATAAAGTGTCATCACGACCGATACCTACGTTAGTACCAGGGTGGAAGTGAGTACCACGTTGACGAACGATGATGTTACCGCTCTTTACGATGGAACCATCATGGCATTTAACACCAAGACGTTTAGATTCACTGTCACGACCGTTACGAGTACTGGACACACCTTTTTTATGTGCGAACAATTGCAAATCAAAAGTAAACATTAAGTTCACCTCCTATATTTCGTGTATTTGGACAAACTCTGGATATTGACGGCTAATTTCCTCTAGACCGAGAAGCATAGTCCCCAGAATATCCTGTCCACTCTGGTTAATCGTCCCAGAGAGAACTATATCACATCGACCTTCGCTATTCGTATATTCCCCTTCTTGTTGAGCAATCTGGGTAAGTCCTAACATTGCCGTTGCCGTTAAGGCAGACACTGCAGCACATACGATATCGAAGCCATGCTCATCATATCCTGCATGACCGGATAGGTGACAACCAATGACTTGACCATCACTATTCCGCTGGATTCTAATGGAAACCATAATTAAGCTTGGATAGATTCAATACGAACTTTTGTGAACGGTTGACGATGGCCTTGACGACGACGGTAGTTGGATTTAGCTTTGTATTTGAATACTAAGATTTTTTTACCTTTACCATGCTCAAGAACTGTACCTGTAACTTTTGCACCGTTTACAAGAGGAGCGCCAACTTTAACGTCGCCGTCATTCACTACAGTCAAAACTTCTTCGAATGTAACGGACTCGTTAGCAGCTGCTTCCAATTTTTCGATAGTAATTACATCGCCTTCAGCAACGCGATATTGTTTACCACCAGTTTTAATAATTGCGTACATGAGAACACCTCCTTGTTATCGAACTCGCTGAATTCGGTATCCCGACCCGAACTTCGGTCGGGCGTTTAAACCTGCTTCACGCGGATTGCAAAGTTCAGTAAACCGAACTAATACTGATATAGTATATCCTATTTACCTATCCATGTCAAACAAAATTCAACATAAATAGCTCAGTTTATGATACTTTCATATATATACAAACCTCTAAAATTCTCCGATAATTCCGAGATGTTGTAAAAGTATTTTGGTACCGATGAGAATTAGTACACCGCCGCCGAGAATATCTGCATATTTCCCAACAAACTGGACCATAAATTTACCTAAGTATACTCCAATTAAAGAAATACCGAAGGTAATAACACCGATTATAGCAGATGCTTCCCATACATTGATGGGCATGAAGGCAAAGGTAAGACCGACAGCCATGGCATCAAGGCTGGTGGCTACGGAGAGCATCATCATTTCCCAAACGCCTAAAAACTGTTTATCATCATCTTCATCATCTTCATCGCTAAGCCCCTCTCTAATCATAGCAATACCTAAATAGCCGAGAAGGCCAAAGATAATCCAATGATCCCATTCAGATATGACATCGATAAACTGACGCCCAATAAGCCAGCCAATTACAGGCATAAGAAACTGGAATAACCCAAATAAGAATGCCAATGTAACCTTTCGGCGATTTTCACCTACCGGCATTGATAAACCTTTACCAATCGATACACCAAAGGCATCCATAGCAAGACCCATGCTAATTAATATAATTTCAAATACAGACACAATATTCCTCTATAAACAAACTACTTACTTTTATTCTGCGACAGCCATCAAAGAATAGCCTTCGCGACTAATTTGTGGATTTACCACAATCGAAATCTTCCGGCCCTATAGACTCGCCTAAGTCTTCAAGAACAGCCTTTGTTAAGTATTGAGCTACCTCAGGATGGACTTCAATTTCTAGATTAGATTTAATACGACCCGATTTAAACAATTCACGGATACGTCGAACAATCTGCATATATACAGTTCTGCCTGACAACATATATCCCGTCCCTCCACATTGAGGGCAAGTATCGAACATCAATGTCTGTAAGCCTTGGCGCGCACGCTTACGCGTCATTTCCACAAGACCAAGTGAACTAATACCACATACCACAGTTTTCATCTTGTCTAACTTGGCTTGCGCACTTAAGACCTTCAACAATTCTTGTTGATTTTGTTTATCTTTCATGTCAATAAAATCGACAACGATAATGCCACCTATGTCTCGCAATCGCAATTGACGACAGATTTCTTTAGCCGCCTCTTTATTAACGGTGAAAGCCAGATCTTCAAGCTTATTGGATTTGCCCGTATAATGAGCAGAGTTCACATCGAATACGGTAAGTGCCTCTGTATGATCAATGCGGATAGAGCCGCCAGAAGGTAGATTAATATCCCGAGAGATAAGATCTTCTAATTGAGGTTCAATGTGATTGGCTTTAAAGATAGGTGTGCTATCACGATGCCGCGTCACTTTAATTTGCTGTGATGTAGGGCCATGACCTAAGAGGTCCATCAATCGAGATTCGCCCATATCGGAATCGACGATGATTTCCTCTACATTGCGGTGTGCATAATCTCGCACAAGACGGAACCAAAAGTCCGCATCACTATAGAGATCAGTACCGCTCTTAGCCACCTTAAAGCGTTTTAACACATGTTGCCATGTGCGCCACAAGTAGTCCATATCTCGTCCAATTTCATCAGCGCTAGCCTTAGCCGCTGCGGTACGGATAATAAAACCGCAACCTTCTTGCACATACGGTGCCGCCAACTCTTGCAACTTAGCTCGCAACGCTTCATCGGTAATCTTTTTAGAAATGTGCATACCTTCAGAATATGGTAAAAGTACCATAAAACGACCGGCAAGGCTCACATCAGCAGTAACGCGAGCCCCTTTACCGAGCATCTCCTCTTTTACGACTTGAACAAGAACTTGTTGCCCCACAGATAGGCGTGGCAAGATTTTCTGTTCCTTCCCTTGTTGAAGGTTCAAATATGCATTTTGCGAGCCTCCAATATCAATAAAGGCCGCTTGCATGCCGTTAAGTACGTTCTTAACAGTACCTTTGTACATATGATTTGCCATATGAGACTCATCAGTACGTTCTAAAACAAAGTCTACTAATTGCCCTTCTTCGTCGATAACAGCCATGCGGATTTCTTCGCGCATAACATTGACCAAAATTTTATGCATCCTATCCCTCCCTTCTTTTAATTCAAAATATATAGTTCATTTAAATCACTAAAGCTTATATAACTGCTTAAAATTTATGTAAAAAGAATTAGTAATTAATTTCCAATGGAGTGTAACGTCCTTCTTCGTTTTCTACCATAATGGCTTTACGGTGAATTTCATAGCCCGTCGTAATAGGCCAGTTATATTGATCTTTACCAAGTTTCCATACTTCGCTAGGTTTGATTGTGCCTTGCGGATAAATGCCGATGCCCATAGTAAGGGTTACCATACCATCCTTAACAGATGCTACGATAGGTTCTTTTACAAATTCTTTCACATCAATGGTACGAGTTTTCTTAGGCGTTACCTTTTCATAAGAAATTTCCGTTGCTTCATTAAAAGGTTTAAGCAATGCATTCCAATCAGCATGTTCATCCGTTACAGGACCTGTAACTTCGTAAATAGCAAAGTTACAAATAGCCATCATCTTTTTCACCTTTTCAGGCATTTCTTTGCCATCTAGCACTTCAAGACCTGGAGGAGCTACGCGGTTTAAACGCTCCATGATGGACTCTAAAGAATCTTCTTCCAGTACATCCATATCGATATATTCAGCCGCTGCCGTTACGCCTAAAGCAAGTGCGGAGGAGAAGCTAATTTTCATATGTGGATTAAGCCTTCGGAATAAGCCATTTTAATTTCTGCGCGGCGAATCATACGCTCTACAGCTTGTGCATAATCAAGGTGCGACAAGAATCTCAATTCTTCGCCTTTATTTAAGGCCAAACGTAACTTTTTCAACTCTGCCACCCTCCTTATAATCAATAATAGCTGTATCAAGCTCTGGACATACATTACAGCCCTTACATGGAGCTCGACGGCAATCGCCTGTAAGATTTGCTTCTACCGCTTGTTCCCACTCGCGTTTTAAGAACGCTTTACTTACCGTGCAGTCTAGATGATCCCAAGGTAATGGCTCATCAAAGTCACGTGTACGGCGTGCATAGTATGCTGGATCCAAACCACAGTCAGCGAAGGCTTTCAACCATGTTTCATAGTTGAAGAACTCAGTCCAACCATCAAATTTACAACCCGCTTCCCAGGCTTTTACAAGAACTTCAGATAATCTGCGGTCCCCACGAGCAAAGGCAGCCTCCATGTAGCCAGTATAGCCATCATGGTAATGATAGGAAATATTGCGATTATTGATGAGAGATTTTAAATAACGTTGTTTACGATGAATTTCCTCTACATCTTGTTGACCATACCATTGGTATGGAGAATGTGTTTTTGGTACGAAGAAGGATACACTGACAGTTACAGAACCATTGCGTTTTCCAGTAATATCACGATGCAAATCAAGCACCTTATAAGCCAAATCAGCAATACCTGCTAGGTCCTCATCAGTTTCAGTAGGAAGGCCCATCATGAAGTACAATTTAACTGTATTCCACCCAGATTTAAAGGCATTTGTACACGCTGCCAATAAGTCTTCTTCGCTAACGCCTTTGTTGATAACATCGCGCATGCGCTGTGTACCTGCTTCAGGAGCAAAAGTAAGACCACTCTTACGTACTTGTTGCACCTTTTTTGCAATATCGATGGAGAAACTATCGATGCGCAAGGATGGCAAGCTTACGCTCACTTGTTTGTCTTTGAACTCTTCCATGAGCATATCTACTAGCTCTGGCAATTTAGAATAATCCGCAGAGCTCAAGCTCATCAAAGAGATTTCATTATAACCAGTATTAGCAATCGTATCCTTAGCAATTTGGAGCAAACGCTCTGGCGTCTTTTCACGAACAGGACGGTATAACATACCAGCCTGACAGAAACGACAGCCCCGTGTACAGCCGCGGAACAGTTCTAGTACTGCGCGGTCATGCACGATATCCAAGAATGGTACTACAGGTTTTGTAGGGTAGAACACATTCTCTACATCTTCTACGATGCGTTTTGCCACAGCCGCTGGCACCTCTTCAAAGCGAGGTGTAATAGATTTAAAATCACCTTCTTCTGTATATTCTACATCGTATAACGCTGGACAATAGGTACCAGGAATTTGAGCTACTTTACGTAAGAAACCTTCCTTACCATCTAGGAATCCTTTTGCTTTTCTCAGCTTTATAAAGGTCAACAAATTCGTCGCCCCACTCTTCAGATTCACCGAGGGATACGATATCAAAGAAATCTGCAATAGGCTCTACGTTAAACGCACATGGACCGCCACATACTAATAATGGAAAATCCATATCGCGATCCTTGGCGTACATTGGAATGCCTGCTAAGTCGAGCATATTTAGAATGTTTGTGAAGCTCATTTCGTATTGAAGTGTAAAAGCTAACACATCAAAGTCTTTAATAGGAGTACGCGTTTCCAAGGAAAATAGAGGAATATTGCGCTTGCGCATTTCTCCTTCCATATCGTGCCACGGTGCAAATACGCGCTCTGCCGCCGCATCTTCACGACGATTTATTAAACCATATAAAATTTTGATGCCCAAGTGACTCATTGCCACTTCGTATACATCAGGAAAAGCTAATGCCATCGTTACATCAACAGTACTGTGATCTTTTACGATACTGTTATATTCGCCGCCGGTATAACGAGCGGGCTTTTGGACATGTTGTAACCATGACGTATCTAATTGAACCATACATCCTCCGTCTTTTGAAAGACTTCTTTCACACTCAATCCTATGAAAGGATATTAAAAAATATATTTTGTGCGCTGCATAGCAATATTTAATAAAATACCGATACTCAGCATATTAGTTGTTAATGCACTAACACCATAGCTTAAAAATGGCAATGGAATCCCCGTTACAGGCATGATACCAATGGTCATCCCTACATTTACGAGTACCTCAAAGGCAAACATCGTGCCAATTCCCGTCGCTAATAACATACCAAAGTTATCATTGCACGTATATGCCACTTGAATGCTGCGATAAATAAGCATAAAGAGCAATAATAATACTATGATACAACCTACAAAGCCAAATTCTTCACCAATAACGGAGAAAATAAAATCCGTATGGTTTTCTGGTAAGAAGTTCAACTGACTTTGTGTGCCATTAAAGATACCTTTACCAAATCAAACCTGAACCGATGGCAATCTTAGACTGAATAATATGATAGCCAGATCCAAAGGGATCAATATCTGGATTTAAAAATACGAGAATACGTTGTTTTTGGTATTCTTTCAGTACAAACCAGCCTAAAGGCATCAATAATAAACCAGTGCCCGCAATGATTTTTATGAGTCTAGTTTTAATACCAGAGATAAATAGCATCCCCACAAAAATGGCAATGTACACAAGAGATGTACCTAAGTCAGGTTGTAAAAATACAAGTGCAATAGGTACCCCAACATATAATACAGGCAATATTAAAGACTTAAATGTATTTAACTTACCAATGCGAGGCTCTAGCATTTTTGCCATACAGATAATCATCAATAGTTTAGAAAATTCTGATGGCTGAATCGTAATAGGCCCCAATTGAATCCAACGCTGCGCCCCTAGTGCAGAGGTACCAACCGCCATAACGGCTATTAACATAAGTAGGGTAATACCATAAATTATATTCCCCCACCCTTTAAGACGGTGGTAATCAATAAATTGCATGCCTATAACAACAGCTACATTGGCTAAAAAGAATACTAGCTGTTTTACTACTAAACTACCAAATCCAATGGCCTCTTGATTCACATGGGTAGCACTACCAATAGCGGTAAGGCCAATTCCAACGAGTAATAGAGTGCATATGATGATAGTCCAATCACTATCTGTCCATATTTTCTGCCACATCATACCACCTAATTCAACTTGCGGCGGCGCCACAAGCTTTGCTTACCTTGTACCAACAATCGTTGCGTAGTCCACCCACCGCGATTAATGTAATGAACATAGTTAGAATCGTCAAAGATTGGCTCCCCTGTTGTAGCAAGACTAGGTGTACTCGCTTGCGCCTTACTAGCTTTCTTTTTAGCTACATAATCATCAAATTGCTTTGTACATCGTAATCTTCCCAACAATCGCCAGTAACAACATAATCGACAAGAGGTGCTAATACTGATGTTAGATCCGTAGAAACAAGTTCTAATAAATGACCGTCTTGCGTATACGTTAATACATCCTCATCGTAAGGAATCATAGCCCCTACATATTCAGCGCGTAGGACCTCTAACATATCATATAAATTGATGTCCTCTCCTTCCATAGGCACTGCATTAAATGCTATGGCATAGTCACGAATATTATGTTCCTGACAGACTTGAATCATGCGAGCTCCATTACGCAAGGACACCCATAAAGGATGTGTCACAACGATACAGCGGCTGACTAAGTCTAAAATAGACTCTATTCCTTTGCCGATACCTGCAGGTGCATCGATTAAAATGTAATCATATATATCGCAGAGGCGACGTACTAACTTTTTATATTTCTTGCGACCTATATCTTCCCAGCGAGCACTTTGACTAGCAGGTAAAAAATCTAAGTTTTCAGCAATTGATACAATCGCGTCATCTGTATAGTCTTTATCTTCACTCGCATCAAGTGCATCATAGATGATTTCATCTGCCACACCTAATACAAGGTCTAAATCGCGCAATCCAAAGTCTCCATCGCAGAGCAATACGCGATGCCCTGCATGGCTTAAGGCTGCACCTAGGCAAGCGGTAATGGTAGTTTTACCTACGCCACCCTTACCAGATACAACACCGATGATTTCGCCCATACTAATCCTTTCTTGGTTGCCCACTCGTTACCGTATTCTGTGGCTTCTGCCCATTAGCAGTATTGGCCCCAGTAGCGGTTTCTTTGTTACTTTTACTATCTGTATCATTAGATTTCTTATTCACTGGTACATTAAAGTACGCAGCCAATATATCACGTACGATAGGACCTGCAGAGCCGGCACCAAATCCACCTTGTTCTACAAGTGCAACCACAACAATTTGTGGCTTATCATATGGTGCATAGGCTACAAACCAGCCATGATCTCGGCCATGTGCATTTTCCGCAGTACCAGTCTTGCCAGCTACATTAATGGGGAATCCTTTAAATAAATCCCCTGCTGTACCGCCTTCATTAGTAACATCTCGCAAACCTTCTCTAATGAGGTCCATAATATTTTTAGGAACTGGTAGAATACCGAGTTTATCAGGTCCAAAAATCTCTTTAGGAGTGCCATCTTTATTATCAATACGGCTTACCACATATGGTCGATATTTAATACCACCATTGGCGACTTCACTGAGCATAACTGCCATTTGTAACGGCGTAGTCAAGGTGAAAGACTGACCGATAGCCGCATCAAAGGTTTCCCCTAAATACCAATCCTCATCAAAGACTTTACGCTTATACGCAGGACTTGCCATATTACCAGCAGCCTCGCCAGCCAAATTGATACCCGTTTTTTCACCAATACCAAAATAGCCCGCATATTTTACAAGCTCTTCTATGCCAACGCGATTACCCATTTCATAAAAGTAAACGTTGTCAGACTTGGCAAGGGCTTTATTAAAGTTAAGCCAACCTAATGCTTCACCTTCCGCATTACGCTTATCAATAAGCCAATGTTTACCGCTATCAAAGATCATCTCTTCAGGCGTAACCTTTTTAAGATCTAGCGCAGCCGTCCCCGTAATAATCTTAAACGGAGAACCTGGTGGATACTCACCAGAAATAACCTTATTGTCAAAAGGATGATTCTTATCGTTATTAATCTGATTCCACTGAGCTGTTGTAATGCCTTTAGCAAACCAGTTTGGGTTGAACTCAGGAGCACTAACCATAGCTAAAATGGCGCCTGTATTAGGATCCATGACCACCACAGCAGCCCCTTGAGCCGGAATACCTTGAGCCCGCAGTTGATCGAGTTGGTTTTTAACAGCTTCTTCTGCAGCCTTTTGTAAATTCACATCGATAGTAAGATGAATATTTGAGCCGGGAACCGTATGTTTCCGGTCCACCTCCGCCACGGGGCGACCTGTAGCATCTACCTCTACCTGCTTACCACCATCGGTGCCGCGCAAAATAGAATCATATAATTTTTCGAGACCGGAACGACCTAGAATAGTACCACCACTAACAAGGGTATTCGGATCCTTCTGTTTTAGCTCTTCTAATTCTTCCTCGCTCACTTCCCCTACATAGCCAAAGAGCTGAGATGCCATCGTCTCATATGGATAATAACGAAGTGGCTCCACATCAATCGTTACGCCTGGTAATTCATGACGGTGTTCCTCAATAGTCGTTACTACGTCCATTGAAATATCGTTGGCAATACGAATTGGCTCATAACCATACTTGTGGTCATTCACCTTTTTCGTAATATCCTCAGGCTTCATTTTTAGCAATGCTGCTAATTTAGCAACTTCCCCTTCATCTAAGGCCTTGCCGGTTGGCATAATAGAAATAGTATAAGCTGGTCTAGAGCCTACTAAGATTTGACCATTTCGATCGTACATAATACCACGAGCAGCTGTCATCGTAACCATGCGCAGTCGATTGCCTTCTGCCTTAGCTTGATAATAACCACCAGCCAAGATTTGCAACGTCAACAAACGCAGAGCTAATACTATAAATATGGCCGCTACAATGTAAAAGAGTACATCAAAGCGACTCGTTTTTTTCCGTTTATAGAGGCCTTCTAGCACTCTTTCACCTCCTAACCAAACTTACCAAATATAATCTTGCTGTTCCTCTTTACGCCACAACAAGCCATGCACAATAGCTCCCAATACGCCATTCCAAAATAGAACAGGTACGACCATATGTAATAGATATACACCCAGGTGTAAGTCACCACCACTAGCTAATATCATAAAGCTACGAATTAAGCCATCTAATAATGTGCAGATAGCCACTATGGCGCTCGACCAATACCAACGTTCTTCATAAATGCGATGTTTCACTGCAGATAAGAGATACACCACGATTACATAGGGGAATAAATGGAGCCCAAAGAAGTTAGATATCAATACATCGTGAACAATACCACCTACAACGGCTACCATGAGACCCATGCGACGCCCTTTAAAAAGCGTTACCATAACAGTAATGGTTAAAATCAAGTTTGGTAACCAGTTTGTATGGAATATAGCAGGCAGCAGTTGAGCCTGAATAAAGTAAATTAAAAATCCACAAAGGACTAAAGCTAGACGCGTCATTGTTTAACGGCCCCCTTTACCCCTTCTACTTGATCTCGTTGCGTTTGAGGTACAAGTTTAGGCTCAAGTTCAGGCTTTTGCGGTGCGCTAAGGGAGGATGACGTGAGTACGAACACCTCTTCAATGCGATGGAAGTCAACACTTGGTGTAACTACCGCATTTTTTACAAAGCCTTCTGTATCATTTTCAATAGATTGCACATTGCCTACTGGTAACCCTTTAGGATAGATGCCGCCGTAACCAGAGGTAATCAATTTATCTCCTACCAATACGTCACCATCGCGAGCGATGTTCACCATGGACGGTGTGCGCGGTGTATTGCCATTACCTTTTACAACGCCAGACAAACGAGATTCCGGACGCTGTACGAGAATGCCTACTGCACTACGAGGGTCAAGAATTGTTTGCACCCGAGCAGAGTGTGGATACACGTCAGTAATAAAACCAACTACACCACTTGGCACAACGACGGCCATATTTACGGCCATGCCTTCTTCACTACCTTTATCGATGGTAAAAGTATTTGTCCACGTACCGTAATCCTTAGTAATAACGCCAGCCAAAGTCATGGAAAACTCTGGATGATTGCTCTTATAGTTCAAAAGTTGACGTAGGCGAATATTTTCTGCTACAACCTCGTCATAGTTAACAACCTTTTGCTCTAATGCAGCTTTACGAGACGCTTCTGCTTCGCTTTCAATGGTAGAAGAAATAGCATTATTTAGCACTGTAAAGCTTGTTTGTACGCCCTCTAATAGACGGGCAGAGCCATAGGCAAAAGGAGTCGTAATCCCTTCCAGGGTAACAGTAACAAAAGGAATACTAGTTCGTTGTTTCCAAGCAAAACCGAGCAATGCCAATAGGATACAGCTAATGACAACGACGATAATTAATTTTTTATCTGACTGTATCATACTAGTCTCGGCCCTTTCTATTCTTAGAATTTACAATAAAACGCGATAAGCTCACTAGATCGGAAGATGCTCCGTTAAGGCCCACAACGACCTTTGTTTCAGGTGCTTCTGGAACGTGAACAGGCACACCTAACTCAGTGCCGATACGATCGGCTAAACCAGCTAGTCTAGCAGTACCACCGGTTAACCAAATGCCATGTTGCATAATGTCCGCTACAATCTCAGGAGCAGCAGAACGAATCATTTGCTTAACTTCATCAAGTAAGCCCGCAATACAATCGTTGATTACTTGATATACCTCAGATTGATGTATTACACATCGTCTACCTAAGCCATTCATCATATCACGACCTTGGAAGGCATACTCAGCATCCTCTAATGGAGCAATGGCAGTACCTACGGTATGTTTAATATCTAAGATAGTTTCGTCTGATACGATAACACCAAAACACTCTCGTACGTAACGCAAAAGCGCATTATTAATATCAGAACCTCCAAAGCGTATAGTTTTACTATCTACAATGCCGCCTAGAGAAACAATACCCATATCAACGGTACCGCCGCCGATATCAATAATCATAGATCCGCGGGCCTCAAAGATAGGCACCCCGCAACCAATGCCTGCCGCTACAGGCCTTTCAATGAGGAATACCTCTCGAGCACCAGCTTGAATAACAGCATCCATCATAGCTCTTTGTTCAACATCGGTCATGCCACAAGGAACACCTACGAGAACTCGAGCACGACGCAATGCATTAGAAACCTTATTTAAAAAATAGTTAAGCATGGTATGCATAACGCGATAGTCGACAATAAAGCCGTCTTTTAAAGGCGTCAAAGGGCGCCACATATCTGGCATGCGCAATACAAGGCGTGCTGCTTCATCCCCAACGGCAACTACCTTTTCTTGTTTTGTATCTGTTGCTATAATCGATGGTTCGCTTATAACGGTTCCTCGCGTCCCACCCATGAGGCGCGTTTGTATGGAACCAATATCTATACTTACATCTCTTCCTAGAGTAGGTAAAATGGAACTCATAGTAATTTCTCCTTCATTACATCATCATTCCATTTTACCATAGATAGAGAGACTTTTTCCATTGATATAGAGGGTTTTCCCCTATGGTAAAAGCACTGATAACGCATACGTCATGTACTCATAAGTCATACATAAAAATAGTAAAAAGCACTCATCAAAATGAGTGCTTTTAGTTAATATATGAGCGTAAAAATTTATGGTTTTCTAATATTTCATTCTCCTAGCTAAGTTTACCTATCTCACTGAGGCTAGTAAATTCATTGTCCCCTATGACAATATGATCAAGCACGGGAATCCCCATAAATTGACCAGCACTGACAAATAACTTGGTAAGGCGTATATCTTCATCACTAGGCCGACTATCTCCTGACGGATGGTTATGAATCAAGATGATAGCCGCAGCATTACAAGCTATGGCCTTTTTAAAGACCGCCCGTTGCTCTACAAGGCTCGATACTAGACCACCATTAGAAATATGCTCTAACTGAATAAGCTTATTGCGCGATGTGAGCATCGCAGCCCACACATGCTCTACATCTTCATGGCGAAGTCGTTCCATTACGTATTGGGCTATGACAAAAGGCTGCGAAAAATCTTGGTATGTTTCCTTAATTTTAAGCTCCCCTAGGCGCCGTCCCATTTCAAGAGCTGCACATAAGGTCACCGCTTTATCGGTGCCAATACCTTTAATTTTCACGAGATTTTCAACGGTCATTCGATTGAGACCATATACACCATCGTCAAAGGATTGCACAATATCACTGGCCAGTGATATGGCGGACTGCCCCTTTACGCCTGTTCGCAATAAAATAGCTAATAACTCCTCCATTGCCAGGTGAGATGGTCCAAGAGTAAGAAACTTCTCTCGGGGCCGTTGAAATGGCAACATGTCTTTTACACTTACTGTTGGTACTTCCATAGAATCTCTCCATTCAAAAAGATTATCCCATCTATCTATCTATCAATCAAGTAACCAACACATCTACTCTCTCTATATATTTCTTGCACAGCACAGCACAGCACAGCACAGCACAGCACAGCACAGCACAGCACAGCACAGCCAATTATAACATTATAGCTATAAAATGATAGAGTTATTTAGCTCCTAATGCTTTGCATAGTTCGTCGTATACATGCTCAACTGGCAATCCTACTACATTAGTATAAGAACCTTCTATTTTCTCTACCCAAAGTGCCCCTTTACCTTGAATTCCATAGGCACCCGCCTTATCCATAGGCTCGCCACTGGCAATATAAGATTCAATTTCAAAAGGTGCTAATTCTTTGAAATACACCTTTGTTTCATTGTGAAATACTACTTCATCCCCTTTGATAAGCAGTGCTACGCCAGTTACTACAGAATGAGATCGACCCGACAAACGTTCTAGCATTTGCCGTGCATCAGCTTCATCTTGAGGTTTACCTAGTACTTCGTTATCTAGGACCACAATAGTATCTGCACCTAGTACGATGCCACCTTTAGGAATGCCTACAGCACAACGAGCTTTACCTAGAGCTTGAGCTTTTACCATCTCAATAGGGCTATCGTAACCTTCATTAGGCTCTTCGTAACTACTCGATACTACAGTATGGTCAATACCAACTTGTGTTAATAATTCAGTTCTGCGTGGTGATTGGCTCGCCAAATATAATCCAGCCATTTACACTCCTTTATCATATACAAATTTTAGTTAATTTCACCGTTTTATAAATAAAACCATTCCAATTAATTTAGATAATATACATTAGAAAATATCTGTAAATTAAACAAGAATATCAGGGCCATCCTTTTCAGGTGTTGTTAACTTTTTATAGTATTCTTGTACATCTTCACCGTGTTTTACCGCATCAGCACGAACTGATGCATAAAAGACGATATCTGCTTGTGGCACACGAATACGGCCTGGAACTTTTTCTTCTAATATTTCAAAGAATCTATCTTCCGCTTTTAACAATAAGCGACCATTCTTAACCTTATTGTCCTCTACAATAGCATATACCAAAGACCAGATAGGACGTGGATCAGAGGTGGAGCATTTTCTATATTTGTAGCGATATTTAATATTCGACAATAGCTCGCGTTCGAACTTAAATACCCCATCGATCATGTCATAATCTACTTCAAAATGACGTTTTCTAAAGAAAGAGGATTCTTCAATGATGAGTTTTGTATCTGTCAAAATATATGTATATCGACTAACCGCTTGTTTAACAATAACAATGATAGCCATAATTTCAATGAAATACTCAGCTAATAATACCGTATGTAATTGAATACTTCGATATGTTGTATATGCTACTGCACACAGCAACAAGAATACAAAACACATTACTAATAACTCTGCACTTTTAGCGCGCTGAGACTTCTCTTCATATAATACCGTCATACTTTACCCCTTTAAAAGAAATCACTACTTTATAACTATACATCCTATTATAAGGTATTCTATGCATAAAAACTACAAAAACCCCGTCCATATCTTAGATATAGACGGGGTTTAATGACTCTATTAGTCACCTAGTTCAGATACGAACTATATTATTTTTTCAAAGCTGATGTAATACGTTGAGTATCGCGAGCAATCATGATTTCTTCGTTTGTAGGGATTACGAAGATTTTAACTTTGGAGCCTTCAGCACTGATTTCTTGTTCTTTACCACGAACATTATTGCGTTCGGAGTCAATACGAGTACCTAAGTATTCTAAACCATTGCAGATTGCATCACGGTTACCGATACCGTTTTCACCGATACCAGCTGTGAATACGATAGCATCAACACCACCCATAACTGCTGCAAATGCACCAATTACACGGCGAACTTTGTAGTGGAACATATTCAATGCTAATTGAGCATGTTTGTTACCATTAGCCGCTGCTTCTTCGATTACACGGAAGTCGTTAGACACGCCGGAAATACCAAGTACACCGGATTTTTTATTCATGACAGTGTCTACTTCTTCGTAGTTCATACCAGTTTTATTCATCAAGAATGGAACGATAGCTGGGTCAATATCGCCAGAACGAGTACCCATGATCAAGCCAGACAATGGAGTGAAGCCCATTGTAGTATCGATAGAACGACCACCTTTGATCGCTGCCAAGGAGGAACCGTTACCCAAGTGACATGTGATAATACGAAGATCGGACATGTGTTTACCCATCAATTCAGCGCAACGTTGTGCAACATATTTGTGGGATGTACCATGGAAACCGTAACGACGGATACCATAGTTTTCATAGTATTCATAAGGAAGCGCATACATGTAAGCTTCTTTAGGCATTGTTTGGTGGAATGCAGTATCAAATACCCCAACTTGTGGTACGTTAGGCATAATAGCTTGGCAAGCTTCGATACCTTGAATGTTTGGAGGATTGTGTAATGGTGCCAAGGAGCTGCATTCTTCTAATGCATCCATAACAGCTGGAGTGATCAATACGGAGTCAGCGAACTTTTCACCGCCATGTACTACACGATGACCAACAGCGTCGATTTCGTCCATAGACTTAATTACACCATATTCAGCATCAACTAAAATATCAAGCAAAATACGAAGTGCTTCTTTATGGTTCAAGATTGGTTCAACGCGTTCTAATTTGTCTGCGTTTGGACGTTTGTGAGTGAACATAGCGTCTTGATCACCAATCTTTTCAAAAAGACCTTTTGCCAATTCTGTTTCAGTTGTCATATCAAGTAATTGATATTTCAAGGAAGAACTACCGCAGTTAACTACTAATACGTTCATCGATTAACCCTCTTTCTGTTGTGTAACTTGAATCTTGTTTTGAATTTCTTTGCTGATATCAGCACCTACCTGATCCTTTTCAGGATATTGGTAGATTATATTCCACAATACGCCTTGATCTAAGAATACGTATTGAGAAAATCTAAATGTTTGCCCTTGCGTTGCATACGTTACATCTAGCTTCTTAGCAGATGTTCCACCTAATGCTACGGACTCTTCCTTGATGGTTGCACCCAGTTTAGTGAATTCAGATTTGCTACGATTTAAGAATTCATCAACTGTAGGTAATGGTTTATTTTCACCAGCACGCAATGCTTCAACTTCAATTACCATATGTTCTGTAACAGACCCATAAATATCGATAGGATATCCATCATCAGTCATATTTTTTGTACTTTTACCCATTTCATACGGCAAAGCGATGGTAATCTCAGATTGACCAGCACGGATAACTTGATGGCCAAAACTATATGTATCCATTACATTATTTGACCCACATCCCGCCATTGCTAGTAGCGCAGCACCGAGCAGAGCCCCTTGTAATGTACGTTTCCAATTTTGTTTCATCATATACCTCACATCAATTCAGCATTTACAGTTAATTATAGCTTATAGAGACAAGAAAAATCTATACTAAACTTAATATTTACACAATATTCTCCCATATAAACTAGCTATTTATATAGATATTATGAAATTTTATTTACAGTCTCTCTATCGCTTTGTTACACTAACACTAATGAAAGGAGTCACTATGAAAACAATCGGTATTATATGCGAATACAATCCATTTCACAATGGTCACGCTCATCAACTGCATAGCTTAGCACAGCTACATCCTGATGCCCTGCGCATTGTATCTGATGATGATTGATAGAACTGGTATTTACGTACTTCTAATCATCACGAAGAAATGCTTACTGATGAATTGCCATCCGGCACAGCATTGCGTCAACTTATCACTAGTCCAGGTAATCTATCCTCTCAATGTATCACTAGCACTGGTAATCTATCCTCTCAACTTCAATCTATTATTCCTCCATCCATTGCATCTGATATGACTCAAGTAATAGAAAACGGTAATTATGTGAATTATAACCGTTACCACGATATGATACACAGTTTAAGTCGGCGTACAACGCCAAAAGAGCTAGAAAAATTTGGTGATTTCAGTGAAGGAATTGAGCATTTATGGTCAAAAGCAGCTCAACAGACGTCTTGGACTACAGCCACAGAAGAAATTAAATCTAAGCGCTATACCTATGCCCGCTTACAACGAATGGGCGCTTATCTCACACTAGGTATAACCAAAGATGTATTACAAAACGCCATGGCAGAAGGCCCACAATATGCTCGACTATTAGCCTTTAACGATCGAGGTCGTCAATGGCTCCGTAACGAATACGAAATACCACTGATTCAAAAATGGGCTAAAGCACCTAATGAACTAAGCGCATTAGGACAAACAATGCATCATATCGATACATTAGCTACCGATATCCAAGTCTTATGCTTTCATAATGAAAGTAATCGTATAGGTCATAGGGACTATTCCTATACACCGCAATATATTAAGTAACTGTTTTACAAGTACTTACATACTCTATTATAAATCTATACAACTAAACTGGGGTACATCATCTGAACTCAAAAAGGGGTTACAATACAGGCTATTCCTGTATTGTAACCCCTTCTTCACCATCTAGTTCAGCGACAGCAACGCATACGCTTTCAAGATGAGACGTAGGAATATTTTTACCTACATAATCTGCTCGAATAGGTAGTTCACGATGACCACGATCGACGAGCACCGCTAATTGAATAGATTTAGGTCTACCTGCTGTCATCAATGCATTTAAGGCAGCACGAATGGTCCGACCTGTATATAGCACATCATCCACAAGGATAATCGTCTTTTCCGTTGTATCAATCGTACACGGCTCCCCTTCTTTAGGCCGGGCATCACGATCATCACGGTAAATAGCAACATTTAATGACTCACAGTCAATATGGATGCCTTCAATGCGCTCGATTTCGGCTTGTAAACGTTTTGCCAAGATAACACCACGTCGTTCAATGCCGACAATAAGTGCATCAGATAAACCTTTATTGCGTTCTAAAATTTCATGACTTATACGACGAACAGCACGCATAATAGCGTCTTGGTCCATCAGTAAGCGTTTCTTTTCCATATATACGCCCTTACAGCATAGCTATCTCTATGCCCCTATATACCAATATAGTTAGTAAACTACAGTACAAACAGTTATTTTAGTACATATATTTACGTTTGTTACGTTCTATCATTTCGATTTGATTTTCGTTTTCATCTTTTTCGCTGATACGCATCTTCGCGATATTTTTTACAAACACGCCTCAAAAGTCAGCTGGTACTGGTGCCTCAAAATGCATGTCTTCGCCTGTAATCGGATGTTTTACATCTAAAGATCGAGAGTGCACGCCTGCCCTTCAATAGGAAAATCCATACGACGGTAACCATAGAACGGATCATTAACAACAGGATGTCCCAATATGAGCAAAAGTGAACACGAATTTGATGTGTGCTACCTGTTTCTAAATTACACTCTACCAAGGGTTTGATGACCATAATCGTTCTAACTACATTAAAAGTGAGTAACTGCATCTTTACTATTTTCAAAGACAACAGCCATTTTCATACGATCCTTAGGATGTCGTCCAATAGGAGCTTTAATAGTCCCCTTTCTCTTCTACGATATTACCTTGTACTAAAGAGCTCAAATATGTACGTTTTGCAGAATGCTCTTTTTACCTGTTCCGCTAAATCCAATATGAGCTGCATCATTTTTGGCAGCCATCATAACACCAGATGTATCTTTATCTAAACGATGAACGATGCCAGGTCTAATTTCACCATTGATACCGGATAAATCTTTACAATGGATATAGCAATGCATTACAAGTGTACCGGAATAATTGCCCTACCGCTGGGATGAACAACCATACCACGTTGCTTTTATTTACGATGATAATATCATGATCTTCGTACAATACATCTAAATGGAATATCTTCTGGGCTTTTACCTCTACAGATTCAGGTTCCGGGAATCTCTACCTGCAATGAGCATGTTGGTGTAAGTCTAAGATTTGGCTTTCCCTACCTTTACCACCTACTGATAACGTGACCGCCTTTAATTAAACTTTGAATATAACTACGAGAACCTTCCATCTGTTCCGTTAAAAACACATCTAGTCTCATGCCTTCTTGTTCAGCATTTACAATATATTCGTTCATCCTCTACCTCTCTATGAGTTACGTATTATATATTATCCCATACGTCCAATTATGTTTGTCAAAAATCTTTCATCACTGAAAGTATCATTATCATCATCTTCTTTCACATGTAAATAAATGATAGACCACTAAAAGCTACACCTACACAGATACCGATATCAGCAACATTAAAAATAGGCCATACACGGAAATCAAAAAAATCTACAACACCATGAATCATATAACGATCAATACCATTACCAATAGCACCAGACACTAATAAAAGCAGATCCAGATTTTGCAATGTCCACGGGACCCTTTTAGACAAGTGCTTCCAATAGTATGCACATGCACCAAGCAGAAATAACCGCTACGAGCAAGAAAGAACCAACGTTGATTTGCAAGCATACCAAAATGCTGCACCACGATTAATAATATATGTTAAATGAAATACATTAGGAATAACCAGTAAACGACTCACCCTAACATAAAAATGATTCATACATGTAATATTTAGATCCATTGATCTAATAGAAAAAGCCAAATAATGAGTATAATGTAAAAACAAGATGTAACTCCCTTACTAATAATATATATCTTAATAGTCCTATTATACTAAGTTAAGCAAATTTTAGGCAAAATAAAAAAGCCCCTCAATGAGGGCGTGTTTTATTTGTGATTACTCAGCGGAAATTACAGATACTGGGCAAACGGATTCGCAAGAACCGCAATCGATGCAAGTATCGTTGATTTCGTATTTAGTTTCGCCTTCAGAAATAGCAGAAACTGGGCAAACAGATGCGCAAGAACCACATTTAATGCAACCATCAGCAATAACTCTCATAATTAGGACCTCCGTCAAAAATATAGATCAGAACTTTTGTTATCATTTAGAAAGGCACTTGCCTCAACTTATGTTCTCATTATCACACAGTTCTTTATTTGAAAGTCAAATGAAAATGATAAAAAAACTGTATATTTTTTTTTGCATATTACTTTTTCATTTTTATCATACAAAAGCCTATGTTTATAGGTATTTTTGATATTACTTTTTTTCATTTAATTAATTGAATATGATATTCAACAAATGAGAATGTTGTAATTATCAATTTTATAAAAATCCTAATCATTATAATAGGAATTTAATTATCAATATTTATTATCATAAAAACTATTTTTTTATTACAACAGATTTAACGCTTATCTATGTTTTAATCTAACATATAAACTTCACTCTAAAAAAAGGCCGAATCATACGATTCGACCTCATTTATATTTATAAAGTAAAGTAATATCTTTACTATTATTCACTATATAACAATAATACTATTTTTTTTTCTTATAGCACTTAGAAAGATGTTAAGAATGTTAGTGTACCTAAAAATAACGCCTGCAAGGTTTGGTACGATTAAAATATAATCACGTTTAGGTGATTTTGTCCAACCATATAATACCCAGATCAAACAGGATACTGCTGCAAATAATGGTTGCCATGGTTGACTAGGTTGACCATGAAGATTAGCAATTATTTGTGGGATATAGGCTAAAAATACAAATACACCAATAAATGCACCAATAGAACCAACTAACATGTTAAATCTTTCTTTTGTCATAGATGACCTCCTTATTCAACATTACATTATTATATCTTACACAATATACTATATCATATTTTTTTCGATGTAGTCAATTGTGTAAAATTAATCATGCAAATTAGTTTAATTCATATTGCTTTTGATTACACTTATATGTAATCTATATTAAAATCATATAGGCTAAAATCATAAAAAACGAGGCCGAATCTTACGATTCGACCTCGTATGTGCTTTTATAGTAGAGTAACCTATCCCCTATTATTTACCAGGGAAGAATGGCCATACCATTGGGATAATAATTAAGCTTACTACGAAGCAAACTAAGATCAATGGAACGCCGGCTTTTACATAGTCTGTAAATTTGTATTGACCAGGACCAAGTACTAATGTATTTGGAGGTGTACCTACAGGTGTACCGAATGCACAAGATGCAGCAACGCCGATAGCCATCAATACAGCATGAGGGTCAGCATGCATACCTTGAGCAATGGAGATACCAATAGGAGCCAACAATGCACAAGATGCAGTGTTAGACATAAATTGAGTCATAACACAAGACAAAATGAACAATACAGCTGTTGCAAAGTAAGGGCTAGGGTCGGAACCCATAATACCGATTACTGCATTAGCAATCATTTTACCAGCACCAGATTGATCTAGTGCAGTGGCAACTGGCATCATACCTGCAAATAAGAAGATTGTAACCCAGTCAATGGATGTATAAGCTTGTTTCGTTCAAGCAACCAGTCAATACGCAAAGCATTGCGCCAATAACAGCAACCATGCTCAATGGTAAATTGATACCAACACCTTTTAAGGTATCGCCTAAAATCATAGCGATGATTACGCCTAAAAGAATAAGACCAGAGTATAATTGTTTCTTAGGATCATTAGAAATATCTTCAGCAGCTACTTCTTGTTCAACATCGCCAGCATCTTGAATTTCATGTTTAGGTAATAAATGTTTACCAATGAGCATCATGAAAATGATAGTAGCGATAGTCAAAGGAATACCGATCCAAGCAAATTCGAAGAAACCAAATGGTTGTTCACCAAATTTAGTTAATGTACCACTTACAATGATATTAGGTGGTGTACCAACCATTGTAATGATACCACCGATACCTGCAGCAAATGCTAAAGGCATCAATTGGCGAGAAGCAGGAATCTTAGCAACAGCACAGATACCAACAACTACTGGAAGTAAAGCAGCTGTTGTACCAGTGTTGGACAAGAATGCGGACATAGTTGCTGTAACAACCATGATGGCAAGCATTAAGCCATTTTCGCTAGTACCTGCATGAGATACTACTGTTTCCCCAATTTTTTGAGCTAAACCAGTGTAGAACAATGCAGCACCAACAACGAACATACCAGCGAACAACACAACTGTACTATCAGATAAACCAGAGAATACAACCTTAGGAGTAATAATACCCATAAGACCTAGAGTAATTGCGCCGCCTAGAGAAGTAATAGCTAAAGGAATAATTTCCGTAACGAATAAAACAGCCATGACTGCAAGGACGATTAAGGTTTGTTCCGCAGTACCCATACATCATCATCTCCCTTCAGAGAAATGCACTGATTGCATTAGATGAGATATAAAATATAGCCTACAATACAGATAGCAGAAGCCATCAAAAAAGTTATACCATAACCCTCTTTAGTTTTAGGATAGCCAAAAAATAACGCTTCCCCTAAAAAACCTCGGCGATTAAACCAAGTATATTTAGTTCTACGTTGAAACCATTTAGCTTTTCCTTCATTACCGATAATCAGTGCAGTAATAAAAAATACAATAAATGCCCAAATAAAACAAATCAGTATTTTTAATTCAATTGATAACAAGTGACCACCTCTACTATATTTAAAGCACTAGAAGGTTATTGTGTGAAATCTTGTACCACCTAATGACCGATCTGAAAGCATATATTGCAAATATACCCTAATTATGTATGATTACATAATTTATAAGGGCTTTTTTTATTCACCAATAGGTGTACCTAATTAGGCACACCTTGGTGAATAATTATTTAATTATTAATGGCTAGACAACATAGCAAGCATTGTACCTGCTGCTACTGCTGTACCGATAACGCCAGCTACGTTAGGACCCATAGCATGCATGAGCAAGAAGTTAGCTGGGTTAGCTTTCGCACCTACTACTTGAGATACGCGAGCCGCCATTGGAACTGCGGATACACCGGCAGAACCAATAAGTGGATTTGTTTTACCACCATCAACTAAGCTCATCAATTTACCGAATAATACGCCACCAGCAGTACCACCGATAAATGCAACTAAACCTAAGCAAATAATAAGAATTGTTTGTACGCTTAAGAAGTGTTCCGCACTCATTGTTAAACCAGTACCAGTTGCCAAGAAGATTGTAACAGTATTGATCAACGCATTTTGAGATGTATCAGACAAACGTTCAGTTACGCCAGATTCACGGAACAAGTTACCTAACATCAACATACCTAAAAGAGATGTAATGGAAGGAAGCAATAAGGAAATGAAGATCGTTGCAACAATTGGGAATACGATTCTTTCAAAACGTGTAACGTCACGCAATTGTTCCATAACAATTTCGCGTTCTTTTTGCGTAGTGAATAATTTCATTACAGGTGGTTGAATCAACGGTACCAAGGACATATAGGAATATGCGGCAACCGCGATTGCACCTAATAAATGAGGAGCTAACTTAGTAGCCAAGTAAATGGATGTAGGGCCGTCGGCACCACCGATGATACCGATAGCAGCTGCTTCTTGAGCAGTAAAGCCAAGCATCATTGCGCCACCTAAAGCAACGAATACGCCGATTTGAGCAGCAGCACCTAAAAGCAATGTTTTAGGATTAGCAATGAGTGGACCAAAGTCAGTCATTGCACCTACACCAAGGAAATTAAAGGTGGGAAGATTTCTTGAGAGATACCTGCACTAATAAGAGCCATAACGCCTTCTTCGAAGCCATTACGAGGAATATTAGCAAGTACACAACCAAACGCAATCGGACCCAACAATAATGGTTCAAACTCTTTAGCAAATGCCAAGTACAATAGGATCAAACCTACAAGAATCATAATAGCATTGCCTGTTGTAAATGCGAGGAACCCGCTATCATTAATAACGGATTGAATCGCAACAGCAAAAGCCTCCATATGCGTTCCCCTTTCACAAATATAAAATTTTTATATGACGCGGACTAGCCGCGCCACACAAAACTTGGTATTAACCAAGAACAACCATGTCGTCGCCAGTGGATACAGTTTGGTTAGCAGCTACGCGAACTTCTGCAAACTACAGCATCATGTGGAGCTGCGATTTCGTTTTGCATTTTCATAGCTTCAAGAATCAACAAAGTTTCGCCTTTTTTAACTGCTTGACCAGCGGATACTGCTACAGATAAGATTTTACCAGGCATTGGAGCTTTTACAGTTTCAGCACCTGCTGGAACTGGAGCTGCTGCTGCAGCTGGAGCTGGTGCTGGTGCAGGAGCTGCTTTAGGAGCTGGAGCTGCTGCTGGAGCTGGAGCTGCTGCAGGAGCTGCGCCTTTTACTTCATTAACTTCTACATCATATGCTGTACCATTTACTGTAACGTTGAATTTTTTCATCTTAAATTCCTCCAAAATGTGTATGTCTACACAATACTTATAAATTTTTATTACACATATAAATTGGATAATCTTATCGATTATCTAAATAAGCCAATAATCTTATCGACTACCGCGCAAACGGCCTTCCATTTTCCAATTATAGCTTACGATTGGACGGATATGCGCGATTTGATCAGCGGAATAACCCATTGCCGCTAATGCACCAACGATTACGGCTACTACATCTTGAGATGGAGCTTTACCGTTAGTTTTTGTAGCATTGCTCATTACAAATGCCTCCTAAAATTTTATTAACCTCTACCGCTTAAACGACCTTCCAAGCGCCATTTAGCACTGGTTGCTGTAGGTCGGATAGATGCAATTTGTTCAGATGAGTACCCCATCGCCACAATGGCACCTACGATAGCTGCTACTACTTCTTCCTCATTTTGAGCGGATGCACTTGGAGCAGCCACTGGAGTAGCTGCAGGCGTTACAACAGTTTGTTCTGTTTTAGGTGCTTCTTTTTTTTTCTTAGTTGGATCGATTAAATGTACGATTTCCATAAGAATACCTAAAAGAATCAACACAACAAATACAACTGTCATATTAATGGCCATAATTAACCAAGGATTGGTAGTAACTGCTTGTCCTTCCATAATCATTCCCCTTTCTAAAAAATTAGTAAAGAAAGGTATCTCCCAAATTCGATGTTCTTGTTATCGAAACGAATTATAATGGAATATTACCATGTTTCTTTGGAGCACGGTTTTCGCGTTTGCTTGCAAGCATTGCCAAAGCGTTGATAACTGCTGGACGAGTTTGTTTTGGTTCGATTACAACGTCTACGAAGCCACGTTCTGCAGCTTTGTATGGAGTTGCGAACTCTTCTACGTATTTTGCTGTTTTAGCATCTTTATCTTCGTCTTTCTTGAAGATAATGTTAGCTGCACCAGCAGGACCCATTACAGCGATTTCGGATGTAGGCCAAGCGTATACTTGGTCAGCGCCCAAATCTTGGGAACACATAGCGAGGTAAGAACCGCCGTATGCTTTACGAGTGATAACAGTAATTTTTGGTACTGTAGCTTCAGAGTAAGCATACAACATTTTAGCACCATGACGAATGATACCGCCCCATTCTTGATTTGTGCCAGGCAAGAAACCAGGAACGTCAACAAAGTTAACGATTGGAATATTGAAAGCATCACAGAAACGGATGAAACGGGAAGATTTGTCGGATGCATTGATGTCCAAGCAACCAGCCATTACTTTTGGTTGGTTAGCAATGATACCAACGGATTGACCGTCAAAACGTGCAAAACAAGTAATAATGTTTGTAGCATAGAATGGTTGTACTTCATAGTATTCACCATTATCTACAGTAGCTGCGATAACATCTTTCATGTCGTATGGCATGTTACTGTTATCAGGCAACAAGCTGTTCAAGCCTTCGTCTTCACGAGTTGGATCATCGCCAGTATCTACTAATGGAGCATCTTCCATATTATTGGATGGCAAGAAGCCTAATAAGTAGCGAATTTGTGCGATGCAATCATCTTCATCTTCAGCTGCAAAGTGAGCAACACCAGACACAGAGTTGTGAGCCATTGCACCACCAAGATCTTCAGCTGTTACTTCTTCACCAGTTACAGATTTGATAACTGCAGGACCAGTGATGAACATTTGAGATGTGTGTTTTAACCATGTAGATGAAGTCAGTTAATGCTGGAGAATATACAGCACCACCTGCACATGGGACCCATGATTACGGAAATTTGTGGAATAACGCCAGATGCATTTGTATTTTCAAAGAAAATTTTACCGTAACCAGCAAGCGCATCTACTGCTTCTTGAATACGAGCACCGCCGGAATCATTGATACCAACGATAGGAGCACCCATTTTCATTGCTAAACGTTGTACTTTAACGATTTTAGCAGCATGCATTTCACCAAGAGAACCACCTTCTACAGTGAAAGTCTTGTGCGAATGCGTATACTAAACGACCGTCGATAGTACCATAACCAGTTACTACACCTTCGCCTGGTAATTCTTTCTTTGTCTTGACCGAAGTTAACACAACGATGTTTAACAAATTGATCAAGTTCAACGAAAGAGTTATCATCGAACAATTTAGCCAAACGTTCACGAGCAGTCATTTTGCCTTGAGCATGTTGTTTCTCAACGCGTTTTTCACCGCCACCAGCTTTAACTTTAGCTAGTTTCTCGTGCAATAACTCGATTTTTTCCTGCACTGTTGCCATTATAGCACCTCCAAATAAAACTTGTTACAGTATCATTTTATTTCATTAATAATTAAAGTTCAAGCATGATACATATTTAATATATAACTAGTGATTATATGAATATGTATATCTATTACTCATACATAATGATGTGAATTGGATACTGTATTATTTCATACGTTGACATAATTCAAGCAATACGCCGCCTGTTGCTTTTGGATGTAAGAAAGCAATGGAGGAGCCGCCTGCACCATAACGAGGTTTTTCGTCAATCATACGAACGCCTTTAGCCATCAAATCAGCAATAGCATTTTCAATATTATCAACGCGCAATGCAACGTGTTGGATACCATCACGACCGCCATTTTTTTCGATGAATTTACCGATAGGGCCATCTGGAGTTGTAGTTTCTAAGAATTCAAGTTCAGCATCGCCACATGGGAAGAAGGATACTTTTACTTTTTGTTCTTCAACCACTTTCATCTTCTGGAAGATGTTGAATACCCAATGCATTTTTATAGAATTCTTTAGTTGCTGCTAAATCATTAACACCAATACCGATGTGATCCACTTGTAATACTTTAAAAGCCATTTCGATTATCTCCTTTTCAAGGCTAAATCTCTAATGCTATGTAGTCGCCGTCTACTTTAGCACGCTTGTCATTACGCCGTTAACAACTGTGTACGGATCGCTTTCGCGTTCATTAACAGCTGCCACTTGGCTATTAAATTCGTCGCTTGTAACGATTTTTATCAGCTACATAACGACCAATTTGTTCATTAATCATTGCGATGATTTCATCACGAGTACGTTCTGCCCGACGAGATTCCAATTCACCAGAATCTTCAAGATACTCAAAATGTTCATCTAAAGCGTCGATGAGTTCATCTACGCCTTGGTCCTTGCTAGCAATTGTGCGCTTAATTGGTGGGCGCCATTTTACTTCACGAGAGTCTAGGTCAAGCATCATTTCAATTTCTACATTCAAACGATCGCAACCATCTCGGTCAGCTTTATTGATAGCAAATACATCGCCAATTTCAAGAATACCCGCTTTGATAGCTTGGATATCGTCACCGAGACCAGGAACAAGTACAACTAAAGTAGTATCTGCATTTTTTACAATGTCTACTTCGGATTGACCTACACCTACTGTTTCAATGATTACTAAATCCATGCCAAAGGCATCCATGAGTTTTACAACGTCCGCAGTCTTTTTGGATAAACCACCAAGACTACCACGCGTGCCCATGCTTCGAATGAAATACATTTTCGTTTAATGTCAAATCATTCATTCGAATACGGTCCCCCAAGATAGCACCACCAGAGAATGGGCTAGTTGGGTCGATGGCAACGATGCCGATTTTTTTACCTTGATCTAAATAATGTTTTACAACTTTATCAGTCAAAGTACTTTTACCAGCACCAGGGGCCCCAGTAATACCGAGAATACGTGCATTCCCTGTTTTAGGGTAAATTGCCTTCATAATATCAATGGCATTTTCATACTCGTTTTCTACAGCTGTTATGGACCGTGCTAAGGCTAGTCGGGAACCTTCAAAAAGTTCTTTAACTAAATCCACTCGCCTCACCACCTATCTTTAAATATGGGAATAGAGGGGAGTCAACCATTCAGTTGAACCCCTCTCTTGCCCAATTAATTATTTAACGTTTTCGTTGATGAATTTAACGATATCGCCAGTTGGTGTACCAGGTGTGAATACTGCTGCTACGCCAGCTTCTTTTTCAAAGCCAGGGATATCAGCGTCAGGAATAACGCCACCACCGATTACAAGTACATCGCCCATGCCTTTTTCTTTCAAAAGTTCAACAATTTTAGGGAACAATGTGTTATGAGCACCGGAAAGAAGGGATAATGCAACTACATTAACGTCTTCAGAAAGAGCTGCTTCAACGATTTGTTCTGGAGTTTGACGAAGACCAGTGTAGATTACTTCGAAACCAGCATCGCGAAGAGCGCGTGCTACTACTTTTGCACCACGGTCATGACCATCAAGACCTGGTTTTGCTACGATTACTCTAATACGTTTTTCTGCCATGATTAATTACCTCCGAAATTAGCCGATATTATAATGTGGAATGAGCTTCGTATTCACCGAATACTTCGCGCAATACATTACAAATTTCACCCAAAGTAGCATATGTTTTAACTGCATCAAGAATTAATGGCATCAAGTTAACGTTTTCATCAGCTGCACCAGCTTTAAGAGCTGCTAATGCTTTATCAACTGCTGCTTGATCGCGGTTAGCGCGAACTGCTTGAGTTTTCTTGGATTGGTTAACACCAACGGAAGCATCTACGCGAAGCAAGTCTTTTGGAGCTTCTTCTTCAACTTGGAATTTGTTTACGCCAACGATTGTGCGCAAGCCAGATTCAACTTCCATTTGCCATTTGTAAGCGGATTCTTGAATTTCTTTTTGGATGTAGCCTTTTTCGATTGCTACTACAGCGCCGCCCATTTCATCAATTTTCTTGATGTATGCCATAGCTTCGTCATAGATAGCGTTAGTCATAGCTTCTACATAGTAGGAACCGCCCAATGGGTCAACTACGTCAGCTAAACCAGATTCGTAAGCCACGATTTGTTGTGTACGAAGAGCTACTTGTACAGATGCTTCTGTAGGAAGAGCCAAAGCTTCGTCACGGGAGTTTGTATGTAAGGATTGAGTACCGCCCATTACAGCAGCTGCAGTTTGAAGAGCAACACGAACGATGTTGTTATCAACTTGTTGTGCAGTCAACATGGAACCAGCTGTTTGAGTATGTACACGAAGCATCATGGATTTTGGTTTTTTAGCACCAAAACGTTCTTTCATGATTGTTGCCCATAAACGGCGGGATGCACGGAATTTAGCAACTTCTTCAAGTACGTTGTTATGAGCATTCCAGAAGAAGGAAAGACGACCAGCGAATGTATCAACATCAAGACCAGCTTTCAAAGCTGCTTCTACGTATGCGATACCATCAGCAATTGTGAATGCGATTTCTTGAGCTGCTGTGGAACCTGCTTCACGGATATGGTAACCGGAGATGGAGATTGTGTTCCATTTTGGAACATTTTGAGAACAATATTCGAAGATATTAGTGATCAAACGCATGGATGGTTTTGGTGGGAAAATGTAAGTACCACGAGCTGCGTATTCTTTCAAAATATCATTTTGAATTGTACCTTTCAATTCTGTGGAAGGTACGCCTTGTTTTTCAGCTACTGCGATGTACATTGCCAACAAAACGGATGCTGGAGCGTTGATTGTCATGGATGTGGATACTTTACCAAGATCGATGCCGTCGAACAAGATTTCCATATCTGCCAAGGAGTCAATCGCTACACCTACTTTACCAACTTCGCCTTCTGCAACTGCATCGTCGGAGTCATAACCAATTTGTGTAGGTAAGTCGAATGCACAGGAAAGACCAGTTGCACCAGACTCGATTAGGTAGCGGTAACGTTTGTTAGATTCTTCTGCTGTAGCGAGCCTGCATACATACGCATTGTCCAGAAACGACCACGGTACATAGTAGGTTGTACGCCACGAGTGTAAGGGAATTCGCCAGGCATACCCAAATCACGTTCATAGTCAAAACCTTCGATATCAACTGGTGTATATACACGGTTGTATTTTAAATTTTGACGTTCTGGAGTTTTTGCACTTTTTTCGTCACAAAGTTTGTTGTACTCAGCAATTTGGGCTTTTAAGTTTTCGTAAGCCATGTTTTCATCATCCTCCTAAAAAAACAGGTTATTTTTTCATGCTTCCAGTTTCTGTGAAGCGTTTATGCCAAGAAAGAGCTTCATCAAGCAACATAGGTGTATGGGCATTCTTTGTTGCAGCTAATGCTTTTTCTAGGTATTCAGTTAACATAGGTTTGTAGTCTGGGTGAGCACATTTTTCAATAATCAAACGAGCTCTTTCCACTGGGCTCAAACCACGGCAGTCAGCAACACCTTGTTCTGTACAGAAAATCATAGTGTCATGTTCTGGGTGATCCACATGAGATACATATGGAACGATAGAACTGATGTCGCCACCTTTTGCAACGGAATTAGTACAGAAAATAGTGAGATATGCACTACGTGCAAAGTCACCAGATCCGCCAATACCGTTCATCATTTTGCTACCCATAATATGAGTAGAGTTTACATTGCCAAAAATATCAAATTCGATAGCGGTATTCATGGCAATGACACCAATACGGCGAGCAATACCAGGGTTGTTGGAAATTTCTTGCGGGCGAAGAATGATTTTTTTACGGTATTCATCAATATTCGCATAGAAACGTTTCAACCCATCTGGAGAAGGACTTAATGCAGTACCAGAACATACAGTTACTTTACCAGCATCGATCAAGTCGAACATACCATCTTGGATTACTTCTGTATAGATGGACAAATCTGTGAATGGGCCTTTAGCAAGACCACTGATTACAGCATTCGCTACGGAACCTACACCAGATTGTAATGGAAGCAAGTTTTTAGGTAAACGACCTTCTGCAATTTCTTGTTCAAAGAATTTGATAAGGTGTTGACTCATTGCTTTTGCATCATCATCGATAGGTGCTAGAGGTCTCGTTGTATCAGGGATGTCGCAAGGAACGATAGCCACAATTTTTTCAGGGTCGCAAGGAATTGCATCAGTACCAATGCGATCACCAGGTGTTTCCAATGGAATTGGTTTACGATGTGGTGGATCGAGTGGTTCATAGATATCATGCATACCTACCAAGGAAAGTGGTTGGGATACATTCACTTCTACGATAACTTTTTTAGCTTGGCTAACAAATGTTGGAGAGTTACCAACAGATGTAGTTGGAACAATGGAGCCATCTTCGTTGATTTGTGCAGCTTCAATAATCGCTACATCTAAATCACCAAAGAAACCATAGCGAACATTTTGTGCCATTGTGCTTAAATGCATATCAATGTATTTAAAGCACCGCTATTTAAGGCTTTACGTGTATCCCCATTTTGTTTGATATGGGAAACGACGATTGATACCGTTAGCACGAGTTAACGCGCCATCAGCTTCATCACCTACGGAAGCACCTGTCCACAAATCAATTTTGAATGGTTCTTTTTCCATTCTTTCTGCCAATGCCAATGGCACTGCTTTTGCATAACCAGATGGAGTAAAGCCGGAAATACCAACTTTATCGTTAGGGTTAATCAAAAGAGCTGCATCATAAGCAGTGACAATTTTACCTTGGAGGGCCGCACATTTAACGCGGTCTTTGATGTCTATCACCATTACCATCTCCTTTAAGAGTAACATTGTATAAACGACAGTTTGATCTCTTGGTCGTTCCTTAAACCGACTTCATCGTAGTCCACATCCAACGTATTGTCAACTTATATGACTAAAATGTATTTTTTTATACACTTTATGGGTGCATTATGATTAAAATGCATAGATTTTTCATATATTTCACATAAGTTTTATTCACATCGCTATAACTCACAGGAATTATCGATTTATGGCATATATTGATGTTTTTTTCAATTAAATCGAACTCTCTCTATACAATATATAGACCCTTTTCAATATAAAAACAACATCTCATACACAAGAACTAGACCATACACCTCCCTATAAAAGATACAAAGATATACAAAAAAACCGGCTTTCAAATGTCAACGATAATGTTCAATTATGTCTAACATTAGAAAACCGGTTAATAACTCTTAATACTTTACCTACCATGGTATGTATTAAGTATACCATATTATGAAATTATATATCTACTATAAAACATACTAATTATACAAGCTACTGAAATTATGTAGATTTATCAGCAGACAGCTGAACTTTTACAAAGGCCCCTACCCAGCCAAACAATTGCCAAAACACAATAGTCACTTGATGACTGTATAGCTCAAAATCAGATAAGCCACTAAATAAAACCCCTATAGCCAACGCTCCTACACCAATTTGCGCAGCTTGACGGAATATATCCCCTTTAAGTCTTATAGATGTAATAACATGACCTACGATAACTGCTAGGAATGATAGCAATCCGGGGATACCGGTTTCAGCTAACATATTAAGGTATAAATTATGAGCATGATACATCAAGACGTGAGGTCCTTGAATATAGTAATTATAGTCTGGATATACTAAATAAAATGTATTCCACCCAATACCAAAGATAGGATTTTCTCGTACGATATACATAGTACTATCCCATAAGGCCCATCGGAGATCAGCTGATGTATCATGACCTTGGAATATAGACCACAGCCTTGAAGCTATTTCACCATCATAAAAGTACAAAATTATTGGCACTGCTAATAGGGATAAGAATAATCTTCGCTCCACAAAGATTGCCCAATACAAAATCATCGCTCCGAAGCTAATCCAAATTCCCCGAGAATAGGTTAATAGCATCGTTAAGAATAATATAATACCTATAATGAGCATTGAAATAACTTCGCGCGTACGATTTTCCTTCATATATACCAAGATATAACTGATACATACGCTGAGTACCATCAATAGATAGGCGCCCAATAAATTAGGATTTTGTAATGTAGACGACATGCGACGCATCAATTTAGGGAACTGTGCCGCATCTACCCACTCTTTTATATGTATATTAGGAACAAATACATATTGATAAGCACCTATGATACACACTAGAACTGCAGTGCCTAGCAAGGCACGAAGAAAATAGTTCCACTGTTTAGGCGTTTGAATGTATGTACGAACTAAATAATACATACCGCCACTGGCCACAATTTGATAAAACCAACTTTGAATTGACCAATCCCAATTTTCTGACACTATAGAAGATAAGCCCAGTCCATACCACAAAAGATCATAACAGACCACGATAAATAGCCTGTTGGTAAGCTCAAAGATTTACTAGATATTAAATCATATAGTGCAAGTCCTATCGCTAGCCAAAGGAGTACATCACCCACCATTGGTTTGCAAAGGCATAGCCACAACAACACCATAAATTAAACGTTCAATATAGAATGTAATTCTCTTCTGATTAGGAATAAGTGAGAGTTCCATAGCTCACCTTAGTGACTCATCTCATGGTTAAACCACTGACGAGCATCTCCTAGAAATATATAAAGAACCACAAACAGTGATAATATCACCAGTCTTTGTATGTTTATAGGCTAAAGCTAAATGCGTCTTCAACAGAATCTGCTGTTTGAGCTATAGCTTTTGGAACGATGTGACGTATTTTCCTCAACCAAAACCTCTGGCACTTCAGTTCTATCTGTTGGAGCTGGTACAACTAGGACCGTATCGCCCTGCCTTTAACAACTTCACGGATGATAGCATCTTGATTTTTTTATCTTTAAGAATTGCCATCACAATCGTTTTTTTGGGGTGTCCTTTAAACAATTCAGCATAGGTCATACTGAAAGATTCAGCACCCTGCCGCATTATGAGCACCATCAAAGATAAAGGTGCGATCTAGACCCTCGTTTAACTTCAAATCGACCAGCCCACGTAGTGCGAGCAAAACCTTCACGCATCGTTTCTTCACTGATGTTAGTGTCTTCTTTGCATCAGTAGACGCACAGCCATTAATGCACACGCAAGATTAACAGATTGGTGGATACCTGCCATCGTCGTAAAACAACATTGCAGGAGCGGTATCATTAGTACTGACCGTAATCATTTGGCCACCAGTTACAGCACTACGGCTATCGATGCCAAAAGTCTTTATTGAAAGCATACACTCTAGCATGTCTTTCTCTTTAGCTACCTCTTCAATAATACTGAAGAGGCGCATCCTGTGCAGCTGTTACGACAGGAATTTTAGATTTAATGATACCCTGCCTTATGATGCAATCTCCTCAACAGTATCACCACAATACGCTTGATGGTCTATTGTTACATTGGTAATAACCGATACCTTTGGTGTCACGATATTAGTAGAATCTAGTAATCCACCTAAAGCCAACTTCTACCACCGCATAGTCCACATCTTGTTCTTTGAAAGAACAAAGAAAGGCAGCTGCCGTCAAAATTTCAAATTGCGTTGGTGCTTCTATTCCGTTACTAATGATAGTATCTACTGCTGCTTTTACACGATTGATTAATTCACCGAAGGCTTCCTCTGTAATATTTCCATCATTGATTTGAATTCGCTCCGTATAGGATTGAAGGTGAGGCGATGTAAATCGCCCCACCCGTAATCCACTTGTAAACAGTGCGTAGGAAATATATGAGGTAACCGAGCCCTTACCATTCGTACCTGTTACATGAACAATTTTATAGTCCTCTTGCGGATTCCCAAGGGCTTCCATAAGAGCTGTAATTCGTTCAAGGCCAGGCTTAATACCGAATGAGGATGCCTGTTCTAAATAGGCTAAGGCCTCTTGATATGTCATATAAACCTCCTATTATAAGGTTTCAAGGAACGCTTCACGCTCCAATAACGCTTGTTGTTTTTGTTTATATTCTTCTAACTTTTCTTTTTCTTTTGCTACTACAGCTTCAGGCGCTTTTGCAAGGAAGCCTTGGTTGGACAATTTGCCTTCCAAACGGGAAATTTCTTTTTCCATTTGAATTTTTTCCTTTGCAATACGCTCTCTTTCTTTTTCACCGTCGATCAAGTCTTTAAGTAAGAGATATACTTCCATACCATTTACAACTGTTACAGTCGCATTTTCTGGTTTTGGATCATCGGCACCAAGAATTGTTACCTTCTCAGCCCAAGCTAATGTAACGAAGTAATCGCTATGATCTGCTACAGTTTGAGCTAATGCTTCATCTGTTGGCGCTACGATAACCTCAGCTTTTTTACCTAAAGGCACATTCATTTCAGCACGCATGTTACGAATACCTTTGATAGCATCCATCATAACTTCCATTTGACGAGCTGCACTTTCAAGATTATCAAATTTTAATGCTTCAGGCCATTTTGCAACAACGATGCTATCCCCTTCATGAGGTAAATGTTGCCAAATATGTTCTGTTACGAACGGCATGAACGGATGTAACAACTCAAGCATGTGACGCAAGATAGTTACGAGCAAGTATTGAACCGTACGACGATCGCGTTCGTTGCTTTCACTGTACAAACGAGGTTTTGCCAATTCAATATACCAGTCACAGTACGTATTCCAAATGAAGTCATATACGGAACTTGCCGCTTCACCTAATTCAAATTTATCGAGGTTAGATGTTACGCTTTGTACTGTTTCATTGTATTTTTGAATAATCCATTGATCAGCTAATGTTAAATCAGCTGCAGTTGGAACGAAGCTTTCATCATAATTCGTAAGATTCATCAATACGAATTTAGAAGCATTCCAAATCTTGTTAGCAAAGTTACGGTTCGCTTCCACACGCTCCATGTAGAAACGCATGTCATTACCAGGTGTATTGCCTGTTACAAGAGTGAAACGCAATGCATCGGCACCAAATTGGTCAATAACATCGAGTGGATTAATACCATTGCCTAAGGATTTACTCATCTTACGACCTTGGCTATCGCGAACAAGACCGTGGATGAATACGTGTTTGAACGGAATTTCATCTTCGAATTCAAGAGCCATGAAGATCATACGAGCTACCCAGAAGAAGATAATATCGTAACCAGTTACGAGAACACTTGTTGGGTACCATTGTTTAAGCTCTGGAGTTTGGTCAGGCCAGCCCATCGTAGCAAATGGCCACAAGCCAGAGCTGAACCATGTATCAAGAACGTCTGGATCTTGTGTAACATGACCGTGGCAATGAGGACATTCAGTAATGTCTTCACGACTTACGATAGTTTCACCGCAGTCATCACAGTACCATGCAGGAATACGATGGCCCCACCATAATTGACGAGAAATCGTCCAGTCGCGGATATTTTCAAGCCAGTTTACATATGTTTTTGTAAAACGTTCAGGAACAAACTCTACTTCGTGGTCTTTAACAACTTTAAGAGCTGGCTCTGCCAATGGTTTCATATCTACGAACCATTGTTTAGATACCATTGGCTCGATAATTGTATTACAACGAGAGCAATGACCTACCGCATGGTCATGGTCATCGATTTTTTCAAGCAAGCCTAATTCTTTGAGTTCAGCTACTACTTGTTTACGAGCTTGTTCACGAGTCATGCCATTGAATTTGCCAGCACCTTCATTCATTGTCGCATCATTGTTCATAACAACGATGGATTCCAAATTATGACGTTGGCCCATTTCAAAGTCATTAGGGTCATGAGCAGGTGTAATTTTTACACAGCCTGTACCGAAGCTTGCATCTACATAATCATCGGCAATTACAGGAATCTCACGGTTAACGAATGGTAATACCAAAGTTTTACCGATAAGGTCTTTATAACGATCATCTTCAGGGTTTACAGCTACAGCCACATCACCAAACATAGTTTCTGGACGTGTGGTAGCTACTACCACGAAGCGATTATCTTCACCTTTTACAGGATATTTAATATGCCATAAATGGCCGTGTTCATCTTCATGTTCAACTTCTACATCAGATAAAGCCGTCGCGCAACGAGGGCACCAGTTGATAATACGCTCACCGCGATAGATCAAACCTTTTTCATAAAGCTTTACGAATACTTCACGCACTGCATGGTAGTAACCATCATCCAATGTAAAGCGCTCACGAGTCCAGTCACAAGATGCGCCAAGGCTACGGATTTGTTTAACGATAGTATCACCGTATTCTTTTTTCCATTCCCATACGCGTTCTACGAACTTCTCACGACCTAAATCATAGCGAGATTTGCCTTCTTCTTTAGCGAGCATCTCTTCTACTTTGATTTGAGTAGCAATACCAGCATGGTCAGTACCAGGCATCCACAACACATTGTAACCTTGCATGCGTTTGAAACGGATGAGGATATCTTGCAATGTATTATCTAAAGCATGGCCCATGTGCAACATACCAGTTACATTAGGAGGCGGCAACACGATACTAAATGGCTCTTTATTTGTGTCTACTTCTTCGTGAAAGTATCCTTGGTTTTCCCAATATGAATACCATTTCCCTTCTATTTCACCGGGGTTATAAGTGGTTAAATTTTCGTAGGTTTTCATCGTTCCTCCTAAATAAACTCCTTAGCGCTTCATAATCTTAGCCAATACAAATAGGCTCGTTTCATATAGCAATATCATAGGTAATGCAATCATCGTTTGAGAGAACATATCCGGTGTTGGTGAAATGACAGCACCTATGATAAAGGATATAAGAATAAATATCTTTCGTTTCGTTTTTAAAAAACGTGATGTTATTAAGTTGAAATATCCCAAGATAATCAAAATCAACGGCAATTCAAAGATAAATCCAAAAGGCAGTACAAAGGACAACACAAAATCCATATACTGACCAATGGAAAACAGCGGTTGTAATTCATCGGTAGCAAAGCCCATGAAGAACTTCACGGCCGCCGGCAATACAAGAAAATAAGAAAATACAATACCAATTCCGAATAAACCAATCGCTACCGGTAAAATCCAGTTGGACAACTGTTTTTCTCGCACAGTTAGGGCAGGCTTAACAAAGAGCCAAATCTGATGCAGTATAATAGGCGCTGCTATAATGAGTCCCCCTACTATAGATACTTTCATATATGTAAAGAAAGCTTCAGTAGGTTTCATATAATAGAGCTTGCCCGCAGGCTTGAGGAGTATTTCTAATAATACGTCTACATAATAGTAAGAAACACAGGTCCCCACAATAATGGCCACCGCCATCAGAATAAGCCGTTTTCTCAATTCAGATAGATGGCCTACAAGGGATAGCTCCCGAGCTTCATCCATCATTTTCTGTTCCATTTCAGTATAAAGAGGTTCATTCTCTGGTTCCTCAGGAACTTGTAAGTTTGCCACCTTATACCGTTCTTGCTCTGCTTTTTGCTCTGCTTCACGCCGTTTTTGACGAACTACACTATCAAAAGAAGGTTTTTTTGTATGGGATATTCGAAATCCGGTTTTGGTTCGAACGGCTCCATATTATACCTTTCTATCAGCTAGATTTTCTACAGCCATCACAAGGAATTCCTTCCCTGGGAAATCACGTATAGCTTCAAGAGCAGCCAAAGCATCTTTACAATATTTATCAGCTACTGCTAATGTATTGTCGATGCCGCCTTGAGCGATAACGTAATCGATAATATCTTGCTCATTACCGCCATTATTCAAGGCTTTAATATCTGCAAGCAATCTATCTTTATTGTCATCATTTACGATACTTAATAAAGGATAGGTCAATAAACCTTCACGTAGGTCATTCCCTACAGGTTTACCTGTAGTTTCAGTCGTTTCACGATAGTCCATGATATCATCTGTAATTTGGAATGCCATACCCAAAGCGTGACCGTATTTTTTCAACTCAACGATTTCAGACTCACTCCAGCCCCCTAAGAGACCACCAAGCTCCATGCAACCTTCCATGAAGTCCGCTGTTTTCTTTTGAGTCTTAGTCATATAACGCTCAATCCCTTGATCGATACGATATACGTCTTCCATTTGCATGAACTCGCCTTCAACGAGACATGTAATGATATGAGAGAAAATTTGTAAATACTTCATATTGGGCATTTCAGATACGATTTGGAATGCTTTGGCAAACAAGTAATCCCCACTAAGAATAGCGACTTTATTGCCTTTGTGCATATGAATTGTATCTTCACCGCGACGAATCTCAGCTTGATCTAATACATCATCGTGAATCAGTGTTGCTAAATGAAGCATTTCTACGGCTTCTGCAATTCTAATGCGCTGACGTTCTACAGATGTGCCTGCATTGGCAATCAGTAAACATAATTGAGCGCGTAAAACGCTTGCCACCAGCCGCTGATAATGGTCGAATCAGTGCATTAAAGTCTTCTGCACCGGTATTAAAAGATGATGCAAGAGATTCTTCAACGCCCTCTAAATCTAGAGCAATGCGTTCCATAATCTCTAACTCATTGGTTTGACTCATGCTTCATCTCCTACTAGAACTGTATTGATGCGTTGTTGTAAAAGCTCACGACCTGTATGTTTTAAGGAGCTATATAAAATAGGCGGTGTATCCGTTGGATACATTTCCTTAATTTTAGCCAAGTTCGCAGACTTTTCTTTAGCTGTTAGCTTGTCAGCTTTAGTAACCACAATTTGTAGTGGCACACCAGCCTCAACAAGCCAGTCATAGGCCACCTTATCAATAGGCATCTCTGGATGACGACCATCGATAAGCAAGCACAACAACATCAATCGTTCAGAATGTAAAATATAATCGGCAATAAAGGAAGACCACAAATTGCGGTTTCCTTTATTTGTCTTTGCAAAACCATACCCAGGAAGGTCTACGAGGAACCAATTGTATCTGCGTTCCTCTGTTTCAGAATATCCTCTTTTGACTCAATGTCAAAATAGTTTATCGTCTTTGTCTTACCTGGCTGGCCACTAACGAGGGCTAACCCACGATAATTACACAACGAGTTAATCAACGAAGATTTGCCCACATTAGAGCGTCCTAGGAAAGCGATTTCCACAGTATCCCCTTCAGGATATTGATCCGCCTTCACACAGGAGGTATTATATTTTGCTGCTATAATACGAGGCCCCTTCGGTTCTTTTCGTGTATATTGTGGTTTTGGCCCCATTTGTTTAGTGGATTTTTTCTTTTTTTGCATTACACAAGTGCCTTTGCTAATACTTCATCCATTGTCTTAACTGGCGTAATAATGAGTCCTTCTTTTACAATGTCAGGTAATTCTGCAATATCCTTTTCATTGCCTTTTGGAATCAATACCTCTTTAATGCCATGAGACAAGGCTGCTAATAACTTTCTCTTTTAAACCGCCTATTGGCAATACGCGGCCACGCAATGTAATTTCACCAGTCATGGCAATATCAGAACGAACCTTGCGGTTTGTCAAAATAGATACCATAGCCAATGTCATTGTAATACCTGCAGAAGGACCATCTTTAGGCGTTGCCCCTTCTGGCAAGTGAACGTGAATATCGAGTTTCTTATAGAAATCTTCTTCAATTTTTAATGCTTTTGCATTGTGGCGAATATAACTCATAGCTGCCTGGCCAGATTCTTGCATAACCTTGCCGAGGCTGCCAGTTAATGCCAATTTACCGGTACCATTCATAGTCGTAGCTTCACAAGGTAACACTACGCCACCAACAGATGTCCAAGCTAAGCCATTTACATAGCCAACTTGCGGTTTCTTTTCCCGTTCTTGATCAACGAAAATCGGAGCACCTAAGAACTCATGAAGATTCTTAGTCGTTACTTTTGGTGCATCGCCACCTTCTTCAACTACTTTGAAAGCGATTTTACGGCAAATCTTAGCAATTGTTTTTTCTAAGGTACGAACACCCGCTTCACGAGTATATTCGGAAATTACTTTTCTCAACACAGCATCAGATAATTTAACCTTGTAGTCTTCAAGGCCATTTTTCTTAATTTGCTTAGGAGTTAAGTAACGCTTAGCAATTTCTAGTTTCTCTTCTTCCATATAACTGGACAATTCAATGATTTCCATACGGTCTAACAAAGGACCAGGAATATTGGATGCTACGTTAGCTGTAGTAATCCAGAATACTTCGGAGAAGTCGAACGGTACCTCGATGAAGTGATCGCTAAATGTACTATTTTGTTCAGGATCCAACACCTCTAACAACGCAGAGGATGGATCACCTTTATAATCAGATGCGAGTTTATCAATTTCATCCAGTAAGAATACAGGGTTCTTAGTACCTACATTCTTAAGACCTTGGATCATGCGTCCAGGCAAGGCACCAATGTACGTACGACGATGACCGCGGATTTCAGCTTCATCGCGAACACCACCCAAGGATGCACGGATAAACTTACGGTTCATCGATTTAGCAATAGATGTGGCCAAGGATGTTTTACCAACCCCTGGTGGGCCCACTAAGCAAAGGATAGAACCACTATTTTTACCAGTTAACTTACGAACAGCTAAGAATTCAAGGATGCGTTTTTTTACCTTTTCAAGGCCATAATGGTCAGCATCAAGCATCGCATGAGCTTCCTTGATGTCTAAGCGGTCTTCAGTTAATTCATTCCACGGTAACGCCAATACCCAATCTAGGTAATTGCGCAAAATTGTTGCTTCTGGCATCAATTGTGGCATGCGGCTATAACGAGAAATTTCTTTATCAATACGCGTATGTACATCTTCACTTAAGTTAAGCGCTTTCAATTTGACGCGTAATTCTTCTGCTTCTTCCTCTGGATCACCTTTGTCACCCAACTCATCGTGGATAACGCGAATTTTTTCGCGCAAGAAATATTCTTTTTGCGCTTTTTCCATGGATTGTCGCACTTGGTTATTAATGGAATTTTCCAAATCAGAGATTTGTAGCTCCATATTTAAGATGCCTACAATCATATTTAGACGACGAGCTACAGATAATTCCTCTAGTAACTCTTGGCGTTTTAAATTATTGATTGGCAACAAGAATGCAACTTGATCAGCTAATTCACATGGGTCGCGCAATTCCATAACGCGCGTTACACCTTCATCTGTAACAGATTTAGCTTCTTCTGCCCATTCACCGAATTTAGACTGTACAAGACGACGGTAAGCTTCTAGCTCTACATCGTCTTCGAACTCAGAGGCTACGCGTTCGTAGTCCCCTACATAGTACGGATCCATACTTGTAATATTCATTACGCGAATACGTGTAATGCCCTCTACAAGAACACGTACAATACCACCTGGTAAGCGTAACATTTGCTTGATTTTTACTAATGTACCCATTTGGGCTAAATCATGAACGGTCGGTGCATCAACAGCATCATCCTTTTGGGTCACAACTGCTAAAATGCGATCCTCGTTCATCGCGGCCTCTACCGCTTTAATGGATTTGTCTCGACCGATATCGAGGTGAATCACGATATTTGGGTATACAACCATGCCTCTAAGAGGTACGGTAGGGATCCCAATTTCGAGTAAATTCATACTTCCTCCAGGTATTTATATTATGAAAAGAAACTCATTCCTACACAGAAATGAGTTTCTTCGAATTACGATTTCAACTGGATGTCTTGGTCTGCCTCATTTTTGAGTATAGGTTCACCTGTGCTCAGCACGGATTCACGATTCACGATGCACTTAGTTACTTCCGGCATGGAAGGAACTTCGAACATAACGCGTTTCATCACCTTTTCAATGATAGCACGCAAACCACGAGCACCTGTTTTTCGCTGTAATGCTTCATCAGCGATTTCTTCTAATGCATCTTCAGTGAAAGTTAACTCTACACCATCAAGGGATAGAATTTTTTCATATTGTTTTGTTAATGCATTTTTAGGCTTTGTCAAAATTTGGATTAATGCATCTCTGTCCAATTGGTCTAATGTTACCATCACAGGTAAACGGCCAATGAACTCAGGAATCAAACCAAACTTCAATAAATCTTCAGGTACAACATCTTTTAAGATAGCCGATACATTACGTTCTTCTTTACGTTGCACGTCTGCACCAAAACCAAGGGTTTTCTTAGCGGTACGCTTAGTAATAACCCGGTCCATACCATCAAATGCACCACCACAAATAAAGAGAATATTTGTCGTGTCAATTTGAAGCATTTCTTGATTTGGATGCTTTCTACCACCTTGAGGTGGAACAGAAGCAACGGTACCTTCTAAGATTTTAAGCAATGCTTGTTGTACACCTTCACCAGACACGTCACGTGTGATGGAAGGATTCTCAGACTTACGAGCAATCTTATCGATTTCATCGATATAGATAATGCCGCGCTCAGCCCGAGCTATATCATAATCTGCAGCTTGGATAATTTTGAGTAAGATATTTTCTACGTCTTCCCCTACATAACCAGCCTCAGTTAAGCTTGTAGCATCTGCAATAGCAAATGGCACTTCTAGCATTTTCGCTAAGGTTTGAGCCAATAGTGTTTTACCACTACCAGTAGGACCAATGAACAATACATTAGCCTTTTGTAATTCTACATCATCTACTACATTATCTGTTTGTAAGCGTTTGTAGTGATTATATACAGCCACAGCTAAAGAGATTTTAGCATCATCTTGACCAATAACATATTCGTCAAGATGAGCCTTAATATCTCTCGGCGTTGGCAATTCTTTTAAGTTGAAGTCATCCGTTTCAACAGCACCCAACTCATCAGCGATGATACGTTCACATACTTCAACGCATTCATCACAAATATACACGTTAGGACCCGCCACTAATTTGCGGACTTCTTCGCTTGTGCGTCCACAAAAACTGCAGCGCATAGTGTCTTTATCTTTTGCCAAGGGGCGCCTCCATTACTTGCTTTCTACAGGTTCTCTAGTGAGCACCTCATCGATTAAGCCGTATTCAACGGCATCCTGAGCACTCATGAAGTTATCGCGATCTGTATCGCGAGCTACTACTTCAATATCTTGTCCACTGCGAGAAGCTAAGATACCATTTAATTCTTCACGCATGCGAAGAATCTCACGGGCATGGATTTCAATTTCAGATGCTTGCCCTTGTACACCACCTAATGGTTGGTGAATCATAACGCGTGCATGAGGTAACGCATAACGTTTGCCTTTAGTACCTGCTGTTAAAAGCACAGCACCCATGCTCGCTGCAGAGCCTACACAAATGGTAGACACATCTGGTTTGATATATTGCATCGTATCATAAATAGCCATACCGGCAGTTACAACACCGCCGGGGCTATTAATGTACAAATGGATATCCTTGTCAGGATCCTCTGCTTCTAGGAATAGCATTTGCGCAATAACCGCATTAGCCACATTATCATCGATAGGACCACCGAGGAAGATAATGCGATCCTTTAACAAGCGAGAGTATATATCATAGGAACGCTCGCCGCGTTCACTTTGTTCAACTACGATTGGTACATACATATATTCACCTTTTCATGTACCTAGTTGAGCAAACTATTATTCAGCTGCTTCAGCACCTTTTGCATTATCAATAATGAATCGAGCTGCTTTTTTGCGAGCTACAGAGCCTGCCAACATAGCTACACGACCTTCTTTTGCAATAATATCCCAAACTTCTTTAGGATCTGCCCCAAAGTTTTGAGCCATAATGAAGATTTCACGGTTCATGTCGTCAGGAGTTACTTCGATACCTTCAGCAGTTGCGATAGCATCTAATACTAAATCAGCGCGTACGTTTTCAGCTGCGGAATCTTTGTATTCAGAACGTAAATCTTCGATAGTTTTATTGGAGAATTTTAAGTAATCATCAAGTTTCAAGCCACGACCTTCCATGTTCATAGCCAATTCTTGAATCATTTGTTCTACACGATCTTCAATCATTACTTCTGGAATTTCAACAGTTGCGTTTTTAACAGCTGTTTGAATCAAATCAGCATTGTAAGTATCGATTGCGCGACGGGAAGCTTCTTCTTCCATTTTAGCGCGAAGATCTTTTTTCAATTCTTCAATAGTTTCGTAAGAGCTTGCTTCTTTTGCGAACTCGTCGTTCAATTCAGGCAATTCTTTACGTTTAATGTCATGGATGTGAGTTTTGAATTCTGCTTCTTTACCAGCAAGTTCTGCTACGAAGTAGTCTTCAGGGAATGTTACTTTTACAGTTACATCATCGCCAGCTTTAGCACCGATCAATTGATCTTCAAAGCCAGGAATGAAGCTACCGGAACCGATTTGTAATGGGTAGGATTTACCTTCACCACCATCGAATGGTTTACCGTCAACGGAACCAGCGAAGTCGATTACTGCAAAGTCGTCTTTTTGAATTGTAGCGCCTTCTTCAGCAACAACCATTTTCGCTTGTTGTTCACGAATGTTGTTCAATTGTTCTTCGATTTGTTCATCAGTTACTGTAGCATCTTGTTTTTCAGCTTCTAAGCCTTTGTAATCGCCAAGTTTAACTTCAGGGCGTTTAGTTACAGTAGCTTTAAAGATTAAATCTTTACCTTCTTCGAATTGTTCGCGTTCGATTTCTGGTTCAGATACAGGAACGATATCATTTTCACGAAGAGCAGCAGTGTAGTTTTGGCTAGCCAATACTTCGAATGCTTCTTCCATGATAGCTTCTTTGCCGAAGTTCATTTCCAAAATACGGCGAGGTGCATGGCCTTTACGGAAGCCAGGGATGTTTACTTGACCTGCAATGCGTTTTACAGCTTGTTTAATGCCTTTGTCTACTTCAGCTGCAGGTACTTCAATAGTTAACGTTACTACGTGTTGATCAACAGGATTTACAGTTGCTTTCATTTAAAATATGTCCTCCTCGAAGGGCAATACGCCCAAATTTCTGTAGTATATTATGCACTCCTAATAATAACATAAATGCAAGGTCAATGCAATTCTTCTCAATTTACACTAAAAGACCACCCCAAAACGGGTGGTCTTTATACGTTTTACATAATTATGCTAATTAGTTATCTTTAGCGATCAATTTGATGATGTCTCGACGAGATAAGATGCCAACTAAATGGTAATCTTTATCTACAACAGGAACATTTTTCAAATGTTGGTCTAACATAACAGATACAATTTCTTCTACCTCTTTATCTGGTGTAGTCGTAATTACTTCATCAGTCATCAACTCATGAACATGAGATGCCAACAATTTTTTGAACTTTGCATTGTATTCGCCAATGCCATTGTAATAAATACTAGCGCCTAAAACATTTACGTAATGAGGTACATGAGGGCGCACTTTTTTGATAAAGTAAATCACCTTCAGAAATAATACCTAATAATTTATTATTGTCATCCACTACGGATACAGCAGTTAAATTGTACTTAACTAATAAATCAGCTACATCAGAAATTGGTGCATCTTTACCAACAGTAACAGGGTATTTATTCATTACTTCTTGAATTTTCATAGTGAATTCCTCCTCACCAAATATATATGGCCTTATTATACTATTCGACATAGCATAATAAAACTCCTTTTTGTGAACTGATTATATAAATAATTTATAAGTCTATCCCTAGTGTATAAGTTATAGTAACTATTATTCACTAAACTACTAGAATTAAATTAATAAACTATTAAACTCACCAATGATATGGTTCATTTCGATTAATTTTTGACGCTCGATAGATTTGTTCCACCAATAGTAATCGCACCATTTGGTGAGTAAAGGTCATAGGGCTAAAGGATAATTTAAAATTTACAGACTGGCGCAATGCTTCACTAACACCAAAAGCTCCGCCAATGATAAAAGCCATATCGCTAACGCCATCAACCTCTAGCTTTGCTACAGTCTTAGCTAAATCTTCAGAAGACATCGTTTTACCGTACACATCAAGTAAAACCGTATAGGCATTTTTAGGAACTACTTTTAGTAATCGTTCCCCCTCATCATCTACTACTTGCTTACGATCCGCATCACTTGGTTTATCTCCAATTTTACTTTCATTTAGTTCTGTAATCGTAATGCCCCCGTATGGTCGCATTCGTTTTACAAACTCCGCAACGCCATCACGCAAATAAGCATCTTTTAGCTTGCCAATACAAACTACATAAAATCTCATATTTTACCTCTTTACGGATTTCATAGATACAATTTCATTAGGTTGTCCATGTTGCAACTTCATTTCAGGTCCAATGCGAACACCACCATCAACAAGCATTTTTCCAATCGTTTGGGTAACAAGGACCGCGTTATTATTATTCTCAGAACGGTGGGCCAAAATAACTTGCATAAAGTCAGGTCGATTCATCATGAGCAACGCTTGTGCGGCCATCTCATTACTTAAATGTCCTTCATCACTAGCGACCCGTTGTTTCAAAAACGGTTGATATGGACCAAAGCGCAGCATATGAGGGTCATAGTTAGCTTCTAGCACTAACAAGGTCGTATCATCCATGCGGTGCAAGATACTATCGGAAATCACACCTGTATCGGTAACGACAGTAGCCTTATCTTTTCCTGCAAAAACATTGATTCCAATAGGGTCTGCCGCATCATGACTCACTGCAAAGGGTTCCACAATGAGATTTCCCAATGTTAAACTACCTTTCGTTAGTTCAATTAATTGATTCTTTGGTACGATTAACTTATTTTGAATCTCACGCCACGTTCCTTGCTTTGTATACACAGGAATATCAAAACGTTTCAACAGTTGCTGTAGCCCAGCTATATGATCACTATGTTCATGACTGATAAATATACCCTCTACCTGTGCCATATCGATATGCAATTCTTTAACCCATTGACGATTCGTCGACAACTAATGCCTACATCGTGCAATATGACGGAGTTCCCTTTTTTTATTACTGTACAATTGCCCTTGCTACCACTAGCAATGACATGGACCTCCAACGGTGAGGATTCACTCATCAAAACACTCCATATACTTAATCATAATTTTTTACATATTTTTGTGAAAGTCAGTGACTTAGTTATTCGATATAACTATTGTATTAAGTTATGTACCCCTAAACTATCATTACTTGCTTTCAGATAAGTCAGTCAAACGCTCTACAAAGTACGCCATATTAGCTTCGATATCTGGACCTCGACGGAACATATCGCCACCGACGAGGAACATCGTATCATTGCCGTATAACTTAACTAGTTCATTAAGACGAGCATCTGTTACACCACCACCTGGAGCTGGGCAAGCCGCTTTCATCAATGCCATAGGGTTGTTTAATATAATTCGAAATTCTCTTGCATTGCTCCTCTGTGAAAGTAAAACGTCCACCATAGGAAACAAAGATAGGGCATATCGGCTCCAAAGATACGAGGTAACAAGCCTAGTTGTAGATAATCTGCCACACCAGACGTACCAGGGCTTACAAAGCCACCAGAGTAAGCTGGATGATGAATAATTGGCAGACCTAGTTTCTTATCGGTAGCCAGTTTATGAAGCCACCCAAAACCTACAAGACCTGACGCCACCATGAGGGCCGTAGCACCAGCCTCTTTAGCAAAATAAGCACGCTCAATTACATCTGTACCATCGCCAGATACATTGGCTGCATATAAAGTATGTGTACCATGAGCAGCATTCATTTCCTGCACCATAGCAGCACATCGTTTTACTCGATCTTTATATTGAGAAAAAGACTGATTGGAGATGCCGTGGTCATCCTTAATCACATCTGCCCCACCGCGTGTATAAGCACCACACATACGAGCTAACTCTTCATTAGGTGTTCCCATAGGTTTTACAACAGCTTGAATCATAGGTCGTGCCGTTGTATGTACTAATTCACGAATACCTTGCAAACCAAACTGAGGTCCGGTAAACACATCATAAAGAGTTTGACATAATTCTACATCTACCACCCAAATATGAGGTTGTAAGGACGAGTTTCCAAAGACAACATTCAAAAATTGTGTCGCTTCTAAAGCTGTAGTATCTACAAGATACGAAATACGAGCTACATAGTAACGAGATACATCGATTACAGCATTTGGCATAATGCCAACATTGGCATATGCAGAACCTTGCTCCATAGGCTCAAGAGATTCTAATCGACCAGTGATGGTCTCTTTAGATATATGGGTCAGTAACAAACTCATAAGGGAATTCTATGGTTTGTTCTACTTGAACAGCCCAAGCAATGGCTTTTGCTTCTTCATATGAACTTGCTTCTATTCGATACGTAACTATAAATCGCTCGTCTTTCATAATGCTTCTCCTTTGCAATAATATTATTTAATTATATACCAAAGTAGTACACGATTCCATACAAAAAAGGACTCACTCTAAATCTAGAGTGAGCCCTTTTAAAATCGAAAACATGTATATAGATGTTTTACCTATACAAACAAGGTTTCTATTGTGAAAGACAATACATGTAATCGTATGAGAATAAACTCGTCTAACTATATATTATTGATAGAAATGTTTAGGGTAGCCTTTGAATCGTGTGAAGTGACGGTATTTACGTGTTGCACGATTAGGTTCGTTAACAGTTTTGTAACCAAAGCCGTTGAATACAACGTTTAGAAGAACGGCAATGATACTACCAGCTGTGATACCAGATTTCAAAAGAATTTGAGCCCAATCTGGGAAATGAGCGTAGAAGTTAGGCGCAGCTAGAGGAATCATGGATACACCAATACTGATTGCTACTAACATCAAGTTGTAGTTACCATCAAAGCTAACTTTACCAAGGGAACGGATACCGCTGGCAATAATCATACCAAACATTGCGATACCTGCACCGCCTAAAACGGCATTTGGGATACAAGCTACGATAGCAGCTAATTTAGGGAAAAGACCTAATAAAATAAGAATAACACCAGATGCTGCTACAACGAAGCGGCTCTTAACACGTGTTACAGCGATAAGACCAACGTTTTGAGCGAACGCTGTGTAAGGGAAGCTGTTAAGAATACCACCGATTAAAGTAGATAAGCCATCAGCACGAAGTACTGCAGCCAACTCTTTTTGACCGATAGGTTTATCAACGATTTCGCCTACTGCGATACTGTCACCAGTTGTTTCAACCATAACTACGAGCATTACAATAATCATAGAAATCATAGAAGCAAAGTCAAAGGTTGGAAGACCAAAATAGAACGGTGTTACAATGGATACCCATTGAGAACGACCTACTTCGGAGAAGTCAGTAACACCACAAAGCATAGCAAGGGCTGTACCAAGGATAAGACCTACTAAGATTGCTAGATTACCAATAAATCCTTTACCAAATCGATAGGTTATAATAACAATAATAAATGTAGCTACACCAAGAGCAATGTTAAGCAGATCCCCAAAGTGTGGACTGCCTGCACCGCCGCCCATCCATTTAACTGCTACTGGCATCAAGTTGATACCAATAATAGTAATGATAGTGCCTGTTACTACAGGTGGGAATAGACGAATTAAACGACTAAAGAATGGAGCCACAAGGAATGTAAAGAGACCGGCTACGATAATCGCACCGTAGATAGTTGTAATATCATGCTGCTGACCAATCATAATCATTGGACCTACAGAAGCAAATGTTACACCTTGAATAAGAGGAATACGACCACCGATAGGACCAAAGCCTAATGTTTGAATCAATGTAGCAACACCACATGTGAACAAGTCGGCCGTAATCAAACGAATTAAGTCTTCAATAGGTAAGTTCATCGCTTGTGCGATGATGATTGGTACCGCTACTGCACCTGCGTACATAGCTAGTACGTGCTGTAAGCCATAAGCAAACAATTGCGGGATTGGCAGCATACCATCTACATGGTCGACGCCAGATATAGCTTTACTCATAAGAATCACCTCATATCTTACGTTTTAGTTACTAGTAAAATTATATAGTCATACTATCGTACATGATAGAGTTTAGAGAAATCTCATCGACTTCACGTGAGAACCTTGATAGCTAGGGGCCTAAGGCCCCTACCCATTAAGCAAATATTCTATTTTTTATAACCGGTATGTTGAATTGGCAAAGATCTACGTGGTTCTCCGTCAATACGACGATACGCATTTGCAATAGCTGGTGCAATTGGAATACTGGAAATTTCACCAATACCTTTAGCGCCGTATGCATATTGTTCTGGTGTCCCCTTTCAATCAAATTTACATGAATTGGTGGACATTGTGTCGCTCTAAGAAGACCTAGAGTACCATATTTAGCTGTTACATAGCCATCTTTATAAGGGAAGTCTTCTGTTACAGCAAAGCCCATACCCATGATAGCGCCGCCTTCAGCTTGACCAGCACAGGATTGTGGGTTAACTACGCGACCTACGTCGTATGCTACATGTAAATCAGCAATTTTATTATCTTCACCAATTGTTGCTACACAAGCACCGTAACCATAGGCAACGTGATTTTTTGGATGTGGTTTATCAGAGTTGAATGGATCTGTTTCACCAAGGAACTCTTCATAAATTTCTACGCCATTCAGTTCTTCTAATGTCTTAGTTTCTAACATTTCTTTCAAGCGAAGACTTGCTTTGCGAGTTGCTTCACCAGTGAATACTGTTTGACGAGATGCAGTAGTTGTACCAGAGTCTGGTGTACGTACTGTATCAGGGCGTTCTACAAATACTTTGTCAGCTGTCAAACCAGTTGTTTCACAAAGAACTTGAGTAGCCATAGTAGCCATACCTTGACCGATACAAGCTGCGCCAGTACGGATGCGAACTTTACCGTCACGTACTTCTAAGATAATGCGGCCAGTATCAGGTAAACCCTACACCGATACCACTGTTTTTCAAACATACTGCAAGACCTGTACGGTCAGATGCGTAGTATGCATCTTTTACTGCTTCCAAACATTCTGCTAATGCAGTTTCTTCGGAGCAAATTTGGCCATTTGGTAAGGAGTCACCAGGGCGAACAACGTTTTTATAACGGAACTCCCAAGGATCCATACCTACCAATGCAGCTAATTCATCAATATTTTGTTCTTGACCAAAGATAGTTTGTGTTACGCCGAACCCGCGGAACGCACCACCAGGAACAGTATTTGTGTAAACACAAACACCATCAAAGGCAAAGTTATCAAATTTGTAAGGACCACAAGAGTGTGTACCTGCACGTTGAAGTACAGGACCACCTAAGGATGCATATGCACCACAGTTAGATACGATGTTTACCTTACTTGCTACCAAGTTACCTTCTGCGTCACAAGCAGTAGTAATATCCATTTCCATCGCATGGCGTTTAGGGTGAATATTAAGACTTTCTTGACGAGAGAATAGAACCTTAGTTGGTTTACCTGTGAGCCAAGCTACAAGAGAAGCATGATGCTGTACACTCATGTCCTCTTTACCACCAAAGCCGCCACCTACGAGCATGCTATGAACTTTTACAGATTCTTCAGGGATGCCAAGCATACGAGATACTTCGTGGCGATCATCGTAAACGTTTTGGCTACCGGAATGCAAATGAAGTACATCACCTTCACGATATGCTACAGCACATTCAGGTTCCATGAATGCATGATCTGTTTGAGGTGTGGAATAGTGATTTGTTACTACAAATGTAGCCTCTGCAATAGCCTTATCTACATCGCCACGAGATAATGTTTGACGAGACAATACATTTCCATTTGGATGTAACTGAGGTGCATCTGGTTTCAATGCTTCTAATGGATCTACTACAGGCTCTAACTCAGTATAATCAACTTCAACGAGAGCAAGAACTTCGTCTAAGTATTTTTTCTCAGTTGTCGCTACTAGTGCAATAGCATCACCAACATAACGGGTGATATCGCCTTCTGCAATGAGCACATCCCAGTCTGGTACCAAGTGACCAGTCTTATTGAATGGAACATCTTTAGCGGTCAAAGCTGTTACACAAGCCGGATGTTCAAGCGCTTTAGAAACATCAATGCGATCGACTCTAGCACGAGGATATTTAGAACGCAATGCTTTAGCGTAAATCATACCTTCCATATGAATATCGTCAGCATATTGGCCAGTGCCTAATGCTTTTTCCTCTACGTCAACGCGATGTAAAGGAGCACCTACAGCAGCATTATTATCTTTTTCAGGAACTGGTAAGTTCTCACGAATCATTTTTGCTGCTAGCATAATGCCTTCTTCGATTTTTACATAGCCTGTACAACGACAAATATTACCTAAAATAGCTTTTTTAACATCATCAGCTGTAGGATTATTATTTTCGTCAATCAACGCTTTTGCACTAATAATCATACCAGGGATACAGAAGCCACATTGCACTGCTCCGCATTCACCAAAAGCATAAGTGTATACTGCTTTTTCCCGCTCAGTTAGGCCCTCAATCGTTACAACTGATTTACCATCCAATTGGGATAATTTGCTTACACAAGCCTTAGCTTTTTTGCCGTCTATAATTACTGTACACGTACCACAAGCACCCGCACTACAACCTTCTTTAGTGCCAGTTAATTTCAAATCAGCTCGCAAGAAATCAATTAAACGCTGATCCTCTTGAACCTCATGTTGGGTGCCATTCACTTGAAAGCGGTACATATATAGCCCTCCTTTCATTAAGGAATACATTCACCAAGATATGATTCTGTTAAGGATCCATCTTGTACCACATGGTGACCTCTAAGGATTACATCGCGAACCTTACCGGTTACGGATATCCCTCATAAGGTATATAGTCAGCCTTTGTATGGGCAGACTCTTTTGAAAGAACATGTTCTACGCTCTTATCAACAATTGTAATATCCCCATCACTACCTACAGCTAATGTCCCTTCTTAGGATACATGCCATATAGTTTCGCTGGGGTTTTTCACTAACTAGTTTCATAAAAATCTACGGCACTCATATTGCATTGGTTTACCAATACATCATAAGCGACGATGCCCCGCTCCTCAGCGCCTGGAATGCCGCCTGGAATACGGGTAAAGTCATGACGACTTTTTTTAGTTTTTGATCCTCAAAATTGAAGCTACAGTGATCGGAGCCAATAGTTTGGAATGTTCCATTTACTAGGGCTTCCTTTAATGTCATTTGATCACTGTTAGTTCTAAGAGGTGGACTCATCACATATTTAGCACCTTCATAATTTAGGCAAGCTATATCGTGATTCATCAAGTACCAAATATTGTGGACATGTTTCACAAGTCACAGTATGACCTAATGCGCGTTCTCGAAGGATTTCTTCTACCCTTCTTTAGAACTTACATGCACAATATGTACTGGATACTCTAGAGAAGCGCCGATTGTACTAAATCGTTTAATTGATTCGGATTCAATCATAGCTGGTCTCGTAAGTGGATGATTACTTATATCTAATTCACCACGCTTACGCTTATCAGCTACGAGTGCATCGATGAGATCACCATTTTCACAGTGAGCTCCTACAAGTGCGCCTGTTGGTTTGATAGCTTCAATAGCGTCATAAATCTCACGGTCCGTTAAACGGAAGCCATAAGCTAAATATACCTTAAAGGATGATACACCAGCTTCAACCACTTTTTGGGATTTCACTGACCACAGTATCATTCATTTCTACAAGTTCCATATGGAATTTGTAGTCACAGGAGCAATGCCCTGCGGCACGCTCCTTATGAACCTCTAAGCCTTTACAAAGGGAGCCTTCCTCAGGAGAAGCAAAATTGATAATTGAAGTAGTCCCGCCAAGGATAGCAGCCTTTGTGCCACTATCAAAATCATCCGCAGTAGATGCTAAAGCATTAGTCATTTGGAAGTGTGTATGAGGATCTATAAATCCTGGGAATACATAGCAACCTTTTTGCATCAATTACTTTAGCTCCTTCTGGAACAGGAACGTGTTCATCGATGGCGACAATTTTGTCGCCATCAATTAATAAATCTCCGGTAAGGATTCGATCAGTTAAGACCAATTCCCTTGTTGTATGATAATCATGATACATAGTACACATGCTCTTTACAGAAGGCATGTACAACTCCTTTCAATTCTTCAGGTAATGCATCAATGTCACATACGGCTTCTTCACCTTTGAAGCGGTAACCACAGCTAGTGCCTGTGATGTAGAAACCATCATTTGTACTATCTGCTAAAGCTTCAGCATTGTGGAAGAATGTAATGCGATCCTTGTATGGTTGACAAGGTTCTACGCAATGACATGCACAGTTACCACACTCATTACAGCTTTGATCTACATGGACGATCAATTTAGCATCATTTACAGTAACGACTTCATTACATCTGTTAGGACATACGCGAACGCAAGCACCACACACTACGCGGCAGTGGTAGTCAGAGCTACGTGTACCAGGGAAGGATGGCATTGCTTCACGTTTTTTCTTCATTGCATCGCTTTTCTTGAATACTTTATTTTCAGCGATGTCTTTAGCAAGTGCTGCGATAAGTTCTTTATGAACTTTTAATGCAGCGTTGTAATCAGTAGATTCAACTTCATCTGCCAAAGCTTTGAAAGTATTGTAACCTTCGCCTTGTAGAAGAATTGTACATACTGTTACAGGCCAGATACCACAATCAAAGATAGCTTTGATATTTTGTTTTACAGCACCACCGCTATAAGACATTGGTAAACGTTCACCGAATTGAGCACTTAAAAGCTCAGCTACACCAATTGTTACAGGTAACAAGGATTTACCAGACATGTACATTTGCTCGCCTGGCAATTCATTGTTATGAATTTGTACAGGGAATGTATTTGTCAATTTAACGCCAAAGATCTTGTTGTGTTTTTCACCAAGAGCGATAAGACGTTCTAACATTGGAACAGCTTTATCGAATTGAAGGTCAACTTCGAATTGATGATCTTCAAAGTCAATGTATTCAAAGCCAGCATTATCTAACAACTCTCTAATGCGTTTTGGACCTAACAATGTAGGGTTGCATTTCAAGTATAAGTGAAGGCCTTTTTCACTGATAAGGTAAGAACAAATGGATTCGATTTCTTCAGCTGGGCAACCGTGCATTGTGGACAATGTGATTGCTTGGCAAAGTTCATCGCTAATGGAGTTGATGAAATCAGCATCGATATGTTCAAATTCATCTACATGGTCAAGACACCATTGTTTGCATTCATCCCACATAGGAGATTGAGATGCGCTGCGCATCGTATTGATGAATTTATCAACCATTGGACTCTTAATGCCAGCCAAGTTGTACCCAACACTCATAATGAACAAGAAGCCATCTGGATCGCCTAAGCCTAATTCTTTAGAGATTAATTTTAACGCGAACCAAGCTTTGATGTATTCATCAGCAGCTTTATCACAGCTATATTCAGAAGACCACTCTACGTTGTATGCTTCGTCTACAGAGTAGATACAAGGTCTAGGAACACCTAATTCTTCACCGTACATAATTTGTACAGTTTTTAATTCGATGCAACGAGCACCAGCTACATAAGATGCCACAATATTTTGTGCTAACTGTGTATTAGGGCCAGCTGCAGGACCTACAGGATTTTCAATGGATTTACCAAAGATAGATAAGCGTTGATCATGATTAGTACGATGAATTTTATTTACATTGTAAATACGATTGTACATCTTGTACTCAGTCATAATGTGGTTCATCAAATTTCCGAAACTTACCGGATACATAATGTCACTCATAATGTCACACTCCTTTAAAGCACTTGCGTTATGGGTTTAGTCGTTTCCATAAACCTTTAGATGTTGATAAAACTTCGTTCATTACTTCAGCTTTGTCGATGCCTTGTAACTTACGATCAATCATACGTGGTACACCATCGCTAATAGTTGTTACCACATACATACCATTAGCACCGAATAATAAGTGACCATTGATGTTATTTTCATCAAGTGGCGTTGGTGCTGCGTAATCAAGAACGATTACGTCAGCTGCGGCACCTTTTTTAAGGATGCCAACTGTAGTATCGAAGAATTCATTCGCCATTTTACGGTTGTTTTCAAATAGCATATGAGGAACTTCGCCCCAGCCTACATATGGTTTATGTTGCTCATGTTTTACAAGGCAGTTTGCTACTTTGTAAGATTCGAGCATGTCATTTGTGTAACCATCTGTACCTAGACCAACTGTGATACCTGCACCTAATAGTTTCAAGATATCTGTTGTGCCTAATGCATTACCCATGTTACTTTCTGGGTTGTGTACAACCTTAGCTTGAGATTCTTTCAATAATTCTACATCTTGGTCTGTTACGTGTACGCAGTGACCTGCAATACTCTTAGGACCTAAAATGCCAGACTCTACAAGGCGTCTAACAGGTGTCATGCCATATTTTTCTTTACTATCTGCCACATCTTCAGGGCCTTCTGCAACATGAACATGATAACCTAATTTATCTTCATTGTGAGCTTTAACATAATCTAATGTTTCAGGGGCTTAGCGTAAAGGATGCATGTAAGCCCATCATAGCAGCAAGTCTTGATGGATCTTGTTTTGCTTCTTTACCAAAGCGTACGTTTTCCGCAACAGCAGCTTTCATTTGATCTACGCCGTTGCGGTCAGATACTTCGTAGCATAAACAAGAACGAACGCCGAACTGTTTAGCTACATCAGCAATAACAGATAAGCTGTTATGAACTTCACCATAAGAAGCATGGTGGTCAAAAATAGTAGTTACACCATTTTCGATACAGCCTAAATACGTAAGTAATGCGCTTGCTTTTACATCAGGAGCCGTCAATTTATTATCTAAGTAGAACCAAAGTCCTTCCAAGATTTCACCGAAGTTAGTCGGTGCTGGACCTGGCAACGATAAACCTCGTGCAAGAGCGGAGTAAATATGATGATGTGCATTGATAAAACCAGGCATAATCAAGCCGCCATGAGCGTCAATGATTTCTGCATTTGCATAAGTTTTACATAACTCATCATATGTACCAATATCAACAATTTGAGTCCCGTCGATAGCAACAGCACCATCATAAATGATAGGTCTATCCGCATCGCGAGTAATAACAGTACCTTTCCCTAAAATAATCATGTGGGCACCTCCTCAACAAAAAGTTGAAATGCATACTTATAAATATATATATATTATTATAATACGATACGTGTACCTGTTTTTCCTGCTATACCATCTTTAGATTTTTCTAATAATGTGATAATCGCAACACGGTCTTTTTTAGATGCAGCAAATGCAACAGCTGCTTCTACTTTAGGTTTCATAGAACCTTCGCCAAATTCACCTGCTTCGATATATTCTTTAGCTTTTTCAACAGAAATTTCGTCTAACCATTGTTCTTTTTCTGTACCAAAGTTAATGGCAACTTTTTCAACAGCAGTTAAGATAACGAGTACATCTGCATCAATTTCTTGTGCCAATAAGCTACTAGTCCAATCTTTGTCGATAACGGCTGCTGCACCATGAAGTTCATTACCTTCTCTAGTTACAGGGATACCGCCGCCACCACAAGCAACGATCAGTTGTTTACCAACTAAACCTTTAATAGCTTCTAACTCGATGATTTCTTTAGGTGCAGGAGATGCTACCACGCGGCGATAGCCACGACCAGAATCTTCTTTAACAACGTAATCATAGTTCTTTTCTGCGTATTCAGCTTCTTCCTTAGTCATGAAGTGACCAATTGGTTTTGTAGGATTTTTGAAAGCTGGGTCATTTTTATCAACAAGTACTTGCGTAACCATTGTCATAGTTGGCAAGTGTTCAATACCACGATTTAACAACTCTTCGTGAAGAGCATTTTGTAAGTCATAACCGATATAAGCTTGGCTCATTGCCACACATACGGATAGTGGAGTGTTTGGTTGGCCTTCTTTTTCACGAGTCAACGCTGCCATCGCATTGTTGATCATACCAATTTGTGGGCCATTACCATGTGTTACAACTACGTCGCAATCAGCTTCAACTAAGTCAACGATAGTTTTTGCTGTGCTTTTTACAGCAATTTTTTGTTCTGGAAGGGAATTACCTAACGCATTCCCGCCTAACGCTACTACAACTCTTTTTCTCATGTTATTCCTCATAACAAATTACAAACAATTAAGAATAAAAAGGAGCCATCAACACGGATGGCCCCTAAACTTTACTTTACGGTTGAACGCGGTCAGTTCCCTTCCGTTCTAATTCTTTTAAAGTTTCTACAGGATTTTTGAATTTACTTAAGAAGATCATAGCTGCAATAACATATGGTTTGTAGCTTGCTTCTTTGTAAAGAGGTACGCGGTAGCGATCGAATACTGTTGCGTCTACTTCGCCTTCTTCACAACTTACACCTGTAATATCTGCTGGCAAGCAATGTAAGTAAAGAGCTTTGCCGTCTTTAGTGAGACTCATCATCTCTTCAGTACAAGCCCAATCTTTATGTTTACCATTTTCTTCAAGAAGAACTTTTTCTAATGCTTTAATGCCTTCATGGTCGTTGTCGCCATACAATTTAGTACGTTTTTCCATAGCGCCGAATGGTGCCCAGCTCTTAGGATATACGATATCAGCATCTTTGAAAGCATCTTTCATGTCGTTAGTTTTACGGAAGGAGCCGCCACAAGCCTCAGCTTGTTTTTTAGCGATTTCTTCAACTTCTGGCATTACTTCATAGCCTTCTGGATGAGCTAATACAACTTCCATGCCAAGACGAGTGAACAAACCGATAGCACCTTGAGGTACGGATAAAGGTTTACCATAAGATGGGGAGTATGCCCAAGTCATAGCAAGTTTTTTACCTTTAAGATTTTCAACACCGCCGAACTCTTTAATGATATGAGCTGCGTCAGCCATGATTTGTGTAGGATGGTCGATATCACATTGTAAGTTTACAAGTGTAGGACGTTGTTCTAATACACCATCTTCATGACCTTCTTTAACTGCATCGGATACTTCATGCATGTAAGCATTACCTTTACCAATGTACATGTCATCGCGAATACCGATAACGTCAGCCATGAAGGAGATCATGTTAGCTGTTTCACGAACTGTTTCGCCGTGAGCGATTTGGGATTTACCTTCATCTAAGTCTTGAACTTCTAAACCTAAAAGGTTACAAGCGGAAGCAAAGGAGAAGCGAGTTCTTGTGGAATTATCGCGGAATAAAGAAATGCCAAGGCCGCTGTCAAATACTTTAGTAGAGATATTGCGTTCTCTAAGAGCACGTAATGCATCAGCTACAGCCCAAACACCTTGTAATTCGTCATCAGATTTTTCCCATGTTAAGAAGAAATCTTCACCGTACATTTTGCTAACGTCTAAGTTTTGTAAAGTTTCAATACTTTTATTGAAGTCTGTCATCTGTAAGTCCTCTCTTTCAATTCCCTAAAGGGCTACTTAGAATCTAACTTTATATGGTACCTCATCAAATGGTGAGGTACCATATGAAATCCTTAATAATTAACTATTTTCTAGTTGTATCCGTTTAAAATAGATCTAATTGAATTAATGTGTGATATTAGTCTTTGCAGTATACGGATGGTAATAATGCATATACAGCTGCACATGTAACAAGGTCTTGTTTCCATGTGATTTCGTTAGGAGCATGTGCTTGAGCTTCTGCGCCAGGACCGAAGCCGATGCAAGGGATACCGTTACGACCCATGATGGATACACCGTTAGTGGAGAATGTCCATTTATCAGTCAATGGGCGAGCTTTACGCATTTCAACTGTGTCTTCTGCACCGATACGTTCGTTGCCATACAAGCTAGTGTATGCTTCTTCCAAAGCTTCTGTTACTTTGTGATCTTTAGGAATTACCCAAGTTGGGAAGTAACATTCGATTGGATAAGTTAAACCAGTCCAGGATGGACGAGCATATTCGTACATGGATACTTTTGCACCATATTTTTGAACATGTGGTAATGCTTCGATTTCTGCCAAGCAGGATTGCCATGTTTCACCAGCAGTCATACGACGGTCCAAGGAAACGGCGCAGGAGTCAGCTACTGCACAACGGCTTGGGGAAGTGTAGAAGATTTGGGAAGCAGTTACAGTACCGCGACCTAAGAAGCGAGCTTCTTCGTAGTGGTCAGGGTTGAATTTAGGGTCAAGCATTTTTACAAGACCTTTAATTGCTGTGCTTTCATCAGCAGAGTTAGCATTCAAGTCACGGATGTCTTGAAGAATGTCTGCCATTTTGTAGATAGCGTTGTCACCGCGTTCTGGAGCAGAACCGTGGCAAGATACGCCTTGTACGTCTACGCGGATTTCCATACGACCACGTTGACCACGGTAGATACCGCCGTCAGTTGGCTCAGTGGATACTACGAATTCAGGACGAATATTGCGTTCTTTAATCATGTATTCCCAGCAAAGACCATCGCAGTCTTCTTCTTGAACTGTACCTACAACAAGTACGCGATATTTATCGTTAAGAAGGCCTAAATCTTTCATGATTTTAGCGCCGTATACAGCGGATACGATACCACCTAATTGGTCAGATACACCACGACCACCGATTTGTGTTTCATCTTCGAAACCTTCATATGGATCGAAGTTCCAGTTGTCACGGTTACCGATACCTACAGTATCAATATGAGCATCGAAAGCGATAAGAGTTTTACCAGAACCCATGTAACCAAGAATGTTACCCATTGGGTCTACTTCAACTTCGTCGAAGCCAAGGTCTTTCATTTCTTTTTCAATGCGTTGAACGTGCTCTTTTTCTTCAGAACTTTCACCAGGGAAAGCTACGATTTCACGTAAAAATTTTGTCATCGCTGGGCCATAAGTTGCCGCTGCTTGTTTAATTGCTTGTAAATCCATAATTAATGCCTCCTAACGATCTTCACCGTACCACATAATGTTTTTATATCTTTCAGGGTCTGTATCACCTTCAGTGGAGAAACAGAGAACCTTTGAAGACGCATCTAATTCTAACTCTTTGCGTAAGTCTTCATATTCTGGCATTGTCATAAGTGCCATTACAAGACCTAATGGAACCGCACCAGACTCACCAGTTGTAATTGGAGTATCGCCTTTAATTGGTGCACCACCAACGCGCATACCTAAACGTGCTACCCAGTCTGGAGCAGATACGAATACGTCTGCGTGGTTTCTTAAGATATCCCAAGAAACTGTATTTGGTTCGCCACATGCTAAGCCTGCCATGATTGTTTCAAGATCGCCTTCTACAATGCGAGGTTCCCCATCATCAGCTACAGCGCCTTTGTATAAGCAAGCTGCTGCTTCTGCTTCAACAACAACCAATTTAGGTTTTTTAGCTGCATTGCTATATAAGTTAGTGAAGTAACCTACTACGGAACCAGCAAGAGAACCTACACCAGCTTGTACGAATACATGAGTTGGAACTTTGCAGTTTTCAGCTTCTAATTGAGCTGCTGTTTCCATAGCCATTGTGCCATAGCCTTGCATGATCCAGTTTGGAATTTCTTCATAACCTTCCCATGCTGTATCTTGAACTACAACACCATTTGGAACTTCTTTAGATTTTTTAGTTGCTAGGCGTACACATTCATCGTAGTTGAATTCTTCGATTGTTACTGTAGCGCCTTCATTTTCGATTTGTTTTCTGCGGTATTCTGTAGAGCCTTTTGGCATGAATACTACAGATTTTTGACCTAATTTATTTGCAGCCCATGCTACGCCGCGACCGTGGTTACCATCAGTTGCAGTGAAGAATGTAGCTTGGCCGAATTCTTCTTTTAATTTTGCAGATGTTAATACATCATATGGTACATCTTCAACTGTTTTACCAAGTTGTTGAGCCACATATTTACCCATCGCATAAGAACCGCCCAACACTTTGAAAGCATTTAGACCAAAGCGATAGGACTCATCTTTTACGAAGAGTGAATCAACACCGATATGAGATGCTAAATTTTTAAGTGAAACAAGTGGAGTTACCGTATATTGCGGGAAACTTTCGTGAAACGCTTTAGCTTTCTTAATTTCTCTAACATCCATAACCGACAAAAACTTGTCGCTAGATGGTGCCATCGTATTACGTTTCCACTGAATTCGTTCCATATTTGCCTCCTAGGATTCTTCCTTTACAGTATTTAAATCACTATAAAGGGTAAACTTAGAAATATTAAAATACTCTGCTATCTTCTCTGAAGATTTAGAGATAAGAAAAGCCCCTTTTTCATTTAAGTAGGTAATTGCTTTAAGACGTTCCACCTTACTCATGAGTGGCCCAGGTTTCCCCACTAAACGTTCTGCTTCTAGTAATAAATCATCTAATAGTTCTGACACGCTTGTAGTAATTTTTTCAACAGATCCAGCATCACCTTGACCTGTATTTACTAAACTATCCAAGGCCCGATGCATCATAACTAGCTCGGTTATGTCTTGGTTAATCCCTAGCAAGTAGGCTATGCGCCCCGTATCATCACGGATATACATAGTAGATGATTTTAATATTCGACCATCCTTAGTTTTTGTAAGGTAACCGAATCGACCTTCGCTACCGTCGTCATAACTTAGTACATCTAAAACGGCATGAGATGGTCCATCGCCAACATGACGATTAGTTATGGTACCATTTTCAATATATACAAGTGATGTATCGATATCACGCTGCAAGTCGTGAATCAACACCTCACAAGAAGGCCCAAATTGAGCGGCCAACCCATGAGCTATCACCTGTAATCGTTCTAGTGTACTCATAAAATAACCTTCCTCTCATCGGTATTGGTTACTATTTTGTGGACTGAAAGCTTCAGCCCCCGAATTAATTAGTATGTTGAGATTCATTCTAACTAATTTTGTAGCAACCTAATTTTTTGTTAGGTTCCTTAACTTTGATTATAGTTCTATGTACACAAAAATGCAATGATAATATGCATTAAAGTTATTTGTAATTATGCAAGCATATTCATCAATAGCGAAGAACATATATAAACATTGTGTTTTTCATCGCATTATTTTTTTCAGTTATCATTTTTTTTGATAATTAATGGACAAGCTCTTGCAAAAACAAATAATATGGAATTCTATAGAAGTAATGCGTATTCTTCATATCTATATCGGGATTTATATATATGCTTTATAAATATTCTTTGTATTCATTAGAAAGAAATTTTTCGTTCTAATTGAAACATTGATGTATATATAATAAATGTAAAAAAGGCTGTAATAACGAATTTATCGTTATTACAGCCTTTTGTATATTGTTGAGATCAAATTAAGCGTTCGCTAAAGTTTTACCTAATTCTTGGCATTGAGCTTTACCATCATCATCAGGTTCACCCAAAAGTGCTACGCCATCAGCTACTAATTCACCACCAGCATCTTTAATGCGAGTGCCCCAGTCTTCTAACCAAGTGCCACCCCAACCATAGGAGCCAAAGATTGCTACTTTTTTACCACCCAATTTAGCTTCTAGTTCTGTGTAGAATGGTTCAAATTCGCCTTCTTCTAATTGTTCTGCACCCATATCAGCACAGCCAAGAGCTAGTTTTTCGTAAGCTGCTGCGTCATCTACGGATACTTCAGAGACAGATTTAACTTCAACTTCTTGACCTGCAGCTTTGATACCTTCAGCTACTGCTTGAGCCATTTGTTCTGTGTTACCTGTACCGGACCAATAAATTACACCAATCATCTTGTACCTCCTAGGCCGTTCTTGCGACCAATGAACTAAATGTTTTTCCCAACATCAATTGAGTTTGACAAAAATTACGACATGCTTTGTAACATAAGAAAGAGCGCTTTGCGTCTACCACATCATGATAAACCTTCCACTCCCCACACATATGGTATCCGTTGCCACGACGAGAAATAAAACATTTCACATCTTTTAATGGATAACCTAGAAATACGCCGATTTCATGTGGAAAATTCAATACTCGCTTCCATACGATATCTTAAATGCTCAAGCATCTCCATAATGCTCATGCGATCATGATAACCGTAAGCTTTCAAAAATGTCATCACCGCAGGTTGCCGTACATAGTCTCGTAATTGCTTCTCACGGAATACCAATAACAGTCTACGCGCTTTACAGCGACATAATTCAAAGAAGAACAATCCTTTTTCATTGAACTCTTTATTATATTCTGTCAATACAAATTGGATTTGTTCATTCATGTCCCGTGGAATAGAAACCAAATTCGAAAGCTTAATACCTCGAATTGCCGGTGCACAATGATATCCAATGATATGGTCAATTGAATTCATCATAATAGTACCTGCCTGTTGCACATCGTTAGAATCCTCTCTAATGAGAATAATTCCTATATGCCCATAGTACTCTTGATGAGAAAAAAATTGTCAAGAATAATTGATATATTTTTCAATAATTATTTATTTTTTTGGCATTAAGCAAACCTTTAACTTTAGGGAAAACCGCAGCGTCATTAGCCTCATCAATAGCGATAAAGCGTGCGTTTGGGCCTGTATATTTATCTTCAGAAAGATTAATATGCAAGATTTCATTATAAGAATTATTATTAGCTACACTTTTTATATTTTTAATGTACCCTCATAGGCATTACCTTGTTTTACTAATGGTTTTACCACTGTAAAAGTACCAAGTACCGGGCTATCCCCCTTGTTAATAGCAGCTGCTAATGCACCAAGGGCAGATGGATCAGTATTTACATGTTTTGTTTCACTCATGCGACTGGATAACTGTTTCCCTAATACTACATTAGCATACACTGCATAATGCATTTCATTTTCGTTTTTAATATTTAATGTGTATACATCTGCAGAAGTTGCACCTGCTTCAACAAGAACAGACTTTACATCCTTTTTAGCATCTCCAGCAAATAGCGCTTTAGGATTGTTCTGATACACGGCAACACCTTCAGGCAATTTAACACCTTGATATGTTACCGTTTGGCTTCTATTCAAAATAGACTTAATATTCGCTGCAGAACCAACAGCTGGTACAGATACTAATACAGCTGCTGCCGTAGCAAGTAATACTAATTTTTTCATTGTTCTCCTCAACGAAACATGTTCATAATACATTATCAATACAACAACAAGAGGTGACTCTAACAATGGGCTACAATTTCTAACAACAACCATAGGGTTAAAGGTCTCTAATAATCTATTACGAACAAATTATCTCTAATAACAACACAGTATTAAAGAACCGCCCACCGAGGGGCGGTTCTTTAGCATCATGGTTAGCTACCACGAATACAATATTATTTCTTTTGTTCTTTAGCCCAGCTATCGCGCAAACCAACAATACGGTTCATTACGATATGATCTGGTGTACTATCTTTATCAGTTACAAAGTAACCTTGGCGTAAGAATTGGAAACGATCGCCAGGTACAGTTGTAGCAAGACAAGCTTCCCCTTTACTATTGAATACTTGTAAGGACTCATGATTGAAAGTCACCTAAGAAGTCTTTACCGTCAGAGTCTTCTTTGAGCAAGTAATCATATAAGCGGGACTCGATATCTACTGCAGTAGATGCTTCAACCCAGTGCAATGTACCTTTAACTTTACGCGTACAACCACTGCCGCTCTTAGTTTCAGGATCATATGTACAGTGAATTTCTGTAATATTACCATTCTCGTCTTTAATAACGTCAGTACATGTAATGAAATAAGCACCTTTTAAGCGTACTTCTTTACCTGGTGCCAAACGGAAGAATTTCTTAACTGGCTCTTCCATAAAATCATTGCGTTCGATATAGATTTCACGACCAAATACAACTTCACGGTTGCCAAGTTCTTCGTTTTCAGGGTTATTTTCAACTGTTACAAGTTCAGTTTGACCTTCTGGATAGTTTGTAATGACAACTTTCACAGGATCAATAACTACCATAGGGCGTGTAGCTTTGAGTTTTCAAATCCTCACGGATACAGAACTCAAGCAAAGCAATATCAACAACGCTATCAGCTTTAGCGACGCCAATGCGATCACAGAAATCACGAATCGCTTCTGGAGTGTAACCACGACGACGCAAACCAGAAATAGTAGGCATACGCGGATCATCCCAGCCAGCTACGAGACCAGCTTCCACAAGTGCACGCAATTTACGTTTGGACATAACCATCTTAGTTACATTTAAGCGAGCAAACTCAATTTGTTGCGGAATTTCAGTATCATCCCAATCCTCAAGTACCCAATCATATAATGGGCGATGAACTTCGAACTCTAAGGTACAAATAGAATGTGTTATACGTTCAATGGCATCTTCAATAGGATGTGCATAGTCGTACATTGGGTAAATTACCCATTCATTACCTGTATTGTGATGTTCAGCTTTTACAATACGATAAATAACAGGGTCACGCATAACGATATTAGGATGGGCCATGTCGATTTTTGCACGCAATACCTTTTCACCATCAGCGTATTTACCGTCTTTCATTTCTTCGAAGAGTTTCAAGTTTTCTTCTACGCTACGATCACGGTAAGGGCTATTGATACCAGGTGTAGAGAAATCACCACGAGTTTGTTTGATTTCCTCTGCAGTTTGGTCATCTACATAGGCTTTGCCAAGAGAAATCAATTTCTTAGCATATTCGTACATTTCACCGAAGTAGTCGGATGCATAACGAACCTCGCCATCCCATTCAAAGCCGAGCCATTTTACATCTTCCATGATGGAGTTTACGTATTCAATATCTTCTTTTGTTGGGTTTGTATCATCAAAACGAAGATTTGTTAGCCATTGTACTGTTTACCAATACCAAAGTTAAGGCAGATAGATTTAGCATGGCCAATGTGTAAGTAGCCATTTGGTTCTGGCGGGAAGCGTGTTAATACACGACCACCGTATTTACCAGTTTCGTTATCTTTGTTGATGATAGCTTCGATAAAGTTAACAGATACAACTTCTTCAGGAGCTACAGTTCTTTCAATGTCTTTATGTTCCACCGTTCTTACCTCCATAGGATAAATATTCTTTTATTTTACCATATTTTGCATAAAACCGCATATTTTTTAAGGTCTTATCATTTTAGTCAAAGTCAGTCAAATCAACGCCCGCCTTTTTAAGCTCTTCTAATGCAGATTCTACGTCCATTTGTGGCTTTTTATAGTTTCACTTCTTCGTTTACACAAGTCTTTAACGGTTTCTTCTGAACACCAGCAATAATATTGTCCGCAGTCAAAATAGACATATCATAACGAGTTCTATCTGTATAAGAACCAATATGTGGTACGATGAGGCAGTTTTCTACCTCTAACAATGGATGATCAGCAGGTAGTGGCTCTGGATCTGTAACATCTAGCGCGGCATAATCGATTTCCCCTGTTTTAAGTGCATTAATAAGGGCATCCGTATCTACGATTGGACCACGCCCAACGTTAACAAATAGTGCAGTATTCTTCATTTTTTTGAAGAACGCTTCATCGCACATGTGATACGTTTCATCTGTTAATGGAGCCATCACACATACTACATCACTAGTAGCTAATAAGTCATCCAGCTCCATATACGTAGTTTTATGAATCTTGTCATCTATACGTTGATTACGGTTATGATATACAACGGTCATACCAAAGGCACGAGCACGGCGAGAAATAGATACACCGATAGCGCCCATACCAATAATACCAAGGGTACGACGGCTCAAATCAAATCCTTTAATGTTAGATGGTCTTTGTGCCCAACGTCCATCTTTTACAAAATTAGCATTTTCCAAAATACGACGACTTGCAGTTGCGATCAAGGTAAAAGCAAGCTCTGCTACAGTTTCATTTAAAACGCCTGGCGTATTGCCATAAGGAATACCTGCAGCTGTTAATTCATCGATATTTACATTGTCATAACCAACAGCAGCCTGAGCAATAACCTTTAAATTAGGTGCATTTTTTACAAGATCACCATCTACATCTAAAGGACGAACACACCATAAACCATCCGCATCAACGAGCCATTCCTTTAACGTCTCCCGAGGCATTACTGTCTTTCAGTCCATTGGCGCACTTCTACGTGCTCTTTTAAATATGCAATCGCATCCTTGCGAACGAGACCATTTACTACTACTAGAGGTTTTTGTTCCATATGCATCCCTCCCATAAGAAATCTGTTATTATACTTATATTTTATACTAGAAAGCTACATTAATACAACAAAAAGGAGTAAGGCCTAGGCCTTACTCCTTTAATTAAGCATTTTAATTTGAATTAGTTCAAATCTGCTGTACAGTTAGGACATTTAACTGCATCAACATGAATTTCTGTTTTACAGAATGGACATTCTTTAGTTGCTGGTGCTTCAGCAGCTTCTTCTTCTTTCGCGTTTTTCATCATTTTAGCCAATGCACGAACCATCAAGAATACAACGAATGCCAAGATCAAGAATTGAATCAAGTCAGTGATGAATGTACCGTATGGCAATACAGAACCAGCTGCACGAGCTGTAGCAATATCAGCACCAGCCATGAATGCATCTTTAGAACCTGCGCTCAATGGCAAGTACAAGTTGCTGAAATCAATACCACCTGTGAATAAGCTGATAAGAGGCATGAACAAGTTGCTTACAACAGAGTTAACCAACGCTGTGAAAGCAGCACCAATAATCATACCAATAGCTAGGTCCATCATGTTACCTTTGAAGGCAAAAGCTTTAAAATCGTTCAAAAATTCTTTCATTTCTCACTACTCCTAGATACACTTAATTGAGAATGCGTTAATAACTGTACTAATCATAAAGGAAAGATGAAGAGATGTCAAGAATTTTTCGATTTAGTTTTTCGAATTTATTTAATATAGTTTTTTTCATGACTCTATCTATTATTGTAATAAACCAGCAATCATGCGTACTTTTTCGCACCATATTATTATATACTTTCTCCCAAAAATTTTTATTTGAAATACGTAAAAAAATAGAGTCTAATCCTACATCGGTTAAACTCTATTAATTAGAAAAAAATAATTTATAGTCCTATATTTATATATACTATTATATTTTAATATCCAATATATGTTTTTACCTAATATATGTTTATACCTAAGGAAAGAGCTTTAGCCCGTTCTATAACTGCAACAAATGCCGGCGGTATCATTTCGGACTCTAAGAATTGACTGATACGACGCCCTACAATAACACCTTTGTTAGCGTAGAACCAAGAGAAATAATAAATATGTAAATCATCTAATTTGCGATCTAAAATATTTGGTAAGCATCGTTGTACAATTTGGTTTTTCGTAATTCCTAGCTTAGCATAACCTCGTCGAGCCATATCCTTTGTCACCATTGGCCTTGCATCATCAATTATATCCTTGATAATTGCATCCATAATGGAACGTTTACGCAAGGATAATAGATGCGTAACAAAGTCCATTTCAAAACATATTTCATCTGTATAGAATATATTGCTATGGGCTTTAGCGTATTTCCCTTCTACATCTCGATCATAGAGAGCGACAGTAGGGATGGCAAATCGATTAAACAGTTTTTGTAGTTTACTAATAGAGGACTCACCACGTGCATTGATAAGACATATGCCAAAGTAATCAAAATCTACACCTAATTTTTTCCCAAAGCCAGCAAAACTGCCATACTCTGTTTCACCCTCTACAAGAATGATACACCGTGCATAAAGTGCCTCTTTAGCCTCAGGGAAGTGCATGATCAAGTGCTTTTCTACTTCCTTAGGGAAATTAAAGGTCACTCCACAAGCAGCACAAACCATATGGTTCTCATCACGGTACAGACGAATGATATGACGATAGTCGTCAACTAGCGCATCCGTACTATGGGTAACAACAAAGAGTTGGCCTAAAAGACCATCAATGTTAAATACATCTCTTAGCAACGCCAAAAATTCTTCGTTTTCATTCGTTGCAATTTGGCGATAATAATTTAGCACGGCTCGTTGTAAGTACGGACTTAAGTGTAACTCTGGCTCATCGACACTAATAAAAATAGGTAAATACTTACGACCCTTTTCATCATATACAAGAAGGGACTCTAAATTCGTGGTAGCACTATTAATCTTCATATAGATTTGCGCCAAAATCTTAAGGGCTACGGCCATAATTAAACGAACATTATCAGAAGAGTATTTCCGTTCCATTGCGGACGAAGTAGACAACACCTCTATGAGGTGTTGAATATTAAGCATACAATAAGGATCTAAATCCTTACGCAAACTGACGATTTCACGTTGTACATCATTGGTTACCATTTCCAATCTAGACACATAGTCCTCTAATAGCTTACCTAACTCTACATAAACTGAAGATGGAATAGTAAACAACTCTTGTTCAGAAGTATCTCGATGACACATATATAAAGCATGACGAATCATAGATAGCGCCATAGGTTCAACACCTTTATCAGTCATGCTATATAGGCGCGGATATACCTCTTGTACCACTTGCTCTAATCGCAGTCGATAGGTTGGCCCCTCATTAGGGGTGAACATACTTTTATAATTTAATTCACCAAGTGATAGTTCAAAATCTATACGAATCGGTTTATGTACATCCGTAAAATCATGCTCATTAAAACCGTGACATTCCATTACAATTTCTAAGAGATCTAAAAAGTTAGACTTACCTACTGCATTTTCACCAACGAAATAATTAATATCATTGTGAAAGCTCAAGGTCACATCAGCCAAGTTGCGATAGTTTTCAATATGCATCCATTTTATATACATAGCCCCTCCTTCTGCAGCTACTTTCAAAACGAAAGAGCCCTAGTATATTTTAATAACAATCCGATACATCATTATCTCAGATATTTTCCACACCTATATGTAAAAAGGTGCCAATCACGAATGTGATCAGCACCCCACTGTCATACAACGTTTGATATTGTATATATTCGACATTTATTTAATTTTATCCTCTATAACCTTTCCTTCACGCAAAGGACCACTTTGCGCTTTAAGGCGTGCTAGCATAACAGAGGACACAAACATGGCAATACCAGCCCCAACGGTTTCGATGGATAAGCTTTCACCAAAAAACAAGAATCCATAGAAGGAACTAATAAATACGCCAACGTATTGCAAGAATTGAGCCACTACAGCATTTGTGGTAACAAAAGCACCGGTCAAGAAGAACTGAGCCACCACGCTAATACCACCGATGGCTAAAATAATAAGCCAGTCTGTACCTTGTGGCATAACCAATGTATCAGTTGTCACTAGACCTGCAATCATACCAGTAATCATGAAATAAGCCATAATTTCAAAATTACTATGTTGACCACGTTTAGAGATCAATCGGATTGTCGTATAAGCCCCTGCAGACAAGGCAGCACCTAAAATTGCCACCAAGGCATACCAAGTAAAACCAGTAAAGCTAAATGGATTTACCATTACCATTACAGCTACAAAGATTAAAAGAAGCCATTTACCTGCCCCTTTAGGCACACGTTCCTTAAGAAATACAGAACTAAATATAAGTACAAATATGCCAGATGTTTGAAATAGAATCGTTGCATCGGACAATTTTAAATGCACCAATGCAATAAAGTTACATACCATACCAAAGCCACCGTAAAGGCCGCGCATGATAAGATAACCTCTATCCTCTTTAGAGAACCGAATGCCTTGCGTATACATAACGATGAGAACTGCTACGGTCCCAAATAAACCGCGGAAGAAGGCAATTTCCCCAGACGGAATATTAGAGCCTAGCATTTTTACAAACAAGTTCATCGTACTCAACAAGAGAGCCGACAGCAGTGCATACATTAGGCCTTTTTTAGCCATACTACCTCCCTATATACTATGCCTTAACAAAATATATGCCGCCCTTCTAATGAAAGGCGGCATTGTATTATTTAGAGAATGTATTTACAAAATCCAAGATTTCTTGCTTCATATTCTCTTTATCGATTGCTTTTGTGAAGCGCAACGGTTTAGATTGTAATGCTTCTAATTGTTTAGGGAACGCCACACCTGTTACAGCAGAGATATTATCTAAGCTTTCATAAGGAGTCTCGCCCACCTTAATGTCCAACGCCTCACAGATTGGTGTAGGGAATTTGAACGGATGTGCAGTAGATGCAATTACAGTATGACGAGCACCATCTTCAGGATGTTTTTCCAATTCCTTCATGTACGCACCCATAGCAACCGCCGTATGAGGGTCCATTACATAACCATAGGAATTGTATACTTGTTGAATGATCGCTTTTGTTTCTTCATCACTAACGTAAGCACCAGCAAAATTAGCTTTAACGCGTTTGAACTCTTCTTCGTTAACAGTCAATTTGCCAGTAGACTTAAGATCTTTCATCCAACCTGCTGTACGTTCACTGTCTTCACCAGAAATATAGTACAAGAAGCGTTCAAAGTTAGAGGATTCAAGAATATCCATGGACGGAGAAATCGTCGTATAGAACGGACGATTCATATCGTATGTACCATTTTCAAAGAAATCAGTAAGTACGTTATTTTGATTAGATGCACAAACCAATTTGCCAATAGGAATACCCATTTTCTTAGCATAGTAAGCAGCCAAGATATTACCGAAGTTACCTGTTGGAACAACTACGTTAAAAGCTTCGTCTTCATGGATAGCACCTTGTGCTACGAGCTCAGCATAGGCATTTACATAGTACACTACTTGCGGTGCCAAACGGCCGATGTTAATGGAGTTCGCACTAGAGAACATAACGCCTTTTGCAGCAACCTCTTCGGCTGTAGCTTTATCTACAAATAAACGTTTCAAGAATTGTTGAGCATCGTCGAAATTGCCGTGAATAGCAGTTACATTAACGTTCTCCCCTTCTTGCTTTTGCATTTGCTCGGCTTGCATTGGGCTTACGCCATCTGTTGGGTAGAATACTTGGATATGTGTACCAGGCACATCTTTAAATCCTTCAAGAGCAGCTTTACCAGTATCACCAGATGTAGCAGTTAAGATAAGAACCTCTTTATTCTCACCTTCTGCTTCTTTAGCAGCTACTAAAAGGTAAGGGAATAAAGATAATGCCATATCCTTGAAAGCTTGTGTACGGCCATGGAATAGTTCCAAGACAGATACTTTTTCTAAGATAGAATGTAATGGTGCAATATCGCGTGTGCTAAAGTTAGCATCAGAATAGGCAGAGTTGATCATTTCATTTAAATGAGCCTCAGAGAAGCATGGGAACAACTTAGCTAATACAACAGCTGCTACCTCTTGATAGTTTTTATCTTTCACATCATTGTAAGTTAAACAGTTCGTAGGGAATAGAGATGGTACGTATAGACCACCATCCTCTGCTAAGCCGTGCAACAATGCATATGTTTCATTTACCGCAACGGTACCGCGGGTGCTAGTATAATTCATTGAATACCTCATTTATAACTACAATGTATTTTTCGAGTCTAATAGAATTATTATAGCATAAAAGCGCCCTAAAAGGGGCGCTTCTATAGAATAATATATTATTTTTATTATATAAAGATTTAACTAATGTAATTAACCTGTTATTTGACTTATTATAGGAATATTGAAGTTGGCAACACCTATAAATTCAAATCGATTATAGTTCACCTTCTGCTATCGCGTCTAATGTATCAAGGGATGGGATGAAGAATAACATGCCTGTAATCGGTTTAGAATAGTCGAGCAACTTATCGTTTTGCGTAAACATATTAGTAAGCATTGTTTTAGTTACATCCCAGTAACGAGCATAACCGATAAAGTATGTGCCGCGTACACCTTGGCCAGGTTGAGCAAATGCTACATTCATACGCACGATTTTATGTTCTTTATCATCGCGATTATCTTGAGCCACTACATTATGAGCTGCTGGATCTTTTTCATCATCTTCTAACTCAATATCGCTGAATTTACGACGGCCAATGAACTTTTCTTGCATTTCTGTAGGAAGAGCACGCCACGCATCAAGATCGTGTTCATATTTTTGAGCAAATGCATAAGAACCATTAGTGAATTCAGGATCTTCATCACCAATAACGCCCCACTCTACAGCTTCTTGACCAACAGGGTTTTCAGTACCATCTACGAAATCAATGATGGCGCGACCTTGTTCATAATGGAAGCCATGAGTTTCATCTACTACAGATGTAATAGGACGTAAGAACTCCATAATTTGATCCACTACAGTATATGTAACGGACTCATCATTGGAACGTACATGCAAGAATAAATCAGCTGCTACAGCTGGTACGTCTTGTTTATCACCTTTAATACCTTGGAAGTCTTCTAACTCTTTTGGTACAGGTGCATTAGGGAATAAATAATCCCATGCTTTACGGCTGAAACCAAAAGCAATGCCCAAACCTGCACCATTTGCACGAATACTTACAGAACGTTTAATTGCTTGGATTCTATCTGCCATATCTTGAATCACTTCAAGCTCTGCGTTATGATCCTCGCGGTTTAATAACAATGTTGTGAAATTGACACTTTGGCCAGCATCTTTATACACATCTTGTGTTCTAGAAATATCTACTGCCATCGAGTACCTCCTAATGAGAAAAATTCTTATATAGTAATCATAAGCTATTAAGCCCGTATTGTCTATAAGATATAAGACATGCTATACCCAATAAACTCATCACAGCTATTAGAAAACTTTCAGAAAAGGTGACATTTAAAAGCTTAAAATATCAATTGATCATATATTTTTTTGGTATTTGTTCAATAGGCTTATTTTTTTCAATCGCAGTCGCTAAGGCATCAATTCCTTTTTTTAATAAAATGATGTCAAAATGATGTCATAAAATATATACATTATATGTGATGATCCATTTCTTCACCATATAGTCTTTCCATTCCTTGACGGGTTACAAGCCAATTCTTACCAGATTTTCTAGCTTCATCTTCGGTAAATTGTTTATTTGCATATCTCTTTAAGCAGCATTGCTTAATAGAATCAGCGGGTACATTCCATCTTTCACCAGCCTCTTGTGTAGTCATTACATCATCTAGTTTCATTACAGTACTCCTAATATTACTAATAGATTATATACGGTTAATATAAAGGCAATAATACTAATTATTAAAGTTAATCTTGTATACTTAAGCAAGGTGACTTTTTTGTATAACTTTCGTTGCCGCACCCGCATAGCGGGCGGTTTTATGATTCGCGACTACGTCGCGAACCTGTCTAAAGACAATAACAAGAAAAACCCGCACAGTAGTGCGGGTTTATTTGGTGGACCACCAGGGGTTCGAACCCTGGACACCCTGATTAAGAGTCAGGTGCTCTGCCAGCTGAGCTAGTGGTCCATGACACGACTAATTATATGCCTCTTTTATAGGAATGTAAAGAATATTTATTACATTCCTATAAAACATGTGCATTAATATTGTAACACCCAATCTTTCATGGTATTACAAGCCTCTGTAGGGAGTAAATCACTCGTTCCTACACAGTCTTCACCACTATATAGTTGAAGTACACTATGTGTACGACTTACCTCTTTAACAACGACATGTGTTAGAGTATCCTTAGGTACACTAAATTGCAAACCGTAACGGCCAAAATAGGTAAATACAGCTTTTACAGTATCGTACTCTATATGGACTTGAAGAAATTTACCACCAGGCCAGCATGATTCAATATTTTCTTTTGATCTTGGTGTTAGAAAATCAAAAAAGCCCATACTACCCTCCAATGCGCCACATTGGACGTTCTGGTTTATCCATCCCTATTCCATCATGTCGTTCTTGTTTACGTTGTAAAGCACGCTCAATATGCTCAGCTAATGCCTCTGCTGTAGCGCCATTTCGCACAAGGGAAACTAAATCAGCCTCATCATCACGCAGTAAACATAAGCGCATCTGACCATCTGATGTGAGTCGAACCCGATTACATGTATCACAATAGCTATGAGACATTGAGAAAATAAAGCCTACCGCCTTACCACTTGGTAACGCTAAATACGTAGCAGGTCCAAAACCATATATAGAGTGAACCTCCGTAAGAGGTCCTCCACTCACACGTTCCAATTGAGCCTTCCACTCATCAAAGGTTGGACCATGGAATGCATCACCTTGGAACGGCATATACTCGATAAAACGCCAAACAACAGGCCACTTTTCTACATACTGCAATAACGATTTAACTTCATCATCAGTCCAGTAGCGAGATAAAACAGTATTAATCTTTACAGATTTAAAGTTAGCATTAATAGCACTTCGTATGCCTTCTAGTACAGACTCAAGTTGCCCCTCTTTACCTACACAAGTAGCAAAAGGCTTCACTTTCAAGCGAGTCTAAACTAATATTCACGCGGTTTAACCCGAGTTTTTTCAACCGTTGTGCCCGAGATGCTAAGAGACTACCATTAGTGGTCATCGAAATATCTTCAAACCAACCTGTATCATTAATACGTCCTAGAAGCTCTTCAATATGAGGATATAACAATGGCTCACCACCAGTTAGGCGTACTGCTTTTCACACCAATCCGATGGAAGGCCTCTAAAATAGTCATCCATTCATCAACAGATAATAGTTGTGTTTGACTTTGAGGCGTAATTTCTGCAGGTCGGCAATAGGGACAACAGAAATTACACGCATCTGTCAGCGACAGACGTACATATTCAATTGTACGGCCCCATGCGTCTTTCATAACACACCTCGTTTACCAATACAGAATTATTTAATAATAGATACTTCATCACCTACGTGAATTGTACCGTTTTTAAGGACCTTACCAAAAATGCCTTGTGTCGGCATAATGCAAGAACCAACTTGTTTCATGATTTCACAACCATGGTGACATTCCTTACCGATTTGTGTGATTTCAAGAATAACGTCTTTACCGACTTGTAGTTGTGTACCTACTGCCAATTCATACAGCACCATACCTTCAACTGTAATATTTTCAGCGAAATCACCAGGTTTTACATCCGCTCCTTGAGCACGCATATGGTCGATACTTGCAATGCCAAGCAAACTAATTTGACGGTGCCAATTGCCTGCGTGAGCATCACCTTCCATACCATGATCTACGATAAGATTTGCGGATTCAATATTATGTTTCTTTTGCCCTTTTTTCTCACTAATGGAGATAGCAATAATTTTTCCTTCTGCCATGTAGCCCTTTCCTTCTTATGGGAACATACCATATATACATAACTTTATATAAACATTTAATTGCAAAATAAACTTGTGATTCTCATTTTGGGGAAAGCATCACAAAAATACTTTTACAATTATCTATATATTATAACATAGTATTCGTATATTTTTCCCTATGAATTTAATCACTAAAAAGAACTCTATTCTCAACGAATAGAGTTCTCATTTTTATAATTTAACGACGTATTAAAAAAAGAGTATTGTAACAGTTTTTATTATTTGTATAAGCTTATAATCGCAGCTTCTTTAGTATCAAGATCTTGTTCAATAGAATTCATCTTAGCCGATACATTTGCTACAAAAGCCTCATCTTTAATACCGGACAAATTGATACGTACATTTAAAAATGCTGCTTTCACCGCCGCACGTGCATTAATTGCCGCAATAATACCATCGGTAATAAGGTTTTGATTGCCCTTACTAGATGCTAGTTCCGCTAATTCAAAGATTTGATACGCTAATTCACCGATTTCAAAAGGTACCATAGCCGCGTCTTTATAAGCTTGCTGAATCGCCGCTGTACGCGCAATCTTTTCTTCATCTGTATTCTTTGGCAAACCTAATGCATTCATAAAGATATTAAATACATCCGCATCAGCTTGAGATAATTCGAGCATGCGATTACGAATCGCTTCGGCCTTAGTTTGAAGTTCTTCCATTTCGGACTGAACCTCTTCATAGCCTTTTTTACCAAAGGTTAAGTTCGCTACCATTTCTGCTAATGCTGCACCAGTTGCTCCAGTTAAGGCTGCAATGGCACCACCACCCGGTGTAGGCTCTTTAGACGCAGTAGCAGCTACAAAAACTATAACACGTTGTTCTACTAAATTCATAACAAGACCTCATGTAAAAGCGATAACAAGATATCCTTGTTATCGCTTTGTAATTACTATAAAAAATATACAGGTAACACACTATATAAACTAGTGAAAGTAGACACTACCAATCGGTAGTTAAGAAATTGTCTACTACAAGGAATTTATATTAGAATAAGCCTTTAATCGTACCGTCTGCTTCGATATCCATATTAAGAGCGGCAGGACGTTTAGGAAGGCCAGGCATAACCATTACATCACCGGTACGGCATACGATAAAGCCTGCCCCATTAGCAACGCGAATATCGGATACGGTGATAGTAAATCCTTTCGGCGCTCCTAATAAAGCTGGATTATCAGATAAGGAGTATTGTGTTTTTGCCATACATACAGGTAAACGATCTAGCCCCCAATCTGCTAATTGTTTAATTTGCTTTTTAGCTTTATCTGTAAAGATAACGCCATCGCCACCGTAAATGGTTTAACAATTTTATTAACTTTCTCTTCCAAACTATCTTCTAAATCATATACGAATTTAGGTGTTGGTTTTGGACCTTCAAGCAATTCTACGACCTTTTTCGCCATATCAGTGCCGCCTTCACCACCCTTTTCCCAACATTCATTAAGTTCTACAGGTACACCAAATTCGTCGCAGCGACGAGTTAACTCAGCTATTTCTGCATCTGTGTCAGTAGCAAATTTATTGATAGCCACTAAGACAGGTACGTTAAAGTAACGCATGTTCTCGATGGCTTTTTGTAAATTGCTGAAACCTTTTGTAACAGCTTCAACATTTTCAGTGCTAAGTTCTTGTTTAGGTACACCACCATGCATTTTAAGAGCACGCAATGTAGCAACGATTACAATTGTATCAGGGAAGATATCACCGTAACGACATTTAATGTCTTAGGAATTTTTCAGCCCCCAAATCAGCACCAAAGCCAGCCTCTGTAACTACGATATCACCTAATTTAAGGCCAAGCTTAGTAGCTACGATGGAGTTACAACCATGAGCGATGTTTGCAAATGGACCACCGTGAACGATAGCCGGTGTGTGTTCTAACGTTTGTACAAGATTTGGTTTAATAGCATCTTTCATAAGAAGCGCCATCGCACCTTGGCAACCTAGCTGATGAACATAAACAGGCTCACCTGCTAAATTACAGCCGATAACGATACGACCAAAGCGTTCTTTTAAATCTTCTAGATCTTTAGCCAAGCAAAGAATAGCCATGATTTCAGAAGCAACAGTAATCATGAAGTGATCTTCTCGAGGGAAACCACACACTTTACCGCCAAGAGCAACCGTTACATTACGAAGGGCACGATCATTCATATCTAGAACACGAGTCCACGATAATTGGCGCAAATCGATTTGTAATTCATTGCCTTGATGGATGTGATTGTCGATCATAGCGGACAATAAATTATTAGCTGCTGTAATAGCGTGCATATCACCTGTAAAATGAAGGTTAATATCATCCATTGGTACAACTTGGGCATAACCGCCCCCTGCGGCACCGCCCTTAATACCAAATACAGGACCTAAGGATGGCTCACGCAATGTGGCAATAGCATTTTTGCCAATTTTTGTAAGCCTTGTACAAGACCAATGCTCGTTGTAGACTTCCCTTCACCTGCTGGCGTCGGTGTAATAGCCGTAACTAATACCAATTTACCATCTGGCTTTGCTTCTAATCGACGAATGGCATCAAAGGAAATTTTCGCTTTATAATGACCATATTGTTCAATGTCATCAGGTGTTAAACCACATTTATCGGCAATAACCTGAATCTTCTCCATTTCATTCTGTTGGGCAATCTCAATATCGCTTAACATAAAGCCTCCTCGGCACTATGGCCATTTATCAACTATATAACAACTATAAACTTACTATCTAATAGTTAGTATTTAATATTAATGTCTACTGTAGATGTATCTTTGTACAGCTACAGTAATCTATTATATATGAAAGTACATCTTATGTCTAATAGTTATATCTAACAATTTTAGTACTTCATCTAATATATTACGCCTGTTTAGTACATAACTAAATAGATAAAAAGAGCCTAGCGCATACATTTATACGCTAGGCAATTATTATATTAAAATAACTTAGAACGGGAATAAAATTGGCAATAATACAAGTGCCACGATACTAGATACAACGATAAGTGGTAAACCAGCTTTCACATAATCCATGAAGCTATAGCCAGCTATATTATATACCATAGTATTGGCAGGCATACCAATCGGTGTAGCATATGCTAAGGAACTAGCAATTACGATAGCTGCAAGCACCGCTTTTGGATCGAATCCCAATTGAGATGCTAAGCTAAGACCGATTGGTACTAATAATGCACAGGTAGCAGTATTAGACATGAAGTTCGTCATGAACACACCAAGCGCAAAGATTACTACTAGAACAACAATTGGAGATGGACTAGCACCAAGGCTATTTACGATAAGATCTGCAATTACAGAGCCAGTGCCGGTTTTAACCATTGCGTCCCCAAGGGCCATAGAGCCAGCGAAGAGCATGATTGTTTTCATATCGATAGATCTAACAGCTGCTGTTTCGCTAATAACATTGGTAGCAACTAATACAAGAGCGCCTACCCAGGCACTCACATAAAGTTTTACGCCCAATTGTTTTTCAAAGATCATAGCAACAACTGTCAAAATTAATACAATTGCAGCAGTCCATTTTTTCCAAGATGGTACATGACTATAATCATCATTGCCTTCAAAAGCACCATCTGGTTGATGACTTGGAGCATCTGGTAAGAAACGTTTACCAATTGTAGCATAGAAAATAGTACCTACAATAAGAATTGGTAAACCTACTAGACCATAATCAAAGAATCCAAAGGAACCTAAGCCAGCTTGTTGTAAACCTGCTTGAGCAATCATATTACCAGGAGCACCGATAAGTGAAATATTACCCCCCATAGCTGCAGCAAATACAAGAGGCATCAACAATTTAGTTTGTTTAAAACCACTTTTTTTACAAATACCAATAATTACAGGAATCAGTACAGCAGCTGTACCAGTATTAGATAAGAAACCGGATAAAATACCTGTAATCATCATAACTGCAACGAGCAAAGACGTTTCAGTTTTTGCAAACTTATGAACTACATTACCTACGCCTACAGCAACGCCTGTTGCAAAGAAAGCTTCACCAATAACAAACATGCCCATAAATAGTAAGACATTTGGATCTACAAAACCTGCGAATGCTTCTTTAGCAGATAATACCCCACTTAGATGTAAGCCGACAGCTACAACCATAGCGGTAATAGACAATGGGATTTTCTCCCATGCAAACATGACGATGGCAAATACCAAGAAGCCCAGGGTTATCATTACACTTGTATCCATACATACCTCCCACTACGTGTAATACCTAAAAATGGGTACAAAAAAGAGGATTGTACCACAACCGTATAATCCTCTTATGTAGTTAAAACTCACAATGAGATTATTTAATGAAGCTTACGTGTTTATAGATTTCTTCTAACACTTCATCTTTTTTCGCATTGTATTCTACTTTTTTATTTTCAAAGTAGTTATTACCTTCTGCATCGATGGATACGATGAGCGGACCAAATTCTTTTACACGGCAAGTCCACAATGTTTCAGGCATACCAAGTTCACGCCAGTTCGCAGATTCGATTTCTTCTACTTCTGTAGCAGCAAGTACGGCATTACCCGCTGGGAATACACAGTGAAGTGCACCAAAGTCTTTACATGCACGTGCTGTTTCAGGACCCATACCGCCTTTACCAACGATAAGGCGTACACCAGTTTGTTTTACAAATTCGTACTCAAATTTTTCCATACGCATAGATGTTGTAGACCTACGGAAATCATTTCAAATTTATCATCCCCATGATCACGTACGATTGGACCTGCGTGCAAGATAGCACCGTTACGTACATCTACAGGTAACTCACGGCCGTATTCAACAAGACGACGATGAGCAACATCACGGCATGTTGTGATATGACCATTTAAATATATAATATCCCCTGCTTTGATACCTTCAAGATCAGATGCTTGAATTGGTGTTGTCAAAATATGTTTAGCCATTAGAATGTCACTCCTTTGTGAGATAGAATTTCGTACTTACCATCTTTATCAAATACTACATGCCCGCGGCGATGGTTCCAACAACCAACGTTAACAGCTACAGAAATTACAGATGGATGACGGGAGCCATGCTCGATGTTAACACCCATTACAGATTTATCACCGCCCATGCCTTGTGGACCAATGTGCAATGCATTGATGCCATCTTCAAGCAATTGTTCCATATATGCAGCTTTTTCATTATCTGCTTTAGAGGATACTGGGCGCATCAATGCTTTTTTAGACATAGCTGCTGCTGTATCGATAGATGTTGCAATGCCTACACCAACTAATAATGGAGGACATGCATTTAAGCCATAGCTTGTCATCAAATCAAGTACAAATTTAGCTACACCTTCGTAACCTTCACCTGGCATCAATGTTTTACCAGAACCTGGCAAGGAGCAACCGCCACCAGCCATATATGGGAAGATTTCTACATCATCACGGCCAGGTACGATATCCCATGTAATGTACGGAGCTGTACGACCAATATTTTTACCAGTATTAAATTCATCAAAGGTTTCTACACAGTTATGGCGAAGTGGTGCATCTTGTGTAGCTTGGTATGTAGCATTACGCAAGATTTCTTCGAGTTCACCGATCAATGGGTAGTTAGAACCTACTTTTACCCAGAACTGTAACACACCTGTATCTTGGCAGGATGGACGATTTAAATCGAAGGCCAATTCCTGATTCTTTTTCATTGTTTCATAAATTGTTTTAGCTAATGGATTTTTTTCATCTGCAGCAAGCTCTTTAATTTTTGCCTCTACATCATCAGGTAATTTCTTTGCTACATAAGCAATGAACTTTGCGATGACATTTGTCATTTCTTGCACTTGTTGTTCTTTCGTACTCATCGTAAACCTCCAAAAGGACTTCATTATTTAAGACGCAATTATTTCTGTTTCGGAACCTTAGCTCCTTTCGATGATTTCATTCTACTCTTTTTTCAGGATATAACTATCCAATTTACCAGTTAATTTTTGATGGTGAAAGCTCTAGAAAATCATAACAAATTACCCATATAGGAATACTTTTTAACGCATATAAAAATATACAAATTTGCCTAATACAAGCACAAAAAAGAGCACTACCTATCAAAAAGTAGTGCTCTTTTCATTTCTAATGATCGATTACTTTAGAATATACAAGATTACCTATACCTAATGATTGTATATCTTCCTAAATGCAATGTGTAAAAATCATTGAAAATTATAACTAATTACAATGAGCTGTATTAATAAAAATTAGGATTGTAATTTTTTAACAACTGACTCAAGCTGCTCCCTAATATCTTGTAACTTTTGATTAGCCTCATCTAGTTCAATTTTATATTTGTAATCAGGTTGATACGGCAAACAAGATTGTAATAGCTCTACAATATCTTCCTCTTGTGTAGAAATGATCTCTTTCCAATCATGTAGTTTTGTTTTACGCCCCATCTCTTTGGCTTGTTTGCGATATTCCGTTGGCGTCGTATGGAAGTGTTTTTTAAAAGCTACATTAAAGGCTTTAATATCTGCAAAGCCACAACTGCTCGCAATATGTGCTACTGCATCATCAGAATTAGCTAAACGAACTGTAGCCTCTCTTAATCTCATCCTCAAGAGATACTCTAGAAATGAAACACCTAATTGACGTTTGAAGAACTGAGACGTGTAGTTCACATTATAGCCACCTATTTTCGCAATATCTTCTAATTCAATCTTTTGCTGATAATTATCATCTATATAAGTAATCATCTTGTCAAAGGTAGCTACAGTCATATCAACAGGCTTTGAATTTATATGAATCGACTTAACCGCATCAATTTCACTATATGCAGCACTAGTCAATGCTAAATAGTGATATTCTAACCACATTCGATTAACAGAACTTTCACCATTCACCTTTATCAACATCATCATAGCTGCATGATATCGTAAAGCGGTAAAGAAAGGATTATGCCGATTAGACTGATTGGAACGTATCACAAATTGATACATTCCAAAATTAGGATCAAACTGTTGGAAAAATTCCTTTCCTACATGAATAACTAGAGCCGTTGTATCCTGTTCAAGAGCAAGGGTAGCATGCCCCACCTGAGGAGAAATAATAATAGCATCTAGAGGCTCCATCGTGAAAACCTCACTATTACAGCTCATCTCAATACGGCCCTTTAATAAGATAAGGATTTCCGTTTCTCCATGCCAATTGTAATGATACGTACTAACCTTATATATATGGCTACTAAAATCTATATGATTATGTTTGTATGTATAGTGGAAATAATCCATATTAGCTATATGCTCCCTAAATTTCAACAATAATTATTAAGTACCAAGTTTTATAAGCCAATTTTTCTCTAATAGAGATAAGGTAAACATAGAAATACCTGCACCGATTCCAGCAGCTACTGATATTGTCAGATACGGAATATCAAGAACTATTTTTAAACGTTTTTAAAAAAACAGCACTATCTGTAAAAGTCCACAGGTCAAGGTTGTCCCAAAAATTACTGCGCCTGCGAAAACCATATTAACAATATTTGTCAGTACAAAAACAGACATCAGTGAAAAAATAAATAACTCTATACTCTTAACTAAAAATATTTCTGAATAAGCATATAAATACACCATAAAAAAACTCGCTTTTAATGTTAATGCAGCGTCAGCCCCTCTTGCTATCAACAAAAAGATAGGCACGAACACAACAGACATAACGACAAAAGTTACAAATGATCCTGCTATATTCATTGCAAGAGTAGGATTAATTAAAAGTTCAGCTAATGTTGTTGTAGATTCAGGTTTTAATAAATTAACACTTACGCTCCCCAAAGTCATAATAAATAGCATGAATACTATATAAAATACAACAGCTTTTATAGAACCGCTTAAAGTTCCTCTATCCCGAAAGTATGGCAACCATAAGTTAGGACTCACAACGGCATTAAAAATTTGTCTATATACACTAATCGAGTCAGTACTATTAACCACAAAAACCTCTCTTATTTACATAAAAAAATGCATCCCTAGAAATTCAAGGGATGCATTTATTATGATATATATATTTAACTATGGTCAACAGCAACTTAATTTTTATCTATTAAGCCTGCTAAAATGTTGATATACACATTACTGTTACTATTACACTTAATTAAAAATTACATAAGCGCTGTAATCGCTGCTGCTAAACCGAAGAAGATACCTGGTGCATTGGCTAATGCTACTGGAATATCTCTATGTTCTTTAAACAAACCATATAACACCCATAATGTACAGTTGATAGCCGCTACTAAAGGTTGGATCCAATCACCAGTACCTGGATGTGCTAAGTTGTTCATAATTTGTGGAAAGTAAGATACATACATTGCTACAGCAGTAACAGTTGCAACTTTCCCTAAGTTTTCCATAAATTTTACTTGATTCATTATATCCTCCAAAATGATTAATTTACGATTGTTTGTAATACCTGATGAAGTATATTCTACTCAGTTTTAGAGAATCTAACTATCCAAATTAAAAGATAATTTTTTTCGATTAAAATCTAGTTAAAACTATAATTTTTATATATTTTTCTTATTTTGAAATTTCACACAAATATATAAATTTTCACCCCATACTATAGATGTAAAAAAGAGCACTACTTATCAACAGTAGTGCTCTTTTTAGTAATATTTATAGATTTTCTATAGAAAAATCACCCAATTCTAATGTTTCTATATGATCAAAAAATTTAATTTACATTAGTCCAAATTCTATTTACAACATATTCGAGTTAAACCATCAATCAGAAGATTAATTAGAAAATTAATTATAATGCCTTTACCACGTCTACCACGTCGGCCAACTTCGTTTTTAAAGTTTCTAGTTTTTGACTCATAAACTCTAGCTCACTCTTAGCACGCGAATCATCTTCATAAGATAAAAACGAGTGTAGTAGATCAAGGACATCTTGATTTTCAACTGATACAATTTCTACGCCGTCTTGCAATGTAGTTTTACGGCCAATGGCTTTTACTTGCTTTCGATATTCGGTGGGAGTCATACGGAAATACTTTTTGAAAGCTACATTAAAGGCTTTAATATCTGCAAAGCCACAACTACTAGCAATCCTAGCGATCGCCTCATCTGAGCTCGTCAGCTGAACAGTTGCATCTCTTAATCTCAATCTCAGTACATAATCTACAAAGGAAATCCCCATTTGGCGTTTAAAGAATTGAGACGTATAAGCCACATTATAACCACCAATCTTAGCAATATCTTCTAACTCAAGCTTTTGTCGATAGTGTTCATCAATATAAGCAATCATCTTATCAAAGGTAGCAGGTTTAATATCGCCAGGTCGTGCGTTTTCATGGACAAATTTAACTGGCTCAAATTCTCTAAATACATCACCTGCTAACGCTAAATAATGATGTTCAACCCACATGCGATGTACGGGGCTTTCACCTTTAGCCATCAACAACATCATCATCGCCGCATGGTGACGTAAGGTGGTAAAAAATTGATTATGCCGAGTACTTTCATCAGAACGCACAACAAATTGATAGGATCCAAAATCGGGATCATACTGTTGATAAAACTCGTTCCCCACATGAATTGTAAAAGCTATTACATCCTCCTCAAGGGCTAATGTTGAATGCCCCACTTGAGGTGAAATAATAACTGCATCAAGAGGCTCTAAGGTAAACACCTCGTCATTACAACTCATCTCAATGCGCCCTTTTAATAAGATGAGAATCTCTGTTTCCCCATGCCAGTTGTAATGGTATGTACCAACTCGATATATGGTACTACTAAACTCTATGTAATTATGTTTATATGAATAGTCGAAGTAATCCATTACACTTTTACTCCCTAAGGCAATTTCGCTCTTAACGCCTGTTCCTGTGATTTACTCACTTCTAACAAGGCATATTCATCGTGAGTCCACGGACCAAATAAAATTTGGTCTACAACAGTTTCAACAGATTCAGTACATAATTTTGAATTATATACTTGTTCTAAATCACGTTTATACACTTGAATACTTTCAAAAAGTCCACTCTGTTCTAGTTCAGTAATATTAGCGACCAAGGATTTTACAATTCCATCATGATGCTCTTTAGGTGTCGCTCGCGCTTGTAGCGGATCTACTACAAGCATTTCTAGATAACGTAATTGCGTCGTCAAATAAGATAACTCTGGCTTAGTAGCAATCAAACAAAAGTCGACGGTATAGCCTTTAGATTTTAATAATGTAGCTGTATTAATTGGTACTGCGGCTGAACGTAATGTGCCTTCAATAATTAAATTGTATTTTAAAGAGCTTAATTTATCAATTACAGCCTCTACCATCTTACCGGCAAACATTTTTGTGTAATCTACACTATCAACACCATATTTCTCTTGTAACTCTCTAAAATACGGGTGTTGAGCACGGTATGTATCGCCATCAATGACAATATAATTACCTTTTGACTCTAGCATTTTCACACGATGAATTGTGGTTTTCCCTGCCCCACTTTGACCACCTAAAATAACAGCACAAGGTGTACTAGATATATTTTTATTAAACGTTAAGAAATCAATGGTACGTTCTAAGGCCTTATCAAAGTCTTCAGAACTATAGGACTCAATAGCTTGTACATCACTAGTCTCTTTAACAGCTTTAACATCACTAATGTCATGAGAAGCTTGTGCTAATGACTCTGTAATAGTATTTTCAAGTTTTACCATATCTAACTTTAGAATATCTAACTCATGTATAGACGTAGCTAAATATAACTCTGTATTTACAATATGAGAATACGCTTTTAATAGCTCTACACAGTCACTAGTGCCACTCCCCTCAACTAAGTTACAGAGACGTGCTAATGTTTCCGCGCTTTGTTCTTTTAGAACTTCTATTTGTAAAGTTAAATTATACTGTTCAACGACATTCATACATTCGACCTCTCTCAACGCATTAAAAATGCACCCCTTATAATCCAAGGGATGCATTCATTATGATATATTTATTTAACTACGGTCAACAGCATCTTGAAGTTTTCTTGGGCATCGAGACTATGAGGGACTTCAGATGGCATGATCAATGTTTCACCAGCTTTCACATTGTGTTCCACATCACCAACAACGATGTGTGCCTCACCATCGAGGATTTGCACAATCGCATCGCCTACAGTTACATGCGTTGAGATTTCTTCGCCCTTTGGTAACGCAAATAAGGTAATACTGAGGCGTTCATTTTGGGCAATCGTAATACTAATCACTTGCCCTTCTTTATACTCTAAACGATCGCCTAGATGTAAAATTTCGTTGACTGGGATATTTTTTGTGAAAGTCTTACTCATAGAAATCACTCCTTATATAACTATATAATGGTAAAAGTAATTAAAAAGTAGATTGAAATAAATTTTGTCAAAACTTAATTGATGTAACTAAAAAGGATTATCCTTTTCGTTGAGTTTATCATAAATTAATTGAGATTTAATTTCAGTACCTACAGCAACAGAATTGAAATAATTTTATATAAACAAATAGACGAGGCCTCTAAATAGACCTCGTCTTATTATTTTTATCACTAAATATTACAGATATGTAATATCCTAAATTTTGAAATATTAAACGTCTATAACTATTAATCTCATATAATTTAAATCGCAGGTAGCAGTCCTAATAGATACACATCGAAAGTATCGCCAGGATGTACTTCGTGTACACCACGCGGAATACATGCCAATGCATTAACAGTATATAAGCCTAACATGCTACTACTGTTAAAGTGACGGTTAGCCACAAAGCGTGGCGCGCCACCACCGAAGATTACTTTACCTTGTACATAGCGATCAAAAGCATTGCGTTTAAAAATTTCCGAATCCATAACACAGGCCACCACTGGTGTAGTCCAGTTTGCCAAACCTTTATAGCGTTTCAAGGTTGGTGCTACGATTAAATGCCAACCATTGAATGCAGCCCCTGGATTACCCGATAGACCAAAGATGATTTGACCTTTCGGTGTCACAGCACCATAAGATGCCGCACCAGGACGCATTTGAATACGTGCATAAATAGATTGAGCACCTAGTTTCTCATAAATAAGTGGCATTGTATCAAAGAGACCTACCGATACACCACCAGAACTGATGATAATATCTGCCTCTTCACTAAGTTTCAACACGTGGTTGATTTCAGACTCTAGTTCCTCAGGAGCATCGCTTACGTGATAGTGTGTAATCTTGTGAAAGCCTAAATCTTCTAAGAGGCCACAAATCATAGCTCGATTAGAATTATAGATTTTACCAGGTGTTAAGCTTTCACCAGGCTCAATTACCTCATGACCTGATGTAAGAACTAACACGCGAGGCATCACATTGACAATAACCTCAGTCAGCCCAAGACCCGTCAAAATGGTTTGTACCGTAGATGTTACCTCTGTACCTCGTGGAATCACAAGGGTTCCCGCAACGCACTCTTCACCTTGAGGGATAATATGATCGCCACATTGATAGTTGCCTTGAATAGTAATCGTTGTTTGCGGTTCTCCTGTGCCAACCACTTGTTCTTGCATGATAACCGTATCACATGTATCAGGCACAGGTGCACCAGTCATAATACGAACTGCATGACCAGGTTCAACAGGGTGCTCCCACACAACGCCGGCACCAATAACACCGTCAACGATATAGTCATTACGACCCTCTTCGTAGGCAATGGCATAGCCATCCATCGCAGATTTGGGGAATGCAGGTACATCAGTTGAGGCCATAATATCCTCAGCTAATACGTATCCCTTCGCAGCCTTAACAGCAATAGTTTCAGTTTTATGAACTTGTGTTTGTAAGGCCTCATCCCATAATTGGAGTGCCTTCTCAACAGTAACGACGGCCATGTAAACACCTCATCATTTCCTGTATATGGCGTACCAATTCAGGTACGTCTTGATCCAACTTGTCAATTTCAATTGTCGCCACTCGGTCCATTGCATCCGAGATAAGCTCTTCCGTATGTCCCTCTTGTGTAACCTCTATAATAGGGGCAATACCTTGGGACCGTGTTTCTAGTATAACTATATCGACTGGCATATGCTGTGTCAAATCATACAGACTAGACTGTTCTTTCGTACGTATACGAATTGCTGTTTCATTAGGCCCTGCAATAGCAACCGCATTAGCCCCTGCTTTATAGGCAAGGTCTGTATCTGTCCCTTCATGATCCATGTGAAAGCCGTGTTTATCACTCTTTACAACACCGACGGATAAACCAACTCGTTGTAATTCTGATACTAGACGTGTTACTACCGTTGTCTTTCCTGTTTTCCGTTTAGATGCCACTACACTAATAAGCGGCACACGACGGAACTCATTTTCTGCTAAAGCACGTGCCCATTGGTAGTCTTCAAATCGATTAATATTACTTAGTTCCCAAGTATAATCACTAGCATCTACATGCTCAACATGACCGATGACATCAAGGGCATGATGCAAAGACATATCCTCACCGACGAGAACAGACTGAATTAAAGATGCAATATGCGTTCTATAAATGCCAGCCATAGGCTCAACTTTATCTCTGTCACCATAAGGAATAATGGCGTTCCAATCATTATGATCTACTTGGTATAGCCAATCAAAATAGAGATCCATCTCCATAAATGGCATATCCACGGCCATAACTGCATAAGCAGGGCTAGGTCCTACCGCCAAGGTGCTATACAGGCCTCCTAACGGCCCACATCGCTCAATAGAATCACGAACAATAGAAACTTTTTCTTGTTCATCGTTCGATAATGTATCAATAATATGAGTCTGTATGGCATGACCTAATTGCTCATCGTCCCCAATAGAGATCAAAATATCATGTACATCTGCATCAAGCCCCTTTCGGAGGGCATGAGATATGAGACTTTCACCACCAACCCAGGACAATAAAGCCTTTGGTTGGCCCATTCTGGTACTAAGACCACCAGCTAAAATAATTAAACCTAATTTATCCACGACGTCGTAAACCTCGTTTAACACCTTGATAGATGAATAATAAAACTACAATATTTAAAATGCCATCTGGCACCATATAGGAAGCATTATAAACCATAGAGTAAATCCAAGGATTTTGCCCTTGTGGTGCATAGCTAGCAAAGACTACGGCGCCACTGATAACAGATACTGCCCAACGCAATGCGATACCTACAATAGAGCCAGTAATAAGTCCAAAAATAGAATCTTTGAAGTAACCGCAAACGCCAATAACACCATACGCTACCAAGTAATCTAAGATAATACTTAAATAATGAACAGATGATTTAAAACCTAAAATAAAGTGTAAAATACCGTACACAACACCGACAAAAATACCGCGTGTACCGCCCCAACGGTATGCATAAATCATAAGTGGCACTAAAGCTGCGGCCTTAATAGATCCCCCTTGTGGCATATGGAAAAGCGTAATAAATGACAAAACTTGGGCAATAGCAATTGCCACGCCTGCTTCAGTAAGCATACGAGTTTTTGATTGATCCATTTCAATCGACCTCCTCACAATTATATGTTTTCATATATGTATTTTAACTGATATTTTCTATTTATAAAGTCTACTTGTATTGTACTACAGTTTTTTTGTGATACCAAACAAAATATTCGGAACGTATTGAAAATTTTGCGAGTCTCTTGTATAATGGTACAGGTTCAATATGTAATACTCGAAGGAGATATAGAAACTATGATTAACACAACGAACATCTTTGATTATGAAGACGTGCAATTAATTCCTAATAAATGTATCGTCAGTAGCCGTAGCGAATGTGATACACATGTAAAATTAGGTAAACGCACATTCCGCTTACCAGTGGTACCTGCAAATATGCAAACTATCATTGACGAAGAGTTGGCTGAAAAATTAGCACGCGAAGGCTATTTCTATATCATGCATCGTTTTCAACCTCAACGTCGTATGGACTTTGTAAAACGCATGCACGACCTTAACTTATATTCTTCCATTTCTATCGGCGTAAAAGCTGAAGAATTTGCTTTAGTTGATGAATTCAAAAAAGCAAACTTAACACCTGAATACATCACAATCGATATTGCACATGGTCACTCCAATGCAGTAATCGAAATGATTCAATACATTAAAAAGAACTTACCTGAAACATTCATTATCGCTGGTAATGTTGGTACACCAGAAGCAGTTCGTGAACTTGAAAATGCTGGCGCTGACGCTACTAAAGTAGGTATTGGTCCTGGTAAAGTTTGTATCACTAAATTAAAAACGGGCTTTGGTACTGGTGGCTGGCAATTAGCTGCTGTTCGCTGGTGCGCAAAAGCAGCTACAAAACCTATCATCGCTGACGGCGGTATCCGTGACCATGGCGACATCGCTAAATCTATTCGTTTTGGTGCGACTATGGTTATGATCGGTTCTCTCTTTGCTGGTCACGAAGAATCCCCAGGGGATGAAAAAATCGTTGACGGTAAAGCAGTAAAAGAATACTTTGGTTCTGCTTCTGAGTTCCAAAAAGGGGAACGCAAAAACGTAGAAGGCAAAAAAATCTTCATCGACTCCAAAGGTTCTATCTTTGATACATTAGTTGAAATGGAACAAGATTTACAATCTGCTATCTCTTATGCTGGCGGCACTACTTTACAAGCAATCCGCAAAGTAGACTACGTACTTGTTAAAAACTCCATCTTCAACGGCGATCGCTAAAATTAATACTACATGTAAAAGCCACAGGTTATATCCTGTGGCTTTTTTGTATCCCCTTCTCCTTATTGATTATGAGGTAATATTTTTTAAAAAATAATATTTCAATATTTAAAATTAGCCCCAAAGACATATTGTCTCTGGGGCTATTATTTAAATTAAACTTCAGCTTCTTTTGATTTTTCCATTAACATATAAGCGTATTTACCAGTACCTGCACTTACTACGAGTAATGCAGTCAATACGATAAATGCCACTGTAAGACTTGTACCATGAGCGATGAAACCAATCAATGCTGGTCCCATCAAAATTCCCATATAGCCTAGCATTGTAGATGTTGCCACAGCTTGTGTCATAGGAATTACATTTTGTTCCCCCATAGCAGAGAACAAGTTTGGTACTACCATAGCTAAGGAGATACCAAGTAATAAGTAGGTATACATAGAACCATAGCCAGGTAAGAATACGATAAGGCCCATTGCAATGGCACCTAACAAATAACCACCAATAACAACTTGTTTAGAGGTTAAGTGTTTACCAATTGTATTACCAAGAAGACGGCCAATACACATAGTTCCATTAAAGAGCATAACGCCCATAACGGCTTCTTCGATAACAATACCTTTATCTTCGAATAAGTATAGTGCACTCCAATCCCCTACTGCACCTTCAACTAAGTAAGATACAAAGGACAAAAGACCAAAGATAATAGCAATGGGATGGAAGGATAATGGGCTTTTAGATTTTTTTGTAACCTTTGCATTTGGATCACTGCCAAAGGTCAACATAAATTGGCTAACCACAACCATGGCAATGAATAATACGATGAGAAGTCCCCAAATACTTTCATTAACAGGTAAGGATAATATTTTCAAGAGCACCAGCAAAACACCAGCACCAGCAAAACCACCTAAACTCCATCCACCGTGGAAGGCACCCATTAAGTGTTTTTTACTCACCTTTTCGGTCAAGATAGCTTGTAAATTAGCAGACGCACCACTGAGGCCGACGCCAATACCAAAGAAAAACAAAGCGGCTGTGGTCGTAGCAATTGTAGAGCACATGGTAACAATAGCAAGAGATAACATACCAATAAAGCTAGCTAATAAAACGACTTTCTTGCATCCAAAGTTCTCTACTAGCTTACCAGCTATGGCCATGGACAAACAAGAACCTACACCGAGCACTAAAATCATGGATCCCAATACATCTTCACCAATGCTAAGCTTTGCTTTTAAATATGGTACAAAGCCAGCCCATAAGGCGGTATACATGCCAGGAATAAAAAATGCCCCGAAAGCACCACGAATATTTGCTGTTGAAATAGAAACTTGATCGTTCATTACATCCTTTCTGGCTTCTAGAACCGTCCGGCGAAGAAAGGCCCTTTTTATCCGCAAAGCGCTAAAACTTGCATCATTGCAGGAAACCATTTTAATTACATATGATTTATTATTGGAATATAATAACCCTCTTTACGATACATGTAAAGAGGGTTTTCCAATTTTAAACTAAACTTAAAAAGCGATATAAAGTATATGTGGTTAAATATAACTAATTAGTATTTTAGATGTCAGTTAGTAAAGGATCCATATCCCCACACAGCTTGTAAGTAATGCCACAAGAACAGGAACAGCAGTTCGTTTAAGTAAGTCTACTGACTTAATATGCGCCACACCTGCTACGCCGACCATTACGGGACTAATAGGGCTAAGGAATAATCCTAGGCTTGCACCATTTTGCATACCAAGCATAGTAGTAATCGGATCAAGTCCTAAATGAGCTACGATATTTGGTACTAGTGGAACTAATGTAAATAAAGGTGCCACATTGCTGCCCGTTACCATGCTAAGACCTAACATACCGCCCCCTAGGACAGAGGTAAGTTCAACGGAGTTAAGAGATAGTATTTGTAGCGCACTAACCAATGAGTCAATAATGCCCAGACTAACTAAACCTTGCGCAAAGATTTGTCCCCCTATAATAAGGGTCACTGCATAGGAAAACTGGTTTCCCATACCCTCAAAGAAAATCGTCGTACTCTTAAGGACTGCCTGTAAATCACGGTGTCGAATCAATTCCGCTAACAAGGCAATACCAAAAGCGAGCATCATAGCCAGGGTTACATTCATCTTCACACCAGGAAAACCATATTGACTAAAGCCCAAGATAAAACACAATGGTAATAATGGGAATATCATATACAGCTTAGGCCCTATTGGAGCCTCTGGAATACTTTCACAAGCATCTATAGTCTTAGGTTCCTCCACTCGATCACGATATTTCTGCCAGAAAAAGTGTGCTATAGCCGTCACAATAGCGACTAAGAAATAAAGACGCAACTGGTAGCCTACAAAATAGTTTGGCACGGGCATATTCAAGGTCTTTGCAATGAGTAAGGTAGATACCGCACCAGGTCCTACGTCCATGAGATGTCCCGTAGCAATAACCGCTGCAGCCCCCACTGGGCTCACTCCAAGGCGAAGCAATACGGGATACATAGTAACCATCATAAGGAGGGCAAGACTCAATGGATTAGGTACACAAATAGACAGTCCCATATTAAGAAGAAACATTAGGGCCAGTACAATATATGGGCGATTCAGACGATATAAAGGACGTATAAATGTATGTGCCAATCTCGTCCCAGCCCCAATATGTTCCATATATTTTGCATAACCAGCACAGGTCATAATCATGAGGCCTAAATTTACTATATTCTCGGACGTCGTAATTCGCACAATATCCATAGCATCAAATACTAAGACACCTGTAGATTGAGACTCAACGAGTATAGCATCAATCCAATTTGCTTCATAAGCAATAAACATCATGAGAATCCCCATACCAATTAAAACTGGCTGTGGTTGATAGCGCTTCATTAACAATATACCTGTAATAGCAATAATGGTGATACATATAACTATATTCATAAATAAGCACCTCTCAACTAGAGAATATATATTAGACCTATATAAGATGTATACTACACTTGTATTAAACCCATGTTATACCTATATTATACCTATATCATGCACAAAAGATAAATAAAGATACAATGAAAAAGCACCATTATCCTTAAGATAACAGTGCTTTTAAGAAGGAAATATCTAATTGATTTTATTATTAAACATACCAATATCTAATCTATTAGGCGGATTAGTACGTAGGTTATTTCTTATATAATTAAATAGTTTTTATTTATGCTCTTTTAACCATGCAATAGCATATTCTGCATATACGGCTGATGCCGCAGATAGTACGGAGTCATCCATATTGAATCGATTATTATGATGATCGTACGTAGCCTCGATTTCAGGGTTTTGAATCCCAATAAAAGCAAAGCAACCTGGTTTATCTTGTAAATACCATGCAAAATCTTCCCCTGGCATTACTTTACGCATTTTAGAAAGCTTATCTTTACCTAATGTGTCAATAACGACACGTTCCGCCAATTCGCTAGATGCAGGATCATTAATGGTAGGCGGTACTTTTTTTACATATTCTAATGTAGCAGTTGCTCCATAAGCCTCAGCAGTATGTTCTACTACGCGTCGTATGGATTCAACATAGTACTCTTCTTGGTCTGGGTCAAAGAATCGAATAGTTCCCCCCATTTTAGCTTCACCAGGGATAACATTCCATTCAGATCCAGAGTGAATGTTACCAATAGTGAGTACAAGAGAATCTAAGGCACTAACATTACGAGACACTACAGTTTGCAAGTTCATGACGATAGCACTAGCTACTACAATGGCATCAATCGCTTGATGTGGCTGTGCACCATGGCCTTGTTTGCCTTTTACATTAATAGTAATCTGGCTACTTGCAGCCATACGAGGACCTTCTTCTACAGATATGAGTCCTGCTGGTAAATCGATCCATACATGGCCACCAAAAATAGCATCTATCTTATCATACCAATCACCAAATTTGATGAAATCTGGCGCCCCTGCCCCAGTCTCTTCAGCAGGTTGGAATGCTAAATATACATCGCCTTCGATGCGATCTTTCATAGACATTAACATCTTGGCAGCACCTAACAAATAGCCATATGACCATCGTGACCACAGGCGTGCATTTTGCCTTCAGTTTCAGATTTATAGTCTACTGTATTATGTTCGTGAACAGGCAATGCATCAATATCGGCGCGCAAAGCAATGGCTTTGCCAGGTTTACCACCATGGATGATACCAATTAAGCCGATGCCCCGCTCTGTATCAACGTGAACCTCTACGCCCATAGATTCTAATTCTTTAGCCAAGGTTTTAGTTGTTTCAAATTCTTCATTACTGAGCTCAGGATGTTTATGGAAATATCTACGCCAATCTTGAACGTAGCTTTTATATTGTTCTATTAAATCGCGACTATGCATGATATCGCCTCCTTATAAAATCCCATAATCAAGGGGAATAACAGGATAAAAAGTAAAAGAAAACGACAGGCAGTGCCATGTCGTTTTCTTAGTTTCTTATCGGTTGCGCAATACTGCTTGTACCGCTAAGGATACAACAGCTGTTGCAACTGCCACAGCAGCAGTGATTTTTGCTGTTGTGAAAAGTTCTTCTTTTGTAGGTTTTGCTTTAGCAGCAATATCCAAAGTTTTTGCTACAGCAGGAACCAATACTTCATTACGTAAGGATTCTGTATTCATATTTACTCCTCCAATATAGACTGTTTCTTCTAGGTTAACACGAATGAGAACTAAAGTCTATATATTCATCGATTTATTCCAATAATTACACGGTTACGTAACTATTTTAAATGATATTTATGAAAGTTATCCTTAAAATTATTTTACAGCTAACTCTTCAATAGCTTCAGCTACAATGGTAATCGCTTTTTCCAATTGGTCTTGAGGAATATTAAGAGCTGGCAAAAGGCGTACTTTATTTTTAGCAGATAAGCATACAACGCCCTTTTCTAAACATTTAGCAATGACCGCTTTAGCATCAACTGTGGTCTCAATGCCGAGCATAAGCCCCATACCACTAACACCAATAACACCAGGCTTACCAGCTAATGTAGATTTTACGTATTCCCCTTTTGCTTTTACAGAATCAAGGAATTCAGGAGTTAACCGGCTAATGATAGTATTGCCTGCTGCCGCACAGATTGGATTGCCACCAAAGGTTGTTGCATGAGCACCTGCATTTAACACATATTGCATCTTTTCATTGAATAATGTAGCCCCCATCGGAAGGCCACCTGCTAAACCTTTTGCAGTAGATACTACATCTGGCTCAATGCCAAATTGTTGGTATGCGTATAGACTACCAGTACGGCCATTACCAGTTTGTACTTCATCGATTAACACGAGTTGATCGTGTTCATGAGCATATTTGTTACTACTTGTACGAACTCTTTATCTAGTGGCATAACGCCACCTTCACCTTGAATAGGTTCCATCATGATGGCACAAACTGCTGGATTATCAAGTGCTTTTAAGGCCGCATCAATATCATTAGCAGGTGTATAAATAAAACCTTCTGTAAATGGGAAGAAATGTTGATGGAATACATCTTGGCCAGTGGCAGACAAGGTAGTAATAGTACGACCATGGAAGCTATTAACCAAGGTGACGATGACATGACGACCTTCACCGTATTTATCATGGCTATATTTACGAGCTGCTTTGATGGCACATTCATTAGACTCTGCACCAGAGTTAGAGAAGAATACCTTCTTCATACCTGTTTTAGCGCACAGTTGTTTTGCCAATTCAATTTGTGGCAAAGAATAGTATAAATTTGAAATATGGTTCAACGCATGAGATTGTTTTGTCACGGCCTCTGTCCATTCATCGTCATCGACACCAAAAGCCGTTACACCGATGCCAGATCCCAGATCGATGTATTCTTTACCAGTTACATCCCATAAGAGGGAACCTTTACCTTTTTCAAAACATACGTTAAACCGGCCATACGTATTGGCTATATATTCTTTATCTTGCTGTTCAAAATCCATTGTATTATTCATAATATCCTCCACACATACGGCCTTGCCGCCGTCTATCTATATGAAAGGTAATCAGATGATTACCAACATTACATCTACTGTTTTAAGCTACAAACATAGTACCAAGACCTTCATCGGTCAATAATTCGATAAGAATGGCATGTGGAATTTCACCGTTGATGATGAATACCTTCTGTGCCCCTGCTTCGATGGCCTCTAAACAGCAATCTACTTTAGGAATCATGCCTCCTGCAATAATTCCATCCACTTTTAATTGCTCTGCCTCTGCCATTGTAATTTTTGAGATTAGAGACTCTGGATCATGCACATCTTTGAGTACACCATCAATGTTAGTCATGGCCACCATAGTTTCTGCCTTGAGGGCACCAGCAATTTTTGCGGCTACCGTATCAGCATTAATATTATATGTCTTGCCATCAGCCCCCATACCAATGGAAGAAATGACAGGAATATAACCTCTACTGATAACATCATCGATAATACTTGTATCAATCGTATCGATAGAACCTACATAACCAAGCTCATCATTTTGTTTATGAACTTGAATCATATTACCATCCACACCACAGAGACCAACAGCCTTACCACCAAGGTCTGTTAAATCTGCTACAAGGCCTTTATTAACCTTGCCGGCTAATACCATTTGTACTACATCCATTGTCGCTTCATCAGTGACACGCAAGCCATTTGCAAAATGCGATTCAATTTTCATGGCATCTAGTGTGCTATTAATAGCTGGTCCACCGCCATGAACGAGAACAACTTTCACGCCTACTAATTGGAGTAATAACAAATCCTTCATAACAGATTTTTTTAATTCTTCATCAATCATGGCATTGCCGCCGTATTTAACGACTACGTACTGATCTGTATATTGTTTTATATATGGAACGGCTGCCGTTAATATCTGCGCCCGCATTGCATTTGATACATCCTTCATAGTATTACCTCTACCCCAATGCTAATCCAGTCTCTTCTGGCAAGCCTAACGCAATATTCATGCATTGAACGGCTGCACCAGATGCACCTTTACCTAAATTATCAAAAATAGCATGAACCATAATTCGTTCATCATTACCTGTCACATAAATTTTCATGCTATCCGTATTGCTTAACTGATTGGCATGTAACATACCCGTATTACTATTGTCCGTAAACGGTACCACTGTAATGATAGTACTATCTTTATAAAAGTCTTCTAATACCTGTTGCACTTTATCAATACTGATTGGTTTTCTACACAAGCGACTATGAATACCAACCGTTACCTCCATACCAGAATAGTAGTCATCAACGATAGGCATAAAAATAGGCGCTTCACTAAGGCCACACACATGTTGTACCTCTGGTAAATGTTTATGTTGTTGACTAAGACCATATTGACGCGGTGCATAGAGGAAATAATCCTTAGGATTACTTTCATATTGACCTATCATCTTTTTTCCGCCCCCACTATATCCTGTTAAGGATGTAATGGTGAAAGGATAGTCCGCTGGTACAAAGCCTGCTTTTATAAGTGGAGCAATACAAGCAATCATACCGCTCGCATGACAACCAGGATTTGCAATATGTTTTTCTGTAGCAATCGCTGTTTTATAATTTTCACCAAGTTCTGGGAAACCATAGGCCCAATCACTAGCAGTTCTAAAGGTAGTCGATGTATCAATGACCTTACACGGTAATTCACCGATAGCAGCCATGATTTCTTTAGATGCTGCATCAGGCAAGCAGAGAAATACAATATCTGCCCCCTTTAGCTACCTCTTTAATAGCTTCCACATTTTTACGATCCTCATCAGCAGTGGCGAGTAACTCTATATCTTTTCTATTGGATAACCGTTCATGAATTCTTAGTCCCGTTGTGCCTTCATGACCAACGATAAATACTTTATAGGGTGTCATAATAAACCTCAATTCTCACTTAGTGGTGACTCACACCTATCTATGTAGCCTTTCAGCTATTATAAACAGGAAATAAACTATACAATTCATCACCATTAGAGAGATGAATTTATTTCATTGGATAGTCGCTAAAAGTAGCAACCATAACAGCCTTAATCGTATGGAGACGATTTTCTGCCTCTTGGAATGCTAAGGAGTTTGGACCTTCAAATATATCTTCCGTTACCTCAATACCATTCATGCCGAACCGTTCAAAGATATCTTTACCTACTTGAGTTTCCGTATTGTGGAATGCTGGCAAGCAGTGGCAGAACTTTGTATTTGGATTACCTGTTAATGCCATCATTTCAGCGTTAACTTGGAATGGTTTAAACGTATTGATACGTTCTTCCCACATATCATATGTATCGCCCATGGTTACCCATACACCTGTGTAGATAACATCTAAGCCTTTAACACCTTCCGCTACATCGTCTGTACATGTGATGGTAGCACCTGTTTCTTTTGCAACTGTCAAACATTCTTCATAGAATGGACCGGCTGGCCAGTATTGTTTAGGACCGATAAGTCTAAAGTCCATACCCATTTTAGCGGCGCCACTCATTAAGGCATTACACATATTAGATTGACCATGACCCACATAAGCATAGGAGATTTCATTCAATGGTTTATCAATATTTTCTTGAAGCGTCAAAAAATTCGCTAATGTTTGTGTAGGATGATCCATATCGGTGAGGCCATTCCAAACAGGTACTCCAGAATAATCAGCTAATGTATCTACATCGGCTTGATCAAAACCTCTAAACTCGATAGCATCATACATAGAACCTAGAACACGAGCTGTATCTTTTAAGGATTCTTTTTTATTCATTTGGGAACCTATAGGGCCAAGATATGTTGTATGAGCACCTTGATCCGCAGCACCTACTTCAAAGGCACAACGTGTCCGCGTAGAGTCTTTTTCAAAAATTAATGCAAAGTTTTTACCTACTAATGTTTTGATTTCTTTGCCTGCTTTTTTATCGCCTTTAATTTTGCAGCCAAGTCCAAGAAGTATTTAATTTCTTCTGGTGTGTATTGAAGCATTGTTTTAAAAGATGTATGTTGTAAACTTTTCATGATAACCTCTTATTTCAAACTACTTGTTTAACTATTTTTCTTGTAATAATTCCGCTGCTAATGCTGCCATCATAGTAATACCTGGTTCTAATATGTTTTCATCAATAGTAAAGCATGCATTATGTAATGCCGGATTACCTTCAAATCCAGTACCTAACCAAAGGAAAGCACCTTTGATTTTATGAAGATACGCGGAGAAATCTTCTGCCGCCATGGATGGAAACTCAGGATGTACTACCGCTTCTTTACCAAGATATTTCTCTGCAATAGATGTAGCATAATCGATGGCGTCTGGATTGTTGATAGTAGCACCATGACCACGTTTATAATCTAAAGTGCTTTCTGTTTTAAACATCACATCAAGCGCCTGTAAGCTTTCACCTAATCGTCGCTCAATATAATCCCGTTTTTCTGGTTCATAGGTACGGCAAGTGCCCTCTAGATACACATCACCACAGCCTACGTTATATCGGTCACCACCATTGATGACACCGATAGTACACACAAGATTTTCCATTGGATTCGTTTCACGAGCCACCATAGACTCTACATTAACAATCCAGTTTGCAGCAGCCACGATGGCGTCTATCCCATTGTGAGGTTCCGCACCATGAGTAGCCTTCCCTTTAATGTGTACGAGGAAGTGATCGGATGCAGCCATGAGATTACCTTTTTTAAGCCCTACAGTTCCCACTGGTAGTTGAGGCCACACATGAAGACCATATATCTCATCTACGTCATCGAAGATACCGCTATCTACAATACCTTGAGCACCTGGGAATAAAGCCTCTTCTTCCGAAGGTTGAAATACGAGCTTTACAGTGCCATGCAATTGGTCTTTTATAGACTGTAAAATGGCTGCGGCTCCAAGCAAAATCGCTATGTGGCTATCGTGTCCACAAGCGTGCATAACACCTTTATTTTGGGAGGCAAATGGCAAACCTGTTTCCTCATGAATGGGTAATGCATCTATATCGGCACGCAATGCAATAACAGGACCTGTATGAGCTCCTTCGATCTTGCCGATTACCGCATAATCAGAAATATCATTTACAAAAGGAATCCCTAGTTCAGTGAGAACCTTTTGAATAAATAAAGACGTATTTTGCTCTTCACCAGATAACTCTGGATGACTATGAATATGTCGACGCCATGCTATAACTTGTTCTATATATTGTGAGGCGTATTGTTTAATTAAATCTTGTAATGTATTCATTACTGTATCTCCTTCATACACATTATGTATTATTTATACATATTTTGTGTATTTTTATAACTCATGTACGTATTATAATACCTCAAATCATAAATCACAAGTATTTATACGTAATTTATGTATTTTTTTATTTGACATATTACAAATTAATTTTAGTCATAGAACTGTAAACTTAACCTTAATATATTACATTCTTAGGAGATTCCTCATAAAAAAACAATTAATATATAGCTAATATTATTTTAGTATAAAAAAACAAAAAGACACCTTTTCAAAGAAGGTGTCTTTTTCGCTATTTCGTCTTATTTATTATTATAATCTTATTTTTTTCAATGACTGATTCATCGAGCTGTGTACCATCAGGCAAGAATGCTTTTACAATCAATTTATTTGGTGTAACAGTCATAGTCATATAGTTATTCTTATCACGATCTGGCGCAACATATACGTCTAGTGGATGCTCTTTCCACTTAGGACGGCGAGCATCACCTGCGATTCCAGTAAGGATATAAAGAGGACCAGATGAATCTCGATCAAAATTGCGCACATGCCCTCTATTACGATAGGAATGTAAATGAGCTGACAGAACTAAGTCTACATTAAACTCATCAAAGATAGGCATAAATAATACGCCTTCGTCATCAAAACCTACAGCTCTATTTGCACCTGGTCGATCAAAGGCATATTGGAATGGATCCCTATGCATAAGAACGACGGTCCATTTTTTAGTGTTAGCCGTTAAATCTTGGCGTAACCACTGAACCTGTACATCGTACAAATCAGGATGATGCGTATCATGATTATCCTCATGATTGCTTTCATATAACATTGTATCTAATACAATGTAATGAACATCACCGAAGTCATAGGAATAGTAACGACGATTAAAAATTTCATTCCCATTAGGCGGAACTGCGAAGTAATTCAAATACGCATAAGGCTCGCGCATTTTCCAATCTAATGTATACATCTCATGATTGCCTAATGTCGTTGCTAATGGCACATTGGCACTCAACGGTTTAATAGAGTTAAGCCATGTACGCCATTGATAGGCTTGTTCCCCATTATCTACAAGGTCACCCATACTAATATACAGAGCGGTCCTTGGGTTGCGTAGTGCTGAGCTCTTTACAATCTCTTCCCACTGAGAGTAATCCCCCGACTGAGAATCGGGGTAGATGAGCACATCATATACGCTAGCACCAGCCGTTTCTAGACGGTACCAATCACTACGGCGGTCTGTACCGTAACCTACGCGATATTCATATTTAGTATTAGGTGTCAAACCTGTCAATGTGGCCTCATGAATATAGGTAGTACTACCATCATCTGTAAAAGCTTTGTCTGTAGCGCCTATCGTTTGGGTCTTTTCAGTACCCTCTAGACGATACTCTATTACCGCATCAGCTTCTCTATTGTCTGATTGCCACATTATGGTTCGGCTTGTGCTATTATCTTGAGCTACGATTTGTCGAATATAACGGCTTTCAGAATCAAGGAGCGGTTTTATCTCTTGACCACTCACAACAGCTGCAGTCCGAGCAATTCGACTATATATAGTATCCCTATATACATAGCTACCTACAGTAGCACCAACTACGGTAATAATAGCTAGTAGGATATAATTAATCTTTTTTTGTTCATATAATTCCTTTATTAACTAAACTGTTTGACTAATATTTAATATGAACACATTATAAAACTTAAACTTAACTTTAAGTCAAATAAGATTTTGCTATACTTCTTCAACATCTACTTTTCTATATCTAGCAGAAACATATCCCAACATATTTAATTGCGGTATGTTCCATTCATTAGGTAAATAGATATCACATGTGATTTCATCACCTATAGAATTATTGGCGATAAATTGATAGCGCCCTAATTCTTCATTGCTGTATACTCTTTCAACCTGATTTAAAGTAGTGGTACCCCAAAATCGACTAAATTCTGACCAAATAATTTCCGTATCAACTTGAGATAACTCGACCTGTAGTCTATATGTTATGCCAACTTTGCATCGTTTTTTTAAGCCCTTTTCGTCAGCACTACAAACCTTAGTAGAGCCTTTATCAAAAGACCATTCTAGACCATCTAACGATTTAATTTGGGTAGAAAGAAGATTTTTAAAATTTGAAAAGTCTCCGAGAAAATGTTTACACGCTACCTCGAATGTATCCAATCTATCTACATTGCTCAATTCACAATACCTCTATCAAAAGATTTATCAATTATTTTTCGTAATATTGTTTCATTTGTGTATAGCCATTAACGATGACTTCGATTTCACCCGTTCTAGGATGGAAGATAAGACCGTGAATAGGCACATCTTTAGGAATCAAAGGGTTCATGCGCAATTCCTCTACTGTATCCTCTACATTTTCAGCAGGATGTGTAAAGCCATCAGCCCAGCGTTCCATTTCTTTTCTCACCATGTGAATCGCTTCAGGTGCAATACCACGATCCAACATTTTTTTAGACAAGCTTTCAGCTGTTGTTTTAGCCATACCACATTCATGGTGACCAATGATAAAGATTTCATTTACACCTAGCTCAAAAATACATACAAGTAGGCTACGTACGATACCATCAAAGGGACCTGTAATACAGTTACCTGCAGTTTTAACGATTTTTGCTTCACCGCGGCCAATATCCATGGAGTCCTCTAAAAAGTTTACGAGACGCGTATCCATACATGTAACGATAGCCATTTCGCGGCTCGGCATTTTACTACATTTAGTGTCGGTTTCAACGTAACCTGTATTTTGATCTTCTACATATTCTCTATTATGGGCTAAAATATCATCTAATAAACTCATAGTACCTCCTATATAAAAAGACCTTGGTACACAACCAAGGTCTTCATATCAATAATGGTCGATATAAATATTATATCATATGCAGTTCTACACACTCTAAACGATTACCATGTCTGTAATACATTTACATTATAAATGGACTTAAGTTAGATTTAAAACAGCTCTTATTTATCAGGTGTAGATAATGCCTCGATTGCCACGCTACCACCGCGTACAACTTCAATGCGATTCACGAACATATCTTTAAATAAGGCAATCATGTCATTATTTTTAGATACGGTCTTTACACATTGTATCAGTACAGACTTACGGTTATAGTCCACCACTAAGAGATCAAAGGTTTGAGCAATACGAAAGATTTCTTGTTTATCGGCTTCCTTACAGTTATTAACCTTGATAAATAATAACTCTTTTTTCGTAATTCGCATGTCTGTAAAGTCGATAACCTTAATGACCTCTACACTGCGGTTCAATTGTTTAATAATTTGTTCATACGTCAAATCATCACAAGTAAGATCAATCGTCATACGCGACATAGTAGGATCTTCTGTTTCCCCTACCGTCAATGTATCTAAATTATAGTTTTTACCAGCAAAGAGGCCTGAAATTTTAGCCAATACACCGATTTGGTTTTCTACATACGCTGAAATGCAGCGCTTTTTCATATGTACTTCCATAGCCCCTCCTATTTTTTATCCTTTAATAACATATCACTTAAAGATTTACCTGCAGGTACCATTGGCAATACATTAAGCTCTGTAGGAATGATGAACTCAAGTAAGGTCGGGCCATTTTTGAAAGTATCCGCCAATTGGAACCCTTTTTCAATATCCTCAACTTTAGTAATGCGCATTGCCTTAGCACCATAAGCCTCTGCCAATTTCACGAAGTCTGGCACATATTCAAACTCATCATTATCAATGATATCTCGTGTAACAATGGAGCTTTCATCCATCATCAAATTCGTACAAGCATACCGTTTATCGTAGAACAATTGTTGCCATTGACGTACATTACCGAGGAACCCATTGTTTAAATAATTAGCGTCACAGGTAAACGATAGTGCATAGCGGTAGCAAACTCTTGGATGTTCATTTGCACCCCACCGTCACCACAGATGGCAAATACGCGCTTATCTGGATTCCCCATTTGAGCACCTAGTGCTGCAGGGAAGCCATAGCCCATAGTTCCTAAACCGCCAGAAGTCAGCATTTGGTGTTGTCCTTGTACCTCTAAAAACTGAGTAGTCCATAGTTGGTTTTGACCTACGTCAGTAGTAACAATTGGGCGATCATAGTGATTATTGATGTAGTCAATGACTGTTTGAGGTGTTAAACCTTCTTCATCAGCTTGTGTTACAGGACGTTCTGCTTTAAGCTGTTGCAGTTGTTCAGGCCAATCACCAAGATCATGAGGCTCAATATACTCTAAGAGTTTTTCGATAGCCAATTTAGCATCGGCTACGATTGGAATATCTACTTTAATATTTTTAGAGATAGATGCTGCATCTACATCGATATGAATAATCTTACAATTTTGTGCAAAGGTACTTAATTTACCCGTAATGCGGTCATTGAAGCGAGTGCCAATAGAAATCATTACATCACAATCTGTGAGTGCCACATTTGGTGCATAGCCGCCGTGAATCCCTACATTGCCTAGGTATAGAGGATGACGTGTATCTATGGCCCCTTTCCCCATCAAGGTCGTTACAACGGGAATGCCTGTTTTTTCAATTAAATCCATCATAAGCTGGTTGGCCCCACTAATGCTGACGCCACCACCTAATAGGAACAGTGGTCGCTTAGCCTTAGAAATGATGGAGCAAGACTTTTTAACTTGCCCTACGTGAACAGCCATATTCGGTTTATAACCGCGAATATTAACCTCTGTAGGATATTCATCAGATCCCATCGCCTTTTTGAATATTTTTTTAGGAATATCTACAACTACAGGACCTGGACGACCAGTACGAGCAATGTAGAAAGCTTCTTTTAAAATGCGCCCTAAGTCTTTACGATCACGCACAGTGACAGCATATTTACAAATATTACGAACGATACCAACTGTATCCACCTCTTGGAAGGCATCATTGCCCATAAGACCTAAGTCTACTTGGCCAGTAATACAAACGAGAGGTACACTATCTGCATAAGCAGTAGCAATGCCTGTTACAAGATTGGTTGCACCAGGTCCAGAGGTTACCATACAAACCCCTACCTTACCCGTGCTACGAGCATACCCATCAGCAGCATGAGCTAACGCTTGCTCGTGACGAGGCAAAATAACCTTTACCTGATCTTGTTTATATAATTCATCCATAATATCAATAGTAGCAGCCCCAGGATAGTTAAATAAGATTTCTACCTGCTCCTCTTGAAGGGCTTTTACCAAATACTGCGCGCCTGAAATCATAGGTGTCTCCTTATCTATGTAATACATGCATATTGCATTCTCAATATTCTCGTTAGATATATCTAAAAAATTGAATATCTTATATAGATGTGATATACTCAGTAGTGTACCATATATTGTGGTACATGAGTATGTATAAAATCTCAAATTATGTAAGTATATGTTGATTCTATCTGGAAAGGACTGTGTAACATGAAAGAAATCTTAGGTTTCCACTTAATCGGTTGCCCTTACTGCGAAAACGCATTCCGCGCTATCGATGAACTCGTTGCAGAAAACCCTGCATACGCAGATATTCATATTAACTGGGTTGAAGATCAAGATGCTCACGAGCTCTTCAAAACTCATCCATATGAATACTATCCAAACTTGTGGTTTGACCTCGACAAACAATACGAGGCTCAACCTGGTGAAAGCTATGAACAAACAAAAGCTTTAATCAAAGCTGTATTGGACAAAGCAATCGCGTAATCTAGTATTACATAAAAATGTGATAAATCCATTAAGAAAGAGGCTAGCAATGCTAGCCTCTTTTTTTGTCTTTCCATTCAAGATACATATGTTTAATTACTTGGATCGGTGATACAAATAACATTCTAGGCCCACCATATCGCATGATTTCACGTATCTTTTCACGATACGTTGGCCCATAGCAATGTGTTTTACATACACTGCAAAAGGTTTTACTTTCCATATGTGGACATACATCAATACGATGCTCTGCATAATGCCAAACGTCTTGGCACTCCTCACATAGTTCACCTTTAGGCGTGTGGTGTTTATCACGACAATAGATGCCAATAATTTGGTACATAGTTTTTAGTTCTAACTTACGTTTTTCATCAACTGTCACATTAATCTCCTATTTTACAGACCAAGAAACCCAAGCGACCTTATCAACGGTCTTATTATGAATTTCACCATTGATAGCTAGTGGCTCAATGAGATTTCTAATCTCTTCTTTCATATCATCCATAGCGCCCCAGCCGTTATTATGAAGTCGCATAGTAAAGTAATTAACCGCTTTATCAAGGCTCATAACTTCTGTTTCAGGCACTGTTTTATAAGTCACTTTTACATTATGCCCTATTTCATGGATAACATCTAAACATGCTTTCATCTTTCCATCCCAAGGGAATGAGTCGCGACCAAAGAAATGTTCAGATAGCATATCTACCATTTCATCACTGCGCTCGCTGAAAGCAATCCACAAGCATTTATCATGACTTGCTTCGTGCATGGCACGAATATTTTCTACATCAAACATGATGGGACAGAAAATGCTATACGCCAAGTCGAAACTCTTATCCCAACCGAGTTCTCGACGTGTTTCATCAGACCAAGGTGCGATATATAAACTCAGATCAAGACCTTCTGTCTCTGCTAACTGTTTAGCACCTCGAATCATACCGTCAGATAAATCAATACCTGTTGCCTTATACCCTTCACGTGCTAAGCCTAGTGCATAATCGCAAACGCCACAGCCTATGTCTAAAGTGCGTCCACCAGCTGCAGGTAATAGATTTTCATCCTTTAAAAATGCTAAAAATTCAGTTACTTGTGCTTTTCGATCCTCTCGATTGTGCATTTCCACAAAATATTCGGAACGGTGATTCCACGCATCTTGCTCATCGCGCCAAGCTTCGTTGACCGTAAGCTCTTGTATTGTATTTGTCATAATATCCCCCCTCTAATTAGCTACATACAAATATGTACAAGCTATAGATATATAAGTTATAAGTAGTTTTCACTCAGTTAAATTTACAATGTAATTTAACTCTCCCCTATATGCCTAGTGTTCCGTCTAGGAGGTTCAGATTTTCATATAGCTACTTTTTATTGTACATCATTCTCAAAAATAAAATGTGTTACTCAAGTCACATTTATTATGCTATTTCAATATTATTAAATATGTATTTTTCACATAAAGACTATTGAATGTGCTTTTTACAAAAACAAAAGACTCCACTCAGTAAGTGGAGTCTTTTATCTCTCGTTTTGCAAATAGGTTTATACTATCTGCTCATATACATCAATGGAGTATATGATTATTTCTCTTCTTTTTTCTCTACCGGAGCAGGCGCCTCTTCAGTTTTAGGAGCTTCTGTTTCAGTTTTCTCTTCAGTCGTTACACTCTCATTATTAGCAGCTTCACGCTCTTGTCTGATACGTTCTTCTCGCTTAGCTTGTGCCTCTTGTTCTCTCTTTTCAAAGGACTCACTAACTTTATCAGTAGTTTCTTTTAATTTATCGCGACCTTTCAATGCAAGCTCTTTAATCGCTTCTGGATCGGCACCACTGAACTCAGCCAACGCACCTTCATTATTTGGATCAAAGAACGGAGCTTGTTTAAAACCTAATAAGGATGCTACAAATACCATCGGGATTTGTGCGATAGCACTGTTGTATTGCTTAACTGCATAGTTATAAATTTCCCGTTTATTGGAAATAAATGTTTCGTTTTCGCTAATAGCTTCTAAGAATTTGCCATATTGAGTATTGGCTTTCAAATCAGGGAATTGATTTGCTAAGGCTGTAATATTTTGTACCGCCTTAGATGTTTCACGAGCCATTTCTACAAAGTTATCAGATACTTTCAACTGAATTAGTTTTTCATAATCACCATACTCATTTACAAGACCTGTAAATTGGTTTACGATAGCAACCTTTTTCTCGTAGGCAACGATAATATTAGCACGTGCTTCTTTTATCTCTACAGTCAAATTTTGCAATAAATTGTATTGCTTAATAAAGAAGTAAATCAAGAATACAATTAAGAAAAAAATATTAGTGTTGAAAGCATAGAACCCTCTCCATTTCTATTACAAATAACAATGCAAATTTGAGAATATTATATCATACCGAATATATAAGAAATATGAAATTTCATTCATGAAGCATAAATTATAGAATACTCCATTTAGTAGTTCGTGCATGTATTTCCATTCGTTTCTCTCCTATTACTATAGTTAATATAGCTGTTTCATATATTATTTATATTTATTATAATAAAGAAAAAGGAGGCTTTGAAAGTATGGGAAAATATATGATAATCCTTATGTTTCTATTGATCGCTATTGCTGTAGTTTTTTTGCTACTTATAACTTATCTATAATTAGATCTATGCCTCCTGAAGAGCGTTATAAACTTCTTTACTTTAAGGATGATCAAGTCTCTATAGGCATTGGCTTAGTAAGAAAAAAACATTTAAATTAAGCGATATTCGTGAGGTACGTTTTTTTCTAAAGGTAAAAAAATTCCGTAGCATGGGCAGCTGGGCCGGCAGAATGCAAATTTGCAAACTAAATGGTAAAACAAGCCGTTGGATAGAATTTGATGGTACTGTCTATTACAAAAAGATGCAATATATAACTAATGAAGAAATCATTGATAAATCAATAGACTTCCTGATGAATGAATTCCAAGCACGAGGAATTCGTTGTACTAAATATAGATGCTAACATATAATTTTCTGAACTATACATCAACCTAAAGAATAAAGACACATAAAAAGGCTTCTCGAAATTTCGAGAAGCCTTTTATTTGGTGCGCCTAGCAGGAATCGAACCTGCGCACCCGGTTCCGGAGACCGGCGCTCTATCCCCTGAGCTATAGGCGCATGAATACCTAAAAATTATACCATATAACGCTATGGTTCGATAGTATAAAGTATATACAAACACTAGGTTCATATAGAAAAGCCCCTAATATTAAGTTGTATAGCAACTAATATTAGGGGTTATTTTAATTAAAGACGCTCTTTAAACAATTCTAATAGCGCATCGCAACTGTGACTTACATCGTTATAGGTTTCATCAAAGTTTCCCGTATACCAAGGATCCTTTACGTCACGGCTTTCACCAACAAAAGACATAGCCTTATATACCTTGGAGTCTACATCATCTCCAATGATACGTTTTAAATTACGTCCGTTATTTTCATCCATAATAACGAGGTAATCAAAGTTGTGATAGTCATCTATCGTCACTTGGCGAGCCTTGCGACGAGTGTAAGGTATACCCATTTCATCTAGCTTTTGCTTAGTCCCATAATGAGTATCATTCCCTATCTCCTCACGAGATGTAGCGGCAGATTCAACATAAATAGAATCACTTAATCCAGCCTTATTAACAATATGCTTCATATAAAACTCTGCCATCGTAGAGCGGCAGATGTTACCGTGACAGACGAATAAAATTTTAGTCATAATACACTCCTTAAATACTAATAGTCCTTACAGCATACGCTATAAGGACTATTAGTGCAATATTTAATTAGAAGTTATGTCGTACCCCTGCATCGATACGCCATGTATTATCTATGGTAGCACCAAAGTTTTTAGTGAATGTACCATATAGATATGTACTAGGACGAATGCTCCAAGAGCCACCGATTTCCGCATCAAGCCAAGTATCCTTCAAATCCACAGTTGTTTGTACTGTTGAATTCCCAGGTGCAGAGTATGTAGTATTCAATTTACCAGAGAATTCATGAGCTAGTGCTAATTTAGCAAAGATATTAGATTTTTCTGTTTCTTTACCAATGCCAATGCCGAGTCTACCTACAGCAGAGTTCACAGCATCAGATTTAACATGCATGGATCCACCGCCTACAATAGCCGCATCATAGGATACACCTTTTAAACGACCTAAGATAAATTCTACACTAGGATCAATGTAGAGCCATTTTGTTTCTTAATACGCTTACCATATTCAGCACTCAAGGATGTACCGTATGTATGGTAGTTACCATTTAATCGTTGTCCGCTCATAGAGTTAAGGCTATAATCGTTGGATAATCTATTACCACGAGCGATGATATCTAAATAACGTCCATCATCATGTTGTTTTGTACCATATAAGGCGATACCACCAAGTTTACCGTCGCCATTGCCGTTAGCATATGAATTACTAGATGTGCTGTAATCAATAGCACCACCAAAGATCCAACCATTGGATGCTTTATGGTCGTAGCCTACTTGTACACCGTTATATGTCATATGTGCATTAGCGCCATCTGTAATCTTAGATTTACCGCCTATATATTTAGCCCATACACCTTGATTTGTATTAGCTAAACGAAGGTCACCTAAACGACGTTGTAAATCATTAGTATTATTTTTCCACGCCATAACTGTTGAAGTAAGGGCTGATTTTGTACCACTCACCAAGGATGATTCACTACTACGAGTAATCTTTGTTGTATCATCTACAACGAGATGACCTTGAGAATCAAAATGATCTGCCCCTAGGTCTGCAACAGCACCAGGTGTAGTAACGCCTTCATTGATTAGAACTGTTGTGCTAAGCTTCTTATCATTGCCTGTGTATTGTAATTTCTCAGCTAATGCTTGAATATCCTTTTTGTAGCTTGCATCGTCGATGGTATTACCGGAATGGTCGCCTTGCATTGTAATATGGCTATTATCCGCCGCATGTTCAACAATGATTTGCCCTTTTCCTGTATCGCTAGCCGGCACACCAGATTTATAAATGGCATTCACATAACCGCTATAGTTCTGAATTGTTATAGGCCGCGCATCGATAGGATGAATGTTACCTGCTGCAGTTGGGTTAACACCACCTACAAGATTGCGAACCTTACTGCCCTTGTATAGGTACGCTGCATTATCCCCTGATGGACGTTCTTTTTAGGTGTAGGGCGCTCCATGCCAATCCACTCATTATTCCAAGTAGCACCATTTTGTAGATAAATATCTGCACCAGAATTATGAGGGTTTTTATTGCTTTCAGCATATTCATTTAATACAGCACCTGTGAGGCTAGAGTTTGGTGTTGTGAAAGCTAAACCTACATTCGTCAGTTCTTCATTATGGTTTGGATCGCGACCATAATCCTTATCGATTAAGCCTACATTACCAACAGCAACCAAGTCTTTGGTACCTGGATGTTTACCATCAGAACCTGCATTTACATAGACATCGCCCTCTTCAGCTACTACGGAGTACGTATCAGATGTTTCTAAAGGATGGGTAATGATACGACCACCACCATCAACAATAATATGACCGCGCTGATTGGCTTGTAAACCTACACCGATAGCATCGATATCCACATTACCTTTCACATGAATATTAGTATCACCATAGTCTCGATCCGGGTTATCTTTACTTAGACGTGGTACCTTACCGCCATAACCAGCATAGACTGCACTCATATAATAATGACCTAATTCTCGCTTTGATGCTGGTGCATCATTCTTTAATCGTACAATAAGGTCTTTATCTACCGTTAGTTGTGAACCAAAGCCATTATAAATACCTGTAACATTCTTACTTTTACCGGCCTCTGTTAAACTTTTACCATGTATATTAACGGTTAATGTATCCTCTATGTGTTTAACCTCAGGTTGCGTTTGTACTGGTGACCCCATTGTTAAGCCTAGCAATTGCTCTGCTTTATCGCTTGTAGCATTAAATTCTGTAGCCATTGCAGAATAAGACATGCCAGTTAACACTAACGCAGCCATCACAGCCGATACATGACGTTGTAATTTCATAAGTATCTCTCCTTTTTTCCCCTACCTTGCAGGTAAGTACCCTCACAGAACGATATAGACACCAAAATATAAAAAGACCCCCTAAGTCCAACTTAGGAGGTCTTGTATATCCACACACTCGGTAAAATAAAACTTAATTATTCAGGATTGATAATGAAGGACAATGCACTGAAGTATTTGTTTTGCTCACCTTTGATTTGAGTTGGGAAGCCAACTTCAACACCTACTACGTTAAGTCCATTAGCACTTACTGTAACAGTTGCTTTACCGTTTGCATCAGCTTGGCTTTCGCTAGTAAGATCATTGATTACGTCTTTGATAAGAGGTGCATTTGCATATGGTTTGCCTTCTTTCAAGACTTGAATTTCATAGGTATCACCTTTTTTTAGTGTCAATGGGTTAACGGATGGAATGATTTGAATGAAAGCGTCTTTATTATTGAAAGGTTTTGCTTCTGCATTCCAGTAGTGAACGTCATATTTGATAGCATGTGTACTTTTTTGTGCACCAGGAACTTCTGTGATTGGTTTATGAACAGTTTTGCCATCCTTGTCTTTTGTCCAGTATCCATAGTCAAAATTAGTTGCTGTTACGCCTAATTTATCTGTTGGCACGACAGCAATATTTTTTTCATGTTTAACAACTTCTACAGGGATTACTGCACCATTGTTGTCATAGCCTACAAGACCTGTTACCATTTCAGGTTTGTAAGCGTTATCCAAAGGACCTTCGCCTAGAACTAATACTTTTTCATCTAGACGGTTAGCAAAGAATACGCCATGAGCATCAACGGAAGAGCACACACAACCTGCTGCTAAACCTACTGCGAACAAAGAAGCTAAGATTTTCTTATTCATAAGAACCTCCATAATCAATAATTTATTTCAACAAACTTGTTATTATTATACAGCGTTATACTTATTTCGTATATACCAATACCCCTATAGTCAAGTTAGTATGCATAGTTAATATATACACTCCTATGTATGCCATTCTAACATAATTGATAAAATTATCATCTATTTTTTTCATGTGGATATAATAAATAAGATTATCTTACTCAGACTAAACAATGAAATCTATGGTTTTCTACCATGTATGAAATATATTGTTTTCTACCATGTATGAAATGCTACTCTTATTCTGTTAAAACACAAAAACGACGCCCCCTTAGGAGCGTCGTTTTCTATCTATATAGATATTATTTTTTGTTTTTAGCAGCTTTCGCACGTGCGTTACGATCAAGGATTGTTTTACGCATACGAATGCTTTCTGGTGTTACTTCAACGAGTTCGTCATCATTGATCCACTCAAGAGCTTGCTCCAAGGAGAAGATACGAGGTGGCGTCAAGCGAACTGCTTCATCAGAGGAGCTAGAACGCATGTTAGTAACGTGTTTTTTCTTACATGGGTTAACATCCATATCAAGTTCACGAGTGTTTTCACCAATAACTTGACCTGCGTACACATCTTGGTTAGGGCCAATGAACAATGTACCACGGTCTTGAACAGAGTTCAAACCATATGGAGTAGTTTCGCCATTTTCGAATGCTACCAAAGCACCGCGTGTACGGGAAGGAATTTCACCTTTATATGGTGCATAGCCATGGAATACATGGTTCATGATACCATTACCTTTTGTAGCTGTTAAGAATTGTGCACGAAAACCGATCAAACCACGAGCTGGAACTACGAATTCCATACGAAGGTAACCAGCTAATTCGACCATATTAGTCAATTCAGCTTTACGTTGACCAAGGTTTTCCATTACAGTACCCATGAATTCTTGAGGTACGTCGATAGTCAATGCTTCAAGTGGTTCGCACAATTGGTCGTTAATAGTTTTGAAGATTACGCGAGGTTTACCTACTTGTAATTCGTAGCCTTCACGACGCATCGTTTCAATCAATACAGCCAAGTGCAGTTCGCCACGGCCAGATACTTTGAAAGCATCTGCAGAATCAGTTTCTTCTACTTTCATAGAAACGTTAGTCTCTACTTCGCGGAACAAACGATCACGCAAGTGACGAGATGTAACGAATTCACCTTCACGACCAGCGAATGGAGAGTTGTTTACGGAGAATACCATGGACAATGTTGGTTCGTCGATGGAGATAGATGGCAATGCTTCTGGATTTTCAGCATCAGCTACAGTTTCACCAATATTGATATCGTCGATACCAGCGAATGCAATGATATCGCCCATTTCAGCTTCGTCAGTTTCAACGCGGTTCAAACCATTATAAGTATATACGCGACCAATTTTCGCTTTACGAGTGCTTTCACCATTCATGATAGCCACTTGTTGGTTAGTTTTCATTTTACCGCGAACAATACGGCCTACAGCGATTTTACCGATGAAGTTATCGTAATCAAGGGTAGTAATCATGAATTGAAGAGGACCTTCCATATCACCTTGTGGTGCAGGAATTTCGTCGATCAATGTTTGGAACAATGGTTCCATGTTTACCGCTTCGTCATCCCAGTTAGTTTTAGACACACCAGAACGAGCAGATGCGTATACTACAGGGAAATCAAGTTGATCATCATCAGCTTCAAGTTCCATGAACAATTCAAGAACTTCGTCTTCAACCTCTTTAACACGTTGGTCTGGACGGTCGATTTTGTTGATAACTACGATTGGTTTCAATTTTTGTTCTAATGCTTTACGCAAAACGTATTTTGTTTGAGGCATTGGACCTTCGTAAGCATCTACGAGAAGCAATACGCCGTCAACCATGTTAAGTACACGTTCTACTTCACCACCGAAGTCAGCATGGCCTGGAGTATCAACGATGTTGATTTTGATGCCATTATGCATAACTGCAGTGTTTTTAGACAAGATAGTAATACCGCGTTCACGTTCCAAGTCGTTGGAGTCCATTACGCGTTCTGCTACCTTTTCATTTTCACGGAACACATGGCTTTGTTTTAATAACGCGTCCACCAAAGTAGTTTACCATGGTCAACGTGGGCGATAATCGCTACATTTCGAAGATTTTCGCGAATCATAAGATCCTCCCTTTAATTCCTTCAGTATATTCTATATCACATAGCGCTTGTGAAAGTAGCTATGTAGGTATATTCCCAAAATTGGCAACACTTAATTATAACGTAGTCTATAGAAAAAAGTCAAAGAAGTACAGGATTTCTAATCATGGCAATTTCTACATTTGATTATACTTTTGACTCATCTTAAGGCTAAGTGAGCTATCTAAGCATAGGATAATAAAAAAGATTCCTTATGATACCTTGCCTCGAATAAGATAAGAGGAACGACACATAAGAAATCTTTTATTAGTATTGTATTATTCTTCCCCAATCATGCGTACTTCTGGCTCCAGATGTACACCATGTTGGTCATATACGCGTTTTTGTACTTCTTTGATAAGATCAAGCACATCTTTAGCTTTAGCATTGCCAGTATTGATAACAAAGCCAGCATGCTTATGAGATACTTGTGCATCACCAACAGATAACCCTTTAAGACCTGTTTGTTCAATCAAAGTACCTGCAAAATACCCTGGTGGGCGTTTAAAGGTTGAACCTGCGCTAGCATACTCTAGAGGTTGTTTAGATTCGCGCTTTTCTGTGAGCTCATCCATACGAGCCTTAATAGAATTTTTGTCACCAGGTTGTAATGTCATAATAACCTCCCCAATAACCTCATGGTTATCGTGGAATACGCTATGACGATATCCAAAATCTAAGTGAGATGCATCGTATTCTTTAATATTGCCTTGGAAATCTACGGCGCGTACTGTAGTGACTACATTGCTCATTTCCCCGTCATAAGCACCTGCATTCATAAATACAGCACCACCGAGCGTACCTGGAATGCCAATGGCAAATTCAAGGCCAGATAGCCCGTTTTCCCAAGCAAATTCAGAAGCATCTTTTAACATATAACCAGAACCAATGCATAATACATTATCATTGCAATCCATGATTTGTGTCATATGTCGAACCGATACGACAGCACCGCGAATACCACCGTCTTTCACCAAAATATTGGAGCCGCAACCAATAATAGTTACAGGCACTTGTAATTCGTGAATAGTGCGTAGCGTAAAGCTCAACTCATCCATCGTCGTAGGTTCAATAAATAGATCGGCAGGACCACCAATTTTAAATGTCGTATGATGACAAAGCAGCTCCTGTTCTCGCACACGTGTACTAGGTAATTTCTCTAATAAGGCTTCTTTTAAGGCCTTAATGTTTTGGTTGTTGTTGTTCGCCATGATCTAACACTTTCATCCCCTCAGTGATTGGTTCGCTAATGATTTTATAGATATCATTAGAAATCTGGCTCCAACGCATTTGAGCTTGCAAATAAGAAGTCGCTGCAGCATTTTCTTGAATTTGAGGCATCAATTCCTCTTGTTTCTTTTGCAATTCATCTGCTTCTGGAGCACCGGACAACTTAGCGTATTCCCATTGCATTTGTTGTGCCATAAATGTGCGTACCAAAGCCGTTGCTACTGCATCAGCCTTCACCGCTTCTTGAGCAGCCATTAACTCTTTGTACTCTTCGGATTCACGCATAGCGTGAGCTAAATCATGAGCTTTATCGTAGTTCATAATATCCTCCTCTAACAACACCGTAAGAAACACTACCTGTCATAGAGATTTGGTAGGTTCTTTAACACATACTAATACTATATTTCTCTATAGTGAAAGTATAATTATTTAGGTTGAATCCAGTTTCCTTCAGCTTTAAGATCTGGATAATCAAGTTGACGCATGCCTTCATAGGCAATGACAGCCACTGCATTAGACAGGTTCAAAGAACGAGCTTCATCGACCATTGGTATACGAATACAAGTATCCTCTTTACCTTCTAAAAGACTTTCAGGCAAGCCTCTCGATTCAGGACCAAAAACGAGCATATCCCCGATTTCATAGTTGACCTCGGAGTGTGTATGCTTAGCCTTTGTAGTAGCATAGAAATATCTACGATCTGGATATTTCTCATATAGTTCCTCAATATTCTCATGGACTTGCACATCTACCAAATGCCAGTAGTCAAGACCCGCTCGTTTTACATGCTTATCATCGATGGAAAAGCCAAGCGGTTTGATAAGGTGCAAGGTCATGTGATTGGCGGCGCATAAACGCGCTATATTTCCTGTATTGCCAGGGATTTCTGGCTCATAAAGTACTATTTCCATTATCGTTCCCCTATTCTTTATATCTATATTATTCTACAAAGGAACGCACAAAATGTCCACTTTTACCGCCTTCTTTTTCTACAAGGTATGTAGGGCCCATAATCATGCCTTTATCGATAGCCTTACACATATCGTATACGGTGAGTAAGCCCACTTGAACTGCTGTAAGGGCCTCCATTTCAACTCCTGTTTTACCAGTTGTTTTAACGATGGCACGTACCTTAACGGCTTGTTGTGATTTTCATCGGTACAAGCTGGGCTTTCACCATCTACTAAGGTGCAGTGAACCTCAACCTTAGTCAATGCCAACGGATGACATAGGGGAATGAGATTACTCGTTTGTTTAGCCCCCATAATAGCCGCTAGTTGCGCTACGCTAAGGACATCGCCCTTTTTCATAGTACCTGCTGCGATACGCTCATAAATAGCGTCGTTGATGGCAATAAAGCCTTCCGCCACAGCTGTGCGAGATGTAATGTCCTTATCGGACACATCTACCATCCAGGCATTACCATCTTGATCAAAATGTGTTAAATCCATACTATATCCTTACTAATCATGCATAAATTATCATCTATAGTTTTATTTTCATTAGTTATATTATACAATAGAATTAACAATTATATGTATAAGGAAGGAAGTGTTCCTATGAAAACAAAACTAACTTATTTCGGTCACGCTTGCTTTATGCTCACTCGCGGTGATGTATCCATGATTTTTGACCCATTCTTAACGGGCAATACATGGGACATCGCTAAAAAAGAAGATATTAAATGCCAATATATCTTTGTTAGCCATGGTCACGATGACCATTATGGTGATACAGATTTCATCGCAAAAGAAAATGACGCGCTCGTTATCTCTACTGCAGAGGTAGCAGGCAAAGCAGCTGCCGCTGGTTGCCGTGCTCATGCTATGCATTTAGCGGCAAATTCGACTTCGAATTTGGTTCTGTTCGCATGGTTCCTGCCTTCCACGGTGCTGGTATCCCCGGCGGTCATGCAGCAGGTTGCATCGTAGACTTCTACGGCGATATTCTTTACTTCGCTGGCGATACAGCACTCTTTAGCGACATGAAATTATTGAATCGCTTTGGCGATATCGACTACGCATTGCTTCCTATCGGTGATAACTTCACGATGGGCGTTGAAGATGCTGCTCTTGCCGCTTCTTATGTAAAAGCGCGTATCTCCATTCCAATTCACTACAAAACATGGCCTGTTATCGACCGCGAACCAGGTGTATTTACAAGCTTAGTTGAAGGCAAATACAATCAAACAGCCCTCATTATCGATCCAGGTTCCTCTATCGAACTTAACAGTTAATCCCAAAACTTGACATAGAAATGACGCAATCCATTGGAATTGCGTCATTTTTTATTGTTAGGTCTAAATCAAACCTACTGAAGTAAAGTAATTGTCTAGGAGCTTAGAACTCTTGGTTTGCCATAGAGAAACCACCACGATTGGCCATACGTACAAACTCATCAATATCTTGTGTTTCATCTACACCTACATAGCCTAGCTCTCGAACTAAACCATATGGATTGTGCAAAGATAATTGAGGATTCTCACCTGTCAGTACCCAAAGTACTTTGTAGCCTTTTGGAGCCTCCCGGAGGCGTTCCTCCCCTTTGCCATCTGTAAAGTATACTAGTAAATCTACACGATTTTGATTAGCTAAAGAGAACACAGGCGCAAAAGCTGTAGCACCACGCACATCGAGACGCGGCTTAACGTCCTTCACCGATTCCATCGTATAGGTACGGCGCACTTCGTTATCGCATTCCACTACGGTAATGCGGTGATTATAGGCATGCACAATTTGCAGTACTTGCTCTAATGCATTGGTAAATTCAACATCGGTAATACTGCCACTCATATCGAGGGCTACCCATACATTCGCCTTATGTTGGCGCAAAGTGCCTGATAATTCGAGGCGCTCTGGCTGACGACGATTGCGACGCATCGTCGTTTTTTTGTAACCGCTGGCTACCTTACCCATCAATTTTTTAAGGTAAAAATACCAAGGCAAGGCTCGACGCGTCTTCTGGAACGTATCGATGAGACTTTTCACATAGCCTTCCATATCGCCTTTGGAGGCTTCGTTAATATAACGCTCCGTAATTTGATCCATCGTATCGGTGTCAATGGAATCAGATTCATCCCAAATATCATGACTTGTTTGAGGATCAAATTCCATAGCTACTGCCGTTTCTGTATTGTCGATAGGCACAAAGAGATCTGGCTTTTCTTTCATGACCTTGTCGATAGCCTTCGCATAGTACTCAATGGTACGGAACCGTTTTAACAATAAACCAAAGCGCTCATTCACATTAGCTACCGTTACCGCATCACGGTCCACATGTTCCAGATAATCGTTTACCACCATATCCATAGCCATGTGAACGGCTGTTTTGTGAAAGCCTTGGCTCAATGCTTTCACCCGCATCAAGTGTGCGGAAATGATATGAAGAATTTCCCGTTTAATACCGTCCTTCATTACATCCGGCGGTTGGCGCAATAAGATAAACGGATTTACATAAAGTACATAGCCACCTTGTTTTAGGTTAATGCCAAAAGCGCTGGTCATATCAAAGCGAATGCGATGAGCCATTTGTAAATAAAAATAACCAAAGAATTGGTCCTCTTCAAGGAGTAAGCTGTTTACATCATGCAAATATTCCATAATCGTTGCTCAAAGGCAGGTGTCATAACGGCTTGCTGCATAACGGCAAGATTTGTGCCTTCTATTTCTATATCATCAAGAGCGCGACCAATAGTGCCAATATGACTGTCCGACATATTATGGTTCATCAAGTCCGCTGCTATACGTTCAGGTGCCACACTATGGTGTTGCTCTTCATAGCTATCTACATAGGCCTCATAAGTTGCGTATATTTGCGTATATAAAGCCTCTGCTTCGCGATGAATCCGCTCTCGTTTCGCATGCCAACGATCGAGAGCCTCAATGGCATCCGCATCATAAGAACCAGTCTTTTCCCAACCATCAATATGCGTCAGTAAGTCAGACGCATCGCGAATATCGTCCTTATCTAAATTTCGTTGCATCATTCCACCTCCTTTTCGTTAAACATCAGTTATGTATATCATGTTCTATATATTGGTTATCGTATACCCAATCATTCACTAAATTCCTTTATCCATATAGCTAACTTCATTTAGTTAATTATGAGTCAGAACTATTTTTGTGCTTCAAAGAAGGTATCGACGAACAAGTCATCTTCAATCGCATAGGCGTATACGCGCTCATAAGTGTTGCGTAAATCTTTCATAACTGCTACACGCAAATCTCCTGGGTATAGTGTTAAGAATTCCACAAAGTGATGAATTTCCTCTGCATTACTATTGCGATTTAAACGGTGCAACATATTTTTAGCCGCTACATATAGACGAGTTGGGCTTTCACCTTTAACCTGTTCAGCCATAGACATAATAGCACCTGGTTTTTGAACTGCTGTTAATACATCATCAAAGGTAATGAGCGGTTCCTGATCGGACTCGATAAAGCTTACGAAAGCCTCCGCAATGAGTTTACCGACGTTACCGCGGATAACATTCATAAATACGTCACGACTATAAGCTGAACCCTCTTGGTTTTTATAAATCGTATATAGGCCAGACACGCGTTCAAAGGAACGAGGTGTAGCATCAATATCGTCTTCGTGGCGTTGATTTAAATATTCAGGATAAGAAGAAATGAATTCGATAACCTTTTCTTCAATGCCTGCGCCGATAGCCCAATCGATCCATTGCATGTAATCCGCATTCATATAGAGCCATACAAAACGGTTTTGTTGTGCTGGATCCATATCAATCGTTTGGTAATCAAAGGAATCCTCAGGGTTCATAGCGGCGATAATACGCACTTGATCACTCAAGGAGAAACCATTGATTTCACGGTTCAAAATAAGGTTCATCAACTCTTGTTGTACCGCATGTTCTGCACGGTTAATTTCGTCGATAAATAGCAATACTTGGCGGCCTTTATCTACGGCTTGTGCCACATGTTCCAATGTATGATGCACTGCATATACCGTAGTTTTCACTTCACGAGTATGGCCATAACCATCTGTGTGCGTCACCGTTTCCACCGTAGGCAAACCGCCGATTTCACCTTCTTTTAAAAGGTTACCGTCGATAGTAACGAGTTCCCAATCATGTACATCTGCTACGCGCGCTGCGAGAGATGTTTTACCGATGCCCGTTTCACCGACGAGCAATGGTACTTGATTTGCGGCAAGCACTAATTCAACGCTCGCCATTGTATCTATAAAGTTCATTGTATCTCCGTTCTAATACTTCAAATATTCGCCTACTGCGATTTTCTTTACTGCTCTAGTGCCGTATGCATCAATGAGTGACAATAGATCGATAGGCCATTTAGATTGGCGTCCACCAATAGCTTTATTGTTGATTAATTCACGAACATAGTCCGCATCAATGTTATCGCTAGAGATAGCCTCTACGATGATAGCCTTAATTTCATCCACCGTAACACCTAATGTATTAGGGATGTAGCTAAGATAGGTGCACTCACTTTAAATAGGTATAACGCTAATTCCTTTGAAAGATTTGTAATTTGACGCATCGCCTGAGGATCTTGCTTCACGGCCGCCTCTAGCACAGCTACGCTTGGCTCATTAATATAGCGCAAGGCTAAATAATTTTCCTGTACAGCTTGTAATTGGACTACTTCGCTAGGTTCTTTAATATATTGTAGCGCATCGTAATTTGCCTTTACCGCTTCTAATTGAAGCTCCTCTGACGGATTTGTTATATAGCGAATGGCCCAACCAGATTGCGCTAATGCACTTCGAATTAACGAGTCAGACGGATTGTCTATATATTCTAAAATAGCCCAATCCTTTTCAACTAAGGCACTTAACAATTCTTCTGTAGGGTTTTCTACGAACTGTATTGCTCGTGGTGATTGTGAAAGCGCCGTTTCAATAACCTTTTCAGTAGGTTCTTTAATGTATTGCAACAACATGCCATTTTGAGCTACGCAGGTAAGTTGCATTGCTTCTGTAGGGTTTGGAATATTCCGAATTCCATGGGGGTTATTGGTCAGCGCCGTTATGTATTGTTCTTCTGTCATACTAACCTTCATTTCTATCTAAAAAGGCCATACGAATACGTATGGCCTATACTGAATTCTATTTTTATTGTATCACATTTTTTCGATATAATTATATCTCTTTCGTATACTTACTACACCGTTAATGCATCTAAATCAGAATTATTCCCAATGACTAATAATTTATCATCTTCACCGAGAATGGTACTTGGGTTTGGTGGAACTTCTAAATCTTCACCGCGTCTTATGCCTACTGCATTAAGATTATATTTCTCACGCAAATTAGAATCCTTTAAGTTAGACCCCACCAAGAATGTTGGCACCTTAATTTCTATGAGGCTAATGTTTTTAGATAGTTGTAAATAATCCATCACATGGTCTCTAGTTAAAAACTGTACAAGGCGTAATGCCATATCGTATTCAGGATAAATCACTTGATCTACACCTATTTTATGAAGCATTTTGCCTTGTATATTATTTTCAGCCTTGGCCACAATTTTAGGTGCATCTAATTCTTTAAGAATCATAGCTGTCATTAAATTAGCTTGAAGATTTCCACCTATAGCCACAATAACCATATCAAACTGGCTTAGGGCCAATTCTTTGATTGCCTCTTCATCGGTTGTATCTGCAACTATAGCATGTGTTATAAATGGCGAAATTTTTTGTACAACTTCTGGATCAATATCTACACCTAATACCTCATGATCCATGGAAGCTAGCATCTTGGCAACAGTGCCACCAAATTGACCAAGACCTATTACTGCTATCGTTTTATGTTTCATATATAACCCCTTTTATATTCAATCTAATCTGTTTTTATAACAATACACGCTCTTCTGCGTAGCTAATTGGTTTAGTCGGTGCCGTTCTTAGCGCCCAAGTACCAATAGCAGTCATAACCCCTACACGCCCCGCAAACATGACAAGCATCAACACCCATTTACTACTTTCAGATAAATCAGGTGTAATACCCGTTGTAAGACCTACGGTCCCAAAGGCAGAAGTTACCTCAAAAAGCAGTCGAATAAAGTCATATGGCTCATCCCAAGCCAAATAACAAGTAGCAAATAAAACAAGAAGGATAGATAAAAAGATTATCCCATTTGCCTTAAGTACAGTAACCAACGAGATACGACGTTCAAAAACCTCTGTATCAGGACGGTTATTAAATAATGTACGCGATGCTAGAAAAGCGACGGCAATAGTACTAATTTTAACACCGCCCCCTGTAGAGTTAGGACCTGCCCCAATAAACATAAAAATGATGGTAATAAACAGTGTAATTGGATGTAAATCATTATAATCTACAGTTGCAATACCCGCTGTACGAGGTGTAATCGATTGAAACAGAGATGCCATGACCTTATTCCATATAGGTAAAGGGCCAAACGTTTTGGGATTCGCCCACTCAACCCCCAAGAAAATAATAGTCCCTAAAAGGATGAGCGCCGTTGTGCCAACTAACATTATTTTTGTATGTAGTTTTAAATCTACAAATCGTCGTAGCTTGCGATGCGACCAAATATCAAAAGTCGGGAGATAACCAAACCCACCTATTACAATAAGGGCCATTGTATTCATATTAAATAATACATCGCCCACCATAGCATAAGGTAGATCATTATCAAAGAATATAAATCCTGCATTACAAAAGCTGGAAATAGATTGCATAATCCCCGTATATAAAGCAGCATCACCAATATAGGGATATAGCTGAATAGTATAGATAATACCACCAATTATTTCGACACAAAAGGTATAAATGGTTAGCTTCTTCGTAATGTGTAGAAGACCTTTCATGCCATCTTGCCCTACATCCTCTGACAAAAGTACGCGATTTTTTAGACCTACCCGTCGCCCTAATACTAGAGCAATAATGGTGGTAAAAGAAACAATCCCTAAACCACCTAATTGAATAAGGATTACCATGACGATTTTGCCAAACAAGGACCAATGATGGTAGGTATCTACTGTTGACAATCCTGTTACAGAAACACAAGATACTGCGGTAAAAGCTGCATCTACAAACGTTGTACTATGGCCTTGAGCATGTGATATGGGCAACATGAGTAATATCGTCCCTATAGTCATGGTAGCTAAAAAGCTAAGGGCTAATAGGCGATAAGGATTTTGTTGCATATATTGTTGAACTTGATTTTTTGAAGTATTTTGCCACATAACTGTAGTCCTATCCTATTAGTTCCTGCACTGACTTTAACGTTGGTAGTGGACTGCGCCCGCCTATGCCTTGTGTATTTAAAGAAGCTACTGCAGATGCAAAAATAGCGGCCTTCTCTAAATCGGAATGCGCACAAGCTTTGAGCAACTCTACAGCATGTATAGATGCACAGTCATGCTCAGTCGTCGAAGTTGTGTCTTGCCCCTTTATATAATTAATTGTATGTACTAAATTAGCTAAAAAAGCCCCATGGAAGCTATCTCCAGCTCCCGTTGTATCTACTACGGTAGCTTGAGTAAATGGTTCACATCGATAAGATGTTCCATCAGGCCATACGAAATAACTACCATTAGCACCATCTGTAACACCGGCAATGAGTGCTCCTCGTTCATAAATGATACGACAAGCATCTTCTAAATTTGTGGTGCTTGTATATTTCAGCATAGTCGCGAGCGACGATAACGATATGACTGGCTTCTGTAATAGACTTCATGTCTTCATCGTAGCGCTGAGCGCCACCATCTAAAGAAATAATAGTGCCTACCTCTTTTGCAACGGCCATAGCAGAGCGCATGAGTTGGCGATGTCGACCATTAATATGCAAAATATAGGAAGATTCTATTAGCTGCTTATAGGTATCCAAAAACACAGGCTCAGTTGCAGTAGACCGTTCAAAAAACACAGCACGCTCCCCAGTACTCTGTTTTACGAGGATTGTTGCTACCCCACTGTTAGCACCGCGTTCAACTTGAATTGCTTCTGTATTAACATTGTATTTTTCAAAGTCATCTAATATATGACGACCTACCATGTCATCACCAATGCTATCAATCATAGCGGTACGGGCACCATATTTTCCTGCCACCGCTAGTGCTGTAGCCACTGGCCCACCGCCATCTGTAGTAGACGATACGACTTGTTGTACCTCACGGCCTGTAGGATAATGATCGACGACGATAAATCGATCTAATGTACTGGCACCTATGCCAACAATATCTATATATTTTTGAGGAAATGTACTCATACTAATCTCCTAACTATGAAACCACAACGATTCATCCAACAATTATACTCTAGCTCTTTTATTACAGAATACCTTTCACCTTATAAAAAGTAAACCCCAGACCATGGTCTGGGGCTACTTTGTAGTACAAAGTGTACTGTATGTCACGTAGTTTGTCTTGTTTAGTATATGTTGTGTGTGAGAAAGGTTGTTAGATATAAGGTGTAATATAACAGGTCAAGACATCATACGTTCCATCATATATTCAATTTCATCAGCACTCAAATTGTACATAGCCTGTACCATTCGCTCTGCTGACTCGCCAGATGCACCGCTTTTCGCAATTTCTGCTTTTGCCTTAGCTATAAGGGCTTCCTTCCGTTGTGCTTCAGAATCTTCATCCGTTGGTACGGAAATATTAGCTTTGCCTTGGCCAATACCTCGTACCTCTTGATTAGGATTATCTTTAGACGTTGTTTTAGTATCTTGAGCCGCCACCGCTTCCATGGCGAAGGAGTTTTTACCAGTCATGATATACTCCACAGCTTCCAAAGTACTTTGTGTAAGGTTTACAGTCCAGAATTCACCTGCTGCAGTCAATTTGTATAGTAAACCATTATACGCAACCAGACCGCGTTCTTCCCATAATCTATAAAGCCAGTTCAATTCACCTAATCTTGGATCCATTTTTACTAAGCTCATAATATTTAAGAAGCCTTGTTCAAGTTGACTTACCACTTGATTTACGATAGGTTGTAATTCACTTTGCTTCATCAGTGCCATGAATGGTTTTTCACCACGGCTCACCATATCTTCGTATGGCTTTAATGCACGATGAAGCATCATGCCGTACCCATCGACATTACCACCGGCACCACTACCAAATGGGAACATCGGTACGCCCGCTTTAGCCAAGATATTATACAAACTACGTTCACGGTTATTTGTACTCCAGTGAGCTGCACTTAATCGACGATAGGAACGCTCATCAAGGTACTTACGACCAAATTCAAACATATCCCCTTGCATTGCTGTAGTCGCTGCAGCTGGCACCTTACCTTTTGCAATGTCTTTGTTAAGATCACTGCCATCAAATACGTTCAATTGGTAGAGGTCTGCACCATCTACGCCAGAACTTACTAAATCGGCTAAATCTTCTTCCCAAACTTCCATAGTTTGGCCGGGCAAGCCATAGATTAAATCGATAACCACAGAGCATTGTCCATAAGCTTTAGCGCAGCTAAACGTTCTAATACGGTTTCTTTCGTATCTAAACGACCTACCATTTGACGTACTTCTGTGTTAAAAGATTGTACACCGATGGACATGCGGTTAACACCATTTGCCATCCACACATCAAGATTTTCAGGAATCAAATCGTGAATACGGCCTTCTAAGGTAAGCTCGTAATCGTTAGACAGTGGCAAATATTCTTTAATTGCTTTCAACAATCGTTCCGAGTTTGCTGGAGATAACGATGTTGGTGTGCCACCGCCGATAAACAAGGCATGGATTAAACCATCTTTTAATCTAGGACGTTCACTAGCGAGCTTTAATTCACTAATAAGACCATCAATGTATTGATCCTCTACGCTTTGACTCGTACCATTTTGGAAGAACCCACAGTATGTGCATTTGGTCTTACAAAATGGAATGTGAATATAGGCGCATTGCATTTCACCTTTTTTAGGTGTGCCATTCATTAAGGTATCCCAAACAGCTTGTGTTTCCTTTGGAGAAACTAAAATACCATTGAGGCCTGCATGAACAACGCGTTTATGAGGAAATGCACCACTCATCGGATTATCACAGTCTAAACCTAGTTGTAGATTGCGTTGCTTCTCCGGAATGGATTCAAAGAAACTTGCTAAACTCATACTCCAATCCCCTTTCAGTTTAGGCTTGCAACTTTGCAAGTACAGATTTTGTAAATTCTTTTGCATTTGCAAAGTCTTGTTCATCTGGATGTGTCTCAGCCGCTTTATGTAATGCATCGCGTTCAGGACTTTGACCATGAGCCGATCCAGGTGGGAACATTTTATACATCATTTCGATGACTTTAGATCGATTTTACCTTGGCATACGAAGCCATCTACAAGGGATTCCTTGTTTTGTAATAATTCAGACGCTTTTTCAATACTTTCACGAGCATGATCAGAATCTGCATACATGCCTAAGGTAGCAAAGAATACGACATTAGGATTTGTTAAGGTTTCAATCAATTTGGCAGCCTCTTTATTCGCTGTACCGCGATCTACCCAGAAGCCTACGAACACTGTATCATAATCTCCTAAATTCTCAGGCGCCTCTTTTACAGGAACGCAAGGCGTGCCTTCAGGCATGACGGAAGCCATTGCTTCCGCTACGCTTTTAGTATTTCCCGTGAGGGATGAATATAAAATAATAGATTTCATAATTATCTCCTTTAATTCATAGATAGGTCTATCACATAGATACTTCTATTCATCTTCATCATCAGATGATTCATGACCTCTAAACTCAACTGGTACATTGACATCAATATCTGCTCCAGTTGGATTTTGATATGGTGTTGCCGCTACTACTGCAGACATAGCCGCATCATTAAAGATTTCATTTGTAGACGATCTAATACTTTGACCAATAAGGTTGCCATTTGTATCTAATGTAACTTGTACAGTTACATCACCTTGTAACTTTCTTTTTAAAGCCATTGAAGGCATTTGTGCATTATTTTGCACTCTTACACGGAATCCTTCCGTATCAAAGGCAGCTTTCACCGTACCATGACCATCACCTTTACCAGGGCCGTCACCGTTACCATTCCCCTGACCTTGACCATCGCCATTACCAGTGCCAACACCTGTACCGTTACCACCACCAGAGCCACCTCCAGTACCAGGGCCGGAACCACCTGCAGAGTTATCACCAGAGGTATTACCTTTATGTTCGCCGCCTTTCGGGGGTACATCTACTGCATCAGGAATATCTCTTGCAGTAGATGGATCAACATTTGCTACAACAGCCTTTGTTCTTGCCGCTACTTCATCAGCCGATAATGGTTTAGGGAACAGGTCTGACCTATTGCCGCCACCACCGCCGGCATGACCACTGCCGCCATCATCGAGAACACTTTGTGTGAGGTCGATTTCATAGGTTTCCATTTCTTGAATCGCTGGAACCACTACGAAAAAGATAACTGCAATAAATAGAGCAACTAGATGAACTACGGCGGATATAATGGCTGCTTTTTTCCATGATATGCCTAGTCCCATAGTTATCCTTTCTGTTCAGCTGCAATAGCCAAGCGTTTAACACCAGATTGTTTTAGCATATCCATGATCGCTACTACTTGACCATGAGCTGCACGTTTGTCGGCTTGTAAGATAACACTAGCGTTAGGATTTTCTTGAATCCGTTGTTTAATCATAGCTTCTGCTTGATCAATACTCATTGGATTGTTATCAATTGTAATATGCCCTTCCGCATCAAGTGTAAATACAACTGGTAACTGAGCCGGTGCAGATGCACTAGTAGCTTGTGGTAATTGTACAGATAATGCTTTTTGAGCCACTGTTTGTAAGCTGTTCATCATGAAGAATACCAACAAGAAGAAGATGATATCAATCATTGGAATGATCATGAATTCCGGCTTAGTTTTCATACGAAAGCTTTGCAAATTCATAATTATTTCCACCCTTCTCGTTTAGCACTAACAATGCTAACACACATATTTTCAATTTGGTTAATGATAGAATCCAAACGATGACTGAATACTGTATATACAATAAAGGCCATGATGGCTACGCACAAACCAGATGCTGTAGCGATGAGGGCTTCACCAACACCACCAGTAATAGCAGATGCGCCCGCACCGGAGTCGAGGATACTGAAAGAACCAATCATACCTGTTACTGTACCTAATAGGCCCAATAATGGAGAGATTGTAACGGTAGCACTGAGATAGTCCATATATTTACGGAAGCCTACTGCGTCTACGCCCATTTGGTCAGCAAAGGCTGTTTTCATAGCTTCCTCGCTAGAAGCATTATTTAAACCTGCTTCTGCAATACGGCTCGCAATAGATGGGTTTTCTTTGATTACTTTATCAATTTCTGCCCAATTTTGTAATTTTGCTAGTTCATTGACTGCATGGGTAACAACAAAAGTTTTACCGGCATATTTGCGATAGTAGAAAGCTCGTTCTGCAGCGATAGCGATAACCATGAAAGACAAGAGTAATAATGGATACATTACATAACCGCCGCTATGAAACAAGTGAATGACATAATTTAAGTTTTCCATATTAGTAACCTTTCTGCCTGTTTACAGACTGAACATTAGAACCTGTAGGTCCCTTGAATTCTTGTATAATCGCCTAACTTAAAGCTTTCACTACCATATAACGTATCTCGTTTATTAGTGCCCTTCGCATCGAATGTGTAGAATGCCTCAAGGAGTAAATCCTTGCGAGGTACATAGCCAGCACCAAATGTAAAGCTGCGAATACCGTCAAGATAACGATCCGGTACCGCGCCAGTACCATTGCCACCGAAGAAGGAGCCATGTTCAAAGTGTTTGTAATCGATGAACGCATTCCAAGATTTTGGAATATCTAGGTCAGCACGACCAATATCTAGACGAGCCATCCAGAAGTGTGGTGTACCACCCATTTCGTGACCTTTAAGAGCAAAGTCTGCTGTGCCACGTTCATGTTGGTATACAGTGTTACCATTTAAATAACGTCCCAAGTTGGAACGGTTTGGCCGTAATCAACGGTAACAGATGCATTAGCACCTAATTGATATTTAGCGCCGATACCAAATACATGAGCTACATTGGAGAAGCTATGTTCATCATTACCGTTGCCATTTGCATTTAGGTATGTATGCGTTTTACCGCCAAAGGAACGTAAATACCACGCTTGTAAACCAAGACGAGAGCCTATTTGTTTCTTGTATTGAACAAAGGCGGCTTTATCAATAGCTGGTACAGTATCTTTTTCAAGAACTACCCCTTCTGTTTGAATCAAGTTGCCAATAATCTTACCAATCGCTTCACGAGGTAATTTGTTTTCAGACTCTGCATCATGTACAACCTTTTCAAGATTATACATATAGTTGAACAATGCATTTGGCATGCCCCAACCATAGTAAGAACTACCTTCACCCCAGTCATTGGAGGCCATTGTAAAGTTCTTTTTGTAAATCGCATCTTTAGCATCAAAATCGCTAAATACATAGCTACCACTATCGTATTTATATGTTTTAGCACCTAAGTAACCAGTGAACTCATAATCACTAGCTGGTTGTCCATAGTAATCATAAGATTGTTTGAATGTGCCATCTGGCTGTTTAACCCAAACCACATCAAGTTCACTATTGTTATAGTTGCTCCAGTTATCTGTAGCATTATATTTAGCAATTTCTGCTACGGATTGATTGATCTCGTCACCATGTTTTTCAACATAGGCTTTAGGATTTACTAAAGCATCTTTATTATCAGCAGATACGATAAGACCTTTAGCCTTTTCTTTTAAGTATTCAGGGTATAAAGAAGAGTTCACATTATACATAATGTCCCCGGTCTTATAGAGTTTTTCCCCTGTATTCTTATTAGTGATTTCATACATTGCATAACCACCAGATGGAATATCGAGGGAGAATTTCTTCTCAGCCATATCTGTAGGGTATGCCTTAGCAAGAATATCTTGTAAGCGACTCATCACTTGAGCTTGTTTTTGTTGTGTTTCCGCAAGCTTTGCATTAGCCTTTTCAATTTCTTGATCCCGATTCGGGTTGCTCCAACTTAGATTCAATGTAGCTTTATAAGCTTCATATTCAGCTTGTAATCCTTTTAGCTGTTGATAGAAGTAGATGCTATCTGTCTTACCTTTATAAGTAGAATCATAAATACCATTAGGGCTATCTGGTGCAGCTGTATCTTCACTAGATTTTTCTCACCATCAGAACCGGTTTTAGTAGCACTTTCAATATCGTATGGGAACTCATCGCGATTAATACCGATTAACTCAGCCGCTGTTGGTGGTCTGTAGATAACTTCATGTACTGCGTGAGTATAGGCAGAATCAGTGATACCTGTACTATGTTTGAAAGTACCAACGCCGATACGAACTTGAGAGTCATGACCGTTCCAAACGGCACGAATACCGTCATAAGATTGACCGAACCAATAGCCACTCGCACCCATAGGCTCTGTTAAACGGCCCACAGATACGTCCCATTTTTTAACGCGTCTCGTGAGATCCACTGTATCGAGTCGTTGATGGTTAAAACCTTTAGAATCAGATTGAGTCCAGCTTGTATCTACACCACTCATGCCAGTCGCACTGCCGATAACTTTGAGGTTTGTAAACTCATTAAGGCGTGCATCGAAGCCAAGGCGCAAGCGTTGTTCAAAGCTATGACGATTAGCATCGTACATATTCGCTTTCGCAGAACCAATAGCAGAGTTAGCTCTAAATGGAGATTGCGGTCTATTAGACCCGTCATGTGCCATCCAGCGCGCTCTGTAGTCGCCAACTAATGTAACACCACGTTCTTTTGTGGTATCAAAATCAGAACGAATAAAGTCAGTTAAACGAACTACATCAGCTACATTTTGTACACCAGATTCTGCATTTACTACTTCGCCATTAGGTGTATTGGAGCCTACTGCATTAACAGTTGTGCCATCCTTAGATTTGCCGATTGCTGTAGTTTTGCTGCTGTCTCCGCCACCAAATTTAAGATTAACCCCCACACGATATACCCGTTCTTGTGTAGCACGGTCATCATCGCGATGGTTAAAGATATTGTTGATACCAAAGTACATCATGGCATTTTTATTGAATCGTTTTTGAACCATTACGTTCCAAATGCCAAATGTTTTCTTTTCATAGGTTTGCTTATTATAAACGCCTGCATCACCGGACAAGATATCTGGCCAGTAGTTACCGCCATTGTTAAGAGTATTACTATCAAGCATGTTGATATAATAATCACCCCAAATGGATCCATTCCAACCGGATTTAGGATTGTCATAAGTAATGCCGATGTCAACTTTGTGCATAGGCTTATCAAGCAATTGACGAGGCATACTTGGATCGCTCTTGTTGATGGCATGCAAGTATGTATAACCTAACTTACCAGACCAATATTTGCCGAACTTTTGTTGTACTTCCGCTTGAACACCTGTGATTTCTGCTTTACCAATATTTTTAAAGCTGTAAATCATATCTGGTGCCCGTTGGTACTTCGCATCGCCTTTGAGGTATGGTGCAAAGTCCATGAAGTCCCCTGTGAAGTATACAGACATATAGTTCTTGATGCGGTTGTGGAATACACCTACACGAGCATAAGTATTTTTATTTTCACCTTCCAAGCTCATATCAAAGTTGACAGATTTTTCAGGTTTTAAATTAGGATTACCAGCCCAGTACCAACCGAGTTTCGCTACACCAATCCCTACAGGGTTAGAAGCGTACATTTCCCAGTTATACCACAATTCACCCATACCAGGCTCTGTATAACCAGTACCTACATTGGCTTTAAATCTACGGTGTGTATTACCATTTACGTTATAGGTCATACCTAAGGAAGCAGATAAGTTAGAACCAAACAAGCTACTGTTATCAAAGCGAAGAATTGGAGATAATGTTAAGTTTTTATTCACTTGCCAAGTATCAGAAATATAAGCGTTTAACTTGCGGATTGAACCGCTACCAGTAGTCAATCGTTGGTCTCGATTACGGTACTCTTCTAAGAAGGCTTTACCATTTAACTTAGGCGCTTTTTTTACGCATTTCTGGGTCATTGGATTCGCCATATTTAAAGTAGTCACCTACGATATTAGCACGTGTAGCAGATAATACAGGATTTTCTGCTTTTAAACGATCTTCTAAAGCTTTATAACGAGCTTTAAACTCATCCGTTACAGGTTGATTATTAGGGGATGTACTAGACCAATCACTTAATCGACTTTCAGATAAACCATAATTTATATAGTCATCGTATGTAATACCTGGTTTTTGAGCATCTGTTTCAGCACCATAGTATTCATAATCCATATCCCATTGTGGCATGCCACCACCGGAATTGATGAATTTGTAGTCGTGGATGTGAGAATATACCTTAATACTGTTATCACCTTTACGTCTTACAAGACGATCGAGTTTATCCACTAGCAAGCTCTTATCGTATTCCCATGGATCGATGTACATTGTGCTTGTATTAGGAGAGCTCTTCAATCGGCTACCAGAGCCTTCTTCACGAGCATAGCTTACACCGTAGCTAAGCAAGTGATTTTTGTTGAGTTGTGTATTCGCATTAGCTCGAATGTCTAATTGACGGTGATCGATATTATCGATATAGCGCAACTCATTGGAGCCTTCATAAGCAGAACGACCAGTATAACTAATGAGGGCTACGTCATTTTCTTTGATACGGGAGTAGTTAGTTTCAACAGTCCAGTCGCTTTTACCAGCTCGAGAGGACCATTGTAAGTTTGCCGTATTACGGTCCGCAGTACGTTTAAAGTGTTGTTGAGGCTCTAAGTCGGAGTCAGAGTGTTTAACATCGCGCACTAGATCTTCTGTATAACGGTTGAGACGCATTTCAAATTTATTTTTATCGTTTGCATCATAAGTTGCTACAAGACCGATATCGGCCGCATCACCATAGTGGCGAAGTACGTTAGGCTTAAAATTATGTTTTGCATAGTCATAAGCCATACCAGATGCACGGCGGCTAACGGATGCCAATACAGGCATGAGGTCTCGTTTACTACCAGATAAACCGACCTTCAATTTCCCCATTTGACCGGAATCGGCACGAATGAAGAAGTTTTGGAATGGGAACGCATCGCCATCGCTCTTGCGACGCATACCTTCTGCATTTAATTGCAAAGATGGTTTCTTTTGTGCCTTTTTAGTGATGATGTTAACTACACCACCTACAGCATCAGAGCCGTATTTAGCACTGGCAGCACCTTGAATAACCTCTATACGTTCAACGTTTTCTGTACCTAGCCGTTGCACTTCGTCTGCCGCACCAGAGTACTTATCAAAATCACCTAGTACAGGTTGACCATCTACAAGGATCAGTGTGTGACGCGCTTCTGCACCGCGGATGGATACACCAACACGGCCCATAGCATCAACAGTTCTAGATACACCTGTTTGAGTAAATATAATGTCTTCGACGGACTTCGCCTGTTTCTTTTCAATCTCTTTCTTGGTAATGATTTGCACTTGCTGTGAGTCTAATTTTGCTGCTTCTTCAGCCCATGTTCCTTTAACATGAACCACATCTGTCGTGACAGTCGCATTATCCGCCCAAACTACGAGAGGTGCGCTAAGCCATAAGGCAACTGCACTCGACAGAATGATGTTGCGCTTTGTATGTCCCCACCGGTTCATTGTGCCCTCCTCAAATTCTAACTAACCATAAGTTTTGTATCTCCCACACAAAAAAAAAAAGATACACTTTACCAACATATAATGACATTGAATATCATTCACATTTTAATGTTAGCAAAGTGTATCTTGCATATCTACTCCGAAAAGACCAAAAATATACGTTTTGGACAAATCGGAATAAATTTTTAGAATTTATACGTCATTTGGAAACGAGTATAATTCCCAAGTTTGAAGTTTTCAGATCCATATAAGGTATCTCGTTTGTTGATCCCTTTTGCATCAAATGTATAGAATGCTTGTAAAAGAAGATCTTTAGTTGGTACATAACCACCACCAAAGGTGAAGCTCTTAATACCATCTAAGTAGCGATCAGGTACGGCCTCTGTACCATTGCCACCGAAGAAGGAACCATGTGCGAAGTATTTATAATCCACATAGGCATTCCAAGAGCCTGGTTTATTCATATCTGCACGGCCTACATCGAAGCGCAACGCCCAGAAGTGTGGTGTACCACCAACATCACGACCTTTAATATCAAATTGAGAGGAACCAGCTTGATGCTCATAATGAGTATTGCCATTCAAGAAGCGACCAAAATCACTACGGTTTTGACCATAATCGAAGGAAATACTTGCGTTATGATTTAATTGATATTTCGCACCTACACCAAATACATTAGCTACATTGTTAAATGCATGTTCTTCAGTAGCATTACCATTTGCTGTATAGAAACGATAATCACTGCCACCGAAGGAACGCAAGTACCAAGCAGCTAAACCAAGGCGTGGTGTCACCATATGTTTAACTTGAACATAGGCAGCTTTTTCAATTGGCGGTACTGTATCTTGTTGTAATACAACACCGGTCGTTGGAATAACATTACCAGTATATTTACCTAATGCTTCTCTAGGCAATCTACTATGGCCATCAGCCTTTTCAAGAAGACGAGTCAAACCATTAAAATAGGACGCCAATAATTGTGGGTAATGATCACTATTTTTTACATTAATCACATTGGATAAACCGTAATCTTTAACATCAACGGAGTTAACCTTATAAATATTATCTTCTAAGCCATCAAAAGCATTATCGTCAAAGCTAACAGTATAAGTAGCATCTTTGTTAAAGATAAGGGCTGCCCGATCTTGTGCTGTTTACGGTATGCCGATTCAATAGCCGCTTTATTTTGGTTGTACCAATTCGTTAAGAAGGTTTTGCCATTATCTGCTAATACAGAGGTATCGCTCAACTTAACTTCAAATAACGGATCATTTTCAGTTAAACCGATTTTACCAGCAGAAATCTTCGTATTAATGGTACCTTCATCAGGAACCCATTGCTCAGTGTCTTCATCATAACGCTTGTCTTTATAAGTAAACTTAGCGTTAACTTCTGGCATTTCAAGCAATACCTTTTGTTTATCCGCATCAGGACCATAGGCTTTTGCTACAATTTCTTGCATGCGACGAACTACATCAAACTGAGCCGCACGTAATGGTTCACGTTCTTTTGCTACGCGCGCCTCTACCGCTGGTAATTGAGCTTGTAAGTTTGCCAAATCAGCTTTTAGTGGAGCTAATTGATCAGCTGGCAACTCATCAATAAATTCTTTCCACCAAATATCAGAGTTAAGATCGTCGATTTTTTGTTTCAAGTCCTTAACTTCGCCTTCCAAGGCACTTTCCTTATCACGCAATGCTTTTAGCTGTTGGTAGAAGTTAATCTTATCCCCTGCGTCAGGTACGATAAGTTCTTTATTACTACCATCAGTATCACCTGTGATGCCCAAGAATTCATCAACGGTAGGAACCCGTTTGAAGTTTGTATAAATAGCATGAGTATAGGCACTATCGCTAATACCTGTGCTATGTTTAAAGCTACTACCCCAACGCGAACTTGTGTATCCTTGTTAGTCCATACGCTGCGAACACCATCGTATTCTTTATTGAACCAATATCCTGTGACACCTATAGATTCAGTAATACGACCTGCACTATGATCCCATTTAGAACCGTGATGTGTTACATCAAACTCTTCTAAACGTTGATGGTTAAAGCCTTTAGACCCTTCTGTTTCATGACTGCTGTCTACGCCAGCTTGACCAGAAGCACTACCTACAACACGCACATTAGTATTGTCGTTGATACGAGCATCAACGCCGACGCGAATACGTTGATTTAAGCCATGCTCCTTGCGATCAGCCAAGTTCTTCGCTGCATCATCGGCTACATAGCTCGTTGGTGTTACTTTCGTTTCAGGACGATCTGACCCTAAGTGACTATCATTACGCACGCGATAATCGCCTACTAGCTCTACGCCACGAGATTTAGATTCATCAAAGGGGCGTGTAATGAAGTCGGTAAGCACTGCTGGTGGTAATGCTTCCAATTGTTCTTTCGTAAGCTTTGCTTTACTTTCATCAGAGCCTAAACCAAATTTCATATTTAAGCCGACGCGGTATACACGGGCGGATAGTGCGCGATTATCATCGCGGTGATTAAAGATATTATCGATACCAAAGTACACACGAGAGTCTTTATTGATTTTCTTTTGAACCATAAAGTTCCAAATGCCATAAGTCTTACGGTCGTACATATCGGCACTACGCTTATTGTTCAAGTTATACCGAATAACTGATTTATTGGAATTATTAGGATCGATATAAGACACCATGTAGTTACCGCCACCAGATAGAGAGTTGCTATCTAACATGCGAATGTAGTAATCGCCCCATAGGCTACCGCTCCAGCCGCTTGCCTTATCTTCAAAGTCGACGCCAATATCAATTTTATGGCGTGGCTTATCTAATAATTCACGAGGCATATCTTTATCGCTCTTATTGAGAGCACGTAAGTATGTATACCCTAGACGAGCTTTCCAATGCTTATTAAACGTTTGTTTTACTTCAAATTGAAGACCTGTAATTTGAGCTTTACCGATGTTCCGGAAACTATAAATCATATCAGGCGCATGAGCGAATTTGGCCGCCCCTAGCGTAGTGGATTCATCGTATTGTGGATGGAAGTCCATCAAATATCCCGTATTATAGATGGACATATAATTGCGGATATTGTTATGGAACACGCCTATCTTCGCATAGGTATTTTTATTTTCCCCTTCCAAAGACAAATCAAAGTTCATTGATTTTTCTGGTTTAAGGTTTGGATTACCTACCCAATACCAGCCTAGACGAGCTTCACCGCCACCGATAGTAGCGAAGGTAATATTAGGCCCATACATTTCCCAGTTGTAGTACAATTCGCCCATACCAGGTTCTGTATAACTAGTGCCTACATTCGCTTTAATCGGCGATGCACATTGCCTTTTACATTGTGAGTCATGCCCAAGTTGAAAGATAGGTTAGAGCCAAATTTATCGCTGTGATCCAAGCGGACAATCGGTGATAAAGTAGTGTTCTTATTAACTTGCCATGTATCTTGTACATAGAAGTTAAACTTCTTAATTTCAGCACGACCTGCCGTTTGTTGATTTACACGTTTTAAATACTCTTCTTTAAAGTAAGAACCATTTAATTTCAATTGTGTATTATCAAAGCCAGATACGGCGCCATAGTAGAAACTTGGTAAATACGCATCATGTAATGCAGGATAGTACTTGCCATTTGCATCCGTTTTACCTTCCTTATTAGCATGATAATCTTCGATAAAGGCTTTATTTTCTTCTAATAAGCGTTTTGCAAATTGTTGATAACGAGCATAAGCTTCTGGATTGAGCTTCTTCAATGTTCGCTCTGTAGTAGGACCATCAACTAAGCCCATAACCGCAGATGAATCATTGTCATTAGACTCTAAATATTGCACATACTCTTCATAGGTAAACTCTGGCAATGTACTAGGCGTATTTTTGTCGCCATTATACCACTCTTTCTCCTTATTCCATTGCTCTACGCCGGCTTCATTCTTTTTGAAAGAATGGTCATAAATCGTAGAGGATGGCACACCATTTTTAACGGCTAAGCTTTTATCGTAATTCCATGGGTCGATATGACGCTTATAGGTTGTAGGTGCATTTTTAAGACGGCTACCTTCACCAGTTTCACGAACAAAACCTACACCATAGGATAAGAGATGATCTTTATTGAGCTGTGTGTCAGCACCAAGTGTTAAGTTCCATTGACGATGGTCTACATTATCAACATAGTTTAATGTATTTTTACCTTCATATGTACTATTGCCATAATCACTTGTTAAGGTTAAATCATCCTCTTTCGTGCGCGTATAATTTACTTCAGCCTTCCAAGAGCTTTCTTATCTTTGCCTGTATAGCTCAAATTGAGATTATTACGATCTAAATCACGCTTGTAATGTACTTGTGGCTCCATGAAAGAATCACTACGTTTTACATAGCGCTCTAAGTCCTCATTATAACGATCAATGCGAAGACCTAAGGAGTGATTTTCGTTGAAATCATACGTCGCACCAAGGCCTACATTGGAGTTTGTACCATAATAACGTAAAGAGTTCTTTAAGAACCCATGGTCCTCGTCACTTGTCATAGTCGTGGCACGACGAGCTTCACTGGCATAAATCGGCATAATATCACGTTTACTACCGTGAATATTAACCTTTAATTTACCTAAAGAACCAGAGTCTGCGCGCATAAAGAAGTTAGAATATGGCACAACATCTCCATCCCCTTTTTCTCTACGTCCTTCCGCATTAAATTGAACGGATGCATTCTTCTTAGGTTTATTGGTGATAACATTAATAACACCACCAATAGCATCAGAGCCATACTTGGCACTGGCTGCACCTTGAATGACTTCTATACGTTCCACGTTTTCTGTACCTAGGCGTTGTAACTCATCGCCAGCACCTTGGTATTTAGCAAGATCCCCCATGACAGGTTGACCATCAACGAGAATCAATGTATGTCGTGGATCTGCCCCCCGAATAGATACACCGACACGCCCCATGGCGTCTACAGTTCTAGATACACCAGTTTCTGTAAATACAATATCTTCAACAGATTTTGCTTGTTTCTTTGCAATATCTTGCTTTGTAATAATTGTCGTTTGTTGCGACTCTTGTTTTGCTAATTCTTCAGCCCATGTACCGCGAACATGTACAACATCAGTTGTTACTGTTGCATTTTCTGCCATGGTAGTGATAGGCATTTGCAACCAATATGCTACTGCACAAGACAGTATGAGATATCGGCTCGCCCGTGTAAATCGCCTATTCATCAGCGCTCCTCCAAATAATATATATCAAACTAGGTATATAAAAATACACTCCGCCACTATTTAATGACATTGAAAATCATTTACAATTTTAATAGTAGCAAAGTGTATCTTGCATATCTACTCCGAAAAGACCAAAAATATACATTTCGGACAATATTAAGTTTTATAACCTACTCGTTCTAAGCCTTAAATACTTATATTTTAAATATTACTAACACCATAATGCATGCCTTGGCTTGGTACAGCTTAACTTAAGGTATTTATACTTTACGATAAGCACTAGGAGTTATACCTGTGGCCTCTTTAAATGCACTAGTAAATTTACTACCATTCTCGTAGCCTACGGCATTAGCAATTTCCAAAATAGATCGATCTGACTCTTGAAGCAAGCGCTTAGCTGCATTAATACGACACTCCTTTAAATAATGATGGATTGTCGTACCATATACCCCTTTAAAAGCAACGCTTTAATGTTGATGTAGGAATATCAAACTGGTCAGACAAGGAATCTATGGTTATACGTTTCATAAACTGTGTAGAGATATGTTCATTAACAGCTTTTACAATATCTACTTGTTGTTTACGATAGGAGCTTCTCTTTTCATGATTAGTTGTAGAAATAACAGATAACAGTAAGAAGATTTCAATAACTTTTAATTTAAAATAGTGCCCCTTGATTTGATCAGGCACATTATATAAACTAGAAAAAATCTGACGAACAGATTCCGTCTCTTCCATCATCATACCAAAGTCAGAATGCTCACAGAATCGATTTGCTAATTGAGTCAAATCGATGCGCGCTTCAGTCACAAGTGCATCTAATACGGGTTGAGCCTTTTCAACATCTACGAGTAATACAATCCCTTTAAAGAGCTTTGTAGGGAAGTAGTTCTCATGTTGATAATCAGCATGAGTATGCCACCCTATGGACATATCACCGGGCCCCATATATAAATAGTCACCAGATGTAAACTTACACTCAATGCGCCCCTCTTCACAATGATTTATGGCAAACGTCTTTGTATGTGATTTTGCATAAAATTGAATTGTTTCTTGCTTCACATCAAGGAACATCAAATCGATACCGTCAAACACTGTATGTCTCGACATAGAATTTCCTGCATGTGAAACTGCATGATTATGTGGATTCATACGATCACCATATACACAAATACTATAAAAATTACTAAATACATAATTATTATAGTATACTTATTGATATCCATTGTCAAATTATAAATAGTAATAATTCATTTTTCTTTAATAATATAAGTTTTCCTATTTGTAATCCATATAAGATATTTTTCAGTAATATATAAGACGCTGTTCATTAGACTCTATGCATTACACCGCCTACCTATGTATTGTTGATTTTACAATAAAATAAGCCTTGCAAGTTAAACTAATGCAGTCTAACTTACAAGGCTCTATTCAGAATTATCAGAGATAATTCTCTATTTTTTTGTTTTTACAATAAAGGCTAATGCTATTACATGACCAATCCATACGAGACCCATCACGATAAGAGCAACTGGCATATTTTGACTAAAATAGGCGCCGATAGCCATTATGGTAGTAACAGAAGCGAGAATGGACAACTTTGTCCGCAATGTCAACGCTTTATCACGTTCATAAGCACCAACAGTCTTTTGATATAAACTAGACTCCAAAAACATTTTATGAAATCGTTCAGATCCTCGGGCTAAACAAAATAATGCTAGCATATAAAGCGGAACTGTTGGCAACAGTGGTAGTACGATGCCTGCTGTACCGAGGGCAAAAGTGATTGCTCCAAGGGTCAGAAACACATATCTAACTACAACATTACTATGTTGCTCAGTTGTTTTCATTAATCCTCTTCTACGTAGTTAATTACTTTACCTTTTGTTTTGATAAAATTAGGAATGATAAGTACTAATGCGGCAATAGCTACGATACCATAAATACCAGCCATACCTACCCATTCATAAGCATTACCTAATACAAGGCCCATTACGGCAAAGTCCGCATCGCCAAATGTTGTATTTTGAAAGCCTAATTGACCAAGAACTGGAAGTGCCATCGCTGGCAAGAATGTAATAGCTAAACCATTAAGGAACGCACCTACTGCGGCACCACGACGACCACCTGTAGCATTACCATAGATACCCGCTGTAGCACCACAGAAGAAGTGTGGTACAAGACCAGGAATAATCAATACGCCGCCTACAGCACCAAGGATAAGCATACCGATGATACCGCCGATGAAGGAGCTAAGGAAGCCTAATACTACAGCTGTTGGAGCATATGTGAAGAATACAGCACAGTCTACAGCTGGGATGGCATTAGGAATAATTTGTAGCAATACCTTGGAAGGCAGGAATCAAATCGCCTAAGATCATACGTACACCAGAGTATACGATTGTTACGCCTACAGCAAAGTTCATAGCGCTCATAACAGCATATAAATAAGGACTCATATCACCAGATAAAGTAGATACGAATTCAGAGCCTGCTGCAATAGCTGCAATCAAATAGAATACAATCATAGTCAATGCAGTAGATAATGTGGAGTCACGCAAGAAGCCCCATTTTTCAGGGATTTCAATATCTTCTGTGCTATCTTCAGCTTTACCTACATATTGTGCAACCCAAGCAGATAGATAATAACCTAAACTACCAAAGTGACCAATCGCAATTTCATCACCATCAGTAACTTTAGATGTGTAGCTTTGACCAATCGCTGGAGAAATTGCAGACCATGCGCCCATCAAGAAACCACCCACAAGGATGAGCTCCATACCAGACAAACCTGCAGTACCGAGTACGGCAGACATGAGACATGCCATAAACAAGCTGTGATGACCTGTTAAGAACACATATTTGAACTTGGTGAAACGAGCAATACATAAGTTCATCAATAAGCCTACTACGAGAATAGACATCGTTTCAACGCCAAGAACTTTTTGTGCAACAGCCACGATAGCTTCATTGTTTGGTACAACGCCAGTAATATGGAAGCCATGTTCAATCATCTTACCTAGTGGGTCAAGATTGCTAACGATAACGCCAGCGCCTGCTGCGAGCATTAAGTAGCCAAGAATCGGTTTCAATGTACCTGTCATTACCTTATGAAACGGACGTTTCAAAGCAACCAAACCTACACATGACATAATACCAATTAAAAGTGCTGGTTGAGACAGCACGTCACGTAAGAACTCTAATACCATTTCCATGGCACTACCTCCTATATATAGTTGTTAAAAATTATTGCGCAGCTTGTTTTAATGCTTCAAGAACATCTTCTGTGATTTTCTTTTTATTAATATAGCTGCGAACAATAGCAATATTTTTACCTTCGAATTGTTCTGCCAACTCTTTTACAGTTACGATAAGATCAGCCTTACGACCTTGTGCCGCATTAAAATCGATAGACTCAACTTGTGCATCAATACCATTTTCAGCACAAATCTCTTCGATTTTCATTTTTAGCATCAAGCTAGAACCAATGCCATTACCGCATACAGTTAATACAGAAATCATAATTGCCTCCTTCTATATCTATTATTGATCGTCTAAATGCTCTGCCAAGAATGCTTGTACATCATCTATACTTTCAAACTCAACGGCTGCATCTAAATTCTTCATTCTCAAATAAAGTAGCGATATCTGTCAACAATTGAATATGCTCATCCTTATTAGGAGCACATAAGAACAATGCTACAGATACAGGGTCATTATCTGGGCAACCAAAGTTCAATGGTTTTTCCAACGTTACTAAGGCTGTACCTACTCGTTTTGCGCCATGTTCAGGACGAGCATGTGGCATCGCAAGACCTGGGGCCAATACAATATATGGACCCATTTCGCGTACCACCTCAACCATAGCCTCTGTATAAGATGGATCAGTAAAACCAGCATCAACCATGAGTTGGCCACCGTGACGAATTACCTCTTCCCACGTTTCAGCGGGATAGTGAAACGATACATTATCCTCGGATAATAAATCTTGTAACAAGCTAACACCTCCTAAGCTTACATCTATACATATAATTCTATTATAGCTATTCTAAGCAGTTTTTCATATATCAAAAATAACAATAAGCTTATTAAAATGAATAAATCTAACATCAAAAGTAATCATTTTATAAATTTTTAATATACCCTTATATATACGTAGCCGCTCATATTATTTCACTAAGCGTACTTAGATTATAATTCAGGAAATTTGCTACGTAATATAAGGATTCTTAAAATTATAGCAATATAACAAACGAAAAAGGTCCCAATTCAAATGAATTGGGACCTTTTTCGTACTACTTGTATTGCACACAGCATATGATTTAGAGAGTAGAGATGTGTTGTAGTTGAAAGATTTAGGAATAATGGGTTATTGTAAAATAGATTTAAAGTTTATTAAGTTGTATATGCTGTGACAATGCCTAATGAGTTATGTATGCTGTGATAATGCCTAATGAGTTATGTATGCGTATACATATTTATATATATATATTTACGTATTTCTAGCACATTGTTGCCTATATCGTTTATCGTTATTTGCCTTAATGGCCATAATCAAGGGTTTTAGTGAAAGAAATTCTTCATCACTGAGTCGAATAGTTCTACCAATACGTTTAATAGGATTACGTGGGCGCCCGGCACCGCGTCTAGTTCCACCCCATGCCATATACTTACCTCACTTTTCACTTAAAAAACTCCTTCTACCGATAGTATAACCTCCGTTACATAAGTATGCAATAGTTATTCATTTTAAACAAACCAAAAACAACCTATAAACGAGTAATAAACTGCATTTATTAATAAAACGCATAATTCACAAAAACCACATATTTATAAGTTTTTTTCTTCCTATACAACTTGAATTCCAACATCAATGTTGCCAAATATAGATAAATCGCTTTTTATAGAATATAGTATTTAAAACCAGGCAAAAATCTAACTCTATTACCTATTTATAAGACACGATTTTATTAATTGAGATACCTCAAAATTTAACGACTCATATAATAAACAGTATATTCTAATTACAACATACTATTAAAAAAATACTTTTTCAAAGTATAATTTAGGTCCTACAAGAAAAAAAGACTGCTTTCGCAGTCTTTTTATTGTTATATAGTTATGTAGTTATGTATTAACCAAATAGTAAGTGACCTACTTCGTAAGCGACGGCAGCTACGATACCAGATAATGGAATTGTTACAAACCACGCCAATACCATAGATCTTGCTACGCCCCAGTTAACAGCTTTCAAACGTTTAGAGGAACCAACGCCTAGCAAGGAACCACTTACAACGTGTGTAGTACTTACAGGTAAATGTAAGAATGTAGCTGTAAAAATAGTGATGGCAGAGTTTAAGTCAGCAGCGAAACCATTGATAGTTTCCAATTTGAAAATCTTAGTCCCCATAGTAGAGATGATTTTCCAACCGCCTACTGCTGTACCCATGGCCATAGCCGTAGCACAACAAAGTTTAACCCATAATGGTACATCTAATGTATCGATAAAGCCACCGCTAAGTAATGTTAAGGTAATAATCCCCATCGCCTTTTGCGCATCATTAGAACCATGAGAAAAGGCCATCATGATGGCAGATACAATTTGCATGGATCTAAATCTATCATTCAATACGATTGGAGAAAATCTACCAAAGATAAGCAACAATACTTTCATCACAATATAGCCACCAATCATGGCTACAATTGGAGATAAAATAAGGGATAAGAAAATCTTTATAATCCCTGCCTCATTTAAAGCATCGAACCCTACGGACCAACCTACTGCACCGATGATACCACCGATAAGAGCATGAGATGAGGAACTAGGAATCCCCCAATACCATGTAAGCAAGTTCCATGTTATGGCACCAATAAGAGCTGCTGAGATAATCGCACTATTAATGAGAGACGCAGACATTACGATGTCACCACCGATTGTCTTTGCTACGCCTGTACTAACCATGGCCCCCAAGAAATTGAGTGCCGCAGTCATCATAATCGCCTTTTTAGGTTCAATAGCACGGGTCGAAACAGATGTAGCAATGGCGTTCGCCGTATCGTGGAAGCCATTGATATAGTCGAATGCTAATGCTAGAAATACAACTAGCCATACTAAATATTGAGCATCAAGCATACTTCAATACTACCCGGCGGAATGTACCAACCAAATCTTCGCAACCATCGATTACATCCTCCATGGCACTAAGGATTTCCTTCCATTTGATAATTTCAATAGGATCTGTACACTCAGTAAATAGTTTAGCCATTTCTTCGTGGTAAATATTATCCGCTTCAGACTCAAGTTTCAATACTTGGTGTACACGGCCTTCTACCTTCACATGGTCCTTTTTAAGGCTCCCCATATAACCAATAGATTTATTAATATGCTTAACGCATTTTACAACGATTTCACTCATGCGGATAGCACCATCACTAGGTTTACCTACGTGGTACATAACCATTTTGTCCATAATTTCTTTGATATTATCCAATGTAGTATCCAATTGGTCGATCAAGAGCTGAATATCTTCACGATCCATTGGAGTGATGAATGTTTTACGCAAACGTTCTACAGTTTCGGTTACTAATTCATCGGCAGCTTTTTCCTTTGTATCAATTTCAAGAAAAGCCTCTTCTTTAGAGATTTCGCCTTTAAACACACGTTCCATCATCTCTGCGCTTTCATATGTAAGAGCAGCATGATTTTCTAAAATACTGAAAAATTTTTCTTCTTTTCCTTTTAATTTAAAAGCCATGAAGATCCTCCTGAAACAGTATTGATTGCTTCTATAATAATATCTTAATTATAGCACACTAACTGTAAATCCTAAACAAATTTACCAATCTCTATATTTTTAACCTCTATGCGTATATAGCATATGTGTTGTTCAACTATGTGAAAGTTTTATTATCTATAGGTACGCCATAAAATATCATCAGAAAATATTATCATAAAATATATTTACAAAATACGTTTCTAAAATACGTTTCTAAAAATATGTTTCAAAAATATGTTTCAAAAAAAAAGCAGATAGCTGACTAAATCATCAACTATCTGCTTCACATTTTATTAATTCGCTTCCGCTGCTGCTTTAGCCGCTTCTGCTGCCTTTTTCAAATTAGGCACAGATGTTGGACATGTAGCAGGCGTACAAGCACCATTAGGACCTAAGTCTTCTGCACGGCTCACAAATGTAGTATGTAACATGTGATGTGCTTTATGGCTCATAGGTTTGCCATCGAAGAACTCAGCATATAATTTTTGGATATCTGGATTATCACAAGCTGCTTTCACCTGTACCTCTGCATCACGAGTGTACAAGGAAGCAATACGAGCTTCGCGAGCTTTATCAGCCATTGGTAATTTAACGCGTGGTTGACCACCACCACCGATACAGCCACCACGGCAAGCCATTACTTCGATGAAATCATAATGGATGTTTTCTGCACGCATGCGTTCGATGAATTCACGCAAGTTGCCTGTACCATGAACAGCTGCCACATGTAATGTTTTGTCCCCAATGACTACATCTGCTTCACGAGCACCATCCATACCGCGAATAGCTTCGAATGGGATCAATGTTTGAGGTGCATCTTCACCAGTTGCTAATTTGTAAGCCGCACGCATAGCCGCTTCCATAACGCCACCAGTATTACCGAAGATGATACCACCACCAGATGCTTCACCCATCAATGGATCAAATGCAGAATCTTCTAATTCATCAAAGTTGATTTCTTCTGCACGTAACCATTTTGCAAGTTCACGTGTAGTAATACAGTAGTCTGTATCGCGCATTTCTGGTGCATCCCAATATTCAGCAGAAGAATTCATTTCATCGCGACGAATTTCGAATTTCTTAGCTGTACAAGGTGTTACTGCAACAGCAACGATTTGTTTTGCATCAAGACCCATTTTTTCAGCAAAATATGTTTTTTGCGTAGGCGCTTGCATAGCAATCGGGCTCTTAGCCGTGGACAAGTTAGGCAGAAATTCTGGATAGAATGTTTCAGCAAACTTTACCCAAGCAGGACAACAAGATGTAAATTGAGGCAATACCGCATCACTGTTGATAACGCGTTCCAATAACTCAGATGCTTCTTCCATGATAGTCATATCAGCACCAAAGTTTGTATCTAGAACATAGTCGCCACCCAATTTACGAAGAGCAGCTACCATTTTACCTTCTACGAATGTACCCGCATCAAGGCCAAACTCTTCACCTAAGCCAACACGTACAGCAGGTGCAGTTTGGAAAACGACGATTTTATTAGGGTCAGCAATAGCTGCTTTTACTTCATCAATTTCGCTACGTTCATTAATGGAATCAAATGGACAAATAGATGCACATTGACCACAATGAATGCAAATAGGATGATCCCCATTAGTTGTTAAATCATAATAATCAAATACGCCCATGTCTACAGCACAAGCTTACGACATAAAGAGCAATTTTTACATTTAGACAAATCTTGAACTAATGCAATATTTCCGTCTTCAATTGGTACGCGACGGTCTAAGAATTCATACTTACTCATGAGTTTCCTCCTACTTAGGTAACGTTGTTATCGTTAATCGAAGAAATTATACTATAGAATGTGACTTTTATCAATAAAAGTACTTGTAATTCCTTTGCATAGCAGGTATTAGTAAATCGCATGATACGTGGATTTATAGACGTTCTTCCAATTCCATCCACCGTTCGGTGAGCGCATCTATTTGGGATTGAGTCTCTTCTCGCTCAGCCATCAAGGCTTGCATTTTTTCATAATCAGTAGCAACTTGGCTTATCATCACATCTAGGCCCTTAACTAAATGCTCCAGCTTTGGCAACTCATCCATAATACTCGCATACTCTGCCTCTTCTGCTTTATTGAGGCCTTTCTTAGGGGATTCTTTGAAAGTATCTGCTGTATTTATAATTATACCACTATTATCGACAGATGTATTGGAAAATTTAGTTTGATTGTCAACAGAGTTATCAGTATCAGTATTGGTATCAGCCTCGTCAGCTTCTACAGTTCTTACAGTTTTGGCACTAGTAGCTGTGCTACCATTTGTCATATAAAACGGACGCTTTCCACCACTACTTTCATCAAGAGCATCCTTATAATCAGAATAGGAACCATGAACAATTTCAATGTGACCTTCACCGGTGAATACAAATAGTTTGTCTACTACGCGGTCAAGGAAATACCGATCATGACATACGGTAACGATGACACCACTAAAGGAATCAAGAAAATCCTCTAATACCTCTAATGTAGGGATATCCAGATCATTTGTCGGTTCATCTAGCAATAACACATTAGGCGCGCTCATCAATAATTTTAAAAGATATAAGCGACGGCGTTCACCACCAGAAAGCTTGCGAATCGGCACACCGTGAAGTTCAGGTGTAAAGAGGAATCGCTCTAGGATTTGCCCTGCGCTCAATGTAGAGCCATCACCGAGCACCATGTAGGAATGGTCTTCACGAATATAATCAAGAACACGCATATCTTCGTCGAACTCTGGCAGTTCTTGTTTGAAGTGAGCAATACGAACTGTCTCACCTTTCCCGATAGTCCCCCTTGTAGGCTCATAGGTACCATCAAGGATATTCATAAAGGTAGACTTCCCTACACCATTAGGCCCTACAATGCCGATACGGTCATGGCGCACCACATGATAGGTAAAATCCATAATCATAGGTCGTTCATCAAAGTAAAATTCTAAATGCTCAATATCAAAAATAGTTTTCCCTAAACGCGTCTTTAATGCAATAGGATCCATTTGATCGGGACGACGCGTTTTCTCCATATTTTTCAGTTTTTCATAGCGGTCTAAACGAGCCTTTTGCTTTGTAGTTCGCGCCAAGGCACCACGGCGAACCCATTCAATTTCTCGTTTTAAAAACTGACGACGCTTCTCTTCCGTAGCAGCCTCACGGGCTTCTCTGTCGGCTTTCAAGGCAATGAACTCTTCATAGTTCCCATCATATTGATACATACGACGATTAGATAGTTCCAAAATGCCATTACATACAGAATCAAGGAAATATCTATCATGGGTACTGATTAAGAGTCCCCCTTGACGGGCACTTAAATAAGACTCAAGCCAGTCGATACTATCTTCGTCTAAATGGTTTGTCGGTTCATCTAGTAATAATAAATCGCATGGATATAGCAAAGCTTGACCGAGCGCTAACCGACGCTTTTGACCACCAGATAACAAGGCTACCTTTTGTTCTACATCAGGAAAACCTAGTTTAGACAAAATAATACGAGCCTCCTGCTCTACTTGCCAACCATCTCGGTGATCCATTTGTTCTAAAGCATTCATATAGTTGCGAGACAATTTAGCATCATCTCCACCAGTTTCTTGCATTTGACGGTATTCGCGACTGATGGTTTCAAAGGCTTTTACCATTTGCAATCGAGGATGGTCTCCATCTAGAACGGCCTCTAGCAAGGTGGATTCCACATCAAAGTCAGGGGTCTGCGCTAAATAATGGATACTTGCCTTGCCATTGCGCTCAATGGTGCCCTTGTCAGCCTCCATTTGGCCTGCCAATATTTTTAAGAACGTAGATTTCCCTGTGCCGTTGATGCCCACGAGGCCCAGCCGTTTTTCAGTGGTAAATGTAATATTTACCTCTTTAAAAAGCAGCCTTGTGCCATAAGATTTCTCTATATTTTGTAAACTAATAACGTTCATGTTATTCTCCTATTTTGTAATTCTGTTACTTATTATACTACACATTACCATTGACAGTAACATTCGCCCTCAGTAGAATAAACGTAACATATATATTCATGAGGAGGTCCACATGGCGACGGATATGCTTTTAGACTTTTATGAAAGTATTAACTTTGAACTTATCGACATCGATGGGTATGACACATTATTTACTGAACTTTTAGAAGATGGCACCTATGCAACTGTGTCTGACGACGACGGTCATATGCCAGAGGACTTGGAGACACCAATCGTATTTAATGTATACGATGATAACGACTCCTTCCAATGGAGTGTTACATTGGATGACTCTTATCAATTAAAAGATCTCTTAGATAGTGCTGAAAGCACAGATGAGTTCTTAGAAACACTACAAAGAATTAGAGAAGAACATATTGAGCAATACCAATAATACAAAAGCGATGACCTTGGGTCATCGCTTTTCTTTTACTATATATCAAAGTTTGATTAGCCAATTACTTCTTCAGCTTGCACTAATTCCTCTCGTTTTGTAGCGTCTAAAATTTCAATTAAGCTATTTACGATATTTGCCGCTCCATCTACATGCCATTCACGAGCACTCTCAGACATTTGCTGTAATCTTGGAGAATTAATAAGCAGAGCGGTCACAACGTCTTCTAAGTTATGAATATCACGTGCCCAACGAGCACAGCCCCGACGCTCTAATAGTTCTGCATTGGCCTCTTCTTGCCCTGGGATGGCATTAAAAAATACCATAGGCAAACCGATAGTAACAGCCTCCATACAAGTCAGAGCACCAGGCTTTGTAACGAGCAAGGACGATGATTTCATAAGCTCAGAAATATTGGTCGTATAACCATATACAGTAGTCTTTGTTTTCATAGAATCACTAAGGGTAACTAAGGATTCATAGAGAGATGTATTTTGTCCAGCTACTACTGTAATTTCACCGATACCATTAACCTCATCTAAATGTTTAAGTGCCGTTTCGAGAGAGCCTAATCCAAGACCACCACCCATAACGAGTACTTTTACAGGTTCCTCCAAGCTATATTCCTCAATAGCGTCACGGAAAAAGGAACGGCGCACAGGGATACCAGACACATGAATACGAGCTTCATCAATACCAGCGGATACCATTTCGGTGACCATAGACTCGGTCGCTACATAGTACGTATCAATTTGTGGATAAAGCCAAAATTGATGGCTACTAAAGTCCGTCATAATCGCTACCAATGGCACATCAATATGACCTTGGCGCTTCAAAATAGACGCAGCCCCACATGGAAATGGATGGGTAAAGACCATCACATCTGGCTGCTCTTGTTGAACGAGCTTGAGCATACGACTTTTGAGAAGATAAGATAATGCAGTTTGCAAAATAGTCCCCCGTCGCTCCCCTTTTGATACGCGATAAATCATATCGTATAGCATTGGGAACACGTCGATCATCTTGATATACGTCCCCTTAATTAAATGCTCTACAGACATGGTTTCTGTATCTAAAAAGTCCACATGAGTAATCGATGCGTGTGGCTCTTTTTCTTTCCAATATTCTTCTATGGCTCTTGCGGCCTGCATATGTCCTGTCCCAATAGAGGCGGACACGATGAGAACCTTCCGTGATGTTTCGTTATTCATAGTGCACCCTTTCTCTGTGCATTATACCATAAATAGATAAAAAAAAGAGACCTCGAAAGGTCTCTTTCATATCCTTTAGGGATTATTTTTTGCGTTTTTTAGCTTTTGTAGCGTTAACTTGCTCTTTCAAACCTTTACCAGCTTTGAATGCAGGGGATTTGGAAGCAGCGATTGTGATAGTTTTACCGTTTTGTGGGTTACGGCCTTCACGAGCAGCGCGTTCACGAACTTCGAAAGTACCGAAGCCGATAACTTGTACTTTACCACCAGCAGCTAATTCTTCAGCAACTGTGTCAAATACAGCTTTTACCGCTTTCTCAGCGTCTTTTTTTGTTAATTCAGTTTTTTGTGCAACACTTGCGATTAATTCTGTTTTGTTCATGACAGAACCTCCTTAAAAATACAATACCTTAGAAGTATGCAAAACCTCCAGGCTACTTTTCCTGCACTTTAGCCTCCTCCCAAAAAGCATCCAGCTCAGCTAATGAAAAGTTTTCCCATGAGCGATCGCTTTGGTTAACACAAGCCTCTACATGTAAAAAACGCTGTCGGAACTTTGTGTTTGTGCGATTTAGTGCATTTTCACCGCTTATTTTATACCATCTGAGTAGATTAATCAAGGAAAAAAGCACATCTCCTGCCTCTTTTTCCATATTTTCTCTATCATTTTGTGCTATAGCCTCCTTGAATTCACCCATTTCTTCGGAAACTTTCGCCCAAACCGGATCGAGCTCATCCCAGTCAAAACCTAGCTTTGCGGCCTTTTCTTGAAGCTTATAAGCAGCCACTAAAGCAGGTAAACTTTTGGATACACCATCTAATACAGATTTTTGAATATTTTTTTCTTTTTCTTTTTGCCTTTAATTCGTCCCATGAGTATAATTTTTCATCATTTTTAGGGTTAAAAACATGAGGATGACGACGAATCATTTTTTCAGTGACGTCATTTATTACATCTTGGAATGTAAAATAACCGGCTTCCTCTGCCAGTTGACTATGAAAGACAACTTGTAATAATACATCCCCTAATTCTTCACGAAGATTATCCATATCTTTATTATCAATGGCATCTACGACTTCATAGGTTTCTTCAATGAAATAGCGTCGTAAGGATTCATGCGTTTGCTTTTGATCCCAAGGGCACCCATTAGGCGCACGTAAGGCTTTTACTACATCCACTAATGGTTGTACAGATACGGGTTCCTTAGTATTGTTCTTCATAGAGCTTTGCTTCCTCCTTATCTCGACGAGCTTGTAAACGCTTGCCAATGATTGGGAAATGATACATATCATCCTTCACAACGGCCTTAGTAAGCCACAAAGATAGTCCATACACGAATACGGCTACTACAATAGCGGTAGCTACAGCACCACCATTACCTAATAACTCTACAGTACTCACATAGATAACTTGCGTTGCGCCCCCCATGGCCATAGCAGATACGGCAATTTTCAGTAATTCAAGTTTATTAAGCACAGAACCTACATATTTCTTTACAAATATATAATTAATCAGTGCAGCAATGGCAAAATTTAAATTTGTGGCCCATGCAGCACCATTGATACCAAGTTCAACAGTTCCTGTCAGCTCATAATCTAAAAATGTTTTCGCTAATAAACCAACGAAAATCGCTACCATAGGGATTACAGTTCGCCCCAAACCTTGCAGAATACCAGCTGTAATTTGCTGCCATCCTAAGAATACAATACTTAGGCTAATAACGGCGATAACAGGCCCTGCATTAGGCGTTGCATAAATCAGCAGGGAAATAGGCGTCGCCAGTACACAAAGGCCAATACACGCTGGAATCGTGAATATATTGGCAATCTTAATAGCCGTACTTGCCCGCTGCACAATACGGTTAATATTACCTTGTGCATGAGCCTCAGATACAGCCGGTACTAAACTAGCCGCCAAAGAGGTAGTCAAAATGATAGGTAACCCAATGAGTGACGTGGCCATCCCTGTAAGGTAGCCAAATTGTGTTGTTGCTTCATTAAGGTAATACCCAATATCCATCAAACGCTTTGGCACTATGAATGTATCGATAAGAGATACCATAGGAAGCATAATATTCGCCATAGATACAGGTATAGCGAGACTAAATAATCGTTTCACTACAGCGCTGTTACTTTCACAGATAGCATTTGGATTCTGTTGTGAAAGCATCTGTTCGCGCACACGTCGTTGTCGATAGTAAAAGAAAATTAATACGAGTAAACCCGCTAACACACCTGGGAAGGTGGCAAAGGTAGCACCTCCAGCCGCTAAATGTAATCCTCTATCGATGAAGTAGTAAGCTAAGCCCACCATAGAGGATACGCGGAAAATTTGTTCAAAGATTTGGCTCGTCCCCGTAGGCACCATGTATTGAAAGCCTTGGAAATAACCTCTAAAGCAACTCAGAATAGTTACTACAAAGATAGCTGGCGATAACAACTGAATGGCTATGAGTGCTCGTGGATCTGTGATGATCTGAGTATCTATGAGCCACTGTGCACTGCCATATAAGGCTAAGCTAAATACTAAACCTAAAATAGTAAGTACCCTTAAGGATACGGAAAATACTTGTTGTACGCCCCGCATATCATCATTGGCGAGCTTTTCCGCAATCATAATGGAAATCGCTACTGGAATGCCTGCCGCAGAGATGCTGACGATAATTTGGTAGATTGGATAGGCCATCATATATAGGCCAATGCCTTCACCACCGAGAACACGGGCGATAAGAACTTTACTAAACGCACCGATAACCTTCACGATAATACCGGCTAAGGTTAAAATCATGGCACCCTTTAAAAATCGATTCATAGGCCCTCCTTAGTCGATGACTTGTGGCTCAGTGCCTTTATCACCGCTTCCGTAATGGTCAAAATAGAACCTTTCATGCCATTAAGGCTCACATATAATGTGGCTGGCTTGGTGTCTGCGAATTTCATTTTTTTCCATAAATCTTCCCGTACAGCCCCCATATCCCAGTCCGCCATTTTGGAGTCATCATGCCAATGGATCGTAAGCTGTTTATCTCTACGGACGATACTTTTAATACCAAGCAGACGCGCTTGCTCTTTAATTTGAGCAATACGCAATAATCTATCTACCGGATCTGTAGGCGTACCAAAACGATCTATAAGTTCATCTGTCATGTCATCAAGTTGTTCTTTAGATTTAATATGTAACAATCGTTGATATACCGAAATCTTACGAGCACTATCTTTAATGTACTCATCATCGATAAAGGCATCTACCTCTAAGTCGATAGCTGGATCAATGGATACCTCGCGCTCTACCTCTTTATTTTGAGCCTTTGCAATCGCTTCTTCAAGCATACTTACGTACATGCCAAAGCCGACAGATGCGATATTGCCATGTTGCTGTGAACCCAATAGATTACCAGCACCACGAATTTCTAAGTCTCGCATAGCAAGTTTGAAACCAGCACCTAGCTCAGTGAACTCTTCAATAGCTTTTAAGCGCTTTTCTGCAGCTTCTGAAAGCATTTTGTCAGGTCGATACATAAAGTATGCATAGGCCCGTCTACGAGAGCGCCCTACGCGTCCTCGCATTTGATATAGCTGAGATAAACCTAAACGATCCGCATCATATATGATGATAGTATTAGCATTCGGAATATCTAAACCTGTTTCGATGATACTTGTAGACAATAATACGTCGTAATGACCTTCATAGAAATCAGTCATAATTTCTTCAATTTGACGCCCCGTCATCTGACCGTGAGCAATAGCATAGCGTAAACCCGGTAATGCTGCTTCTAACAACTCTCCCATATGATTAATAGATGCCACGCGGTTATATACAAAGTAAACTTGTCCGCCTCGTGCCAATTCTCTCTTAATCGCATCTGCAACAAGGTTCATGTCATATTCCACCACATAGGTCTGAACAGGTAATCGTTCCTCTGGTGGCGTATTGATGACAGACATTTCACGAACACCTACGAGAGACATATGTAAGGTCCGTGGAATTGGTGTGGCACTCAAAGTGAGCACATCAATATTACTAGCCCACTCTTTCCATTTTTCCTTTTGTGCTACCCCAAAACGTTGCTCCTCGTCTACAACGAGCATGCCTAAGTCTTTAAAGACAACCTTTTTGTTAAGCAGTGAATGGGTCCCAATGAGAACATCAATAGAGCCGTTTTCTACACCTTTTAAAACTTGTTTCTTCTCAGCTGTACTGCGGAATCGATTGAGTACATCTACTTTTACGCCAAATGGGGCAAGCGATTCAAGAAGGTTTGGAAATGTTGTTGCGCCAAAACGGTAGTCGGTACGAGTACCGCAACTTGCTTGCCACTCATAACAGCTTTAAAGATAGCCCTCATAGCGACTTCAGTTTTACCAAAGCCTACGTCTCCAGCTAGCAAGCGGTCCATAGGAACAGGTCGTTCCATAGACTCTTTAATTTCCGCTGTAGCTTGTAACTGATCTTCCGTTTCTTCATAGGGGAATGCGTCTTCAAACTCTTGCTGCCATGGTTGATCTGGCAAGAATGCAAAGCCTTCTGTAATCTCTCGTTGTGCATAGATCTCAACGAGCTTATCTGCCAAATCATCAATAGATTTTTTCGCCTTTGTAACAACCTTAGCCCAGTCACGGCCACCCATCTTATGAATACGAGGCACATCACCTTCATTGCCGATGTATTTTTGTAACTGATCTAAATTGTTTGCAGGTAAGAACAGTTTATCCGTTCCCGCATAAGCGATTTCAATATAGTCACGATGAATGCCTTCCGTTTCTATCGTTTTAAGTCCAATATACTTACCGATACCGTGCATACTATGTACAACATAGTCACCAGGGGTTAAATCCGTAAAATAATTGATTTCTTGGCCCTTTTTAGGCTTATTGCGAAGCTTGCGCTTTTGTTGTCCGTAAATATTGCCTTCTACGACAACTACTAAATGGCTATTTGGCAATTCAAAGCCGTCGGTCAATAAACCTTGTAATATAACAACCGTATTAGGCTTAGCAATCCATTCTTCACTATGTATAAAGGCGATATTTTCTCCTTCAAGAGCTCGTTCAATGCCTTCTCGTCGTTGTTGGTTATTTAATACCAATACAACTTGATGATTTAGGCGATGCCATTGCTTAATTTCATCTGTTAATAAAGGAATTTGACGCTCAAAGCTCGTCATCGTCTTCCCTTGAATACCAATAGGATTAAATCCAGTAAGCCCAATAGAGCGTTGTTGCATAAATGTAAAAGCCACTTGAGTAGTCGCTTCTACAGTGCGCTGCAATTCACTCCAGTCACAATGATTTTTGCGATGTGTAGATCTTCCTTTAGAAACTTCTTTAGCGCTTCTTGAATACGTCCTGGCTCATCGTAAATGAGGAGACCATCCTTTACATACGATAATAAGGTACTATCTGCATCGCTTTTACCAAGGAAGAAAGGCGTCACCGTATAAGAATCAATTTGTTCAATAGACCGTTGATTCTCTACAGCGAAAAACCGCAAGGTATCGATTTCATCACCAAAGAATTCTATACGTATGGGATTGTCGCTATTAACAGGATAGATATCTAAAATATCGCCACGCACGGCAAAATGACCACGTTGTTCCACCTGGTCTACCCGTTCATATCCAATTGTGACAAGTTGTTCAAGCGCTGTATCACGCTCAACCGTATCATTTAAAGCAAAATGTAGCGATTGTCCTTTTAAATATTGTGGAGATACAACGTATTGTGTAACCTCCTCTGCATTAGCAATAACCACAGCTGGCTCCTGCCATGCAAGAAGGGCTAATGCACGCATTTGGGCCCCTTGGTCTTCAAGGCTACGAGCCACAGTCGTAAAGTCTACATGATCTGTGGTAGGAAATGAGAGGACTGGAACATTAGGCATGAAAAAAGCTAAGTCCCGTTCCCACATCTCTTTATGGTCCTTATCATGGACTACGATAACTACAGGCTTTGTAAGTCCTGTAGTAAATGCTTGGTTTAAGAGGAAACTCTTTTGAGAACCACTAAGACCATATATAACTGACTTTCCTTTCCGCTGAAATGCGTTTAGCCCATCCACAAAGGATGGGTTCTGTGAAAGCAGATTAGTTAATGTATTATCCATACTGCACCATATAGTATTACTATGATTGTATTAATTAAATAGTTCTAACTCATTTATTATAACATATAACCTAGTAGTTAAGCTTCTAGACCGCGTTATATATAATAGTAAAAACACGATAACAGTTATATTTATAGTTATTTTTTTTATATCCGTTTTGAACACCTAATTTTAGGCAAAAAAAATAGCACCTCTAAAGGTGCAATAAAGTTGGTGCGGGAGAAGGGACTTGAACCCCCACGCCGTAAGGCGCCAGATCCTAAGTCTGGTGCGTCTGCCAATTCCGCCACTCCCGCGTCTCAACTGAAATAATAATATCATGTATAGAATTCATCGTCAATCATTTTTTTATAATTAACTTAAATTTCATGTATCTCATAAAATAAAAAGGACTTAAAATAAAGAGACTGACCCAGAATCCGAACTACTAGAATCCTGGGTCAGCCTCTTTTTTAGGATGATGATGAATAAATGCATGCCCTACATTTACCATAAAATATATTAACAGTCATAACGTATGTCATGCTGGTAATACCAAAAGGTATAATCCACCATGACCATAGCACGACATTAAGGTCGTAAGCACTATAATCTAAATATCAAAATAATATATTTAGATCATATAAAACTAAAAAATCCTTTTTACGGGTACGTAAAAAGGAGCTATTAACTTCTCCTCCCTATCTCTCGTAGGTCAAATGGTGAATGTTGAATAGGCAGTTCTCCTGACTCGGCTTCATCGCTCATCTAGCCTTCCCAGTTTCCCAGTGACTTAATTTAGACTCGCTCGACCATACAGTGGCGGGACCGTGCTGGCATTTAACCAGCTTCTCTATTATGCTTTTCAGCACCTATTCCCAAATATGATGTTTTCTATGAGTTAATATTAACACCGCTAACGTATTAAGTCAATTTATTTTTGTAATTTCATTAACTTCATCTTTTATTCATCTATTGCCATATATCATATTTTTAATTACAATATAATAGTATCTATAAATAGGAGGAATCTATGTATATCGGAGATTTCATTAAACAATATCGCGAATCCAATGGAGTATCCATTGAAAACTTTGCAAATAAAGCAGGTTTAACTACCACTGAAATTGAAGTATTAGAGAAAAATGTACAAGACGATGGTACTGTAGTACCCGTAGCAATGCGCCAAATCAAAGGTATTGCAGCCGCTATGGATGTACCTATGCCTATAGTCATGGCACAGATTCCTTCAGATCAAGAATTAGTTGTACATGTTGTGGCAGAGTCTGATCAGCCACACGCAAAGTAGTATAAAGGAGATTTTATGACACCTGATGTATTAGCACTAATGCAAGGCTTAACAGAGCAGCAAAAAAACTATGTATTATCTGCTCAAGCGCGTCAAAAAGAAACTGGTATGGCCTACCTATTCTGGTTCGTCCTTGGCGTACATTATTTCTATTTAAACAAACCAGTTATTAATATTATCTACTGGCTTACAGCTGGTGGCTTAGGTATTTGGATGATCATTGACTTATTCCGTATCCCTGGAATGGTAAGATCACGTAATAAGGAACTCATTCAAGATGCAATAAAAGAGGCTAAAGTTCTCTATCCTGAGGTGCAATAATGAAAAAATTTTTGTTAATTGCTGCGGCTTTCACTATCTTAGGTATCCTCCCCTCTCAAGCAGTTAATATTGCTGATTTAGAGAACGCACGAGGCTATGCCTATTTATATCGTATGAACGGCCAAAATTATTATGCTGAACAACGCGTTAAAGTTATTGCCGGTGAAGGTAATAACTTTGAAATTATAGGTCGTACCTATAGTCATCAAGGAGCTCAATATTATATGACAGAGTATATTAACCATTATTACTTTGATCAAGACAACGATACGATTCAATGGGTTCAAGACCAACGTAATATTATTGACGCTCGTACCGGTAAAGTATTACGTGAAGAAAAACGTAATAAAGCTAAACTAATTACCTTAAAACCAGATACATATGGTTATATGCAAGCCATCTATTGGCGTGACCTAGCTATTGCAGCTGGTCAGCTTAAATAAGCCAACGATAGACGGATTTCTAGTTTATAATAGTTTCTGTATAAAAATCTACATACAACAAAGGACTCTACTCATAAAAATGTAGAGTCCTTTTATTAGGGTTATACAGTTATTAGAAATAGATAAAATAAAAAAGCACCACATTGATGTGATGCTTTCATTTGGTGACCCAGAAGGGATTCGAACCCCTGGCCTTTTGATTCGTAGTCAAACGCTCTATCCAGCTGAGCTACTGAGTCATGTAATTGGTACTCACTTATATTAACACAACGCTTACATCTATGCAAGCATTTTTTTAATATTTTTTGAGTAATTTTATGGACATGCGGTCCGAAGACCGCAATCCAAATTTGGCAGGGGCAGTAGGACTTGAACCCACAACCAACGGTTTTGGAGACCGCTACTCTACCAATTGAGCTATACCCCTATGTTCACCAAGCCGTGCTTGATACTTGATTAGTTTAACAAATATTAGGTCTAATGTCAAGAAAGAAAGGGCTTTTAAATGATGAAATAATAGTGAATTTAAAAGGAAAAAGAGCCCTCTTTCAAGGGCTCTTATGTCTACCTAACTTTTACCTTTATATATACGGGAGATGGTATATATAATTAGAGAGTTTTGTATATGTATTGTTTTGTTTATACACAGGGAGAGTATTGTTGTGTATTTAAGTGTTGTTTTATGTGTTGTATTGTTTTGTGTTGTGTTGTTTGTATTATTTGTAAAAGGGACAGGTAAAAGTTATTAGTAGTAGACCTCCATTTCCTTAGTTGATCTCAATCAACTATAGATAGTATAAAAGATACTACGTGAAAAACATAGTGAAAGTTTTATGAGATATATAGTGAAACGAGTAAATTTTTGGTACATAGTAAATTATAAGAAATATAATTAAAAAGCCTGTATTTACTAGGTTCTATAAGAATGTATATAAATTAGTGATAGCCTTATGCATGAATAGAATATGTAATAGATATTGGTTATTAAAATTTAAAATTAAAGTAAAATTTAATTACATAATAACTATTAATAAGAAAGGTTTGATTATAAAGAAACATGAAGAATAAAAATTGCTGCGATGAGCTATTAAATGTAAAAAGATAAGGTTTGCTATGATATATAGGTTATTTTGAGGGGTACAAATGTATTAGGGGTTATATATAACAAATAAATAAAGGCGTAATTTAGATGTATATTACTAATCTATAGAGTAACTCAACTAAATTATAGTGTTTTATAGTAATTATACTTACCAGTCTATGAACTTACTCAACTACTTTGTAGTACGATACCATTGGTGCTTACACACCGCGGTATCGGGTATATAAAGCGAATGTACATAATTTTAGACTTACTCAACTGCTTTACGGTTCGGTAACATTGGCACGTTGTGCCGCGTTACCGTGTAGATTTAGTTTGCCTCCTACCACTAGCCGCGGCTTCCTATCACACTCGCCCATGGCGACATATAATACATTATGCCAATGTACAGAATAAACCATAGGGCTTCGTCGAACCTGATGCAATGGACGTACGCATCGCTGCGCTCCTTTACGCCCTATTGCCCTAGGCTTCCCACGCCGTCTGACACGGACACCTAGATAGATAATACCTTTACAACCTTGGCTGGAGACGGCTCTAGCCGGCCTAGCTAGTCGAAGACTAGCTAAAAGAAAAAGGCCTACCTTTAGGTAGAC